>WNFP01001680.1_pt1 | contig 17395 bp, 14 predicted proteins | sample 5400201 | NCBI WGS metagenome assembly WNFP01 (sample SAMN13153355, study PRJNA577476) | soil metagenome | isolation source: 115 cm saprolite under Madrone tree | place: USA:California | collected 2016-06-14 | reverse complement strand
CGCTCTCGAAAGGAGCTATCCCATGACTCTCATCGTCTTCCAGGTAATCACTCAAACCATCTCTTCTACCTTGCACTGGTTCGGGCTCTGTTTCGGCATCAGGACCTGGGCCGGCCCAAACCCGCGCCGATGGCCATGGCTCGTCGGTACCACCATCGTGTCGGCGGCTTGGCTCCTCGCGATCATGTTGCTCGCTGCAAACAATTTTTTCGGTAGTGACGTCCTACCGCCCCGGATTCCCATGGCCATGGTATTAACGCTGGCTTTTGGGTACCTTCTTCTGCTTTCGACCTCATTTCGCGGCATCATCGCAGCCATTCCCCAGCATTGGCTCATCGGGATCCAGACCTTCCGCGTTCTCGGCGGTGTATTCATCGTCCGATATCTGCAGGGCGAGATGCCAGGGTTCTTTGCGATACCGGCCGGGGTTGGTGACGTCTTGACCGGAATCTTTGCACCTCTCGTCGCTTACTGGTTGTATTCCGGAAAAAGTTACGCACGCGGCGCTGCCATCGCCTGGAACCTGTTCGGTATGGCCGATCTAGTTGATGCAGTGACGATCGGCGTAACTACTGGAGGACCCGGCCTCATATTCCCCATTGTGTTAATACCGATCTATGCAGTACCACGGGCGTTTCTTATCCACTCCTATTCGCTCATTGGGCTTCTCCGGAAAACGTCTCGACAGCCGCAGCCGCGAGAAGCACTCCATTACGGTGCCGACGCAGCCTAGCCAAAATAGAAACAAACATCCCGTCTTCGATTTCCATCGGCGCACCTTCGCCGCCGAGATCTGTTTTCACCCAACCCGGATGCGCGGCGTTCACTTTGATTTTTGTGTCCTTGAGCTCGTAGGCGAGCTGCACAGTAAAGGCATTCACCGCTGCCTTGGAAACGTTGTAAGCCGGCACGTGGTAGCCGTAGATTGGCGAACCCGGCGTCGAGTGATGCGTCATGGAACCGAGGATGCTCGAGAGATTCACGATCCGACCCGCGTCGCTTTTGCGCAGAAGAGGCAGGAACGCCTGAGTGGTCGCGACGAGGCCAAAAACATTCGTTTCAAATGTCTTCCGCCACACGTCGAGGGGCTGGGCGCTGGCCGATTTGTCCGCATCATGGAGCATCACTCCGGCGTTGTTGATGAGGATGTCGAGCCGCCCATGCTCGTGCTCGACCGAAGCCGCGGCCTTCTTGATGCTGTCGCTGCTGTCCACGTCGATGACGATGCCGTGCGCATCGATGCCCTGCTTGCGCAGCTCTTCCGCGGCTCCTTTGCTTTTCTTCTCGTCACGTGCACCGACGAGAACAGTGATCCCTTCTTTGCCGAGCTGACGTGCGGTTTCCAACCCGATGCCTTTGTTGGCGCCGGTGATTAGTGCGATTCGTTTGTTGCTCATATTATTTGTTGGAACCTAACTTGTTAGGCGCATATTGACTTCGTTTTGTTATGTTAATGGTCGGGCACAGGCGATGATAATCCCCTATTCCGCCGTGAGGCGACGGAGTTCGGCCAAGAACTCGGACGCTACTCGCAGTGCCTCAGTCGCTACCGCGGGTTCCACCTCGATCCCGTGCACCGCTTCGTTCATCGTGGCCAACGTCCGAACGAACGCTTCAGTACCAGAAGGCACCTCACCCGATTCCTTTAGTTCGCGAAGCGCTCGGCCAATGCCGACGCCTCGCCCCGGTTCCAGACCTCGAGATGTCATCAACAGCCGAAGAGCTCGCTCGATCTCAATTCGCACAGCCACGAGCGACAAGTAGGGCAGTTCACGTGCAAATTCCTCCAAGGTCGGAAGTTCACTCTGGAACTGGTCGGGCAGCGTCGTCGACAGCCTGTATTGAGACACTCCCATCGGTTTCGCCGTGTCACGCAGAGCGTATTCCACGATCAACTCATTTCGACTCTTACACAGGATGATCCCGATGCTCGGCCCGTCATCGGGATGTCGGAGTTGCTCATCGACCGCGGAAAGATAAAAATTCATTTTGCCCGCAAACTCAGGTTTAAACTCCTCAATTTTCAGATCGATCACCACAAAGCAGCGAAGACGCAGATGGTAAAACAGCAGGTCGAGATAAAAGTCTTGGCCACCCACATCCAAGCGATATTGGCTGCCGACAAAGGCAAAACCCTTACCCAATTCCAAGATCAATGATCGTAGGTGCTCGAGCAGACCGCGCTCAAGATCTCGCTCCAATAGGTCAGGCCCGAGGGCTAAAAAATCGAAACTGTAAGGGTCCTTGATGAGTTGTTGGGCCAGTTTTCGGACTGAACGGCTGGAAGGGTTCGTGAGAAGTTCGTCAGTGCCTTACCCTGACGCTCATAAAGATTGCTCTCGATTTGGTGAATCAGGACGTTGCGGCTCCAACCGTGTTCAATCGACTGTCGCGCGTACCATTCGCGGCGCGTAGCGTCCTTAACGTTCTCCATAAGCCGGACGACGTGCCCCCACGGTAATCGTGCAACAACCTGTTGCACAAATGCACGGTCGGGGTGGGTTTCCGCAAGCGCGCGCATGTACTTAAGGTTCCGGGCAGACAAGCCGGTCATGTCCGGAAAATCGCGTCGCAAGTCAGCCGAAAGTCGATCGATCACGCGAGAACCCCAACCCTCCCGCGCCTGTCGTTCCATGATCTCGCGGCCGATACCCCAGTAGAGCAAAATCAGTTCCTGATTGACTGCCAACGCGGCTTGAAGTCGCGCCGTCCGGATACGCTCCTTTAATTCACGGAGCAGGATCTGATAACCGTCCATTTCAGGACCAAGGAGCTCGTCCACCCTCTATGTTCCTTCGCTGCGGCCAACCTGGCAAGCAGACGCGATTATTGGCGAGAGCGTCCTGGAGATCACAGCCATCCGGCTTTGCCTTCCAGCGTTCTATTTTCGGACCACACAATACAGCCACGCCAAGACCACTGAATGCAATCCCCTGCCCTCTCAAATTGTAGGCCATACGGTCCATAAACACACCGGAACGCGGGTTATGTATCATAATGTTTAGGCGACGCTAATTTCTGTGTGTCACTTTGCGAATTATTTGGCAAAACTTTTTGCGCGTTATTTGGCATACTTGGCCTAGCTCTCGTGGAGCCAGTTCCTCAGCCAGATCGAGACATGCGCCGAGTGGACAGCTGGTCAGTTCCACGTAAGCGCCTAGGCGAACCGCATCTTGACTTGGAAACGGTAAAACCTTACGGGAGGATTTATCGGCTTTTGTCCAAGCCTTCGGGAAAGGTCTTTTGCTGCTTTGCCATCGTCGATGATCGCGCGGATCTCAACCGGATCGGTCTTGCCAACCAAGAGCCGGGTAATCCGCGACGAGATTGCTAAGATCCGGGCGCGGATCGCGCTGTGCCGGTTGGACATAAAGAACTCGACGTCCTCGGCTCTGTGCAATGCGCCTTTTTGAACTTTTAAAGATTGGTCGACTCTCCCTTGCTCTCTCTCGCCCGCGCGAGTTATCGCGACAGATGGGGTGGTTCAGCATCTCACCGAGGTGCGTCAACAAATTTGAAGCGCCTAAAGAGGTTGTTTGGCTGGCTTTTTTGCCAGCGATTCTTGCGGCGACGCCTGAGTGATCGTGCGTTACCGGAGTGCCGATTTGCGGAACTCCTCGAGTCAAAGCTGCAAGCGCCAAAAACGCTTTGAAGTTCTCGCGTATAATGTATCCAAAGTCTCTTTTTAGGCAGAGCGAACGTTTTCTTGCTAAGCATACTGCTTAATTTGATCACCATTTAGCGACGGCGAGAAAAATCGGAAAACAAAAAGGAGCAAAGCACTGCACCAGCGAAGGGACGGTTAAAGCAGCTAGCGAATCTGGCTCGGCCGCTTTTACTGGTTGCTCTGGCTCGCACTGAATTATGGCATGATTTTGGCTCTGCCATTAATGTATACGGTATACAATATTACCTTCGGTGTCTGCCCTGTTCGCTGCGTTCTAAACTGCGACGGTTGTCGCTGTTGGTCTTCTGGAGGAACGCAGCAACTGGATCACCGAGGCAATCGAGAAACCCGTTAGAACTGACCCCGGCTGCGGTGTCGCTTCCTTAAATTGGAGGAGTAGCCCCTCGTAGCTCGAGGTCACTGAGGCCAAACATCAAATGAAAACTATTTATCTAACGGCGGCATTTGGATTTCTTACCTTATCCAGTCTGGAGGCTGCCAATGAACCCGGCAAAAGCGATACACTGGTCGTTGCCGGTCCTCGTACTCCGGAATCGCTTGACGAAGAGTATCCTCCCACCGAGGCGGGCCACGAAGCGCGTAGAAACATCTTTGAACGCCTTCTCGCTTATGCTCCGAAACGGGACGCTGACGGCATCACCGTCGAGAATTTCGATCTGTTAGTTGGAGATCTGGCAGATCATTGGGACCTTTCGCCCGATAAGAAATCCATCACTTTCTTTCTACGCCGCGGAGCGAAAAGCGCAGTTGGCAACGAGCTGACCGCGAATGATCTGCAGTGGACGTTCGAGCGCGGCTGGAATCTTAAGGCCACATTGTATTGGTATTTCACGCAAGTCCTCAAAATCACTGATTTCCAGTCCGCATTTCAAAAGGTCGACGACTACACATTCAGAGTAGTCATCCCCAATCCTTCCCCGTTGTTAGATCGGCTTTGGGTAAACAATGATCTAGGGATCATCGATAGTACCGAGGCCAAGAAACATACCTCGTCAGATGATCCGTGGGCAAGCAAGTGGCTGGCCACCAATTCTGCCTCGTTTGCGCCTTACAGCGTTTCCAAGTTCGCTTCCGGCCAAGAGGTAATCTATGACGCCAATCCGAACTACTTTCGCGGACCGGCGACAATTAAACGGGTGATCTTCCGCGAAATGCCAACGTCTTCCAACCGCGTGGCTGCGCTGCAGGGCGGCGCCATCGATGTGGCCGAATGGCTGCTACCTCGCGAATTGGCGCTGCTGGAGAAAAATCCGACCATCAAAGTCTGGAAGGTATTCGGCAATTACATCTTTCGGGTAGAAATGAATATAGAGACAAAGCCGTTCACCGATCCAAAGGTCAGACAGGCAATGAATTATCTGGTTCCGCGAGACGAAATCTTGAAAAGCATCTTCTTCAACACAGCGCGAGTGACCAAGAGTCCGATCTCTGAGATCTATCCGGCATTTACTGACAGCTATTTCCACTACTCTTACGACGTCGAGAAAGCGAAGAAGCTTCTCACTGATGCAGGCTATCCAAAGGGGTTTGAGACAGAACTCTGGTATCGCACGAATGATCAGATCCAGGAGGAACTGGCTATCGCGCTGAAAACCTCGTTCGCCAAAGCCGGAATCAACCTAAAACTGAACAAGGTCCCTGCGTCAACTTTGGTCGAGAGCTATAGCAAGGGCAAAGCACCGATGTATTTCTTTCGGGACATGGCGATCGTTCCGGATGCTGCCTACGTAGCCAATCTCTGGTTGAACAGCGGTTCACTGATTAACTATTCAAAGTTTCACAATTCGGAGGTTGATAACTTGATCAATAGCGGGTTGACCATGACCGATGAGGCTCAGCGAACAGTGATGATGAAGCGAGTCCAGGAAATTGTTATGGATGAAGCCCCTTGGGTATTTCTTTTCAATCCTGGTTATCAGCTCGCCACCGGTTCGAATGTGAAGGGGTTCTCTTGGTATACTCCGAACGGAAATAGTTGGTACGACTTCGCGAAATCCGGCTCCGTAAAATAGGAACTGCAAATGGCCGCCGGCATCTCAACATCCAGTAGTTCACGGGAGTTCACCCCAGGATTTTGGATGGTTTTGCGCCGGCTATATACACTTTGGCTGACGGCGGTGCCGCGATTTCTGCGGATCATTATCTCGCGGTTCCTAGTATTCGTACCGCAGCTATGCGGAGTCTTATTCATCACCTTCATATTGATTCGGCTGCTTCCGGGAGACCCAGCCCTGACCCTACTCGGCAACCTGGCGACTCCGGAGGCAATTGCGGCGCTTCGGGAGCGTCTCGGCCTCAACCAAAGTATCCTGGATCAATTTGTCCTTTACGCGCAGAATGTTGCGCATGGAGATTTGGGAACATCTATTCTCACATCAAATCCGGTAACTGTGGATCTGTGGGAGCGTGCGCCCGCGACCTTCGAGCTGATTTTATATGCTTTACTAAGCACGATTACCGTCGGGCTTCTCATGGCGGCACTGGCCGTGCTCCGTCCACGCGGTTTCTTCGATCGGGTCGGCCAGCTCTACGGTCTCGTGGCCGGAGCCATTCCAGATTTTTGGGTCGCGCTGCTTTTAATTTATGTTGGCTTTCATTGCTTGGGTTGGGCGCCGCCACCGTTCCGGCGGCTCGATACTTTTGTTAATGCGCCCCCCCGCTATACCGGATTCCTGACCGTTGACAGTCTGCTGGTTGGCGATTGGCAAGCTTTCACGTCGGCGGCCGGTCGCCTGGTTCTACCCGTAGTCACTTTAACCATCGTCAATGCCGGGGCGCTGATGAAAATGGCCAGGACAGTGCTGGCGGCCAATTACAACAGCGAGTTTGCCCAACATGCGAAAGCTTGCGGACTGAGGGAGCGCACCATCCTGTGGAGCGCGCTGCGCAATAGTCTGCCTCCGTTGATTACCCAGGTTGGATTTCTTGCCGGGTTTCTGCTTGGTGGGGCAGTTCTCGTCGAAACCATCTTTTCCTGGAACGGCGTGGGTCAGTATGCGGTCCAGGCGGTTGTGCGGAGCGACTATGCCGCCTTGCAAGGCTTCGTTTTATTAGCCTCGGTGTTTATCCTGTCAGTTTACCTCGCCGTCGACATCATTTATGAACTGGCCGATCCACGAATCGAAGTATGAAACCCGTGGAATATTTGAACAAGCTAATAAAGCGTCCCGCATTGCTGATTGGTTTACTGCTCCTGCTGGTTCAGTTGGCCGCTATACTCTTCGGGCCGCTGATGACGCCTTACTCGCCAGTTGAAGCGAACCCGCTGGAAACGCTACAGCCTCCGTCTCTGCAGCATCCCCTGGGGACCGATGTTTCCGGAATGGATATCTTCTCTCGAATCGTTTACGCGACGCGAATCAACCTAATCATCAGCATCGGCGCGGTTGGCATCGCGTTTCTGGCTGGCGTGCCGATCGGTTTGTTCATCGGCTATTACCGCGGTCCGGTAAGCGGGTTGATTATGCGCATCTTCGATTTCATCCAAGCGTTTCCCGTTTTCGTGCTGGGTTTGGCTTTGGTCTCAGTCTTAGGTCAAGAGATTTGGAATGTGGCCATTGTCCTGGCAGTGCTCTTCACTCCGATGTTTGCGCGGCTAATCCGTGCCGAAGTGCTTTCGCTGCGAGAGCGGCCTTTTGTTAGCGCTGCCCGATGCAACGGTGCTACCGATCGAGTGATTCTGTTCAAGCATTTACTGCCCAATGCACTGACCGCTTCAAGTGTCCAAATTTCAATCAGCATCGGCATGGCAATTTTATTGACTGCGGGATTGTCGTTCATCGGAGCGGGAGTTCGTACCCCCACCCCGGAATGGGGCTTGATGGTAAGTGACGGAGCGCAACAGATGATTCTTGGTGTGTGGTGGGTTTCCTTGTTTCCAGGACTAGCCATCGTTCTATCGGTGCTCTGCTTTGCGCTGCTGGGTGACCAGCTAAAAACCTTCTTCGATCCGCATTCCAAGCCGGCGAACATTCGCGGGTAGACTTTCCTCCCGAGCTTCCGATAACCAGGCTAGATGAAACCAATCCTTGAGTTGCAGGAACTAACCGCCGGCTTCCAACAAAACGGAGAATGCATCCCAGCGCTCACCTCAGTCAGCTTCAGCTTGAACGAAAACGAGATTCTCGGGATCGTTGGGGAAACTGGTTCAGGAAAATCGGTTCTCGCCCGAGCGATCATGAGCTTGTTGCCTACCAACAGCCGCATCCTCAACGGCGACATTCGATTTCGTGGAAGGTCCTTACTCAATTTAAAGCCTGCTGAATATCGGAAGATTCGAGGCAGCCAGATCGCTCTCATTGCAACGAACGCGAAATCTTTGCTCGATCCGGTGGAACGAGTCGGCAACCAGATCGCTCGAGTCTTGCGAGAACATCGCCAGGTTTCCCGGCGAGATGCTAGACAGGCGGCGATTGATCTTCTGGCCGAGGTCGGAATTCAAGATCCAGCGCATCGGGCGGAATCGTATCCCCATCAACTCTCCGGAGGTATGGCTCAACGAGTCGTGATCGCGATGGCATTGGTGGCGCAGCCGCAAATCTTGTTAGCCGATGACGCCACGCTTGGCCTCGATGCTACGGTTCAGGTGCAGGTCCTCGATATGATGGTGGACCGATGCAGAAAACTTGGCCTCTCCGTGATCTTGATCACCCACGACCTGGGGGTGGTTGCGCACTACTGTGATCGCATAGCCATCATGCGTGACGGGCTAATTATTGAATTGAAGCCAGTCGCCGGATTTCTCGCAGCTCCAGAAGTTCAGTACAGCCAGGAGTTGCTTCAGGCAGCGAAGTCGAAGGATACGGAAGCTGAACCGTCCAACTTTGAGATTTTAGGAAGCTCACGTCGATCGGCCTGCATCCTGGCTGTCCAGCGATTGACGAAGACATTCTCGACGCCGACATCGAATCGAGTTGTTCGCGCGGTTGACGACGTGAGTTTCGCTATCGACCGCGGGGAGACCATGGCTCTAGTCGGCGAAAGTGGCTCAGGCAAAACGACTATAGGCCAATGCCTGGTGCGTCTACTTATTCCGGATTCGGGTAAGATTATCTTCGATGATCAAGAGGTTACCGATCGGACTGAAAGCAGGTTTCGCCCGCTGCGGCGACGGATCCAGATAGTTTTCCAGGAGCCTTACCTGGCTTTGAACCCCCGCTGGCGGGTTTTTGACTTAATCGCAGAACCACTCCGGCTGTTGCAATATGGAGACCGTAAGAAGATCACAGCTCGGGTGTATGCAGTTCTGGAGATGGTGAAATTACCGTCTTCTCTGATAAAAGCGTACCCCAATGAGCTTACTGCAGGTGAACAGAAGAGGCTGGGAATAGCCCGGGCATTGGCTACCGAGCCTGACCTGGTAATCTTCGACGAACCGACCACGGCGCTTGATATCCGGGTAAGGGCTCAGATCATTCAACTGGTTCGTGATTTGCAGGCGGAAACTGGTCTTTCGGCATTGTACATCACGCATGATCTGAATTCGGTTAGATCGTTGGCGCACCGGGTGGCGGTAATGCATCGAGGCCGCATCGTGGAGACAGGACCTACCTCGCGGGTATTCAGCCAGCCGGAACAGTCTTATACCAAAACTCTGCTATCAGCAGAATTGCCAATTGAGGGGCCGGCCGGTGCCGAGGTCGCTCACTGAAAGGATGAATATGCATAAACGAATCGTGTTAGTCACTGGAGCCGCGGGTCTCATTGGACACCGAGTGCGAACGCTGCTCGAAGAGCGCGGAGATAGGTTATCGCTGTCGATAAGTGGGAATCGACGGTAGAAGGCCGAGAGGTTACCGAATGTGATCTAACTGATGTGCACAGTTTACATCGGCTGACGATACGGTATCGGCCGGATTCAATTATTCACTGTGGCGCGATCTCCGGGCCGATGGTCGCGCGAGACAATCCGCATGCGATCTTTCAGAACAACCTGGTTGGAACAGCCAACATTCTGGAACTAGCCAGAGTTTACCAAATTCGCCGCGTGGTATTCTGTTCTTCGGTGAGCGCCTACGGTCCGACTCCGCGCGGGCCGGTAGCCGAGGATGTCCCGTTGAATCCGAGTACGGTTTATGGAGCCACGAAAGCCGCTGGAGAACAGCTGATCGCAGCGTACGCCACTCAACATAAAGTGGACGGGGTCTCCATCCGATTGTCTTGGGTATACGGCCCACGCCGCCAAACCACCTGTCTGATCCGAACGATGCTGTTGGGCGCCCTGCAAAAGCGGCCGACGCGTATACCGTCCGGCGCCGACTTTTATAAACAATACATTTACGTGGACGATGCTGCCAGAAGCCTGTTGCTTGCATTGGACGCTACCGGATTAAAGCGACGAACCTATTCGGTAACCGGCGATTCTTACCTGACGCTCGGGCAGATCGCGGACATTATTCGGAAAATCGTTCCGGGGGCCAATATCGAGGTTTCGCCAGGACCGGATCCGGATGATGATGTTCAGGAAGTCTTCGATATTTCAGCGGCACGGCGAGACCTCGGTTATGCGCCGCAATTTTCGATCGAGCAGGGTATCAAAAGCTATCGAGACTGGCTCGAAGCGAATGTTGTTCACCAGTCGTAACGAAACCTGCCAACGAATTTTAATGAGAGACTTTGATTTAGTTATTCGCGGCGGAACGGTAGTGAACGCGACGTCCACTGCGCGATGCGATATTGGTATTTTGGACGGAAGAATCGTGGCTTTGGCCGAGAACTTGGAGGGAGGGAGCGAACGAATCGATGCCGCTGGCTTGTTGATTGTGCCGGGTGGGATCGATAGTCATGTCCATCTGGAGCAGCCGAGCGGGCAGGCTATCATGGCGGATGATTTCGCCTCGGGCAGCCGATCGGCAGCCTTTGGAGGCAACACCATGCTGCTGGCGTTTGGTCTACAACCGAAAGGAGGTTCGCTTGAAGCTGCCGTTCGGGAGTATCACGCCAGTGCGGCGAGCAAGACGTTCCTGGACTTTAACTTTCATCCGATCATTACCGAGGCGTCTGAAGCCGTGCTGCAGGAGGAGCTGCCGCAGGTGATTCGAAACGGGCATCGCTCGCTCAAGGTCTTTATGACTTATGATGACTTGCGTCTGGGAGACGAAGAGATTTTGGAGCTGTTTGTCGTCGCCCGAAGGGAGGGAGCGCTTGTCCTAATTCATGCTGAAAATCACGACGTCATCACGGTGATGACAAAGCGGTTAGTGGCTGAAGATAAGCTGGCTCCAAGATACCACGTTGAGGCGCACGCCGTAGTCGCAGAAGAGGAGGCGACCCGACGCGTGCTGGCCTTGGCCGAATGGGCGGATGTGCCGATCGCGATCCTGCACGTCTCAACTCGTGGCGCGCTCGAAGCGATTCAGCAAGCACAACAGCGCCGTCAGAAAGTTTTCGCGGAGACCTGCCCGCAGTATCTGGTGTTTGACCCGGAAGATCTGGAAAACTCCGAAGCCGCTAAGTTGGTGTTTAGTCCTCCACCGCGACACGAAACGCATCGCGACGCGTGCTGGGAAAGTTTGACCAGCGGGGTCCTCGCGACGGTATCGTCGGATCATTGTCCATTCCGGTTCGAGGGGCCCGGCGGAAAACAACCAGGGAACGGGAAGGTCGACTTCCGAGCCATCCCCAACGGCATCCCGGGTGTAGAAACCAGATTGCCAATTCTATTTTCGGAAGGAGTTGGTCAAGGTCGAATCAGCTTAAACCAGTTCGTGGCATTGTCTTCGACTAATCACTCGCGTATTTACGGACTATTTCCGCAAAAAGGGCTGATTGGAATCGGCTCAGACGCCGACCTGGTTTTCTGGGATCCGACAAAGAAAGTAACTCTGTCTCAATCAATCTTGCACCACGACTGTGATTATACGCCATACGAAGGTATGCAGGTTACCGGCTGGCCAATACGGACTCTGTTGAGAGGGAAGACGATCGTTTCAGAGGGTGAGCTGCTGGCAAACCCGGGGACCGGACAGTTCCAAAAGCAGATCAGTATCAACGGAAGCGCTTAGCAGGAGAATCGTGACACTGTGACTCGGTCTCTACAGCGATGCACAACAATTCATTGATTGAATCGGCCGTGCGAGCCTAGGATCTTGCCGGTGGTAAAGAGTCGTCCCCAGAAGCGTCGCCGTCGTCCAGCAAACGAACGCCAAGTCGATTTTGAGGAGCCGCAGCGATACTACGAAATCGTTGAGACCAAGCTGCGCAGCGCTATCCGCAGTGGGCTGCTCCGGGCCGGTACCGTGCTGTATGAAGCAGCGGTTGCTGATCTTTTCGGGGTGAGCCGGCCACCGGTCAAACGCGCACTGCAGATGCTGGAGGAGGCAAATCTCATTCATCGGCTCAACCGGAGGGGGTATATAGTAGGACCAAGTGGAACTACCCTGCAGCCGATCCGAACGAATCTGCACAGATTGTCTCTTAATATAATGGAACCGCTGGGCAACGGAGCTTTGCGGGCAAGTTGGCAGCGTATTTACGAGGCAGTCGAAGAGGAAATTTTGTCTTGTTCTCCATTTGGTACCTTCCAGATCTCAGAAGCGATCCTTTGCGACCATTATAATGTTAGTCGAACTGTTATCCGCGATGTGCTTAATCGAATTCACGGCCGTGGCCTAATTGAAAAAGATCGCTGGTCTCATTGGATTGCCGGCCCATTGAGCGCCCGACGACTGGATGAGCATTTCACGATGCGAAAGATTCTGGAACCAGCGGCCCTGATTGCGGCATCGGCGACGCTAACTCCGGAATTTATTATGCAACGTCGCGAACGTCTCGACAGTAGCTCCTCGGCAGACCTCAGCGAACCGGAACTTGATCATCTGGAAAGAGATCTCCATTGGGACTGCGTACTGGCAATTAAGAATCGCCGGCTGATCGACGCGATTGAGCAGAACCATCTCTCGTTTTTCATCAATCGCCAATTCGCGGCCAAGATCTGTCCAATTCAGGCGGAACCCGTTCGAGCTGAGCATCGATTAGTTTTCGAATGTTTGCTCCTTAAAACTCCAGTTGCTGCAGCCGGAGCGCTGGAAAAGCATATCGTAGCCGCGGCTTCTCGGACCCGCTCCAGATTGAAAGTACTATCCATTTTGAAAGACGTTCAGGTCGCGCCATATCTGGCTCGCTCCAGTTGATGAAAGTCTTTTTTCCGGACAGATATGATACGGCGGCATTCTAGACGGCCACGATTGCGTGTGCTTGGAACTCACGAGATCCTGATCGAACCGATTCGCCGGCAGGCGGAAAGCGACTTGGGAATTATTGTCGAGGACCAGGTGGCAGACAGCATGGACGCGGTTCGCCGGGCAGTTACGGCGCCAGACTCATTCGATATCTATCACCAGTGGCATACGGTGGATCTAATCTGGAGTTCGCGTTCGATCCAGCCGATTGATACTGGCAAGATTGCCGGTTGGAGCGAGATCGCGTTATGGTCAAAAGACCGGATTAGATCGGATGCTATCGGTGATGGACCTCAAGGGGCACTATTTTTGCAGAAAGACGGCACACTAGATTCCAAACCATCCGATTGGGCGAGCATGGTGCCGACCCTCCATGGAGTCGATGCGCCTGGATACATTCGCAGCGCTCCTAACGGTATCGTAGGCAAAGAACCAGACAGCTGGTCCTGGTTACTGGACGACCGTTGGCATGGCAAGGTTGCTTTGGCCTCCGATCCTTCAGTAGGTATTATCGAAGCCGCACTGGCTCTCGAATCGAGCGGCCATCTGAAATTCAATGACATTGGCAATCTGGATGAAGAGGAGATCGACTCCATCGCATCGATCCTGATCCGCAAAAAGAAAATTGGCCACTTCCGCGGATTCTGGAGTTATGGCGAAGAAGCAGAACGCCTCATGAGTCGTGGAGGTGTATGTCTACAAAGCATTTGGTCTCCTTCGGTTTTCCGCCTGCGACAAACGGGAGTCGATGTTGTTTGTTCGGCGCCGGTCGAAGGTTACCGTGGTTGGTATGCGGGACTTTGTCTCTCGTCACGCGTGACCGGCGCGGTTTTGGAAGCCGCTTACGGTTACCTGAACTGGTGGCTCAGTGGTAAGCCGGGGGCCATCCTGTCGCGGCAAGGCTATTACGCAGCGACCCCCCAACGGGCGAGGTCATTTCTGGAGGAAAAAGAGTGGAATTTTTGGTACGCCGGGCAAGCCGCCGCCAGCGATCTGGTTGATCCTTTCGGAGGAGTTTGTGTGCGTTCCGGTGATATCCGAGACGGCGGCTCTTACGCAACACGAATGTCTCATGTCCGAGTCTGGAACAGCTTCATGGACGAACAGAACTATCTCGTTCGGCGTTGGCGAGAATTCCTCAATGCCTAGATGAGACCGGAACCCACCGGCTGCCATTTATATTCTGCTAGTGAAAGAGACCGTCCAAGAGCGAGTCTGGGCAGACAGAAGTGAGCATTGGAAATGAGTGACCAACGCAGTGACCCGAATCTCGCCACGAAATCCAGGTTCGCCTACATTCGCGAGACTGACGCATGTCCAGCTCGATTTGCGTAATATGTTGCGTGCACAGAGCTGCTCGCTCATGATGCCAATCGTCCTGTCGTCAAGAGCTGTGTGACAAAAATCCACACTGATAACATCGTCCCATGACGCACCGGCCCTTTTTAGAAAGCGCTCCGCAACGTCAAACGCGCGGATGATATCTGCACGAAAAGTGTCAGGCTCCTCCGATGAATTGATTGGCCTTGATCGCCAGGCTTCGCCGGGCCCGGAAGATTTTGCCTGCACGGTCCCTTCTGTTTTTTGACTCAATGTTGATTTTCGCGCAGCGAACCCGATTAAGGCAGCAGCAATGAGTCCGCTTTTGGACCTTATATGGAAGACAGACGGTATAATATGAGTCGAACTCACTTGTCTTACATATCTGATCAGCGAGATGAGCGCAGTCATTTGTTAACAAACGAATAAGCAGGAGTTGAGCCTGAGTCGTAGATAAGAGACAGGCATTCTGCCTATAACGGACTGCATAAGCAGTTTTCCGGAGTTGTAAGCGCGATCTTGAGTTCGCCCGCTGATAGTAGGAAAAGACGGGAAGCTCTGACTACATGCTAAGCTGCAATCTCTCGCAATTTCTGGTAGAGGTCGGATTTACCGTCAAATCCTATCCCTGGTAGATCGGGTATCGTAACATATCCGTTCTGAACGGCGACAGCGTCCGGAAAACCGCCATATGGCTGAAAGAGGTCGGGATATGATTCATTGCCGCCTAATCCAAGGCCAGCGGCAATATTCAGCGACATTTGATGGCCACCATGGGGAATGCAGCGTCGCCATGACCATCCATAACCACCGAGCATTTGCAGTGTACGCAGATACTCAACCAGACCATAACTCAGAGCACAATCAAATTGGAGGTAATCGCGATCGGATCGCATTCCAGCATAACGAATCAAGTTCCGGGCGTCCTGCATCGAGAAAAGATTCTCACCCGTTGCCAGGCTGCTTTCATAGTGGCTCGCCAGTTCGGCCTGCAACGCGAAATCGAGCGGATCACCCGGTTCCTCATACCAAAAAAGCGGGTAATCAGATAACGCCTCGGCATAGGCGATCGCGGTTGCCTGATCAAAGCGTCCGTTGGCATCGACAGCAAGCTGCTGACCTGGTCCTAGCTCCGATAAAACCGCTTCGATCCGCCTCAGATCTTGGGCGAGCGGTGCTCCACCGATCTTAATTTTGACGACGGTATAACCTCGGTCGAGATAACTCCGCATTTCGCGTTTCAGGGCATCTAAGTCTTTACCCGGGTAATAATAGCCTCCGGCCGCGTATACGAACACTTTGGGATTTGCTGTTCCGGTACCGTAGCGCTCAGCCAGCAGTCGGAATAGTGGCCGCTCGGCAATTTTAGCGACCGCGTCCCAAATGGCCATGTCAATGGCACCTACTGCCACGGAGCGCTCTCCGTGCCCACCGGGCTTCTCGTTACTCATCAAACAAGCCCAAATTCGTCCTGGATCCAGGTTCTCATTCTCCTCATCAATCAGGGTCTTCGGATCAGCGCCCAAGAGGCGCGGTGCGAAGCGCTCCCTGATCAGGGAGCCTTGACCATAGCGGCCGTTGGAGCTGAAGCCATAGCCAACTACCCGTTTACCCTCTCGGACGACATCAGTGACAACCGCCACCACCGAACAGGTCATCTGGGAAAAGTCAATGTAAGCATTTGCGATCGGAGAGGCGATCGGCACTGTCTTCTCGCGAACTGCGGTTATCACCATGATCGGTCTCTTAAAATCGCCCGCGAGCTTCCGACTCCACCCTCCGCGCCAATCATTTCGCTACCGGAATCGGACTAACCAGATTAGGTTCGAGTGCGTCCGCCGGTGCTTTACATTCCTGGCAATTGATTCCCGGAAGGTTGTCCGCGTACTTCGGATCGGGCAGCGGTTGAATCATCGCGCCGGCTGCCGGATTACCCGTCTGAACTGCATCCAGACTTAACTCGGGAAGAAACTTCGGATCCAACGCAGTGTCCAGGAATAGCGGGGGCACCCTGCCCTCCGGAAATACATTGCAACCGCCTTCGAACCGATCGCCTGAACACATTTTAATATCTTTTGCCTCTACCCAGGGAAGCGGATACTCCACGTTGTGATTAGTAAGTTTCTTTTTACTGAGCAGGACTTCCATCATCACTTTAAAGGCATATCCTCCAACTGCTGGCCCGGCGCTGGAAGATATTCCCTGAAGCCCCTTGGCCTGCAATGCAGGGTCCGCCATCATTAACCGATAACCGTTATTCGACTGTCCGGCGATTACCACCAACCGGTTAGGTCGATTCTGGACTACCGCTTGCAAAGAGCCATAGGTACCATCCACCGTCCAGATACCGTCGACGTTCGGGTGCGCCGCCAGGATTTTCGAAACCTCCTCCTGCGAGGTCGCATCGTTCCAGTTACCGTAGAAATCACCTACAATTTTGATGCCGGGATATTTTTTGAAGATGGCGTACGCCTGCTCATCGTAGGTTTTTGTGACCGCCGTTCCCGCGACTCCATGATTAAAGATAATTTCCCCCTTCCCTCCCAGCTTATTCACCATCCACTGAGCGGTGTTTGCACCATAACGTGCCGTTATATTACTAACATTGTAGGCCAAAGGCTCCGTCACGGTGGAATCATAGGTAAAGACCACGATGCCTTTGCTGCAGGCCTGGTGAATGACCCGATTAAGCGCAGTTGGCGACAGCGGATAAAGGATAATCGCTTTGGCGCCGGCCGCGATCATGCTTTGGATATCCGATATTTGCCTCTGGACGTCGGTACCAGAGATGATTGTCTTAAACTCAATCATTTTGTCGTAGGGCGGAGTGGCCGCCAAGGCCTTAATTCCATTGGCGGCAGCCGCCTGCCAGGTATTACCGCTATAGCTCATATCCAGAAATACTTTATATTTCTGTTCATTTTGTGCATACAGCCGACCTTCCGGCGCGATCAGAGTACAAACCGCGGCGACGGTCACCAACCATTGAAACGTTGTCATAGTCATACCTCCGAATTTTGCGGCAGGACGCCGTCCAGCGATTGCTTTCCAGGTAATTGGCGATTTACAATACTTAGTAGATACCATTGTTTAGTTTGTAGGATTAGTGCGATGATGATGATTCCTCCTTGAATGATGTTTCGCCATCCCTGCGAAAGACTCAATACGGTGATAATAGTCGATAGTGCGCTTAGGAAAATTGCGCCGG
>WNFP01006218.1_pt1 | contig 17407 bp, 12 predicted proteins | sample 5400201 | NCBI WGS metagenome assembly WNFP01 (sample SAMN13153355, study PRJNA577476) | soil metagenome | isolation source: 115 cm saprolite under Madrone tree | place: USA:California | collected 2016-06-14 | reverse complement strand
ATCCCGCAACAGGAGTGGCTGATCTATGGATTCCCGATCGGCGGCAGCGAGATCTCAGGGGCTGAAGCGGGCGGATTTATTTCTGACATCGTCAGGAGCCTGATGCAGGGCCAGTATGTCTACGTGACGGGCCAGGATCCGCTGGAGGTGCTCGGCTTTTCGGATTGTTTTGCCGGACCGCAGGTGGACAACCACGTCCTTCGCCAGATTAGAGCCGCTAATTTCTGCGCCGGGGTGAAGGATCGCTATGCCTCCACGCCGAAGACCTACCCTGCCTTGATCCGCTCCTGCGAACCGGCGCCGGCGGATCAATACGTCGGCTCGAACGCGACGCGGGCGGAGAGGGCGCAGAACCGGAGCATCCTGATCCGGCGAGTCGCCGCGAAAGTCCAGTCTCAGGAGGAAAACCAGGGCTTTCCGTATAATCCGAAGTTCGGGCCGAGCGAGGCTCACTGCGCCGCCTACTCCACCGCCCAGGCGCGCGACATCCTCGGGCCGGTCTATCCGAACAATGCGCATTGTTCCTGCCTGGTGACCCCGGACGAGCCGCACAATAACTGCGTGCGGCACTGCCTGCAGGACAAGATGTGGACTCTGTTGGCGAACGCAAGCCGCGGCCGCAAGCCCAACGACCCGCCGATGGACATCAACATCGCCTGTCCGCTCATTTGGAAACATCACCGCGACTGCTATCACGACTGCGGCTGCGCCAGCGAATTCATCGACTACCTGGCGTTCGACGCGGTCTGCAACATCGCCCTGCCGTGCGCGGCCGACTCCGCTGCGATCAATCTGTTAAACCGGTGCATGCCCGCCACGAAGAACGACAAGTATCTTCCGGTGCGTTGACGAACTTCTAATACTCGAGATTTACGGAGAGCTGAATTTGGCGGGGGATGACGCCCTGGATAGGCCGGCCAAACCCGGCAAGCGGCACGGAGCCTGTACCGAAAAAAGGGTTGATTGCGGAAGCGCTGACATGGTTGAAGAGGTTAAAGAATTGTGCAATTACGTCCAGATGACGGTATTCGCCAAGGTGAACAGTCTTGACCACACCCAGGTCCACGTTTGCCATTTCCTGGGCGTGTATGGAATTGCGGCCGAAACCCAGCGGCCGCGCCGAGAGTGGAAAAGCGTGGCTGAGATTCGAATCGAGGCCTACCAGTGGATCGATCGGACGGCCCGTTCCCACGACAATGATCGGTGCCAGTCGAATTTCCCCAGGAATGGGCAAATCCCAAAGCCCATTAAAAGTAAATCTCTGTTGTTGATGCTGGCTTGAAACCGCGCGTTCGGCGCGGAGGTCGAAAGGGTTCTGCGGCTGTTCGTCGAAGTCCGAGGCGTCGTCGAGAGTCTTCGAGAACGTGTAGCTCGCGATGAACCCCAGCTTTTCAGTCATCCGACGGGTGAGCGAAAGAGTGGCGCCGTTATAGGTCGAACTCGCTGAATTTTCCAACAGGAAGATGTCGTTAAAGCCTGGATTGATGCGTCCGGGACCGAAGACTTCGCGTCCGATCTGCTGTGGCGTGGGGTTCAGTATCCCGAGGCTCGCGGCATTCTGAAGAGTGAGCGCAATTGGCGGAAGAAGGTTCGCGTTGCGAGTGCGGGAAAGTTTCACGCCTCGCACGAACATGTAGTTAACGCTGGCGGTGAGGTCAGGGGCGATGAGGTACTCCCCTCCAAGATTGGCCTGCTGGCTGTACGGCGTCACCAGGCGTGGTTCCGGACGAAAGATCGATGCTGCAATGCCTGCTGAAGGCGAAAGGAGTGATCCGCCTCCATTCCCCTGGAAGACATTCGCGGCCACGTTTCCATTTGCGACCTGCTGAAATCCGTGCACGCCGTCTTCTGCGATAGCGCGGTTCAAATTCGCCAGGATCTGGCGGTCGTGAAAAATCCCGTAGCCTGCGCGGAATACCCAACGGGGCTCGGGACTGAAGGCCAGGCCGATGCGCGGGCTGAAGTTGTTGGTGTCCTGGTTAAAAACCGTGGGCAACTGCTCGAAGTCATAGCGCAAGCCGAGATCAACAGTGACACGCGGCAGCGGGGATAAGTGGTCCTGCACGAAGGCACCGTAGCTTGTTACCGCAAATTTCGTGCCTGAATCCCCGAACGCCTGACGGAACGAATCCGGACGACCACCGAAGAAGTCAGCCAGGCTGCCGAAACGGTAGAGGCCCCCAAAACCGTCGAGCACCGTCGCGCGCGAGCTCACATGGTTCACCGTGCCGCCTACCTTCCATAGGTGGTGGCCCCTGGTCCGAAGATAGGTGTAGCTCGCCTGGTAGTGGTTCTCTCTGCGACTGCTGTTGCCATCGAAAGGGCGCCCAAAATCCACCAGGCCGTTGATCTCGATGCCCGGGCCTGTTGAATCGTTCGTGCGCGAGACTGCGCGGCGTGTTGCCGCTTGGAAACGCAGGTCACCAATGCCATCGGAACCGAACGCGGAGACCAGCGAACCGACTACCGCGTTGTCTGCGGTGAAGCTGCTGCCGCGGGCACTCGCGTCCTCGAGCCCCGTCGTGTTGAAGGCATCGCCCGCTCTGCGGCTGTTGGTGAAGGCGTAGCGCAGCATCAAGGAATTCTGCGAACTAAGCTGGTGGCTGACCTTTCCCGATGCTTCGGTTTCCGCCAGTGCGATCGGGAAAAAGCCTGTGGTGATCTGGCGGGTCTTCAATCGCGGAAAAGAGCCAGGAGCCAGAAAACTGTTAACGGCTGAAGCCACAGAGGGATCTACATCGGAGCCGTTTTGGCCACGGTTGTGCTCCTGTTCGAAAGCCGCATGAAAGAACGTCCGGTCCTTAACGATCGGTCCGCCCATAGAAGAGCCGATGCGATAGCGGCGGAAGTCTGGCTTGCCGGGGGCGTTTTCGATGGGATCGCGAGCATTGAGCGAGGAATCTTGAAAGAAAATAAAAGCGTCGCCGCGGACGACGTTTGCACCCGTGCGCGTGACAACGTTGATCGAGCCCCCTGAAGCACCACCGTATTCCGCCGATAGCCCATTGTTCACTACCTGATATTCCTGGACATCCTCAGGTGAAAGCTGTGTGCGGCTCGAACCGGTAAATTCATCGTTGTTGTCGAGCCCATCAACCGAAATATTGTTGCTCCGGGGGCGCAAGCCGCCGAAGGTGAAGCCACTATCTGCGAGCGCAGCGTGCGAGCCGGTTCCACCTTGCTGTGAAGAACTAGTCACGCCAGGCATCAAAAGGACAAAGTCCAGGGCGTTACGGCTGCGCACGGGCAGATCCTCGATCTTTTCACGATCGACGGAAGAAGTGACAGAAGTCTGGCTGGGGTCAATGGGAGGCGGTTGAGCGGAGACCGTCACCTGGGTAGTGACGCCGGCCGCTTGAAGCACGACATCCAGGTGTGCAGTGGTGCCTACGCCGATAGCAACTCCGGTATGCAGGTAGGGTACGAATCTCTCATCCTCGATGCGCACCTCGTAGGAGCTCACCGGAAGGTCGGTCGCCCGGAAGAACCCTCCGTCATCGGTATAAACCGTGCGAGCCTGGTTTGTTTCGATCTGCCGCAAACTGACTTTGACGCCCGGAATTCGACCGCCGGTGGCATCACTGATGGTTCCTTCCAACGTTCCGCTCGTCCTCAAAGTCTGGGCCGTAGACATGGCCACGCCAACAAGAGCGAGCCATAATACAAAGAAGGCTCGACTCAGCGAACAACGCCCCCGCAATGATCGGGTGCCCCCGGGCAAAAAATCCAAAGCACGCGCGGTTCTCTTCAAGTGGCTGTTCATCCCACCTCCACTATCCGATTGCAGGCTGAAAGTTGGCGCAGAGCTCAGGTTGCTTGTTCCCCTCGGCTGCTCGTTGCAGTCGGTGTCGGCAGGAATGAGAAGGATCGCAGCGATTAGACCGCAGTGCGCAAGCGTTTGTCAATGCGGCCTGCGCGCGGGCATCTCGTTAGTCAGTGCAAGGCTGCCAACCTTCAACACGATTCAACACATTTCCACTACCGCAGATTTCACATAGTCCTGGCTGACTGATTCTCGGAGCGATTCGAAAGGTGTCGGAACTGGCCGACACTCTCCGACACTGTTACGGGACGTCGGTTCACTTGACTTCCTGCTACAGCTACTTACCTGTGGATTGGGTTCGGCATCCAGCTTGCGCTAACATGGACACGTTCTCGCAAACACGTTACGAAGGAGGTTTCGATCATGAAGAACATTGTTCTGGTTCACGGTGGCTTTGTGGATGGTGCCGGCTGGGAGGGGGTCTACAAGATCCTGAAGAAGGACGGTTACAACGTCACCATCGTTCAGAACCCAACGATATCGTTGGAGGACGACGTCGCGGCTACCAAGCGCATTCTTGCTGGTCAAGATGGGCCGACCATTCTCGTCGGACACTCCTATGGCGGAGCAGTGATCACCGAAGCCGGCAACGATCCGAAGGTTGCAGGGCTTGTGTATATCACCGCGTTTGCTCCGGAAAAGGGGGAGTCCGTGGCCTCCCTTATCAAAGATCCGCCGCCCGGAGCGCCTGTGCCGCCAATCTTGCCACCGCAGGACGGCTATCTGTTGCTTGACAAGGCGAAGTTTCCCGCCTCGTTCGCGGCGGACGTGGACGCAGAGAAGGCCGCATTCATGGCCGACTCCCAACTTCCATGGGGCGTGGAGGCGCTAAGCGGTACGATCAGCGAACCGGCGTGGAAAGCGAAGCCAAGCTGGTACCTCGTTGTCACTGAGGACAGGATGATCCCGCCTGCCGCCCAGCGTGCCATGTCCAAGCGGGCGGGCTCAGCAGTCGTCGAGGTCAAGGGCAGCCACGCAATCTATGTGTCGAACCCCGAGGTTGTCGCAGCCCTGATCGAAAAGGCCGCCAAGGGCGTGAAGGCCAGTAGCGCTTAGTCAGTTCCCGCGGGGTAAGTCGAGGTCTTGAAGACGCAGAAGAATGGGTGGGAATTGGGTTTCTGCCAAGTTGACGTAATAACCGGCATCTCGGAAAGTGACGCCTGTTCCAACGCAAGCACGTTCAGTTTCCGGTTTGCCGGCTATACGTCAAGTGAGTTGCGACAGGTAAACACTGCGGCGTATGGAGAGTAATCGTCCCGAACATGCTCTTCCCCACATCTCCCTTCGATACGTTAGTTGCTGAACTGCACCAGGCGCTCAGATTCTCCTTATCTTCTTATCGTCGAAACTACGGTTGGCTATACTGCTAGTCGCTCATAGAGATAAGAAAGGGTGGATCATGAAACGAGACCGCCTCCTCTTAGGCACAGTCTTCTGGCTACTTCTCGCTTTCATCCAAGCCTCCGGCCAGGAGAGCATCTCCGCGAAAATCGACGCGATCGTAGAAGCACCCATCAAGGCAGGGAGGGTAGCGGGCGGTTCTGTTGCCGTGCTCAAGGGCAATGAGACCATCGTGATGAAGGGTTACGGCTTTGCCGATCTTGAGCTGGATGTCCCAACGCCTCCACGCGCAACATATGAAATCGGCTCAATCACGAAACAGTTTACGGCTGCAGGGATCCTTCTTCTGGCCGAACAGGGAAAGCTTTCGCTCGCGGACGAGATGACGAAATTCCTTCCGGACTACCCGACACGAGGCAATCACGTCACGATTCGGCATCTCCTGAACCACACGTCCGGAATCAAGGGATACACGGAGCTTCGTGAATTTCGAGATTTCCAGATGCTCAAAAACCCCCGCGAGGAACTGGTGAAACTCTTCAGTGGAAAACCATTCGATTTCAACCCTGGCGATGAGCAGATCTACAACAACTCCGCATTTTTCCTGTTGGGTCTGATCATCGAAAGAGTCTCGGGACAAACTTACGCCGAGTTCATCCAGCAGCACCTGTTCGATCGAGTGGGAATGAGGGATTCGTACTATTGCAGTGAGCGGGCAATCCATAAAAATCACGCACACGGATACGATACCGATCGAAATGTTCTCGTGCTGAAAGCGTATCTCGACCATACCTGGCCATATGCCGCCGGGTCGCTGTGCTCAAGCGCACCGGATCTGGTTGCTTGGAACAAGGCCCTGCATGGCGGAAAAGTGTTGAATGCGGAATCCTATCGAGAGATGACGTCACCGGCACTGCTGAACGACGGAACGACGCTTCGCTACGGAATGGGAATCAGCCTGGCGGAAACCAATGGCCGTCGCACGATTGCGCATGGCGGCGGTATAAATGGCTTTCTTTCGGAGTCAGAGTATTATCCGGATGATGATCTTGTCGTCGTCGTCCTTCTCAACACGGCCGGTCCCGTCAATCCGAGAGACCTCGCCCTGCAGATTGCTGGAGCTGTTTTAGGAAAAGCACCCGACCGAAGTCGCCCGTTCGAGGGTGACCTGACTCAGTTCGCCGGAGACTTCACCGGAAAGGGTCGAGGCCGGCCCACGACCGCACACATCGCGGTCAGTGGAAACCAAATCACGTTCACCAATACTGAGACTCCGAGAGCCTCTGCGGAGACGCTCAATTATTTCGGCAACGATACCTTCGGCTTCAAAGATACCGTTGTGATGTTTGAAAGGGAAAACGGCAAAATCTCCAGGGTACATTTGGACACAGGATACGGTCACAACATCCTGTCACGGCAGTCCACAAACGAGAAATAATCGTTCCTGCCGGCTCCCTGTCGTCCGACTGACTCGTCTGCACTTTTTACTTTTTCGTGAGTGCCGGATTGACGTAACCGTGCTGCAGAACTTTTTTCAGATCGGGCCGCACGCTCAGGTAGGTCACGTGGTCGGGGACGCTTGAAAAGCCGTGCGGCACGCGCTCGGGAATCACGATGATGTCGCCCTCCTTAATTTGACGGCTTGTGAAGCCTGCCATGGTCCCGTTGCAAGACGGGCCGTTCAAGATCGTCGTCACTTCGTTGTCGGCCGCAGATCGCGTCCCATTGACGATCGTTCCCCCGGTGATGAGAGTCCCGCTGCCGGAAATGACGACATAGGTCTCGGCGGTGTCGTCATGGTAGATGCCGTTCGGACCCTTCGCACCGGCGCGCTGCTCGCCACATGCAGACTGCTTATTCTGTGCCGCCGCGGCGCCGCGGGCGGCATTAGTAGCTCCAGCCGCGGCATTGCCTGTGCCGCCACCTGTCGCCCCGCGGTGAACGACCGCAACCGCGAGCTGGTAGGCGCCCATGTCGATGACGCGGATCGAATTGTCGGGAACCGTGCGCTTCGTATCGGCCGCGTATTTCAGCACGGCCTTGATGTCCTCGTTGGTAATCACGACGGCGTCCTTAGGCGCTTGAGCCAATCCAACAACGGGACACGACGTAAATACGAACGCCAGGATTTGCAGAATGTGTCTTCGCATGACAACCTCCTCTATTTCACTTCGACGATCTCAATGGCCACTCGATCGGGCCCTTCGATCATGGCCGCCCGCATGTTGCCCCACGCGTGAATCTCTTCGAGAAACTTGATCCCTTCACCTTTGAGGCGAACCACGGTTGCAGGCAGATCGGACACGCCAAGCGCCCAGTGATCGACCAGATGTCCGCGTGTGCTGACGAGACCACCGCCTGGCCACGGCCGAATCGAAATCGAGATGTCGTCAAAGAACACGGCGCCGGATGGCTCGCGGACAAATCCCGGATATTTGGCAAACGAGGGCCACGTTGGCGGGGCGTATGGCTGTTTGCAATCGCCGGCCGCCGGGGTTGCGCGCGCGCCGCCGGTGCCTGGCGGAATCGTTGCGCCGAGATGCGCGACATACCACTGCATCGCGCAGAGCGGATGCTCATGGTACATGTGGATGTGATTAAAACGCTCGACTTTACCGGCCTGAGCGTTCTCGATCAGCGCAGCGTCAGGGCCCCTGAGATAGCCGAAGCCTCCCTGCCGCTCCGGCACGACACCTTTGGCTCGCAGCTCGAGAATCTGCTCTTGCGTCGGAAGTCCCGGAAGAACGTCGCTCGACATGTCGACGAGCTTGCCGTCGGCCGCGTCCCACATCTGAGCGATCTGCAAGCCCATCGCGCGGAATCGCTCATTGTATTTTCGCGAGTCTGGCGTGTTCCACCCGAAATGCCACACCGCCGTCTGCAGTCCGGTCAGCTCGGTCTGCGGCGGTGTGCTGACCTTCGTGAAAAGCAAATAGACGTTGCCGGTCTTGACCGCTTCGTAGCCGTTGAAGGTTGTCGCCGACGCCGATTCCGCAAAAGCCTTCGGATAGTACGCAGCCGCAGCTTTCGGGTCGACCGAATTCAGATGCACGTGATGCACGTGCATCTGCGGCGACTGCGCGAGTACCGGCGGGTGCGTTCCGATGGCACTTGCCATCACTGCCAGGAGAACGACGACGAAGGCCATCCGTAACATCACGTTCATAAAGCACTCCAGGAAAGTGAAAGATCCGAGTTTGAAAGCCTTTGATATCACCACAAAAGCCACAACAAAACAAAGAAATGGAGACGGCGTTTGCGCGAACGTGACTGGGGTGTTTGAATTTATTTGTCAGTCTTATTTTTATCGCGTTCGTAGTCAGCAATGAATTCGAGTGCCCTCTTTAGCTGGGCATCCTTAATGATCCAGACAGCGGGAAGAGTGTCTGACGCAATCCCGATCTCGGGACGAAGGCTGAATAATGCCTCGCCACGGACTTCGGCATCGATACCCGCCCGTTCCAATAGATCTCTCACAAAATGGGCCTCAATGGGATTATTTGCGACGAAAACCTTATTCATCAGTGCCTCCGGGCGCTAATCTTAATTACCGCTGAGTCCGTCCCAGGGAGAATTCAAATGATACAAGACCGAAGGGCCAACCCTTTCGACGCGGCGGATCTTTCCGTTTTTCAATAAGGAACGCCTCCGTCACCACCCCAACCACTGATCGAAAGCAGAAACTTTTTGAGCCCCTTGGCGGCTGGAATGCCAGGATCGACCGCCGCACCTTCGCTGCAATGGTTGCCGGCATCTGGTGGCGGCGAGCATTATGTCCCTCCTGATGAGGGAAGGCGACCGCGTCAGCACGCTGGCGGCTGGGCTCTCGATCTATCGCATCGGTGGCGACGGCAAGCTAACCTTCGTGCGCAAATATGACGTGGATGGTGCTGCCTAAGTTCCTGCCGACTCCTGTACTACTGCTGCACGATGGGTAGCACAATATGCGATGGCCGGGCGCGCGAGGTGTAGATGCGCTCAGTCACGGTTGTGTAATCCTCCGCCTTTGCGTCGTAAATGCTTGGAACAAATTTCTGCGGATTGCGATCGATCAGTGGGAACCACGTGGATTGCACCTGGACCATGATGCGATGTCCTTTGAGGAAAACATGGTCGTGGCTACGCAACGGGATCGCGAATTCTTCGGGCTGATTTGGTGTGAGGGGCTGCGGATGTTCGTAGCTGCGATTATAGCGTCCGCGGCGGACTTCCATTGCGATTGGCAACTCGTATCCGTTAAGCGATTTTGCATATTCGCCGGGAGCAGGGCCGTTCTCCAGTTTCCACGCGTTCGATTGGGAGGTCGCGATCCAAAGGACGACTCAGCCACACTGCCACGTCCGGCCGATTTTCTACAAACCGCTGATCCGCGACCTCCCATGTTCGCCAATCACCCTGCGGATATGTTGGCGAGATCGGACGCGCCCGGTAGGGGACAGGATTCGCCGGATCGGACAAGTATTGTACGAAGGAATCTTCGGCAGCCGCTCCCGGCGGGTCGAACGAAAGCAGCCCGCGGGGGTGTAAATAGAGGTTGGTGGGTGTCGATTTCGGCGGCCACACATCGTACGTCTTCCACGAATTCGAGCCTGTCTGAAATGTTGACGCCTTCCACGGAAACTTCTCACCCTGACCATGCAGCCAGTAACGGAACCACACGGATTCGATTTTGTCTCTGAATTCGAAAGCCGTATCGTGGCCGCCGAAAGGAATCAGGCCGATCGATTCCGCTTTCGCAGCATGCCACTGGCCGTGGTACCACGGACCGGCAACGATGTAGTTGAACCGGTTCGGATCGTTTTCCTCGGAGTGGGCGTAGATCTGCCATGGCCCCCATGGATCTTCCTGATCCCAGAAACCAGCAACATTCAGATTAGGAACTGTCGCGCTATGAAGTTGATTGACCCAGGCCTCCACTTTCCAGAACGAATCGTAGTCCGGATGCGCCACGATGGAGTTCCAGAACGGAATCGAGCCATGGAGGTAGCGGGCGTTGATGTTCGACAAAGGTCCGAGGTTGAGATACCAGGAGTACGTGTCGTAGACCTCGAACTCGAAATTCGTATTCGCATTCTTTTCCGCCTGCTCCAGGACCGAGTATTCGAAGGCATAGCTCTCACGGAGCGCACCGTAGCGGTGCATGTCGTCGTTCATCCATTGATCGACAGGCGAGGCCTGCTCCGAAACCGCCTTGAGTGCCGGATGCGGATGGAGCAATGTCAACGCGGCCGTGAGGCCGTCGTACGACACGCCGTAGATGCCGACCTTGCCGTTGTTGTTTGGAACGTTCTTTACCAACCAATCGATGGAATCGTATGCGTCCGTCGTTTCGCTGGTCGACTTCGGGTCCTGCAAGTTGACTCTCGACGAGAGATCGAACGTTCCTTCGGATTGAAAACGCCCCCGCAGATTTTGGACGACGAAAATGTAGCCATCCCGCACCAGTTCCTTCAAAGATGCATTCGCCATTCCCGCCGCGTCGGCCGGAACTCCGTAAGGTGTGCGCCGAAACAGAATCGGAAGCGGCCCCTGGGTAGTTGCGGCTGGCGTAAGGATGACCGTCTGCAGACGAATTCCATCGCGCATCGGAATCATCACCTGCCGGAAATTGAAACCGGGGGTCTGCGTCTGTGCGAAGCTGAAACACCAGATGAGGGTGACTACTAATGAGACCAAAACCGCGAAACGGATCTTCCGCATTGTGGTTGCCTCCTGGTAGATGCGACGAGGGGTGGCAGTTTATCTCAAGACCTGACGGGCGACACACCATTTAACAGTCCCGATGACCCGCCATAAACGCCACAGGTTTCCGATTTCTTGGAGCGACTCCGTGAAGCCGATCGAATCGGTATCGAGCCGGGATCCATGTAGCGAATAGACGATGCAGATTCCAAAATCCACTTTTCGAGTTGATCCGATGGTTGCCCTTCATTACGAATAAGCGAGTTCTTACCCTGGCTCGCTAATTACCGCTGAGTCCGCCCCAGGGAGAATTCAAATGATACAAGACCGAAGGGCCAACCATTTCGACGCGGCGGATCTTTCCGTTTTCGATAAGGAACGCCTCCGTCACCAGGATGCTGGAAGGCCGATTGAAGCCACGGAATGTGTAGGGACGGCCGTCCGACAGAGTGCCCTGGTTGACGGTGCCCTGGTCGAACACCACGTGCGACCACACAATGCCTCGCTCCTGGTCCACTACCGGATAACGCCGATCGTGGATGTTCTGGACAACAAAGTAGTAGCCCAGCTTGAATTGCGACAGGCAATCCATGGAAAAAGCATTGATGACGTCCGCGGGCTGGTCTGCGGGTCTTGGAACATTTGTGGTTGGAGATCCGTTTTCGATGCGGTGGCAGTCGTTGGTAAAAGGATAGGTCCCGGTGCCATTGATTCCCTTGCCGTCGTTTTTCTGTAGCCCGGTAAAGTAGCCGTCGGCGACGGCGATGAGCTCCTGCCGAGACATCCGCTGCGCGGGAGGAATCGACTTGAACCAGAAATCCTCCGGCTTGTAGGGCTTGTCCATCTCGGCAATGTTGTTGGGACCGCCCCCGCCCGGTCTGAAATAAATGCTCTCGATTTCAGTGATGCGGCCCAGCTCGACACGCAGGCGCAGGCTCATCAGCAGCGGGGCGCCCGCTTCCCGCATGGTTCCCATGAACGCGACCTGCCCGAATTCCGGATCGGCGAAAATGTGTGCGTAGTTGCCCCGGCCCTCGGCGGTTTTCCAGAAGCCGTCGCCGACTTCCATGACCTGATCGTTCTCGGTGTATTTCACTTCCCTGGAGAGCGGCAGCCGCCTGGGGTCGTGAGCGACAACGGCGGCCAGGTATTGATCGACAAGGTTTTCCAAACAGGCCCGATTGCAGTTGAGCGGGATCGGTCCAGTGGAGGCATCGACCCTGGGCGCCATATTGCCTGTTACGATTGCAATGAATACAACGAAAACTCCGACGACGAACGTAGAGCGCATCGTGTTCTCCTGAAGAAAATCTGTCAGTTTGGCAGGATTTTACTCGCGGGATCGGGAGATAACAACTGTAGCGGCGGTCTATGACCGCCGGCGATGTTGCAAATTGCGGTATTGCCGGCGGTCATAGACCGCCGCTACAGTGAAACGGTTCCGGTTTGCGGCGTGGCCGCCTGTTACCGTCCGACCGCCAGGCGATCGATCAAATATTGAGGTAACTGTGCTTGCCGCATCTTTTCCTGGGTCACTTCGACGTCGTACTCCACGCGGTAGAATTCCATTCGCGAGCGATCCTGATCCCAGATGGCGAAGCTGGCGCGAGGATCTCCATCGCGAGGCTGACCGACCGATCCCGGGTTGATGAACAGTTTCCGGCTGGCCTCGCACTTCACCGCCGTAAACTCGTCAAATTCGTAACTTGTCGCCATTACGGAATTGCCGGCGGCATCCACGGAAAAGACGACGGGAAAGTGGCTGTGGCCGAAGAAGGTAATGTGCCTGTCGGTGAGGCGGAAATTCTCGTTCGCGTCGGCTTCCGTAAAAATGTAGTCATCCTCGTCCGTGATCGCACCGTGGACGAGTTGAGCGTCGGCGGTAATGGTCAGCGGCCCGACCGGAAGGTTACCCAGATAATCCCGATAGGACTCCGGAAGCATGGATCGAGTCCAGTACACCGCGCGCCGGGCATGCGGATTGAACTGCGTTGCCTCGTCGAGTCCGGCCGCGACGCGATCATGGTTTCCCCGAATCGTTAACGCATTCAGGCGGCGAAGGCCGTCGATCGCTTCGATCGGATTTGGACCGTATCCAACGATGTCACCGCAGCAAAGCACAGATTCAAAACCTGCATGTTTTGCGCGCTGGACGCAGGCCTCGAACGCTTCGACGTTCGAATGGATGTCACTCAGGACGAGATAGCGCATGGTGTATGATGTGGTTCATGCGACTCCAGAAGATCCTGGGAATCACTGTGGTCCTGGCGCTGCTCACGGCTGTCGTTGCGGGCCTGGCAGTATTGAATGCACGGAACTCGGCGGCTTCCCCCACGTGGACCATGATAACACGCTTCTTTCAGGTGCTCGTGTTTGGCGGCTTCGGACTTGCAGTCGCCAGCGAAAGCCATCTCAAAGGTTCGCTGTTTATCGTTCCGGACGACTGGAGCCTCAAGTTGCGCGACTTTCTCAATTATGGCGTGCTTCCGGGATTCATCCTTGGCTTGATCCTGTGGCTCTTCTTCTTTCCATATCGCTATAGTCCGCTGGTCGAGCCGCGCTTTCGCGAAATGAGCAGTGTCTACGATTCCTTCGTCATTTCCCTGGACAGCGGAATGTGGGAAGAAGTTATTTTCAGGCTCTTCATTCTTTCGTGTTTCCTGTTCTCTTTTCGACATCTCTATGCCCGCCTGGCGCCGCTGTGGCCGGGCCTTGTTTCGATCCTGCCGACGGCGTTATCGATCGTCCTTTCGTCGCTGTTGTTCGGTTTGATGCACACTATTTATGGCTTCACTGCCGGATTCTTCGGAGGAATCTTCCTGGGCCTCATTTACATGAAGAGCGGCATCGAGAGCGCCATTGCCGCGCACTTTTGCGCGAACTTTCTGTTCTTCAGCGCGTCTTATCTGTCGTAACACGCGTCTGTAGGGAGTTTTACATGCTGCCTGTGACATTAGGTGAACTGCGATCGAGCGAATTCGGTCTGGAATCATATCGGAAAAGAACGATCAAGGATGAAATGCGGATGAATCTTATCCGCAAGCTTCAGGAGAACACGCCGATTTTTTCCGGGATTATCGGATATGAGGAGACTGTCGTTCCGCAGGTCGTGAACGCGATCCTCTCCCGCCACAATATGATCCTTCTGGGCCTGCGCGGGCAGGCGAAGAGCAGGATACTGCGCGGCCTGGTGGATTTTCTGGATGAGAGGATACCGGTTATCGCCGGTTGCGAAATCAGCGACAACCCTTTCACCCCGATCTGCCGGCGATGCCGCGACCTGATCCAGGAGATGGGCGACCGTGTCCCGATCGAATACCGCGGCCGTGACGACCGGTATGTCGAAAAGCTCGCGACGCCGGATGTGACCATTGCCGACATCATCGGCGATATCGATCCCATCAAGGCTGCAAAAGGCGGCCACGCCATCGGCAGCGAGCTCAGCGTGCACTATGGCTTGCTGCCCCGCGCCAATCGGGGAATCTTCGCCATCAACGAGCTGCCGGACCTTGCCGGGAAGATCCAGGTGGGTTTGTTCAACATCATGCAGGAAGGCGATGTTCAGATTAAGGGCTATCCGGTTCGCCTGCCGCTGGATGTGCTCCTGGTATTTTCGGCGAATCCCGAAGATTACACGGCGCGCGGAAAGATCGTCACACCCCTGAAAGACCGTATCGGATCGGAAATCAAAACGCACTATCCGGCGTCCCTGGACCATGGCGTGGCCATTACCGAGCAGGAGGCCTGGATGAGGAGGAACTCGGGACACAGCATTCTTGTTCCCGAATTCATCAAGCAGATTGTGGAAGGGATCGCTTTCAAGGCCCGCTCGGATCAGCGTGTCGACAAAAGATCCGGAGTGAGCCAGCGCCTGCCGATATCCTGCATCGAGAACGTGATCAGCAATGCCGAACGCCGCTCGATAGTCGGAGGCGAGGAGCACGCCGTCGCCCGCATCGCCGACGTGTATGCCGCGATGCCGGCAATTACCGGAAAGATCGAGCTCGAATACGAAGGCGAATTGAAAGGCGCGGAGAACGTCGCGCGTGATCTGATCCGCCAGGCCGTTCAGATGATCTTCCGGCAATACTTCCCGACGACCGACTTCAAACAGGTGATCGATTGGTTTGAAATGGGCGGCAGCCTGAAACTTTCGGACACTGAAACGTCCGGAGCTCTCCTGGCCCGGTTGGCAAACGTTCAAGGGCTGCTCGATAAGATCGAAGTGCTTGGCGCCCGGCCGGACAGCCCGCCCGGCATCCGCGCGGCCGCAGCAGAAATGATTCTCGAAGGATTGCACTCGGTGGACAAGATCAGCCGCTCCGAAGAGCGCGGTTTCACGGCATCATCCGAGCGTAAGCAGTCCCAGGATCTGTATCGCGATTATTCGATGGAGAGGAACCGGCACAAGAAACCGCTGAATTAGACGGGCTGTAGCGGCGGTCTATGACCGCCGAACAAACCGGCGCTCACAGAGCGCCGCTACAGTCGGCCGGACTTTAAAAATGGCAATAACGAAATATACCAAGTGGATTCCCTCGCCTCTCGATGGCCTCAGCATGGAGGAACTCCTCGACCAGATATCCGAGTTTCTCCTCCAGAGCGGCTTCAGCTACGGCTTTCAGGATATGAGCAATCCTCACAACCTGGATGCTCTCCGCCAGGCGATCCTCGAGAAACTGGTGGAGCTGGGCCGAATTCCGCAGGAACTTCTGGATCAGTGGATGGAAGACCGGAGCGAAGGCGACGCCAAAAAACTGGATGAGTTAATCGATGAGGTCATCCGCCGTCTTGTAGAGGAAGGATGGATGCAGGCGGACCAGCAGCCCGCCCCTTCTTCCTTTGACGAGAACGGGCAGGGTGTCGAGGACGCCCAGTCCGGCTCCGCCCGATTCGAGCTCACGGACAAGTCGATCGACTTCCTGGGATTCCGTCTGCTCCGTCATCTGTTGGGATCGCTGGGCCGCAGCAGTTTCGGCCGTCACGAGACCGCGCATTTTGCGACCGGCGTGGAAGCGTATCAGGCCACGAAGGAATATGAGTTCGGTGACACACTCAATCTCGATATCAGCTCGACACTGCTTCACGCCGTCGCGCGCGAAGGCCTGGGTGTGCCGCTCAACCTGGAGCACGAGGACCTGATGGTGCGGCAGGCCGAATACGAAAGCTCGTGCTCGACCGTGCTGCTGCTGGATACGAGTCACAGCATGATTCTTTACGGCGAGGATCGGTTCACGCCCGCCAAGCGTGTGGCGCTGGCCCTGTCGCATCTGATCCGGACGCAGTATCCGGGCGATTCGCTTCGCCTGGTCCTGTTCCATGACTCGGCCGAGGAGGTTCCGCTGAAGCAGCTGGCCAGGGTGGTGGTCGGTCCCTATCACACGAATACCTGCGAAGGGCTGCGCCTGGCACGCCGGCTTCTGATGGCGGACAAGAAAGACATGCGGCAGATCGTGATGATCACCGACGGCAAGCCTTCGGCCATCACCCTGCCGAACGGGCGCATCTACAAAAACGCATTCGGCCTGGATCCGATGATTCTGGAAGAGACCTTCAAGGAAGTGGCGACGTGCCGCAAGGCGGGGATCCTGATCAACACCTTCATGCTCGCCAGCGATTACTACCTGGTGGACTTCGTCAAGAAGGTCACCGAAATCTGCCGCGGTAAGGCGTACTTCACGACCACTGTGAATCTTGGCCAGTACATCCTGATGGACTACCTCAAGAAGAAAGTCGAGACCATCCATTGAGGTCGTCCGGAAAAAAGGCACAAAAAAGCCCCGCGTTTCATTGCGGGGCTCTTTACTGCGCGGGCGACTTACTTCTTTTTCTTGGCCGCCTTCTTTTTCGCTGGAGCTTTCTTTTTCGCTGGCATTGTTATTTCACCTCCGATCCTTTGTCTCTTACCACTATTGCTCACCTCTTCCGGGCAAGCTCATGTGTTAAAAACATTTTTAAGACATGTCACATAAAAATTCAAAGCAAAAATCACTTGCGGTCGAGTTTTTTATCCGGCTCCGGATCGGGTATCATCACCTTTTTTGAAACTCGGATGCGCTTCGTTTCGTATTGAGGTTGTAGATGACGACGAAGAAAAAGCTCCTGGTGGCCGGCCTTCTCGTGGTGGTGATCTCCTCAGCGGTGGGATACAGCATCTTTGCGCGCAACCGCGGTGTGATCGCCGTCCAGACGGGCCGGGTCGTTCGCCAGGACCTCACGCAGACGGTCTCTGCAAACGGGGAGATCAAGCCCAAGAAGTATGTGAATATCAGTTCGAACACGATGGGCCGGATCGTTCGCATGCCCGTGAAGGAAGGCGATCACGTCAAGGAAGGCGAGCTTCTGATCCGCCTCGAATCCATCCAGACCGAGGCCGACGTCAAATCCGCTGAAGCGGGCCTCGATGCCGCGCAGGCCGAACTGGAGGGCATGTCCGCGCAGATCCGGTCCGCGGACGCTGCCGTCAATTCCGCCAAGGCCGAGATCACCAGGTCCGAGGCCGACCTCACCCGAGCGAAACAAAACCTGGATCGCGCCGAGCGAATGAACAAAGACGGTTTG
>WNFP01001674.1_pt1 | contig 17433 bp, 16 predicted proteins | sample 5400201 | NCBI WGS metagenome assembly WNFP01 (sample SAMN13153355, study PRJNA577476) | soil metagenome | isolation source: 115 cm saprolite under Madrone tree | place: USA:California | collected 2016-06-14 | reverse complement strand
AAAACCGCCGGATCCAGATTTCCCTGCAGCGCAATCTTTGGTCCGACCGTTGTCCGTAATTCCGCCAAATTCACGCGCCAGTCGCAGCTCAGCACGTCAGCGCCCGACTCCGCCACTGCGGACAATAAATGATGCGAAGCCTTCGTGTAGTAAATCAACGGCACTGTTCCACGCACCGCCGAAATCACTTCCTGCACCGCCGGCAACGCGAAGGCGCGGTATTCCGGCAGCGCCAGCTCACCGCACCAGGTATCAAACAATTGCAGTGCCGTTGCTCCCGCCGCAATTTGCGCTTTCAAGTAACCAATTGTCGCCTGCGCAATCCGGCTCAACAATTCGCGAAATGTTGCCGGCTCCGCATACAAGAATTCCTTCACCTTCGCGAAGCCTTCCTTCGTTCTGCCTTCAACCATGTAGCAAGCCAGCGTCCACGGCGCCGCCGCAAATCCCAACACCGGCACATCCGATCCAGAGGTTCGTACAATCCGCCGGATCGCTTCCATCAAAAATCCCGTTTCCGTTTCCGGATCGAATTGCCGCAATTTCCGAACCGCTTCGAGCGACCGCACCGGCTCCGGCAAGTTCGGCCCAGCATCGCCAAGTTCCAGCGGCAGCCCCATTGCCTCCGCCGGAATCAAAATGTCTGAAAACACAATAATCGCGTCGACGCCCAGCCGCCGAAACGGCTGCAGCGAGACCTCGACCGCCAAATCCGGCGTCTTGCAAACTTCCAAAAAAGCATGCTTCGCTCGCAGCTCGCGATACTCCGGCAAATAACGCCCCGCCTGCCTCATCATCCAAACTGGAACGCGCGGCAGCGCCTCGCCGCGACACGCGCGCAGGAACAGTTCTTTGCGGTTTACCGAGACAGAGGGGGTGGACATAACGTTGTTCACCGTTGAGGATAACAAATTACGCTCTCCGATGCCCATGACCGGCTCGCAGTGCCGCGGCACGGTGGCTAGGCTATACTCAGAACAGGGGTTCGCGGTAAGCGGGTGAACAAAAGCTTCACCGGCCGCGCATGCGCCAGTGCCAATGAATCATCTCTTTTTCTTACTTACGCTTGCGGCCTACCTGGGCAGCTTCGCCGCCTATATCGGCTACCTTGTCGCCGGCCTCGATTGGTCCGGCCGTCTAGGCTCACTACTCCTGGCCGGCGGTCTCCTAGCCCACTATTTTGCGCTGCTTGAACGCGCGCGCGGCCTCCACACTGTCCCCTACCACGATCTTTCCGGCTCGATGTCGCTGTTCGGCTGGCTTCTCGCGCTCACCTACCTCAGCCTCGAACTTTTCCATCGGCAGCGCTCCGTCGGCGCGTTCGTGCTCCCATTCGTTCTGGCATTTTTCCTCTTTGCGCAGCTCTCGCCCCCAGACCGCCTCGCCGCGCCGCCCGCAACCGGCGTCATCTTCGCGTTTCACGTGACCCTGAGCATCCTGGCCTACGCCGCGTTCGGCCTCTCTTGTGTCCTCAGCCTAATCTACCTCGGAGAACAACGCCTCCTCCACCAACATCGCGTCGGCGATGTCGTCTGGCGCCTCCCATCTCTCGATCTACTCGATCGCATGAGCCAGAGCAGCGTCCTCGTCGGCCTAATCTCCATCGCCATCGGCACCGCCCTCGGCTTCGTGTGGGTCGATCGCCTCACTGGCAAGGTCTGGCATTACGATCCCAAGTACGTCGTTACCTTGCTGGTTCTCGCGGCTTACGTTTTTTACTTGCGGCTGGCCCGCAATCCTAGCTGGCGCGGAGCCCGCGCCTCGCAGCTGTGCATTTTTAATTTCGCCATCGTGATTTTCAGTTTCACTGTAGTGAACCTGTTTTTATCGCACGCGCATCGCTATTTCTAAGAGTTGTTCAGAGGAGCACGCAATCAGCGCCATGGAAATTGTGCTCGTCGGATTGAATCACCGCTCAGCGCCCGTCGAGGTGCGCGAGAAGGTGTCTTTCACCAACGATCAGGCACGCCAAGCCGCTGAAGAACTTCGCGCCCGCGGCATATTGCACGAAACGCTCGTTCTCTCCACCTGCAATCGCAGCGAAGTCTACGGCGTCCCTCCTGAAACCGCCCGCGAATCCGCCGCCGCTCTTTCCAACTACCTTTCCAGCTTCCATTCCGTGCAGCCCGATCTTCTCAGCCCTTCGCTCTATCACCACTATGACCGCTACGCAGTCCGCCATCTTTTCCGCGTCGCTTCCGGCCTCGATTCCATGATGCTCGGTGAAGCCGAAATCCTCGGCCAGGTCCGCGAAGCTTATCGCATCGCCTACGAACAAGGCGCCACCGGTCCCGTTCTCAATCGCCTTTTTCAAGGCGCACTCGAAGTCGGCAAGCGCGTCCGCTCCGAAACCGAACTCGGCACACGTCCAATGTCGGTCGCCTCCGCTGGTGTCAAACTCGCCGAACGTATCTTTGGCAAACTGCACGAACGCGCCGCTTTGGTTCTCGGCGCAGGCATGATCAGCGAACAAGTTATTTCGCAATTGCGCGATCGCAACATCGCTCGTCTCTTGGTCATGAATCGTTCGCTCGAACGCGCCGACAATCTGGCGCGCCAGTTTGCCGGCAAAGTCATCGCCTGGGACGATTGGGAATCCGCCCTCACTCTTCCCGACGTCATCGTCTCCAGCGTTTCCGGCGAAGAGCCGGTCTTAATGCGCGCGCATCTCGAAAAAGTCATGGCCGCGCGCGGCAATCGCCCGCTCTTCGTCATGGATCTCGGCGTGCCCCGCAACATCGATCCCGCGGCCGCCAGCCTGTACAATTTTTATCTCTACAACATCGACGACCTCACGCAGATCGTCCAACAGAATCGCACTTCCCGCGAAGGTGAAGTCCCGCGCGCCGAACTCATCGTTGATGAGCACGTTTCGAAATTTCTCACCTGGCGGGCCAGCGTCGAACTAATCAGCGTCGTGGAAACTCTTCGCCACAAATTGAAAGCCGATCGCGCTGAGTTTGTTCGTGAACGCGCTGAACGCGTCAACGGCCTCACGCCAGAACAACGCGAACAGGTCGAAGCCCTGATCGATGACCTGCTGGAAAAAATGCTTCTCGATCCCGCTCGCCGCCTGCAAGGCGAAAAAGATCTGCGCCGCAAGATTCAACAGGTCGAAGCCATCCGGGAACTTTTTTTGCTGGACCGGGGGCATTAACCCGTGAATCCCATCCGTATTGGCACCCGCGGCAGCATGCTCGCCAAATGGCAAGCCGAATTTGTCCGCAAAAAAATTCTTGAAACCACCGGAGTAGACGCAGAAATCGTCATCATCAGAACCACCGGAGACAAATTGCAAACCGCTTCATTCGCGCGCATTGGCGGCAAAGGCGTCTTCACCAAGGAACTTGAAGAAGCTCTCCTCAGCGAAGAAATCGATCTTGCCGTCCATAGCGTCAAAGATATTCCCACCGAAGTTCCGTCTCGTCTCTGTTTTCCCGTAATCTGCCGCCGCGAAGACACCCGCGATTGCCTCGTCTCAGCAAAAGGCGAAACGCTCTCTACTCTTCGGCAAGGCGCGCGCATCGGTACCAGCAGTCTTCGCCGCCAGGCGCAAATTCGCCACGCGCGCCCCGATTTCGACTTGCGCGAACTCCGCGGCAACGTGGACACGCGTCTCCGCAAAGTCGAAAGCGGTGAGTACGATGCCATCCTCCTCGCCAAAGCCGGACTCGATCGCCTGGGCTGGAGCAATCGCATTAGCGAAGTTCTCTCGCCAGAAGTTTGCATGCCCGCCGTAGGCCAAGGCGCTCTGGGGGTTCAGGCGCGCCTTAAGGACAACGAAATCGCCGACGCACTCGCACCGCTCGATGATTTCGAAACTCGCCAGTCCATCGTCGCGGAGCGCTCTTTACTTGCCGCTCTCGAAGGCGGCTGCCAGGTTCCTCTCGGTGCTTGGGCGCGCTTCGAACGCGGTGAACTCGCCATGGATGCCGTCGTCTGCTCTCCAGATGGCGCGCAGCACGTCCGCCAACGTGCCACCTCTCCTCCAGATCAAGCCCGCGAACTCGGCCAACGCGTCGCACAACTCCTCATCGATTCCGGTGCACGCGAAATTCTCGAAGAGGTTTACCGCCAGCGTGGCTGACCATTCTCCATCGCCGCTCGCAGGCAAGCGCGTCGTCATCACCCGCTCAGAATCCCAATCCGCCACGCTAAGCGAAGCTCTGCGTGCAAAGGGAGCTGAAATAGTTTCGCTCCCGCTGATTCGAATGGCCCCGCCGGACGATTTAGCGCCGCTCGACGCCGTCCTGCGCAACCTGAGCACTTTCGATTGGCTGATCTTCACCAGCCAAAACGCCGTCGCTGCCGTTATGGACCGTTTCACCGCGCTCAGAACTGGCGTCATTCCGGACGGAGCGAGGGATCTCTCCTCTGTGAGCGGCATCCCCCCAGCATCGCTCCACGTCGCCGCCGTAGGGAAATCCACTGCGGAGGCCACAGAAGCCGCCGGCTTCGTCGTCGCCCATACAGGAAAAGGCACCGCCGCCGATCTTGTCTACGAATTGGCGGATAAACTCCGCGGCAAGCGCGTCTTCCTCCCGCGCAGTGATCGCGCTGCGGCCGATCTTGTCGCCCAACTTCGCGACCTTGGCGCCGACATCACCGAAGTTGTCGTCTATCGCACCATCACTCTCGATTCCGTCGACCAAAACAAAAGGGAATCGATTTCTGAAGTCGACGCGATCGTTTTTTTCAGCCCCTCCGCCGTAAACGCGTTTCTTGCCCTGGTCAAATCGGGAGTACTCGCATCTCCTCGAACCGACACCGCAGTCGGAGCTATCGGCCCGGTAACGCGCGGCGCATTACTCGAAGCAGGTCTGCGTTGCGATTTCGAAGCGCAAGAGCCAAGTGTCAACGAAATCGTCGTTGCTCTTACAACACGTTTTGCGAAGGCAAATGTTCCTTCTGTTTCGGGAGCCCATTCACGATGAGTTTTCCCGTTCACCGTCCGCGTCGCTTGCGAAAAACCGAACTTCTTCGCGGCCTGGTTCGCGAAACGCGCCTCAGCGTCGCAAGTTTTATCGACCCAATGTTTGTTTGCCCGGGCACCAACGTCCGCCAGGAAGTAAACTCCATGCCTGGCGTCTTCCAGCAATCCACCGATAAAATTGTCGAAGATTGCCGCGAAGTCGAAGCGCTCGGTATTCCTGGCGTAATCCTTTTCGGCCTCCCGGAGACAAAAGATCCGCGCGGCATAAGCTCCCTGCAAAAAGACGGCGTTGTGCAGCGTGCCATCGAAGCCATCCGCAGAGCGAAATTAAATCTCATCGTCATCACCGACGTTTGCCTCTGCGAATACACCGACCACGGTCACTGCGGCGTCATTGAAAATGGTGAAGTGGCCAACGACGCCACTGTCGAAATTCTCGCAGAGCAATCTTTATCCCATGCTCGCGCGGGCGCAGACATCGTCGCTCCGTCCGACATGATGGATGGCCGCGTTGCCGCCATCCGCAAAAAACTCGACCAAAATAAATTTGCAGATTTGCCGATTCTCTCCTACGCCGCAAAATATTGTTCCGGCTTTTACGGCCCTTTCCGCGAAGCCGCCGATTCCGCACCGCAATTCGGCGATCGCCGCAGCTACCAGATGGATCCCGCCAACGCCCGCGAAGCGCTGAAAGAAGTTGCGCTCGATCTCGACGAAGGCGCTGACATGATCATGGTCAAGCCCGCGTTGCCCTATCTCGATATCATTACGCGCGTCCGCCAGGAATTCTCTGTCCCGGTCGCCGCCTACAACGTCAGCGGCGAATACTCCATGGTGAAAGCCGCCGCAAAAAATGGCTGGCTCGACGAAAAACGCGTGGTACTCGAAATCTTGACCGGCATTCAACGCGCCGGTGCCGACATCATTTTGACGTATCATGCAAAAGACGCCGCCCGCTGGCTGAAGGGTTAACCGTGTCCGGTCGCGGCCGCGTGCGCAAAGATTCTCGTAGGGGCGCGCAGCACGCCGCGCCCCGGCTGGGCAACCGGTCCCAGCCCTGCGCGTGTCTTTAAATTGTTTTTGCTGAACTCTGCAGTAAGTCTAATAGTCGAAGGAACAAAAAACGAAGAATGACCGCCACCCAGCCATCCGCACGCCGCAACAATCGCCGCTCTCGCGAAATCTTCGCTGAAGCAGAAACAGTTCTCGTCGGCGGTGTCAACTCTCCCGTTCGCGCCTTCCGCTCTGTCGGCGGCGAACCTCTGATCATCGAACGCGGCGAGGGTCAATATCTTTACGACGCCGACGGCAATCAACTCCTCGATTTCGTCTGCTCCTGGGGGGCCATGCTTCTCGGTCACGCCAATCCTGCCGTCTCCGCCGCCATCGCCGATCAAGCGCAAAAAGGCACCAGCTACGGCGTAACCACCGAACTTGAAGTCCAACTCGCGCAGCGCATCCGCCGCGCCATTCCGTTTATGGAAAAAATCCGCTTCGTTTCCAGTGGCACTGAAGCCACCATGAGCGCCCTTCGTCTTGCTCGCGGTTTCACTGGGCGCGACCTAGTTATAAAATTCGCGGGCTGCTACCACGGTCATGCTGACAGCTTTTTGTCGCAAGCTGGCTCCGGCCTCGCCACTCTCGGAATCGCGGAGTGTCCCGGCGTTCCGCAGGCATTGGCGCAACTTACGTTAAATGTTCCGTACAACGATCTCGCAGCTGTAGAAAATCTTTTCACCGAGTACAAGGACAAAATCGCCGCCGTCATCGTCGAACCCATCGCTGCCAACATGGGCGTGGTTCTTCCCCAACAAGGATTCCTGCAAGGCCTCCGCGAACTCACGCGCAAAAACGGCGCACTCCTGATCGTCGACGAAGTGATCACCGGCTTCCGCTTGAGAAACGGCTCTGTGCAAAGTCTCTTCGGCATCGCAGCCGACCTCACTACCCTGGGGAAAATTATCGGCGGCGGTTTACCGGTTGCCGCCTACGGCGGCAGCGCCACCATCATGGACCGCGTAGCTCCGCTCGGTCCTGTCTATCAAGCTGGTACCCTCGCCGGCAATCCCTTGGCCATGCGCGCAGGAATCGCCACCCTCGATCAACTCTCCGCCCCCGGCCTGTACGAACGCATCGAAAAACTCGCCGCGATGCTGGTCAGTTCAATTCGCGAAACACTTCGCGCCGAAAAAATCGCCGGCCAGCTCAACGCCATCGGCTCTTTGGCCACGCTCTTCTTCACGCAAGATCCCGTAAACAACTATTCCGACGCTAAAAAATCAGACACCAAACGTTACACTCAATATTTCCGCGACATGCTCGAACGCGGCGTCTTTCTTGCGCCCTCGCAATTCGAAGCGTCCTTCGTCTCCGTCTCCCATGCCGAGTCCGACATCGAATTTGCTACAAAAGCAGCACAGCAAAGCCTGCATCAGATCGCCACATCCTAAGGAGCTACGCACGCTATGCCTGAACTCGAAGTCCACACCCATCCCGGCGAGCACGGCGAAAATCCGTTGATTCTTCCGGTCTCACTGACTATGTCCATCCTCGCCGTGTTGGTCGCAATAGCCACGCTTTTCGGCCATCGCGCACACACCGAAGAACTGCTTTTGCAAGCTCAAGCCACCGACCAATGGGCCTATTACCAGGCAAAGAATATTCGCCTGCATGAAATGCAAAGCATGGTTGATTTGCTGAACGTGATTAGCACGCCGGATAAGGAAAAAACCGAGTTGCTCCGCGAAAAATATCAGCAGGAAGTCGAGCGCTACGGCGGCGACAAAGACAGCATCGGCGAAAAAGCCCAAGAAGCGGAACACGAGCGTGACCTTCTGCGAACCAAAGCCGACCGCTTCGACGCTGGCGAAGGCATTCTCGAAATCGCTCTGGTCATCTGCTCCCTCACTCTCCTCACCGACAAAAAATTCTTCTGGTACGCCGCCATGCTCATCGGCGCTATCGGCATCGTCGCCTCCCTGAGCGGATTCCTGCATCGCTAAGGGGCAGTTTCTAACTGAACCGCCCAGGCTCTTCATGTAGCGGCGGGTTTTGCGTCTCTTGCATCCCAGTCTTCACCGGGAATCCCTTTCTTTTCCCGGTGTGGAGTGCGGCAGCCCAGCTGTCGCTTTTTGACTACGTCCACAACGTGTTGTAGGTATTCGCCAAACGCAAGAGTTGTCATCCCGAAACGATCCGATAAGGATCGCTGAAGCATCTCGGCGTAAAAATATGCTTTCGCTCAATAGCTGCGGTCCCGCCCCGCCTTACACAAAACATCCACCTCAAGCCTTCAACGGTGGTTGCTGCCCGCGCAACTTAGCCATCTCCGCCATCAACTGGTCCATACGCGTCATCAGCGCAAGATGGCGCGCCTCATCCGTTCCCGGCTTCTTTCCGATAAACGTAATCGTTCCGCCCGATTCCAGCACGCATTGCTGCACCTCACTGAGTGAGTCGAATCCCTGCTTACGCGCCTGCGCTTCCAATTGCTTCACAGTAATCAATTCTCGCTTAAGATTGTGCGTCTTGATTTTTCCGTCCTCGATCAGCACGTCCGCCCGGCCTTCAATCAATTGATCCAGCCCGCGATGCTTATAAAGAAAACGCACCACCAGATAATTGACCACCAGCAGCGAAGTCGCGCCGATAATTCCGCCCGTTACGCTGTTGTCGTCGCCGATGATCGCATTCTGCACCGTGTTCGACAGCGTCAACAGCACCACCAGATCGAACGGATTCAGTTGTACCAGTTCGCGCTTTCCGGAAAGCCGTAATCCTACAATCAGGAATATGTACACGACGATCGGCCGCAGGATCTTTTCCAGAATCGGCAAACCCATAACGAACATGTCTTTCCAGATATCGTGCATGGAATTCGTACCCCCCTCGAAAATCCCCCACCTTATGCCGGAATTCGCTTCTTACCAAATCGTGCCGTAGCGCCTTGAGGTTAGCACGCGTTCTCTGCCGTACAAACGGAAGTACTGTCCAGACGTACAGTCATAATTTCGCTACAAACCTTTATTCCGCAGTAGTTTAAGCACGCTAAATCGTTTATCCTGAATCCGTTCTGCCTCTATTGCAGCTAGGTAGTTAGGCACGGTTCGGTTCGGGCAAGATCACTTCCAGGAATTTGCACGCCGTCTTCGGGAGCAGCTCGCAGCGGATGCTCCCGAAGACTTTCTTTGATGTTTTTAGGATTATGTCGAATAGCCTGATGCCCGATCGCCTATCGGATATTTCCCAAGAGCAAGCCAACGCTCTACTGGGCATAACGCGGGAATTGCTCGCCATCGTGTCCGCGCGGGGCGATTTTGTTTTTGTGAATGACAGTTTTGCGCGCGTGCTCGGATACTCCCCTGGGGATTTAGTCGGCAAGCCGCTCACCTGGCTGCACCCTTCCGCCGAAGCTCGATCTATTAGTGAGAAATTCGCTTCCATCGTGGCGCGCGATGGAGCCACTGCATCATGCCGCAGCAGTCTTCGCTCCAAATCCGGCCAGTGGCGCTGGTTTGACGTGGTCGCTGTGAATCGCCTTCACGATCCCAACGTCCATGGCATCTTGCTCAGCTATCAGGATGTCACCGAGTTTCAGCGCATGGAAGCGCAGCGCATGGTCCTTTCCAACGTCGTCCATGCCCTCAACGAAACTTCCAATCTCGACGACCTGCTGCACCAGATTCACGGAGCGCTCAAAAAAGTCGTTTACGCGGAAAATTTCTTCGTCGCTCTTCACGACCCGCAGACTGAAATGTTTCATTTTCCTTTTTTCGTGGATCAGTTCGATCCTCCTCCTGCTCCGCAAAAAGTTGCTCGCACTTGCATGGCCTACATTTTCCGCTCCGGTAAGTCTTGTCTGATCCCGCAATTGGAATTCGATCGGCTAGCCGCGGAAGGCGAAGTGGAACTGGTCGGGTCGGCTTCGCCGGCCTGGTTGGGTGTTCCGCTCAAAACTCCAAACGCCACCATTGGTGTGCTCGTCGTTCAGCACTACCAGAATGAAGCCGCTTACGATCAGCGTGATCTGGAATTTCTGGATTCCGCGGGCGCTCACATCGCCCTGGCCATCGAGCGCGTTCGCGCCGAGGAATCTGTTCGCAAAAGCGAAGCAATGTTTCGTTTGCTTTTTTCTCACACCCCTCTTCCGATGTGGGTCTTCGATACGGAAACTTTACAGTTTCTTCAGGTAAACGAAGCCGCCACCAGAGCTTATGGTTTCTCTGAGAGCGAATTTCGCCATATGTCGGTCCGCGATATCCGGCCCGACGGCGATACTGATTCCTTTGCTGCTCATGTCGAAGAGTGGAAACAGGATGGCCGCCATCAGGGCCATTGGCAGCACAAAAGAAAAGACGGTAAATGCTTCGAAGTGGATGTCGTCTCCCACAAACTCGAATACGCGGGCCGCAGCGTGCGCCTCGTCGTTGCGCAGGATGTCAGCGAACGCCTTCTGCTCGAAGGACAACTTCGCCAGGCGCAAAAAATGGAAGCCATTGGCCGGCTGGCCGGAGGCGTTGCCCACGATTTCAATAATTTGCTGATGGTCATCAAGGGCCACACCGAATTGCTTTTGAACGTTTTGCCGCCCACGGATCAAGTCACGCGCAAAGTCGAACAGATTGACCGCTCCGCGGATCGCGCTACTGCTTTGACTCGCCAGCTTCTCGCTTTCAGCCGCATGCAGGTTCTTCAGCCTCGCGCCATGAATCTGAATTCCGTCGTTGCAGAAATGGCCAATCTCATTCCACGCCTGATCGGCGAAGATATCGAATTAATTGTGCGTAGCTCCGCCGATCTCGGAACCATTCGCGCCGACGCCAGCCAGATGGAACAAGTCATCATGAATCTTGCCGTGAATTCGCGCGACGCGATGCCCAAGGGCGGACGCTTCACGATTGAAACGTCAAACGTCGAGCTCGACAATCTTTATCGCGCGGCGCATCCCATTGTGCAGCAGGGGAAATATGTGCTGCTCGCAGTGTCTGATACCGGGACCGGAATGGACGCGGAAACCCAGGCGCATATTTTTGAGCCGTTCTTCACAACCAAGGAGCAGGGCAAGGGCACTGGTCTGGGTCTTGCCACTGTTTATGGAGTGGTAAAGCAGAGCGGTGGATTTATCTGGGTTTACAGCGAACTAGGGCGAGGCACTACTTTCAAAATTTATCTGCCTCGCGTGGACGAGCCGGCGGCGTCCATTCCCGTGGTGCACATTCCCAGCAGCCTGGCGCGCGGCACGGAAACCGTGCTGCTGGCGGAAGACGAACAGGACGTTCGCGAAGTGGCGCGCGAATTCCTGGAGTCCGCCGGGTACATCGTTCTGGAAGCCGCAGACGGCGACGCCGCTCTGGAAATTTCCGCAACACATTCCGGACCGATTGATTTGCTGATTACCGACATGGTCATGCCCGGAATCAGCGGGCAGGAACTCGCGCGTAAAATGCGCGGATTGCGCGACGGCATTCGCGTGATTTATATGTCCGGCTACAGCGAGCACGCCGCGGGCGAAGCCGCCAAGTGCGACGCAGCGGCCGCAGTCTTGACCAAACCATTCAGCCGCGCCGTTCTTCTTCGCACGGTGCGCGACATTTTGCCGATTCCCACCGCTTAGCTGCGATTTCTTTTTCTTGTTCCATCTTTCTTTACTTGTCTCACTTCTTCGCAAATAAATATTGTTCAACTTATCTTCGGATGTCTGCGGTGCCAGTCCGTGCGCTGTTGGAAAATGCGCGCGGCGCGGATTGCAGCCGCGTCGTTGCCAGCTTTTGCGACAAACTGCAATCCTACAGGCAGTTTTTCGTCGGAGAACCCGCACGGAACGGAAAGCGCGGGGAGTCCGCAAAGATTTCCGATGCCACCTAGTGGATCCGGAAAGGTCAGGTCCGTTTCAAGATTGGTTTCGAGCGGCGTTGCGGCAATGGGTTGCGATGCAGCGACCAAAACATCGAAATTCTCGAAGAGGTCGGTCATTTTCTGCTGCAGGATTTCGCGAATTTGCAAGGCACGCACATAATCCGCGCCGCCGAGTTGTTCATTGACGTAGCCGTTGATTTGTCCGAGTGGGTCGGTGAGTTGCGCGACTTTTCCAGAGCGAATCACGTCGCGGAAAGAGGATGCGCCTTCGACGCCCATGACTAGGTTCGCTGCGTCTTCCCAGGGCCCCTCTGGCAATGAGGCATTTCTTGTGCCGGAGAAGGATTTGCGAACGATAAGTTCGGCGGTATGAATCGCCTTTTCCACGCGGGCATCGAGTTTCTTCCAAGCGTTGGTCAGTACACCGACGCGCAGGGGCCTTGCAGAAAGCTCCAGCGAGGGCGAATAGGTGAACGCCGCTTTGTCGATTCCGAGCGTGCCGCGATCTTTGAAATCGTGGCCGGCGATGGCGGCAAAAATGTGCGCGCAGTCTTCCGCGGAGCGCGCCAGCGGGCCGATTTTGTCCATGGAGTAGGCCAGGGCCATCGCGCCGTAGCGGCTGATGCGTCCGTAGGTTGGGCGCAGGCCGCTGACGCCGCAAAACGCCGCCGGACAGACAATCGAGCCCCAGGTCTCCGTGCCGATGGCGAAACCGGCAAGCCCTGCCGCGACAATCGCGCCGGAACCGGAAGACGATCCGCAAGTCCAGCACGAAGTGTTCCAAGGATTTTTCGTCACGCCTTGTAACGAAGCGGATGCGAAGCGGTAATTCATGCCGCCAGCCAGCTCGATCATCGCCGCTTTGCCGATAAGGATGGCGCCAACACGGCGAAGATGCTCGATCACCGTGGCGTCGTAATCGAAGACTTGGTTTTCGTATGGTTTGGCGCCCCAAGTGGTGGGCAGGCCTTTTACGGAGAGCAAATCTTTTGCGGCGTATGGGATGCCATGCAAAGGGCCGCGATAGTGCCCGCGCTTGATTTCTTTTTCGGCGGCATCGGCTTCGGCCAGCGCAATTTCCGGAGTGAGGCGGGCGTAGGCGTTGAGCTTGGGTGCGACTTTTTCAGAGCGATCGAGATAGGCTTTGGTGAGATCCACGGGTGAGAGCGCTTTGGACTGAATGCGCTTGGCGAGTTCGCTGGCGGGGAGAAAGAGGATTTCGTCGCTGAGCATGGTCATCGCTTCTCAGGGTTTGGTCGCTTTGGGTGCCTTGGGCGTCGCCGATGAATTCGCTGCAGCCGGTGGCATCACTGGGGCTGAAGCCGACGCTGCAGGCTTCTTGTCGCGATCGACGAGCGGCTTCAGGTAGAGGGCAGGCAAGTTTCCGTTAGAAATGGCGTACGTGCGGATGCGATCCAGCGGTGCCTGAAGCAAAACGCAGAGGCGCCTGAGATCGGTTTTCTGTGCTTCGGAAAAACGATCGGGATACTGGTTGAGAATGGCCTGGAAGCGAAAGTCAGCTTCGGCCTGGCTCTGCGGAGAAAGCCTGGGCGCGCCAGTCGGATTCTGCGGGGACGTTTTCGCCGCAGCTTGGGCCAATGGCGGTTCCGATTCTACATTGGCTGGAACAATCTCACGTAGGGGCAGCACCGCGGCGGTTGCTGCGCCGAGCGCGGCCCGGCGAGCAAATTCGCGGCGAGAGAATGGCCTGTCAGCTGGAGGCATAGTCGGCACCCGTCAGAGGGAACTTCAGCGCCACAGGGAGGCTACAGAATCCAGGGCGAGCGGTCAACTTGAGCGAAAGGGCAGGTACCATTTGGGAATGGTGCAGCGACGGATTATTGGGAGGCGGGAGGGGGTGTGTACCCCGGGATAAATTTGTAGTAATATTGAAAAAGAGTACACAACAGTGAACGAGGGGGCGTTGAAACGAAAGAAGCTAGCGGATCACATCGTTGTGGCGCTGCAAACGGTGGTGAGCAGGGAAATGGATCCGCAGATCCCGACGGTAGTGACTGTTGGGACATTCCACGCGGGCACGAAGAACAACATTATTCCAGACGAAGCGAAACTGCAGTTGACGGTGCGGACGATGAGTCCGCAGCAGAGGGACAATTGCTGGCGTTGATTGCGAGGATTACGAACGGCATTGCGGCGGCAGCGGGAGTTCCGGCGGAGCGCGCGCCGATTATCGAAGTGTTGCCGGACCATGTGCCAGCGACCACCAATAATCCGGAACTGACGCGGCGGATAGCGGGATCGCTCGAGCGGGCGCTGGGAAAGAGAAGGTGCTGGCCAGAGCACCGGTCAGGGCGAGTGAGGACTCTAGTTTGTATGCGCTGGAAGATCCGAGGCCGCCCATCAGCATGTTTTGGCTGGGAGCAGTCGATCCGCAGAAATTGAAAGAGGCGAAGGAGAACGGTACGCCACTGCCAGGGCCACATTCGAGCGAGTTTGCGCCGGTGCGGAGCCTACGATTCGGACCGGGGTAAAAGCGATGAGCGGAGCGGTGCTGAACTTAATGAAGAAGTGCAATGAAGTGGGCAAGCGCAGTGAGTAGAGAGTAGAGTGGGACTGATTTTTGTCGGAAGTGAAAAACGGAGAGCGTTTACCATTGCGCAAGTACATCTTGCTCTGCCTGTTGTTGGGAATAGTTCTATTCGCCGGTCTGAGCTCGCGGCATCAGTCCGCGACACGGGCGGCTAAACAACAGTCGAGTCCGACAATCGACAAGCAGCCATTCAATTTGTTTGTACATAGGTTCGACCCTACCGCCCCTCCGGCGGATATGCCGCCACTGGCGGCTTGGGAAGAAGCGGAATGCGATTCCAATTTTGTGTCCAACGCCAACGTTAAGGGACGGACCGAAATGGTCGATGGGACGCACGGGGTGGTCACCGTGACGGCGGTGAAAGTGACGCTACAGCTTACGATCAACATTTGGGTGCCCGAGGGCGCGACAGAGCACGTAATCGAACACGAGCAAGGCCACGGCCAAATCTCGGAGCATTACTATGAGACGGCCGACAAAGTAGCCGAGCAAATTGCCGCCACGTACCTGGACAGACAAGTCTCCGCTACCGGTGGGGATCTGAATGCGGAGGTTAACAAGTTGCTGCAGCAAATGGGAGCCGAGATCACGGCCGAATACAATCAGAGGCTGAATCCCAGCCTTGCGCAGAACCGCTACGACGATATTACGGACCACAGCCGAAATGATGTTAGTGCGGCGGAGGCGGTTGCTCAGATACTGAAGGACGTTCAGTAGTCTGGGCCACGAGCTGCCGGTGTTTCGCGCGCCAAGGGTGATGGAGTTAGATCAGTCGGAACAAATCTTCAGATTTAACAACCGCGCATCAATGTAGGTGTTATGGCTCAACAATGCTGGAAATGCGGCACGCAGGTTCGCCAGATAACCTCACGCATAGAATGTTTCTAAAAGGCCCGACGCTTCCCAGGGCTTGAGTCCTTCGGCTCGAGCCAGAACGCGAGCTTTGGGGTCATCGAGCAGCACGAAATTCTCACGAAGCTGTTTCGCCGATAGAATTGTAGCTAACTCACCGGCACCCAGGCGCGAAGGAGAGCTGAAGGCAGCTTGACGTCTACGGATTCCATAGGTTGAGACGACCGGAAAGACGCCTTTTTTGTCATGCAGTTTCAGCGCCTGCCTGCAATATCGACGAAGTTAATCGAGAGACGTTAGTGATTTGACGTGGAGTTCGAGGGCTTGGTTGTATTGGCGCTCGATCTGCAGTTCGGTTTGTAGTTTTTTGATGAGAAGTTCGAGGCGCGAGATCTCGGTTTTCAGTTTCTGGATGTCGGTGGCGCTGGCTTGCGGGCGGTTAGGAGTGGCGACATTGAAATTGTGTGATGGCGCGTGGGAATTCTGCGGCGCGTGCTGCTGATACTGCGACGCAGGCGGAGCTTGCGGCAGTGAATGAGGCTGCGGCGTGAAAGCGTCGGACAGCGCGTGCGGCCAGGCAGATTCGGCGCGGGATTCGGCGTGCGTGACAGGGACGGGAATCGGCGTGGGCGGAGGCGCAAACAAGCTGCTGAGCGAAGCCGAAGAAGAAGCGCGCGGCGTGGAAATGGCTGGCGCGGCTGGCCGCTCGGATTTGGGTTCGAGAGAACCTTTTACGCGTGCAATCAAGTCTTGCGGCTGGAACGGTTTGCGAATCAATTCATCCGCGCCGACAGAAACAGCCTTGTCAGCAACACCTTTGTTGACCACTCCGGACATCAGAATCACTGGCGTTGCGCTGAATTGCGGATGTTGCTTGATCTGGCTGCAGACGGAGTAGCCGTCCTGATCGGGCATGATGACGTCGGTGATCACGGCGTCGGGCGGAGTTTGTTCGAACTGCGCGATGGCGGATGCAGCATCGCCCGCCGTGATCACAGTGATGTTCTCGCGGCGGAAAGCAATCTTGATGACTTCGCGCATGGTGGCGCTGTCGTCAATGAAATAGACGGTAGGCGTGCGCTTTTCTGGCGCGGCGGTTTCTGCCGCGGCGGGTGGGAATGGCATGGTTTCGCTCATTGCGACTCCTTTGTCGGCGAGAACGCGGCGCCGTTTTCCGCAGCTGTGACTTCTGCCCGGTCTTCCTGGTGCGACGCTTCGTCCAGGTCGCGGGAAGATTCGTCGACCTCGCGCATGGCGTCCAGCATGAGATCGGTTGCGGAACGCAACACGGTGCGCTGCGTGGAAGCCGAACCGTAAACAAACTTGTAAACGCCGGAATTGTTCCGAAAGCAATTTTTAAGAATGTGGATGACGGCTTCGTCGCCGAACAGCGAGCCGCATTCGGCGTGAGTGATTGCGCCGGCGTCGAAGAAAAGTAGTGCATCCGTTTCGCCGGAGTTGATGTGCAGAGCGCCGGTCTGATGGGCGTGGCCGAGCATTTGCATGACACCAGGAAGATCGTGGTGCGTGAGGCTTCCGCTGAGGCTGGTGTCTGACTGCGCGAGCATTTGCGTAGGCTGAAAGCCTTCGGCTTTGCTGATAATGATATTTTTGACGTGAGTGGCGATAACGGCTGGAGGACGAGTGCGATCAATGTAGTCGTCGCATCCGGCCTGGAACGCTTCCATCAGCGCGCGCTGACTGCCGTCACCAAGGGCGATGATGGGCATTGCAGAATTTTTTGCGTCCGCACGAATCATGCGCGCGATATCGAGCGCTCCCATTTCGCGCATGTTGGTGGAGCAGACGATCGCGGACGGCGCGTCGTATTCAAGAGTGGTAAGTGCGAACGCCGGCTGGGTGCTGCAAGCGACTTCAAAACCTTCGCGCTTCAAGGCGTCACTAAGGCGTTTGGAAAAATAAACGTTGGTGTCGATCAAAAGAATCTTGGCGGATTTGCCGGAGACCATCACGAGCGCGCCTCCGCGAAATCATGCAGCGGCGCTAGCAAGAGCGTTTCCGCCGGGCCCGGGGTAAGAGCCGACAAGCGCAGGACTTCGATGACTTCGCCGCCGTGGGAAAGCCATCCGTCCACGTGCGGTGAATCGTTGGAGCTGGCGTCCATCATTTCGGTGTTAATGAGTTCACATTCGCCGCTGACGGGAATGGCGATCCAATCAAGCTGGTGTGCGTATTTGCGCGTGGCCAGCAGATTGAAGCGGCGCGTATCGAGTTTTTTGCC
>WNFP01006861.1_pt1 | contig 17435 bp, 12 predicted proteins | sample 5400201 | NCBI WGS metagenome assembly WNFP01 (sample SAMN13153355, study PRJNA577476) | soil metagenome | isolation source: 115 cm saprolite under Madrone tree | place: USA:California | collected 2016-06-14 | reverse complement strand
GCGCGTTTAGTGACCTGGATTATTCGGCGATTCCTGCAGTGCTGGTAGCCAATCATGGCGCCTTTGCTTGGGGAGCGGATCCCGCAACATCGGCTCACAATGCCGCCATTCTCGAGTCCATCGCGCGCATGGCCTACTTCACTCTGGGCATTAATCCACAGGCGCGCGCCATTGGACGCTTTCTTCACGACAAGCATTACTTTAGGAAACACGGAAAGGGCGCCTACTATGGGCAGCCCAGGGAGAAAAAATGATCGCAGCGGTGGCGATGACTTTGCCGATGACGCTCGTGCATCTGTCTACGGTTGATATCGCCATCATCGTTTTCTATTTCGGTTTGGTCTTGACTATTGGCGTGTACTTACGCGGACAGTCCCGCACTGGCGAAGATTTTTTTATGGCCGGCCGCGAGATGACCGCTTGGATCGCGGGCTTGAGCTTCCTCTCGGCCAATCTTGGCTCGCTCGAGCTCATGGGCTGGGCCGCGGCTGCCTACCAATACGGAATTCTGGCCACTCACTGGTATTGGATCGGCGCCATTCCCGCCATGTTGTTCCTCGGCATCGTCATGATGCCGTTTTATTACATTTCTAAAACGCACTCGGTACCTGGCTACCTGAAACTCCGTTTCGGCGAGCCCAGCCGCGCGCTCTCCGCCGTTTCTTTCGCCCTGATGACCGTGCTCATGAGCGGCATCAATATGTACTCGATGGCCCTCGTCCTGAAAGTCGTTCTTGGGTGGGACATCCATTTCAGCATCTGGGTTTCTTCGGCCACCGTTGCCGTTTACGTCGCTCTCGGAGGACTGCGCTCCGCGATCTTCAACGAAGTGTTGCAATTCATTTTGATTTGGGCGGGAGCGCTGCTGATCCCGATTCTGGGTCTGGTTGAAGCTGGCGGCTGGAGCAATCTGCGGCTGCAAATTGCGCGCAATGCTTCCGCGGAATACACGCATCTCTGGTCCACCCTGGGGAATTTCAAAGACAATCCAATGGGCATCCATTGGACCGGCATCGTATTCGGTCTCGGCGCGATCCTGTCGTTCGGCTATTGGACCACCGATTTCCTTGTCGTGCAGCGCGTTCTCTCCGCCAAGGATCTTCGCGCCGCAAAAATGGCGCCCATCATTGGTGCCGCTTTCAAAATGTTGGTTCCCTTCATTGTTATTCTGCCCGGGCTTCTCGGGCTTGCGGTCCTGCCCGTGAAGCTGACAGGGGAAACGGCGGCACTCGCAACCGGAGGCCATAGCTACAACGAAGTCCTGCCGCTCATGTTGGCGCGCTATTGTGGTCCCGGCCTTCTCGGGCTCGGAATCACCGCGCTCATCGCCGGCTTCATGTCCGGAATGGCGGGAAACGTAAGCGCCTTCACCACCGTCTGGACCTATGACATTTATCGCGCTTTGCTCAAGAAGAATGAATCCGATGCTCATTATGTTGCGATGGGCCGCTGGTGCACAGTCCTCGGTGTCTTGATCAGTGTCGGCACCGCCTACCTGGTCATGTCCTTCGCGAGCATCATGGATTATGTTCAGGCTCTTTTCAGTTTCTTCATCGCGCCGCTTTTCGGTACCGTCATCCTCGGCATGTTGTGGAAGCGCGCCACCGGCCCCGGGGGATTCTGGGGACTCCTTGCGGGAACTCTCTCCTCCATCAGTATGTGGGCTTGGGTAAAGGTGGATCCGGCAGCCCTGCGCTACGTCGCGCTTTCCGCCAATGCCCGCGATATGGCCGAAAACATGTACCGCGCGTTGTGGTCTTGGATTGTGTGCGTGGTGGTCACCATTGCCGTCAGTTATCTGACGAAACCCAGGAGCGACGCGGAACTCAATGGTCTCGTCTATGGAGTGACCGCGATTCCTCACGAGGCGGAAGTGCCGGTCTATCATCGCCCTGCTTTCTGGGCCACCGTAGTCGCGGTCTTGTTTGTGGCGGCGAACATTCTCTTCTGGTAAGGAAAGGAAGGCGCGGATATGCATGCGGGCGGGATTTCCATCTGGTTCTTCGTCGGTCTCTCCCTGCTCGTGAATGGGATTCTGATATTTGGCGCGGGGATCTGGGAATTTGTGCATCCGCCGGCCGACCCCGTGCTTCTATTTCATCTGCATGCCAATGTTTGGTGGGGTGCGCTGTTGCTAATTCTCGGCTCGATTTACTGCGTCAAATTTGCGCCCGGACGTAAGACTTAGGCGCACCGGTCCATCGCCGCAAAATGAACGAGTGCGAGGGATTCTAGCGGAGAAACTTCATGGCCGTCGTTGCTGGCGTAGATTTCGGGACATTGAGCGTTCGTGTTTCCATCGTTGACAGCGAGGGAGGATTGCTGGCTTCGGCCACCGCTGAATATCCTCTCCATCGCAAACGCGAAGATCCCGAACACGCCACGCAGTCGCACGAAGATCACATGCGCGCATTGGCGGCAGCTACACGCGAGGCCGTCCGGAAATCCGGAGCTTCCGCCGATCAAATCCTGGCCATCGCTCTGGACACGACCGGTTCGTCCGTTATTCCCGTCGGAAAAAATCTCCAGCCACTCGATGACTATTATTTGTGGTGCGATCATCGCGCCAAGGCCGAGGCTGCGGAAATCACGCAGGTTGCGCATCGCGAAAAGCTTGCGGCCATCGATTGGTGCGGCGGTGTTTATTCTTCGGAGTGGGGCTTCTCCAAACTCTTGCACTGGCTCCGGCATAATCCCGCCAAGCGATCTGAATTCGTGTCCGCCTTCAGGACTTCCTGACCAAAGTGGATCCATTGCTGGCGGGCGTGCGCGAAAAAATCGATGGTGAATTCGCAACTTCGGATCAGCTTGCCGGGCGTCTCTCCGCCTACTGGGCGGAACAACTGGGCTTACGGCCGGGTATCCCGATTCCTGTCGGTGCCTTTGACGCGCACTGGGATGCGGTTGGCGCCGGCTGTCGCAGCGAAGATATTGTCAACGTCGTCGGCACCTCCACCTGCATCATTGGGATCACACCATCCGTGCGTTTGGTTGCCGGTGTATGCGGCGTGGTGCAGGGAAGCGTGCACCCCCTCCGCACCGGTATCGAGGCGGGCCTCTCTGCCGTTGGCGATATTTTTCAAGCGATCGCCACGCGCGCCGGCGCGGATGTAAAGAATCTCAGCCGCGGACTTGAGAGTTATCGCCCCGGACAAACCGGCTTGCTCCGCGTGACCTGGGACAACGGCGATCGTACCGTGCTTGTAAACCCAAACCTCCGAGGTATCACCTTCGGATGGAATCTGCAGACCACGGCGCAAGACGAATTATTCGCGGCCATCGAGGGCACGGCATTGCACACGCGCGTGATCCTCGATCGCATGGAGGAGCACGGCGTCGCCGTCCGCCGCGTCATCAATGCCGGCGGCATTCCTCAGAAAAATGACGTCTTGAATCAAGTTTACGCGAATGTGCTAGGCAGGCCCGTGCTTGTTCCGACGGGAAACGTCGTCAGCCTTGGTTCGGCCATTTTTGCTTTTCTTGCCGCTGGCGTTTTCAAGTCCGTCGAGGAAGCGCAGGACAGGATCTGCCCGCAATATAAAGTGTTTCAGCCAGAGGTATCGGCGCAGCGCGTCTACGACAAACTCTATGCGCTCTACAGCAAAGTCTATTTTGCCTTCGGCCGGCCGCAATTGGCTGAATTTGGGAATTTGCTCCCTGCCTTGATCCAATTATCGGAATCGAAGATTGCCGATGCCGCGCACTGAGCCATTGATTCAGCATCGCAAATCAATGCCGCCCTTGCGCCGGGGCGCGGAAGCACCGGCGTGCATGAATTCGGTTTTGGCCGCTTCAATTCGAATTCGCTGGCGCTCGGCAAGGAGCAGATTCCGGCGATTACCGTGGTCGATGATGCTTTCGAAAAGCATCGCGGCGTCCCAGCCGAAATAATTCAGCGAGCCAAAGAGCCAATTAGCAAGTAAACTTTCTGGGGCCGCCGTGTTGCAGCAAGTAAGATTTGGACGTGGGAGATTCAAATGAAACGGTTGATAATGTTGAGCGCGTTTATGGGAGCCATGCTCATGACCACACTGGCGCCGCTTGGTGCAACACCAAAATCCGGTTCCACGGAAAAGAAGCCGTTCGGGAAAACTCCCGACGGCCAGCCGGTTGATCTCTACGTGCTTTCGAACAAGAACGGCGTGGAAGCCGCCATTACCAACTATGGCGGAGCCGTGGTGTCTTTGAAAGTGCCGGACCGCAACGGCAAGTTCGGCGATGTGGTCCTCGGCTACGATTCGCTCGACGGCTACGTGAATGATAAGAGCTACTTTGGCGCAATCGTCGGGCGCTACGGAAATCGCATCGGACACGCCCAATTCTCTCTCGACGGCACAACTTATACTCTCGCAAAAAACAACGGTGAGAACAGCTTGCACGGGGGCATCAAGGGGTTCAACAAAGCCGTGTGGGCCGCGAAGGAACTTCCCGTGAAAAACGGGCAGTCGCTGGAACTGACCTATCTCAGCAAAGACGGCGAGGAAGGCTTTCCGGGAAATCTGCACGTTCGAGTTGTCTACACCCTGACGGATTCGAGCGAACTGAAAATCGAATATTCGGCCACCACCGACAAGAAAACCGTCGTCAATCTGACGAACCACACCTATTTCAATTTGGCCGGTCCCGGTTCCGGTGATATCCTCGGCCACCAACTTGTGATTGAAGCCGACAAGTTCACTCCCGTTGACGCGAGCTTGATTCCCACGGGAGAACTTCGCGACGTGCCAGGCACGCCGCTCGACTTTGGCAAGGCAACGGCCATCGGCGCGCGCATCGATCAAGACGACGAACAATTAAAGCTGGGCCACGGTTACGACCACAACTTTGTTCTGCGCCGTGCCGCGGGCGCTCCGATATCACTTGCTGCTCGCGTCATGGAACCAAACACAGGCCGTGTTCTGGAAGTATGGACCACAGAGCCGGGCGTGCAGTTTTACACGGGAAACTTTCTCGATGGCACGGCCCGCGGCAAGGGCGGCCTCGCCTACGCGCGCCGCTCCGCTTTCTGCCTGGAAACGCAGCACTTTCCCGATTCTCCGAACCAGCCTAAATTTCCGTCCGTGGTTTTGAATCCGGGCGAGAAGTACAGCACGACGACCACGTATAAATTCACCACCGAAAAGTGAAAAATGCACGCCTGTGTCAGCCTAGCCCAACAGGTGTTTCTCCTGATGAGGGAGATACACGCTTCAGAATCTTCCAGAACGGCGGGACGGAGCCAGGGGAAAAGGAGGCTAACGAAAGGCCGACCCCGTATCGAGCCATGAGTAATTCCGCAGATTTGTGCCGCAAGGTGCTCGGAGAGTTCGCGCAAAATTCAGTCTCCGGACAGTAGGTGACCAGCGTGATGAGAGGTTAGGATTTGGCGGCGACGCCCGTGGATTCGCGAACGACCAGTTCGGGATTGATGACGATTTCGCGGCCGATGCCATGCTGGTTTTTGTCATCGCCGATGATGTTTTCGAAAATAATGTGGCCGATGTGCTCGCGGGGAATATTGACGGTAGTCAGCGGTGGGGAGCAGTATTCCGCCAGCTTGATATTGTCGAAACCGGTGATGGAAACGTCGCGCGGGATCTGAAGGCCCTCGTCGCGCAGCTCGCGCATGGCACCCACGGCCATAAAATCGTTGACGCACAGGACGGCAGTGGGATGGAAGGCGGATTCGATTAACTCGCGCGCCGCCTGGCGGCCTCCCTCGAGGCCGTCGGTGGCCGCAAAGATTTTGGCTTCCGCGCTGGGCGAGCAGCGACTGACCGATTCGAGAAAGGCCTTGCGCCGCTCGCTGATGGGCCCGAGAGTCGAGTGGTGTCCGATGAAGGCCATGCGCCGATGGCCCAGAGAACTCAGATAACTGACGGTTTTCTTGATCCCCTCGCGGTAATCCACACGGATGTTGGTGATGTTTTTTTGCGGCGTTCCCACGTCGTAAAAAGCGGCCGGGATGCGGCTGCTGGCGACCGTCTGAATCAAGTGTTCGTCCATTTCAGAGACGATGACAGCGAGCCCGGCCACACGCAGTCCGAGCATGAGCTGCACGCTGGCAACAAGCTGCTGCGACTGATAATCGGTATTAGCCACGACGACTTCATGACCGTGGGCGCGAGCATCGGCCTCCAAAGTGCGGTAGATGTCCAGGAAGAAGGGATTCTCCATGTTTGAAACGATGATGCCCAGAATGCGGCTCTTGCCGCGAGCGAGCGAACGGGCATGGAGATTGGGATGATAATTGAGTTCTTCGGCCGCCTTCATCACGCGGGCCCGAGTGGAGCTTTTGACCATGTCAAGCTCGTTCAAGACACGAGAAACGGTGGAGGTGGAAACGCGCGCCTTTTGGGCGACAGCGTCGAGATTCATGACCAGCGATCGTCTTTTCCGCATCGAAGGTGTCCCGGCAGTTTGGCGGGATCATTCTACCCAATTTTGCGCGAAAGGCACGTCATGTCCTTTGCCGGATCGCGCCGACAGAAGTGATTCGCGAAGCGGCATTCCAGTTAGTGACCGAGGCGCCTTTTGAGATAAACTGCCTCGAAGAGCCACGCAGCGGAGAAGGCGTACAGAGGACGCTTGACAGAGATGCGAAGGGAGCAGTAGTGTGCTGCATGCAAGCGTTTGCAGAAAATGCCCGAAAGTGGAGCTATGACGCAAGCTGAGAACACACCGATGGTGCTCGGCGTCATTGTGGGAAACCGCGGATTCTTCCCAGACCATCTCGCGCGTTCCGGCCGTCGAGACATGATCTCGGCACTCACGGCGAGGGGGATAAAGCCGATCGTCCTGGACGAAAGCGAATCCAAGTTCGGCGCGGTGGAAACCCGCCAGGAAGCCGCGCGCTGCGCCGAGCTGTTCAAGAAACACCGGGAACAGATCGATGGAATCGTGGTGGCGTTGCCGAATTTCGGCGATGAGCGGGCCATCGCAGAAACGCTCCGGATGGCGAATCTGGGCGTTCCGGTGCTCATGCAAGCGACGCCGGATACGCCCTCGAAGATGACGATTCGAGACCGGCGTGACAGTTTTTGCGGCAAGATGTCGGCCTGCAACAACCTCGCGCAGTACGGAATTCCTTATTCGCTGACCTCACTACACACGGAAGCCCCGGATTCTGAAATCTTTCGCAAGGATCTGGACTGGTTCCTTGCCGTGTGCCGAGTGGCGAAAGGACTCAGGAAATTGCGGATCGGCGCGGTAGGCGCCCGCCCGGCGGCCTTCAATACGGTGCGCTACAGCGAAAAGATTCTCGAGTCGGCGGGAATCTCGGTGGAGACGCTGGACCTCTCGGAGGTGCTGGGGAGGATCGGGCGGCTCAAGGACGACGATAAGAAAGTGACAGAGAGGCTTGGCGCGATCCGGCAGTACGTGCAGACGAACAGTATTCCGGAAGCGGCGCTTGTGAAAATGGCCAAGCTGGGCGCGGTGATTGATTGCTGGATGCGCGAGACGGAGGTAACTATCAGCGCCATCCAGTGCTGGACCTCGCTCGAAGAGTTTTTCGGCGTGGTGCCATGCACGGTGATGAGCATGATGAGCGATCAGGGCCTTTCGAGCGCGTGTGAGGTGGACGTGGCCGGCGTCATTGGAATGCACGCGTTGCAGCTCGCTTCACGAACGCCGAGCGCCTTGCTCGACTGGAACAACAATTACGCAGACGATCCCGACAAAGCGGTGTGCTTCCATTGCAGCAACCTGCCGAAACATTTTTTTCGGGATGTCCGCATGGACTTCCAGGAAATTATCGCCAGCACCGTGGGTAAGGAGAACACGTTTGGAACATGCGTGGGCCGGGTGAAGAGCGGGCCGATGAGCTTCGCGCGTTTCTCCACGAGTGACCGCGAAGGGAAAATTTCCGGCTATGTCGGCGAAGGTGAGTTTACGGACGATCCCCTGGAAACGTTTGGCGGCGCAGGCGTCGTGAGGATTCCTGAGCTGCAAAAGTTGTTGCGCCTCATTTGTGAGCGGGGGTTCGAACACCACGTCGCTGCGAACTTCTCCACCGTGTCCTCGGCGGTACACGAAGCCACTACACGGTACCTCAATTGGGACGTCTACTGGCACAAACAATAATTTCCGAGCATATTCCGCGGTGAATTCTCTCAGGGAGATACAGCTTCGGCTGAGAGCCGCCGAACCTTAACGGGCTTGGCTTGCCTCGAGAATCGTTGGACAAGAAGATTGGGTTCTCAGACTCAAAATCGCAGGCCAAGGCCGAATTCGAAAAATCTTGCGCGTGCCCCGGAGGGGATCGAAGGCCGGCTGGCCAATGGGCCAAGTTTTGGTGGAAGTTTTCCGAGCGGCCTTCTAAAGTACGGGCCGCCGCTTGCGCGGGCTCAGCCGAGCGGCCTTCTAAAGTACGGGCCGCCGCTTGCGCGGGCTCAGCAGACACGACGGCGAGTATCCCTAGGCATCTCGGAGAATGACTGCCGGAAAACGCGTTGCGGAATTTTGAGAGCGAACGGAAAGGGGAGTGCAGGGATGCGAGTGACCTCTCCATGGAGCAAGGTCGCGTTCTTGATTTGGAATTTAGCAAGCTGCAGCGCATTGAGCCACGCACAACAGCCCGTGCCGCCGCGGGATGAGGAAACATTTCGGTTTCGATTCGTTGGACCTCGCGCTGGGAACCGCGTGGCCTCGATTGCCGGGGTTCCGGGAGATCCGAGCACTTATTACGCGGGCGCCGCTTCCGGGGGCGTCTGGAAAACCACGGACGGCGGGAATCGCTGGGAACCTATGTTCGACAAAGAGCCCGCCGCCGCGATCGGAGCGATTGCCGCGGCTCCCTCAGATCCGAGCATCATCTGGGTGGGAACGGGAGAGGCCTGGGCGATTCGTGACAGCGACGTAATGGGGAACGGCGTGTATCTCTCCACGGATTCCGGGAAGACTTGGGTCCACGTCGGCCTCGATGAGACCGGACGCATCGGCAGAATTCTTGTTGATCCAAAGAACCCGGACGCCGCTTTCGTCTGCGCGCTCGGCCGCGCCACGGGACCGCAACAAGAACGAGGCGTTTACCGCACGACTGACCGTGGACAGCACTGGGAACGCGTACTCTTTGCGGACGAAAACACGGGTTGCTCCGGTCTGGCCATGGACCCGCACAATTCGCGCATTCTGCTTGCGGGCATGTGGCAATTGGAGATGCACACGTGGGGAGAATTTAGCGGTGGACCAGGGAGCGCCGTCTACATGTCAAAAGACGGCGGGACCAAATGGACCAAGCTCGAGGGCCACGGACTGCCGAAATCTCCCTTAGGGAAAATTGACGTTGCGATTGCGCCTACAAATTCTGAGCGTCTCTTCGCATTGATCCAGACCAGAGACCAAGGGTCATTGTGGAGGTCCGACGACGGCGGTGAACACTGGCAAGCAGTGAATTTCCAGCGGCAACTGATCGGGCGCGCCGGGTACTACATTCGCATCGCCGTCTCCACCGGAAATGACAACGAAGTCTACGTCGCTAACAGCAGCTTCCTCCAATCGCTGGACGGTGGCGAAACGTTCCGGGAAGTGCCGTGGGGCGGCGACAATCACGATATCTGGATTGATCCGCTGAATCCCGATCGTTTTGTCATCACTGACGACGGCGGATTAAACATCACTACTGTGCGCGGTCGCGGATTCCACCGTGTGCAACTCCCCATCGGACAGATGTATCACGTTGCCGTAGATAACCAAGCCCCTTACTACGTGTATAGCAACATGCAGGACGGGCCAAATATGCGCGGCCCGAGCATACCCGCCCCTCTCGAATATGGCCGCGTCGTTGACACCGGGTGGGATCGGCGAATGGGAGGTTGCGAATCGGGATTTACCCTTCCGGACCCAACGGATCCGAACATTGTCTGGGCCAGTTGCTACGGCAACGAAGTGACTCGCTGGGACGCCAGAACCAAGCGAGCGCGCTCCGTGAGTCCCTGGATTCACACGCTTGATTCTCCTCCGAACGAGCTGAAGTATCGCTGTCATTGGACTCCTCCGCTGGCAATCGATCCGTTCGATCACAACACCGTGTACTACGGCTGCCAGGTCATTTTCAAAACGACCAACGGAGGACAGAGCTGGGCGGTGATCAGCCCTGATCTTTCGACACAAGATCCCAGCCGCAACGTTTCGTCCGGAGGGCTGGTCGGCGACAACATCGGACAGTTTTATGGCGAGTTGGTATTTGCGATTGCGCCTTCTGAAGTTCAGCAGGGTCTCATTTGGGCGGGCACGAACGACGGGCTGGTTTGGTTCACCAGGGACGGAGGGGCGAATTGGACCAATGTCACGAAAAACATCAAAGACTTGCCGCCCTGGGGCACGGTTACACGCATCGAGCCCTCGCATTTTGATGCGGGCACGGCCTACGTCAGTGTTGACTTTCATCTGATGAACAATCGCGATCCGTATATTTTCAAAACGATCGATTTTGGAAAGAGCTGGACAAAAATTTCCGACGGTTTGCCAAAGCATCCGTTGGCCTATGTGCGCACGATCACGGAAGATCCCAATCAAAAGGGCTTACTTTTCGCTGGCACTGGGAATGGCGTTTATTATTCGCTTGACGATGGCAGCCACTGGGCTGCGCTGACCGCAGGGTTGCCCCACGCGCCCGTCTCCTGGGCAGTCGTGCAAAAGCAATTTCGCGACCTGGTCATCTCCACTTACGGACGCGGGCTGTACATCCTGGACGACATCACTCCGCTTGAGCAAATGGCGCAGAAAGCATCCGATGCTCCGGTCAGACTTTTCGAGCCGCGACAAGCCTTCCGGATTTTTCCAAACGGCGGCGCATGGATCAATTATTCGCTAAAAACTGCGCCGAAGAATCCACCGAAAATCGAAATCTTGGATTCGAACGGAGCTGTCATTCGAAAGATCGACGGCCTCGCGCGCGCCGGAATGAATCGCGTCGAGTGGGATTTTCGATACGAGCCGCCGCGGCTGGTTGCGTTGCGCACGACTCCCCCGGAAAACGAACACATCTGGGAGGAGCGGCGTTTCCGCGGGAGCGATTCGCGGCCCATTCTCCACTGGGGAATCAAGGAGGCGGAAGTCGGACCAATGGCGCTCCCGGGGAAATACACAGTCCGCATGACCGTGGATGGACAGAGCTTTACCCAGCCCCTCACCATCGTGAAGAACCCGAACACGAACGTAAGTGACGAAGATCTGGAGGCATCGTTCAAGACGCAACTGCAAATTCGCGATGACATCAGCAAGACTGCGGATGCCGTGAACAAAATGGAATGGATGCGAAAGCAACTCGATGTCATCGCGCACATGCTGGGTGGCCGAAAAGAGCCCGCTCCGGCCAGCGATCAGAAAAAAGACCAGGACAAAGAACAAAAGAAAGATCAAGGCAAGAGTCAAGGCGAGGACCAAGAGAAACCGAACCCGAACGCGGAGTTGCTGAAGTCCGTCGAAGCGATGGATCAGAAGATGCAAGAAGTGGAATACAAATTCATCTCGCGAGCCGAAGCCTTGAGCGATGACAAGTATTATTCAGTGGCGGAAAAGATTTACCTCAACTTGATTTGGCTCAACGGAGAGGTCGGGACAGGCGCCGGGGACGTTGCCGGGGGCGTCGATCATCGTCCGACGGATACCGCGGTCGCCATCCTGCAAATGATCGAGAAAGACCTCGCTGTCGCGCAAAGTGACTATCAGAACCTTCTCGACAAGGAGATTCCTGCGTTCAACCGGGCGCTGCTGGAAAAAGGAATCACACCGGTCGCGTCGGTGGCTGCTCCCGAAAACCCGGACGAAGACGGGGAATAGGCATTGCCAAGGCGCCGCAAATCTGATTTCAAAATCCCAATCGGATGTATCGATTCATTGCGTTTGCCTATCTCTTGAAATCCACCCAGAATCGCGTCAGTGAAGGCCGTTAAGCCGGGCGCAGAATTGCTCGAAAATTCTTGCAGTAAGGACAGTTTCTCTTCTCCAGCCGCACCGGAGCAATCTTCGTAGCCAGCCCAGGCCGGAGTCGCAGTTGTGTTTATGCAAATTGTTTTGCACAGGCCGCCGCGAAGAACGATGCCATGCACTGCTCTCAATGATACGTCTGCGCGCGTCCAAGTTTTTTCTGCAGTGATTGATCTCTCCAAGTCTTCTTTTTCCCTTGAAACACCTGGTGGAGGCATTCAATGGATTATGTGAATCCGATGGAGCTGGTTCAGGAAGCTCTGCGAGTAGCGAAGAAAAAAGCTGCTCTGTCGACGCAGGATCTCCTGCTGCGAGGTTTCCTCGCCGGCGCGTTTCTCGCTTACGCCACGTCCCTGGTCATGATCGTTTTGTCGCAGGGGTTGCCGCCGATCGTAGGGGCCCTGCTCTTTCCAGTGGGATTCGTGATGCTGGTGTTGTTGGGACTGGAATTGGCGACGGGCAACTTCGCACTGTTGCCGGCAGCTCTCGCGGCCAGAGAAGTGCCGTTCGGCAAACTGCTCCGGAATTGGGGCTGGGTCTATCTCGGCAATGTAATCGGGAGTGTTTTTTACGCGGTCCTGTTCTATCTCGCGGTGACCAATTGCGGCACCTCCGGAAGCGGCGCGCTCGGTGACTTGCTGAAGCAAGCGGCGCAGAAGAAGACGCTGGGGTATATGGCGCTGGGCACGAGCGGATTCGCGACGGCGTTTGTCAAAGGGGTGCTGTGCAATTGGATGGTGACGATCGGAACGGTGCTGGCAATGGTATCGCGTTCGACGGTGGGGAAGATTGTGGCGATGTGGCTGCCGATCATGACGTTCTTCGCACACGGATACGAGCATTCGATTGTGAATATGTTCGTGATCCCGGCGGGTATGTTTTTCGGCGCGCCCGTGTCGATGAGGCAGTGGTGGTTCTGGAACCAGCTTCCCGTCACGCTGGGAAATATCGTGTCGGGCGCGTTCTTTACGGGGCTGGCGTTGTATGCGACGTTCCGTGCGAAAGAGAGTTTCGCCAATGCTGCTCCGGCGTTGGCTGCCCATCAGACAGAAGAGATCAAACTAGAACCGACGGTAGAAGCGCAGGCGTTGTGATGAAACGCATCCCCCATTCGCGAACGGGGCCACGATGATGCAAAAGCTCGTGGTCGTGGGAAACGGTATGGCGGGAGTGGCCTGCGTCGAGCAGATTCTGAAGCACGTCCCGAAATTTGAGATCACCATCTTTGGCGACGAGACGCACGTCAATTACAACCGCATCCTGCTTTCCTCGGTGCTAGCCGGCGAGAAGGCGGCCGACGAAATTGTCTTGAATGGCCTGGAGTGGTACCGAAAACACGAAATTGAGTTGCGTCTCGGCGTTCGAATTGTGGATGTCGATTCCGAACGCAAGACCGTGACCGGCGATGACGGCAGTGTGACGCCGTTCGACAAACTGTTGGTTGCAACCGGAAGCACACCGCTGATCCCGCCGATGGAGGGAGTGAAAAAAGAAGGCGTGTTCGTGTTTCGCAATCTCGATGACACGCGCTGTTTGCTTGATTACGCCGGGCCAGGGAAGAAAGCAGTGGTCATCGGCGGAGGGCTGCTTGGACTGGAAGCCGCTCGCGGCCTGCAAGTGCAGGGCTGCGACGTGACGGTCGTTCACTTGATGGACGCCCTGATGGAACGGCAGCTCGATTTCACGGGCGGCAGTTACTTGAAAGCGAAAATGGAATGCTTGGGCGTGAAGGTACTGCTGGAGCGCAATACGGCGGCCATTCTCGGGAATGGCAGGGCAACAGGCGTAGCCTTTAAGGACGGCGAAACGGTTGAGGCGGATTTCGTTGTGATTGCCGCGGGAATCCGTCCCAGTGCGGAGCTGGGGCGCAAAGCTGGATTGCATGTGAACCGCGGCATCGTCGTGAATGATTACATGGAGACGTCGAATCCCGACATCTTCGCGGTCGGCGAATGCGTGGAGCACAACGGGATATGTTACGGCTTGCTTGCGCCGCTCCTCGAGCAAGGAAAAGTGCTGGCCGCGACGATCACGGGAAATCGCGGGCCTGTCTACGGCGGGACCGTGCAGGCGGCCAAACTTAAGATCATGGGAGTGGATGTGTTTTCGGCCGGCAACTTCAGCGAGAAAGCGCCGGGCACGGATGCGATTCGCTATGAAGATCCGGCGCTTGGCACGTACAAGAAACTGACCGTGTGCGATGGAAAGCTGGCCGGTGTCATCCTGGTGGGAGATACGTCGGACAGCCATCGCTACATGGAGTGGCTCAGAGCGCAGACGGACCTGACGGCCATGCGCCGCCAGCTTCTTTTCCCCGGCCCTGGTGATGATGGAGGGCTTGACGTTGCGGAGATGGCGGATAGCAAGATTGTGTGCGGATGCAACGGCGTCACCAAAGCCACGATCATTCAGGCCGTTCACGAGAAGGGGATCAGCACGCTGGCGCAGCTCAAGGACTGTACGCGGGCGTCAACGGGTTGCGGGAGTTGCACCGAAGTTTGCCAGCAACTTCTGAAAGCAGTTGCGCCGGAGTTTCAAGAAGAAGCGAAGAAGTCGCTGTGCAAGTGCATCCCCTTCCCGGAAGGCAAGCTGCGGGAGATCCTGCGAAGCCAGAGATTGCGCTCCGTCCAGGAAGTGCTGGAGATTTACGGCAATGGAGTCGGCTGCGAAGTCTGCAAGCCGGCGCTGAGTTATATGCTGGACATGCTGTGGTGCGGCGACCACGATGAAGACCGCTCGGCGCGCTTCATCAACGACCGCGTGCACGCCAACATTCAGAAGGATGGAACGTTTTCGGTGGTACCGCGGATCCGCGGGGGCGTGACATCGGCGAAAGAGTTGCGGCGCATTGCGGACGTCGCAGAGAAGTACAACGTGCGGATGGTGAAGATCACCGGCAGCCAGCGCATCGATCTGCTGGGAGTGAAAAAGGCGGACCTGCCGAGCATTTGGGCGGACCTCGGAATGCCCTCGGGCCAGGCGTACACGAAGGGCGTGCGCATGGTGAAGACTTGTGTGGGCACGGATTTTTGCCGGTTCGGAGTGCAGGATTCAACGAAGGCAGGGATCGAGCTGGAACGCCGGCTGGAAAATTTGTATACACCGCACAAGTTGAAGATGGGAGCGGTGGGCTGCCCGCGCAATTGCGCCGAAGCAACAGTGAAGGACATTGGTTTGGTGGGGCAGGAGGGAACTTGGCAGGTGGTGGTTGGCGGCGCCGCCGGGAAAAAAGTCCGCAAGGCGGACCTGCTGATTACCGTTGATTCGACGGAGGAAGCGCTACAGGCGGCGACACTCTTCTTCCAGTACTACCGTGAGAACGCGAATTACCTGGAGCGTACCTACGATTTCGTGGAACGGGTGGGCATCGAGAAAGTTCGGCGAGAGACGGTCTACGCGCCACTCGCGGTTCAGCAGGGTTTGAGAGAGCGGCTTCGCAAATCGAAGCGCATTGCGCGAGACGCGTGGCTGGAAGGCGATACGCCAAGACACCCCACGCAGTTCGTGCAAATCGAGCCGTTGGAAAAGGTGCCGGCGTGAGTGGCAACAAACAATGGGTACGAATCACGCCGGTGCAGAATATTCCGCTGCGAGAAGGGCGTTCGGTGAGCGTGGGAGGCCGCGAGATTGCCATTTTCAATCTTGGCAATCGGTTCTTGGCGGTCGATGGGCGATGTCCGCACAAGGGGGGTCCCTTGGCGGAAGGAATCGTCACCGGCGCCACGGTGGTTTGTCCGTTGCATGCATGGAAAATAAACCTCGAAACGGGTTGTGCCGCGAAAGCGGATGCAAATCCGGCTCGCGTGGCCACGTATCAGACCCGCGTCGAGTCTGGCATTGTTCTCATCGAGATACCGGGGGCATCCGGTGCGGAACAGGGGAACTCGTTTTTGTGCGGGGAGCAAAACTGGCCTGCGTCGAGCGACTCTCCTTCCACCAGCCCGGCCTAGCGAGGGTCGCCCGGAAATCGAAGTGGCGAAACCGGCTTTTCTGGTAAACAATTCAATGTCATGAGCGGATTTGCGGGATTGCGAGTGCTCGCGCTGGAAAGCCGTCGGGCTGCGGAACTCGCGAAATTGATTTCTACTTATGGAGGCGTGCCCGTCGTCGCGCCCGCGATGCGCGAAGTGCCGCTGGAATCCAACACCGAAGCGCTTGCCTTCGCCGCAAGGCTTCTGGCTGCCGAATTTGACATGGTCATCTTCTTGACCGGCGTCGGGGCGAGAGCCCTTCTGAGCGTTGTCGAAACGACCTACAAACGCGGCGAGTACATTGCGGCGTTGCAACGCGTGAAAGTAGTTGCGCGCGGACCGAAACCGGTCGCCGTCTTGCGTGAACTGGGCGTGACACCCGCCATCACCGTTCCCGAACCAAATACCTGGCGCGAACTTCTACGCACGCTAGACGACGCTTGCGATTCGAAAAAGGATTTCCGTTTGCGAGGCGCTCGGGTTGCTGTACAGGAATATGGCGTGACCAACTCCGAATTGCTGTCCGGACTCAGTGAAAGAGGAGCCTCCGTTACGCGCGTGCCCGTTTACCAATGGGCGCTCCCGGACGATTTGGCTCCTCTTCGGACAGCCGTCAAGGCCATCAGCGAGGGAAACATCGACGCGGTCCTCTTCACCACCGGCGTTCAGGCGGCGCATCTCTTCCAGGTAGCCGCAGAGATGAAGCTGGAGGAAGCGATGCGGCTTGGCCTAGATCGCACGATTGTGGCTTCGATCGGGCCAACGACGTCGCAAGAATTACAGAGGCGGGGAATTCGGGCCGACATCGAACCGTCACATCCGAAGATGGGCTTCTTGGTGAAGGAGACGGCCGAACAAGCGGCCCAACTGCTTCGCGGGAAGAGACAAGGAAGCGCCCCCACTCGAAGCGGCGCGTAGAAATCAAGTCAACAAACTCTTCATGCCTTGACGCGTGTGTCCGTCAAATGCAGGATTTCTTCGTGAGGTTCGGAAGTCGCGCGTGGAGATGGTTTCGCGGGGTCCTCAAAAGATGGCAAGGGCCGAGCGACCTCTCCGACGATGAGCAGCATAGGAGCAGGCAGGCGCGGCTCCCCTGCCAATTCGCGCAGTGTGGTCCGGCGGACCTGCTGCTCCCCTTGGGTTGCGTTGGCAACGATAAGACAGGGCGTGCGGCCATCGAGCCCACCGGCGCTTAATTTGGCTGCGATCTCGCCGTAATTTGTTCCGGGCATATAAACAACATGCGTAGCGTCTTTTGCGATTACGTCATCCCAGACGGCGGGCGTATTGCCAGCGGCGTGATTGCTGACGAAAACCAGTTTTGACGCGAAGCGCCGATCAGTCAGGGGAATTCTTGCGGCGGCCGCCGCCCCCATGGCCGAGGTGACCCCCGGAATCACTTCAAAATCGATTCCCGAGCGAGAGAGAGCTTCCATCTCTTCGCCGACGCGGCCAAATAGAAGAGGGTCGCCACCCTTCAGACGAACAACTTGATGTCCTTCCCTCGCGGCGGAGATGAGCAGGGAATGGATTTTTTCCTGTGGCATGCCAGCT
>WNFP01001673.1_pt1 | contig 17438 bp, 18 predicted proteins | sample 5400201 | NCBI WGS metagenome assembly WNFP01 (sample SAMN13153355, study PRJNA577476) | soil metagenome | isolation source: 115 cm saprolite under Madrone tree | place: USA:California | collected 2016-06-14 | reverse complement strand
AAAACTGATCGAAACGTTCCGATCAGCTTGTGGCGACGGATCGACCGCGCAAGGTCTCGCAACGCTCTACGCGTACGAGAGCCAGATTCCAGAAATCTGTGAATCGAAAATTGACGGGCTGAAAAAACACTACGGCTTCACCGATCCCAAGCACTACGAGTACTTCAGCGTGCACATCGAAGCCGACCGTGAACACTCTGCTGCCGAGCGAAAAATGCTGCGTGAACATGTCGGCAACCAGAACCTTGAATCGGTAAAAGCATCAGTGAAGCGCGTTCTGGACGCGCTTTGGGAAATGCTCTCTGGCGTTTGCCGGCGCCATGCGATTGCGTGCTGACGGTAGGGACATCGCGCTGCGATGTCCGGACGGCGCAGCGCGCCGTCCCTACCAATGCTACCGCGGTCGCAAAACCAGAAACGAGCGCGCCCGATGCCGGCACACCGATAAGATTTGCGGCTGGCTCGCGTCGAGCGAGCTAGCGATCTTATTGTAGTCTGAAACTGATGTGACCGGTTGTTGATTGATTTCTTCAATCACGTCGCCTTTCTGTAATTCTGCCACACCGCTGTCGGGATCTACGTTAGTAACCAGTACGCCTCTCGCGTTCGGAGGCAGATCAAGCTGGCGCGCTTTCTCGGATGTTAGTTCATCCACGTGAATTGATGCCAATGGACTGTCAACCGTTTCTTGATCGTTAGGTTGCCGCGGAGTTTGTGGCTGCGGCTGATTTTGCCGAGGAACAGCGCCTAGCGTTTGGTTATCAATCGGCTGTTCTTTGATCTGCGCCTTCACCTTGACCGGCTTTCCGTCGCGCAGGATTTCAAGTTCGACTTGTTTGTTTAACTGCGTTTGCGCCACGAGGGTTCGCAGCGCAGTGAAATTCTTCACCTCACGTCCATCGAACTTGCGAATAAGGTCTCCCGGTTGAACGCCCGCCTGAGCTGCAGGCGATCCGGCCAGTACGTCCGCGACAGTGACTCCGTCTGTGTCGGTGCCGCTTTCACCTGGCTGCAAGCCTCGGGTCTGTATGCCGAGGTAACCGCGAATGATCCGGCCCTGTTTCAATAAACTTTCAAGCGCAGTGCGAACTGTGTTCGACGGTATGGCAAACCCCACTCCCTGCGATCCGCCTGTCGTCGACGCGATCGCTGTATTAATCCCGATTACTTCACCACGCAGATTGATCAACGGCCCGCCGCTGTTGCCCGGATTTATTGCGGCATCAGTCTGCAGCAACTCACCGAAGAAATCGCTGCGATTCGGCCGTCCCTTCGAGCTGATGATTCCCTCTGTCACGGTTTCCTCAAATCCAAACGGATTACCGATAGCCAGGACAAAATCTCCCGGTTGCACGGTGTCCGAGTCAGCAAGTTTGAGTGGCTTGACGCCGGGATTATCGATCTTAAGCACAGCCAGATCGACCTGCTCATCTGCACCGACCACGCGCGCTTTCTTGGTTTGTCCATCACTCAATTGCACCTCGATCTCGTCCACCTGATCCACCACGTGGTTGTTGGTGATGATGTGACCTTCATTCGTCACGATGACACCCGAGCCAAGGGAGTTCTGCACCAGCGCTTCGTCGCGGGGATTGCGAAATCGACGCTGGCGGCTACCAAAAAAAAACTCGAATGGATCAAGCCCGTATTCGCGTCGAGTCCCGATTTTCTTCGACGTTTTTACAGCAACAACCGACGGGAGGATGCTTTTGACTAGCGCCCGGCGTTCCCGGTTCAACGCCTCCAGCGATGCGATTTGCTTTGAGTCCACGCTCGGTTCCGACGCCAGTGTGTAATTTTCCGCTGCGCGCTTGGATGAAAGCCTCAACTCGCCGTGTTTGAGGCGGTAATCGTAGAGCAGGGAAATTCCTGCGCTGATCAACAGGACGAACAGCAAAAATTTCGCAAAATTTTTCATTAGCTCACGTTGGAGAAAGTGTGTCCCCGTTGTTCGACAATTAGCCGTCGAAAACGTTGATTCTCGGGTGATTCCAAACGCGGATCTACCTGGAAGATGGACACAGCGGCTGCTCGTGCGCGTCGCATCAATTCCGCGTCGGCCTTCAAGTTGCCGATCTTCAGCGCTGGCAGACCGCTTTGCGCCGTGCCTAGCAAATCGCCCGGTCCACGCAATTCCCAGTCCGCTTCGGCTACTTCAAAGCCGTTACTCGTTCTTTCCAAGACAGCGAGCTTTGCCGAAGCCTCTTTCGCCTGAGCCGAAGTCAGCAAAATGCAATATGACTTGTGCTCTCCGCGCCCGATCCGCCCACGGAGTTGATGCAGTTGCGCCAGACCAAAACGCTCCGCGTTTTCAATCAGCATCACGCTGGCATTAGGAACATCGACACCGACCTCGAGAACAGTCGTGCTGATCAACGCGTTTGTCTCACCGCGCCGAAAGCGCTCCATGATCTGTTGTTTTTCAGGTGGCGCAATACGGCCGTGAAGCAATTCACACCGAAACGGATGAAGGCGTTCCCGCCACAGCTCGTACTCTGCTGCTGCCGCTTTCACGTCTAATTTTTCGCTTTCGTCGATCAACGGGTAAATGACGTAGAGCTGGCGACCTGCTTCCAATTGGGTGCGCAAGAATGTAAGAACCTCAGGCAGCTTCGATGCGTCACGGACAGCGGTCACGATTTTGCCCCGGTTCCGCGGCATCTCATCGATCGTCGAAACGTCGAGGTCGCCGTAGATTGTCATGGTCAGCGTGCGCGGGATCGGCGTGGCAGTCATTACCAGCACATCGGGCGCTGGTTCGCGGGTGGTCAATCGCGCACGCTGCGTGACCCCGAACTTGTGTTGCTCGTCGATGACAACTAAGCCGAGATTCGAAAACGACACGGATTCGTAGAGCAAGGCGTGCGTCCCAACGATGATCTGCGGCTCGTCCGCGGAAATCTGGGGAGCGCACGCTTGCAGCGTGCTGGTCGCCGCATTTTGCGGCGACGAACTTCTGGAGGTGCGTGTCTCATCCTCCGGCGTCCAAACCCATGGGTAATCTTCATTTCGTTTGGCCACACCCGCATCCCACGGATTCCGCAAAATGTAATGGAACTTTTCAACTAGATCGCTGTCAGATCGAATATACCGGTCGAAAGTTTCTTTCTCCCAAACTGTTCCTGCTTTCCCTTCGGCGCGATTAACCTCACGGGCGGTGAACGATTTCAAGGAACGCATCAACTCAGTCAACGACCAGAATGTAGTTTCCTCGTGCGAAGCTTCATTCTTTGGCCAGGGCTGAAAAAGCGCGTGCACATGGTCGGGCATGACGCAGATGGCGAATAACTCGTAGCGCGTATTGTGGAAATGACGCCATGCGTTTAGGACAATCGTTCGAGCGTGCGGACTAAGGCCGCGCCGATGTGCGGTTGTTATTGTCACCGCATAAATCGCCCAAGGTCTTTCGAAATGCGGGAGCCGACGATGCGAGTAATGAGCGCCGGGTGTTGATTCAGACTCGAGAAAAGTTCGCGATGGCAGAATGCCATCGCCAGCACGCTGCAAGCGTGCGCTCCCCGGATTTTCATTCCCCGCAAACAGCGGCAGCGGACCGCTCTGTTCCTGTCGCGCAGCGGTTCGCAGAGCAATGTGCACGCCGAGCGGCTCAAGCCAGCGCCGCAACACATCATAATGCTGCTCGGCTAGAATTTGTGTGGGCGCCATGAACGCAACCTGATATCCAGCTTCGACCGCCAGAAGCATGGCCGCTATCGCGACCACGGTTTTGCCTGAGCCAACATCTCCCTGCAATAAACGGTTCATCGGGTGGGCAGCCGCCAGGTCGCGCTGAATTTCTGCGATGACTTTGTGCTGTGCTCCGGTCAATTCGAATGGAAGCGACTTCCCAAACCTGTTGAACAAGGCTCCAGGCCCGCAGTGCGCCTGGCCAGTGCGAATCGATGCATCCGTGCGCCGCGATGCAATCAGCATTTGCATTGCAAAAAATTCAGAGAGGACCAAATGCTCGCGTGCGGAATCGCGCTGCTCCCAACTTTCTGGGAAATGAATGGCACGAATCGACCCCGCCCGCGTCATCGCACCATTCATTAGCGCGCGGGGCAATAATGTTTCGAAAGAATGATCGGCAACTTCACTTAAAAGCCGATAAACCATGCTGCGCAACACACCCTGCGAAAGACCCTCTGTGGCAGGATAGATCGGCGTGATCCTGCGAAAATGGATCGACATTTCGTCATCGTTCTCGATGACCTCGAATTCGGGATGATCCATGCAAATTCGCTTTCCTCGCAGGCGCGGCTTGCCGAAGACGACGATGCGCTGGCCAGTCATGATCATTTTTTGTACGTAATGGAGGTTGAACCACCGACACACGATTGGCTCACTTAGAGCATTGGCCTGCGATTCTTGCAGCGTAGCCTCAAAAATTTTTTTCCATCCGCCAAAACGTCGCAGCGAGGTCTTGATCACCTCTCCGCAAAGACAAACCGGAATGTCGCTTTCCTCGCGCGGAAAATGCGGGAACTCAGTGCGATCTTCGTGACGCCTGGGAAAATGCGTCAGCAAATCCTCCACGGTCTCGATCTCAAGACGGCGCAAAGCGAGAATTTTCGGACGCGGGATCCAATCTAGTTCCTCAAGCGTCAAGGCCGGTGATCGGTGATCGGTGATCGGTGATCTGTTAGCGCACCTCATTCTGTTCACTGATCGCTATTCACTAATCACAAGCGCAGCGCTCAGCTGCCCGCACCGCTTCAACGTGCATGGCAACCAGCGTTTCACCCTCGTATTCATCCGCGCGAATCCGGAATGCGACGTCCCACGGCGCTGCCGGCAATTGAATCGCCGCGCCATTGAAATACACCGCGCGCCGATGGCGATCGCCCTGTCGCAAACGAAAGATGAGATGCTTTTCGTTCAGCACACGCGGCGATGCGACTGGCTCGACTTCACGTGCAAGAAACAACGGCTGGGGATTGCTGTTTCCAAACGGCTGCAACATTTCATGCCAACGCAAGAAATCGATGTCGATGTCCGTAAACGCCAGTTCGTCGTCCAGTCGAAGGCAGGGTTGCAAGGCGTCTTCGGTAAGAAGTTCGCGCGCGGTGCTGCGAAACGCTTCGGCAAAACGATCGAAATTTTCCTCGCGCAACGCCAGTCCCGCAGCCATTTCATGTCCGCCGAATTTTTCAAGCAATCCGCTGCAACGCTTCAACGCGTCAACGAGATTTAACCCTTCGATGCTTCGTCCGCTTCCCTTCCCCATGCCGTTGTCATCGAAACCGATCACAATAGTGGGCCGATGATATTTGCGAGCGACCCGCGATGCTACGATGCCAAGCACACCCGCGTGCCAGCCTCGCGCGCCGACCACGATAGCCGCATCACGCGCGGGATCGAACTCACTGTCGACCTTCTCCTTCGCCGCGGCAAAAATTTGTGTCTCGACTCCCTGGCGTTCGCGGTTTTGTTGATCCAACTCCGCCGCGAGCACCGCCGCTTCGCCTTCGTCCTGTGTGAGCAATAGCCGCAAGGATTTTTCGGCCGTGCTCAAACGCCCCGCAGCGTTCAACCGCGGGCCCACCCGGTACCCAATGTCCTCAGGCAAAATCGGTGGGCACACTCCGGCAACTTGCATTAATTTCCTTAGTCCAATGCGCGACGTCCGCGCGATCTCGATCGCGCCACGCTGTACCAGAACGCGGTTCTCGTCCCGCAGCGGCACGATGTCCGCCACTGTGCCGAGCGCCACAAGGTCGAGCTTCGCTTTCAAATCGAAGCCGGGCAGCGGCCGCGTCTTCAACAGCGCGTGACAAAGTTTAAAAACGATTCCGACCGAGCACAGATACTCCATGCCGCAGTCTCTGATCTTCGGATTTACTATCGCAACGCAATCCGGCAATTCGGATTGCGGTTCATGGTGATCCAGCACGATCACGTCGATGCCACGTCTCTTGAGCTCGGCGATTTCAGTCACTGACGCGGTGCCGCAGTCAACCGCGACGAGCAATTGCGGGTGATGTTGTTCGAGACAACGCTCGACGCTTTCCCGGCTCAATCCATAGCCCTCCTCCATACGCAACGGCAAAAACAGCTCCGGCGCGCCGCCGTAAGCCCGCAAAATTTCATCGAGTAACGCCAGTGATGTCACGCCATCCACATCATAATCACCAAAGAGCACGATCCGTTGGTGCCGATCGAGCGCGTCCAGAACGCGAGAAACCGCCGTTTCCATCTGTGGCAGCAAAAATGGATCGCTCAGTGAGTTAAGCCGCGGCCGCAGGAAATTTTCAACTTCCTCCGCGGAGTGAAACCCCTTTCGCAAGAGCAATCGCGCGATGCATTCCGACGCGCAAATTTCGCTCCACGCAATCGCGCCGCCATTTAGCTCCTCACGCGATGCTAAAATCCATCGGCTCTGCCGCGTAAAAGTTGCAGCCGGGTTTGCACTGATTGAATTGCTTTCCATGCGGCTTTGCACCGCTCAGTTTATTCGTGCCAGATTTTCTGACAAGCTGCTCAATAAAAGCGGATCGCCAGATTAGGGTTGGCAACTACTTAGTTCAAATTCGAGCGCCATGGCTGGCAACGCTGATAGGCAGCTAGCCGGCACTGGTATGCGGGAAGACAAAGACTCTAAAATCGACACTGGGAAGTATTTTCTCGCCATATGTTTTACTTGACTTCGCAAGCAGCCATTTTCGATAAATAAGCATGAGCAAAGCAACATCAATCTTCGCCATTGGCGTCGTGGCCGCAATAAGCGCGAGCTGCGCAAACAATCCTCCGGGCGGTGCGACCGCGGAATCTGCCGCCGCGCAAAGAGATTACCAACTGCTGTCGGGAACCTGGCAGTTGACTCGCGCCGTGGACAACGGAAAACCTGTGCCCGCAAGCGAGGCGCGAAATACGATCCTCGTTACCGATCGCAACACGTTCCGATTGCCGAAGGCCACTCGTGCGGGAACGTCTTCAGCCGGGCACTTCACGATTAATCCGGACACTCGACCTAAACAAGTGGACTCAATCGCAGAGGGTGGACCGAGTGCCGGTCAGGTAAGCCGCGGGATATACGAGATTCCCGATCCGACTCACCAGCGCGCGTGCTTCGGCCCGCCCGGTGGACCGCGCCCAACGGACTTCAAGTCGCCTCCCGGCAGCGGTCGCATTCTTCAATATTGGAAGAAGATCGCGCCGGTGCCGCCGCGGTAATTCCATTATCAAGCCTATCCAGCGCCAAATCGCATTGGTTTCAAAGGAGCTGCAGTGTGACGCAGCCCGGCGGTGCGCCTTGGATGTTTGTTTCGTGGGTTACCACCGGATCAAACCCGAGATCGCATTTTTCAAGCAAACCATGCTTGGCGCATAGCTTCGCGAACGTTTTCAGACCTTCTTTCTCTTCTTCACCAAAGCCGAATCGAAGATATTTGCGATAGTAACGGACGAGGAATTCGCGATTGAGTTCCTTCCGTTGCCCGGCGTCACCGACCCCGGCTACAGTGTCTGCAATCACATCGTCGATGTTGGCAAGATTTTCGTTTCGCAATTCGCGCAGGCGTTGGGCGATTGATTTAGCGTCCGCGAGTTCGGGGCGAATGAGCCAGAGCGCATATACGAACGGAAGACCGGTAAGTTGCTTCCATTGTTCGCCGAGGTCCCAGAACTGAAATTCACCGGCATACGTTTGCCGGAAGCGAACAGCTTGGTCTCCGATCAGCAGCCGCGCCCGATGTGGCATCTGGAACATAGGCATTTTGCCTGTGTGCCCAGCAGAAATGTCCTCCGCTGCAGCCGGCACAGCAGGTTGCAAACCCGCTGGGCGCACAGACTGCAAATCTATGTTCCGAATCAGACGAGCTCCCACATTCAATTCAGCAAGCAAACAACGCAGGAGATTTACTGCAGTTTGCGATGCAGGATCGAGCTCGATTTCTTCGAGCTCGGAAAAATGGCCGCGATGTGCGACGACCACGCTGTAAACCGGTCCGTCAGATGAAATGGAAACGTCGTCCACGATTCGATAAATCGGGTTGCGCAGAAATTCGAAACTTGAGACAAGCGCCACATCGAGCTCGCCATCCGCCAATCGTTTACACAGTGCCGATGGGTGGTCGAATTCCACCTCGCCGGACCAGCCGCGAATGAGTGGACGCGCGTTGAAATATTTTACGCAGCCGATGCGGAGCGCGTTCACAGAATAACAGTGATCTGTGATCAGGAAAATGCGGCTCCGATCACTGTTCACCGCTCACGGATCACGTTCATCCTCAAGCGCAGACTAATTCGCGCTCATTAGGCCGTCTGGATCGCTTCGCGCCGTTCAAATGCCGATAATAACTGTCGCGCTGCACGGGCACGCGGCCGGCCTCCCGGATGGCGTGTTCGAGCGCAGCCACGGTTTGCTGCTGCGGTGTCGTCGCGCCCGCCATATGGAAAATTTTCTCCTCCAAAATTGTGCCATGCAGATCGTCCACGCCATAGCTCAGCGAGACCTGCGCGAGAGGTAATCCCAGACTGACCCAATAAGCGGTCAGATGGTCGATGTTATCGAGGTAAATTCGGCTCACCGCGAGATTGCGAAGTTGTTCGAATGCGGAGGCCCGTTTGATGTTGGCAAGGATCCCGTGGGATTGGGCCGGTTCAAACGCGAAAGGAACGAACCCGGTGAATCCGCCGGTCTCGTCCTGCAGTTCCCGAAGTTGGCGGAGATGATCCACCCGCTGAGCAAGCGTTTCGATGTGGCCATAGAGCATCGTGCACGTGCTGCGGCCGCCCATAGCGTGCCAGGCGCAATGCACATCAAGCCATTCAGCGGCAGTTTCTTTGCCGCGGCAGATCTGATCACGCACAATGGGATCAAAAATTTCGGCGCCACCGCCAGTGATCGAACCGAGACCGGCTTCGCGCAGAGTTTCCAAGGTTTCGCAGATAGGCATGCGAAAGATTCGTTGCGCCAAATGACGAACCTCGATCGCAGTGAATGCCTTAATGTGAAGCTCAGGGTCGAGCGCGCGCAGCTTGCGCAAAAGATCCAGGTACCAATCTTTCTTCAGGGTAGGATGCAGCCCGCCCACCATGTGCACCTCGGTGATGCCAAGAGGAAGCGCGTCATTCACGGCGGAGACGATTTCGTCAATCGCATATTCGAAGGCATGTGCATCGCGCTTTTTGGCAGCAAAGGCACAGAACTGACACGATAAAACACAAATATTGGAGTAATTGATGTAGCGGTTGTGAATGTAGGTCGCATAGTTGCCGTTTTTTCTCTCGCGCACGACATTGGCGATCATGCCAAGCGCGTTAAGGTCGTTCGCACGATACAAAGCGAGAGCGTCGGCCTCTGAAATGCGCTGATGCGCCTCAACTCTTTCAGCAATCGGCCTGAGTTCTTTCGGTATGAGCTGGTAATTCATGCGCACACGAGGGTAAATCGCTGGCCAAGCATGCACAGGCCGCTTCCGGCTTGCAACAAAAACCGTGGCTCTGAGTCCTACCGCGTGATTTTTCGCCAGTTTCCATTTTTCTGGCAAGTTTTGTCCAGTGTGAATGTCTAAATGACCAATGCCTGGCAACGAGGAAGGAAATCGAGGGAGATCGGAAGACGACGCTGACGACTTGCGGCTCATGCAGCTAGTGGGTCGAGGCGATACCGGCGCATTCGAGCAGCTCATCGAAAGACATCAAGCTCTGGTCGCGGGGACCGTTGCCCGCATGCTCGGCAGCAATTCGGATGTGGAAGACATCGCGCAGCAGGTCTTCATTCGCGTCTGGAAAAGCGCCCGACGATATGTGCCGCGTGCCAAGTTCACGACCTGGCTGTTAAAAATTGCGCGCAACCTGGTTTTCAACGAGATGCGGCGCACCAAGCGTCGAGCGCACGTTCCCCTTCAGTCAGAACCTGGCGCAGAGGATCCTCCTTTAAAGGACGAGCTGACCCTCGGCCCGGATGTCTCCCTTTTGGAGACGGAACTTCAGCAAACGATCGAGGAAGCAATTTTGCAGTTGCCCGAAACTCAGCGAATGGCGCTTGTCCTACGCAGGTACGAACAGCTCAGCTACGAGCAAATCGCCGAGGTTCTCGATCTGTCCGTTCCCGCTGTAAAAAGCGTATTGTTTCGCGCGCGCTCAGAGCTCCGCTCGCGGCTGAGCAAATATCTCACCTGATAATCGAATTACTCACCTTGCTGGCGCTCGTCGTCTTCAACAATTCTGCCTCGGACGCGCCGTATCTGAGTATGATGGGTCAGCACATGCACACGCCCATCGCTCCCTCGAAAAAATGCGCTCAAAATCCAGCTCACGATGCTGATGACTATCGCGCCCCAGAACGCGCTCCAGAAGTGATCTACATGGAATCCGACCACCACACTCGGAACGACGAGCAGCAACAGCCCGTTTAGAATGAGAATGAAAAACCCGAGCGTAACGAGAATAAGCGGCGCACTGAGGATTAACAGGAAAGGGCGAATAAACGCGTTGAGAATACCCAACAGAAGCGACGCGCCAATCAACGCCGCGACAGTGTCATAACGGATTCCGCGGATTATCGAGGAGGCAACCATTACGGCGATGGTTGTGATAGCCCAGCGGAAAACGAAATGTTTCATGCGACGAACCAGCTACGATTCTGCACCGAACACGCCCGAGAAACAACTTGCCAATCATCCGATGCGCGTTAAACGGATTGAAATCATCAACACCAATTAATTCTGTGCCGAAAAAGAAAAAAACTGTCGAAGCCGAAATTGCCGGTGGCGGTCCGCCCGAGACAGGCGGATCACGTGCCGAAATGAAAATGAAGAAAACGCCGGCGGTACGCCGAACGTCGACGGCGAAAAAGAGTGCAGCCGCGCCTAGGAAAAGTACGACTGCAGCGAAAACAAAAGTTTCAATGTCTCCTGGAGCGGGACAGGGAGCCGAGCCCGCAGACGAAACAATTCGGCTCAGCGCGTATTTCATTTCCGAACGCCGTCGCAGATTCGGTTTGCCCGGCGACGCGGAGTCGGATTGGCTCGAAGCCAAGCGACTGCTACTCTTCGAGGCTGGTCCCCGCTGAGTTGCGAACATTACTAGCAGACTCTGTGGAAAAGGTTCTCGTTGATCTGGCGCAGGCCCTGCGAGAACGCCTCGCGATCATCCATGATGAAGAAAGCCGTGGCGATGAGGCAAAACACATCGAGCGATTGAAAGCAGTCTCGGAAAAGATCGACAAACTACAAGAGGCACTTCCGCAGCCGGTCGAACCCCGACTGGCGCATTATCTCCAGCGCAAAAGTTACGACAAAGCGCTGGAGTATTTAGAAGCAAACTGTAACTGCGGTCTATGACCGCCAATCATTTCACGGCTACATTCGGCGCTCACAGGGCGCCGCCACAGATCACCGTGAATACAGCTCAACGATGAGCTGTTCGTTCACGATGGGCTGCATCTCTTCCCGCGACGGGATGCGCGCAACTTTGCCGCTGAGCGCGTCGCGATCGGCTGTGAGCCAGTCGGGCACGGGAACGATTTGTGTTAGGTCAAGGTTTCGGAGCACCAACTGGCGAGATTTCGGTTTGTCTTTGATCGTGATCTCGTCGCCTGCCTTCACATTATAGGAAGCGATATTGACGGTGCGCCCATTGACCAGCACATGGCCATGCGACACCAGCTGGCGCGCAGCGCTGCGCGTATTGGCCAAGCCAAGGCGATAAACTACGTTATCCAGGCGCGTCTCCAGCAATTGGAGAAGTGTCTCACCTGTCACGCCGCGCTTGCGCAGTGCACGTTGGAAAATGCGCCGGAATTGTTTTTCGAGAAGTCCGTATTGATAGCGCAGCTTCTGTTTCTCGCCGAGCGCAATCGCGTAATCGGATTGTTTGCGCCGGGCACCTCTCGGGCCGTGCTGCCCGGGCGGATAATTCTTTCGCTCCAAGGCCTTGGACGAACCAAAAATCGGCACACCGTAGCGCCGACTTACTCTTGTTTTCGGTCCTGTGTATCTGCCCATGGAATTCGTTATTCGTTGAAACGTTAAAGCGGCCTGATCAGACGCGGCGTTGTTTCGGTGGACGGCAACCGTTATGTGGCACGGGCGTAACATCGCGGATTACAGTGAGGTCGAGTCCGATTGCCTGCAAGGCTCGCACTGCCGACTCGCGTCCGGCTCCCGGACCTTTTACTAAAACTTCCACTTCTTTCAGCCCATGACCCATCGCCTGCCGTGAGGCGTCCTGCGCAACCATCTGCGCCGCGTAAGCGGTGCTTTTGCGAGAACCCTTAAAGCCGACTTTGCCAGCGCTCGACCATCCTATGACATTGCCTTTCAGGTCAGTGATCGTCACGATTGTGTTGTTAAACGTCGAGAGCACATGGGCGATGCCTGAATGAACGTTCTTGCTGCCTTTGGCTTTGACGACCTTTGGCTTCTCGACTTCGTCGGCTGAAAGCGAAAGATTCTCCGAAGCTCCAGCGGCCGGAGCTGACTGCTCTTTCTTTTGTTTCGCTGGTTTTTTGGCAGGTTTCGCTGCTGCGTCAGCCTTTGCAACCGGCGCCTTCTCGCTTTCCTGAGACTTTGGAGCTGGCGCCTTCTCAGCTTCCTGCGACTTTGGAGCTGGCGCCTTTTCGTCTTCCTGCGAAGCCGCCGGAGCCGGCGTTGGCGTTGACTCCTCAGCTTTCGGTTCTTCGGGCGTCGACTTGGTTGGTTCCTCTGGCTCAGCCATAAATTTTGGTTAGCCGCTAAACTTTGCCGGCCTTCGCTTCGGGATTACGGATCACGCCTACGGTCTTGCGCGGCCCTTTGCGCGTCCGCGCATTCGTCGACGTGCGCTGTCCGCGCACGGGCAAGCCTTTTCGGTGACGGATACCGCGATAAGAATTTATTGCCTGAAGCCGTTTCAAATTACCCTGCACGTCGCGGCGCAGATCGCCTTCAATCTTGATCTTGTTGTTCGTAATGGCGTGGACGATTTCGTTCAACTGCTGCGGCGTAAGATTTTTCGCGCGAATGTTCGGATCGATGTTCGTCTGCTCGAGAATCCGACGGGCTGTGCTAAAGCCAATTCCGTAGATGTAAGTGAGCGACGCTTCGATGCGTTTGTCTGCGGGAATTTCAACTCCGAGTAATCTGGGCATAAATCAATACTCCACTACTCCATTTCCTAGCCTTGCCTTTGCTTATGGCGCGGGTTTTTGCAGATCACGTGCAACACGTTCTTGCGCTTCACGATCCTGCAACTGGCACAAAGTCTTTTTACTGATGGTCGTACTTTCATAATCTGCGAAATGGGAAACGCGGGACGTCTCCGCGTTGTCACTTTTGGCGATAAGTAATTCGCCCCTTCGACAAATCGTAAGGAGAAATCTCTAGCATAACTTTGTCGCCAGGCAAGATCCGAATGAAGTGCAAACGCATTTTTCCGGAGATGTGGGCGAGGACACGATGCCCGTTGGCTAATTCAACGCGAAACATGGTGTTGGGCATCAGTTCGACGACCGTGCCTTCTACTTCAATTGCGTCTTTGCGCGCCATGTCAGAATTTCTGGCTCATCCCGCGTAATGAGGACAGTGTGCTCAAAGTGCGCCGAAGGCATTCCGTCTGCCGTGCGCACCGTCCAGCCGTCATCGAGCAATTTCACGTCGGACGTGCCGATGTTGATCATCGGCTCAATCGCTAGTGTCATGCCTGCTTTTAGTTTTGGACCACTGCCGCGTTTACCGTAATTGGGAATTTGTGGCTCCTCGTGCATTTTCCGTCCAACACCGTGTCCAACAAATTCGCGGACCACTGAAAAACTAGATCGGCGAGCCTCATCCTCAATCTCTGCACAAATGTCCCCCACGCGCCGGCCTTCGCGGGCGACGCTGATTGCGCGAGCCAGCGCATTTTCGGTGACGCGCAGCAGCTGATCCGTGCTTTCATCAACGATTCCAACCGGAACGGTCGTGGCATTATCCCCTACCCAGCCATCTTGGATTATGCCGATGTCCAGCTTCACAATCTCGCCGTATTGAATACGGCGTTGGCTGCCTATGCCGTGAACCACTTCATCGTTCAGTGAGATGCAAATGTTGCCGGGGAAAACGCGGTGCCCGAGCCGATAACCGAGAAATGCACTTTTGACGCCGGCTTCGTTCATGAAGTCCGCTGCCGCTTCGTCCACTTCTTTGGTCGTAATGCCAGGACGAACCAAGTCGCTGACGCGGTCGAGAATGTCACTCGCCGTGCGACACGCCTGCCGCATTTTCTCGATCTCTTTTGCGTTCTTAATCGGAATCATCTCGAGCTTTTGTCTTCAATGAGCTGCGATATATCGCTAAACACAGCCTCGCGATCGCGGTTGCCGTCGATTCGACGCAAGATCGACAACTCTTTATAAAAGGATGCCAGCGGTTCGGTCTTGCTGCGGAACTCTTGCAAACGGGTTTGCAGGACGCCCAAATCATCATCATTGCGGCGCACTAATGGACCATCGCAATACGGGCATACCGCACGGTTCGCAAACTGCGCGCTTGATGAACTGGTGGTAAATCCACATTCGCCGCATTGAAGCCGCCCAGCGATACGATCGCGCACCGTCTCCTCCGATACTTCCAGCCAAATCACCAAATCCAACGCGGTGCGCAATCTTTTCAAAATCGAATTCAAACTCTCGGCCTGCGGCCGTGTTCGAGGAAAACCGTCGAAAACAAATCCGTGGCCGCCATGCAAGCGCAACCAGTCCTCGATCAGTTCGATGATGATCTTGTCCGAGACAAGCCCGCCGCTTTGGAGCACTTCGGCGGTTTCCTGCCCCAGAGGCGTTCCAAGATCTCGCTCACGGCGCAAGATAGCACCCGGCGAAGTGACGGGAATGCCAAAGTTGCGCGTGATCATTTCCGCCTGAGTCCCCTTGCCGGAACCGGGCGGGCCAAGAAGAACAAGCCGCCTTTTCACCTATCGCCCGTAAAGAAAAATAGCGACGCCGGCAATCACGATCACGGCGATGCCCACGTACAGCCACATCAACGTGCCGCTTGCTGCTGCGTCGCCCCGAGCATATGAAGCGCGATCGAATGACCGTCCACGAATACGGCCCTTGCGCAAAAACCCGTCGTAATGGCGCTGAATCAGGTGTGTCTCCACCTGGCGCATAGTATCGAGCATGACGCCCACAATGATCAATAAGCTGGTGCCGCCGAAAAATTGCGCTGTAATCATGGGCACATTCAACGACTGGCTCAGAAGACTTGGTAAAACTGCTATCAGCGTCAGGAAAATCCCGCCGGCAAACGTGAGTCGCGTCATTGTGAAATCGAGAAAATCGGCAGTCGGTTTCCCCGGACGCACGCCCGGAATGTAACCGCCGTATTTTTTTAGATCTTCCGCGATTTGAGTCGGTTGAAACTGTGTGGCGACCCAGAAGTAACTAAAAAAGAAAATCATTGCCGCAAGAGCGACGTAATGCGGCCAGCCCGTGGAAAGCGCGGCGGCGATCCGCGCAGCCGTGGGGCTGTTTCGAAATCCGTACTGAACAATTGTCGCCGGGAAAAGGAGCAGCGCCCAGGCAAAGATGATCGGCATCACGCCCGCGTAATTCACCTTCAAAGGCATGTATTGGGTCTGCCCGCCGTACATTTTGCGCCCCACGACTCGTTTGGCGTACTGCACGGTGATTTTCCGCACGCCTTGCGTGATAGTGATCACAGCGGCGATCACGATGATCAAGAACAATACCAACATCACAAGCACCATCGGATTCACCTGGCTCGATCCGCTCTGCGCCGACGGTACAAACGTCTTCCACGCCTGCGCTAGCGCAGCCGGCAAGCGCGCGACAATGCCGATGGTAATGATGAGGGATATCCCGTTACCGATGCCGCGCTCGGTGATTTGATCGCCCATCCACATTAATAAAAGCGTGCCCGTTGTCAGGGAAATCACTGTTATGATTCGGAATTTCCAACCAAGGTCGTCCACCAAAGGAATCCCCAGGTTCCGGATGGTGTCAGTGATCCCCGGCAACATGGTATGATACGATTCGGGATGCTGAAACGAGAGCGCGAGCAAGTAGCCTTGGAAAATGCATAGCCCCACTGTCGTGTAGCGCGTTAACTGCATGATCTTTTGTCGCCCCCCATCTTCGCGTGCAAGCCTGCCAAGCTGCGGAATGACCGCAGTCAGCAACTGCATCATGATCGACGCGCTGATGTACGGCATGATACCAAGGGAGAAAACCGCGCAATTCTCAAGCGCACCGCCACTGAACAAATTAAAGAGTGCGGCCACCCCGCCTCCGGTGCGCTGGGTCAGCGAAGTGTGAAACCACTCCTGCAACACGGCCTGATTGACTCCGGGTGTCGTAATGGCAGCTCCAAGGCGCACAATCACCACCACCGCTAGCGTAAACAAAATACGCCGCCGCAGTTCAGGTATTTTGACCGTGTTTAAAAAAGCCGAGACCATTCGCTAAATCTGGAATATTGCTGCCCGAGAAGCTAGCTCTTCCGCGACGTGTTCTTTTTCCGGGACTTCGCTTTGGTCGACCGCGTGCCAGACGATTTTTTGCTGGTCTGCAAAACAGGTTCAGCAGAGGCCTCCGCTTGCGATCTTGCGGCTCCTTCGGTCGCGCCAACTGGCTTCGCTGCCCCCGCCACGCGCAGCGTAATGGTTCCACCGGCCTTCTCGATCTTTTCCCGAGCAGTCGCGCTGACCTTATCCACTTCGACCTTCAGCCCGTGCTTCAAATCACCGTCGCCCAGGATCTTAATTCCTGCGAAATGGCCTCGGATGAGATTCGATTCGCGCAGCAGTTGTTCGTTCACCACTACTCCAGCTTCAAATGCATTGAGGTCATTCACGTTCACGATTGCATAATGCGTGTGAAACGCCGCATTGTTGAATCCGCGCTTCGGCAACCGTCGAATCAGAGGCATCTGGCCACCCTCGAACCCGAGCCGAATGCTTCCACCGGACCGCGCTTTTTGCCCTTTATGCCCTTTCCCGCTGGTTTTCCCGTGCCCTGAACTTTCACCGCAACCCAGGCGTTTAACGCGATGTCGCGAGCCGGGACGCACCTGCAGATTATGAAGACGCAGCATCTTGATCACCCTTTCCATCACCGAACTTAATCCCACGCACCTTAAAAATCTCGTCCCTGCGGCGAAGTGATCGCAGCGCCGCGATGGTTGCCTTTACTACGTTGGCGTGGTTGCTTGATCCGAGTGATTTCGCCAGCACGTCGCGAATCCCAGCCGCTTCAGTTACGGCTCGCACGCCTCCGCCGGCAATAATCCCAGTCCCCGGCGAAGCCGGGCGCAATAACACTCTCGCTCCATCAAATTCACCGATCACTTCGTGGGGAATCGTGTTTTCGTTCAATGAAACTTTTTCCATCGACTTGCGCGCTGCCTCGGAGGCCTTTCGAATAGCCTCTGAGACTTCGTTGGCCTTCCCAAATCCGCATCCCACTTTACCATCGTGATCTCCAGCCACGATCAGCGCGCTGAAGCTAAAAC
>WNFP01003063.1_pt1 | contig 17449 bp, 14 predicted proteins | sample 5400201 | NCBI WGS metagenome assembly WNFP01 (sample SAMN13153355, study PRJNA577476) | soil metagenome | isolation source: 115 cm saprolite under Madrone tree | place: USA:California | collected 2016-06-14 | reverse complement strand
AAAGCATTCGATATCTACTTTGGTGAACAGCTTGAAAGGCGTTTCGAGCAGAATGCTTCGCCTCGAGACCAGACCTCAGGCGTCGCTATTGCAAAGGCGTTCTGTGGTCGCCGTCGTATTTTGCCGCCAGTTGTGGTGGTGCTCCGATGGGCATCTTCAAGGCGTACATCGAGCAGCAAAAGACGCCACTGTAACAGTTAACGGGGGCTTATATCCCGACCCTGAAGGGCGAGGTTTTACGCCCCCACGGATAAATGCTCCCGCCCCTATTACGCCCATCGACTCGTACGGTAGGCGTCGTACTAAACGGGTGGTGTGCAGCAGGAGTTGCCGTCGCACCCATCACGCCGTCTGCAATTTCTATTAATCGATGCGTTGCAGATGCTCTCCTTAATACTTATTAGAATGAATATTTCGTGTTATTCCGTTGTTTATGAACAGCTTCCTCGAAACCAAGCCCTGTCCGGCCTGTAGTTGGCCGTGTTCCATTCAGTCGCAGACCTGCCCCCGCTGCCATCGCCGCCTGTTTCCGGCTGCCACGGGAGCCCCGTCTCACTGGACCGGCTCTTCCTGGACCGTCGTTGTTTCTGCAGGGCTCGCATTTTTCTTGCTCGTCGCAGGCGGCTTCTTACTTTTCGCCCAATTCATGATTTCTCAGGTGGTCGCCACGTCCGCGTTTCAAGAAGGCCTTAGGATCGCTCAAGCGTCTCCGGAGGTTCAGAAAGTCCTCGGCGACCGCATAAAAGTGAGTTCACCGGCATTCGGTTCTACTTCCAGGGAATACGGTTCGCAGTTCGTCGAATGGAAGGTCGCGCTCTCGGGCTCTCATTCGAGCGGTGATCTGAATGGTGTCGCCAACGAATTAAACGGAAAGTGGGAGTTTTCCCGTCTCACGCTTATTTCCGGTGACGCTCGAAACAAAATCGATCTGGCACCGAAGCCCCGGCGCCTTTCTCTGCCCCCGGTTCCTGCCAAGAAGGTCTATCTAATCCCCTTTGATCTTGACGCGGACGAATCACTCGACTGGGCGCCTGCTTACTATCAGGCGAAGCTTGGCGTTGACGTCTCCTTGCTCCCTGCTATGCGCGCCGACGAATCGCTCATCGATCCGCGCCGCCGACAGCTCGATTCAGAGAAATGTGTCAACTTCGTCCGCAAGGGCCTGCCGGATCTGGTAGCCGATCCGTCCACTCTTATCATCGCTGTCACTTCACGAGACATCTTCATTCGGAGCTTCGGTTGGGCCTACACCGAAAATTTCCGTCAAAACGGCCGCTTTGCCGTCGTTTCTTCAGCACGCCTTAAATCAACTTCCTTTTGGGCCAACCGCAATCCCGAATGGTCCGCTTCACGCCTGCAAAAGATGCTCACCAAAAATATTGCCATGCTGTATTTCGACCTTCCTATGAGTAACGACTACACCAGCTTGCTAAGTGGCGGTGTGTTGTCAGGCGACCAGGTCGATTTCATGAGTGGCTCCCTCCTGGGCGCGGAGGGCCGGTGGGATCCCTTTGCCGAATCCAGAGAGCCGGAAGTGACCATCTACGATCTTCCGGACAAGCCGGCCCTGTGGCGGATTTCCCCCTCGGATGAGTCCCTTCCCGATACTTCCGCTCAAGTGTTTAACGCCGATCTTGCACTCGGTCTTTTCGTCCAGCGGCAAACAGACTTTCAATTGGCTGGCAAATTCCCCCTGCAATTTGTCCGGGTTTACCGCAACCAGGATGAACAGTCCCGCTCCTTCGGAATCGGCGCCAATGATTCGCTCGATATTTTTCTGGTAGGAGAAATGGGCTCGTACGGAGACCTGATCCTCGCGGATGGAGGCCGCATCCGCTTCGACCATTCCTCGACATCAATAGGCGGCGGCGACACTTACTTGCCTCGCGGCGGCGATTACGCAAGCCTCGTCTATAAAGGCGACACTTGGACGCTCTCCAGAAATGACGGCTGGAAGTTCTACATGCCCTATCGTCCAAAGGCGCTTCCGCAAAACGTCACTGTCCTCACCGGCTTCTCGGACCCCGCAGGCAACATGTACCGCATGGACCGTGATTCCTTCGGCGACCTTTTGTCTATTACCACTCCATCGGGCGAATGGCTGCACTTTCAGCGCGATTCCGCTCATCGCGTGCAACGCATTCAAGCCTCCAATGGCCGTGCCGTCGACTACAAATACGACTCGTCGGGATGTCTGTCGCAAGTGACGGATTCGGAGAACCGCGCCATGATTTATACCTACGATGACCACGCGCAAATGCAGACTGTCTCGCGCGGCCCGAATCAAACCGTTCTCACAAACACTTACGACATTCGCGGCAACATCAAATCCCAAACCATGGCCGACGGCCAAAAGTTTGAATACCACTACGCTCCAGCTTCTGGAAGCAACTCTACTGTCCCCGACTTGATTACTGCGCCCAACGGCCTGCTGACCCATATCCGCTACGGCGCGGGAAGCTACACTCAATCGCTTCCCGTCCCTCCGCCTCACTAACGGCAGCGCACTGACCTCCGTCGGCGTTCATCAAAAACCTCCACCGTCGTCATGATCTGCTTCAATTTGCCGGGCCATCTCGCCGCGTCGTCATTCCAAATAACCCTAGCTAGATTGCGGATGTATACTACGCGCGAAGCCTCCATACTCATCGCCGGGAGAAAATGAAGAATAAACTGCTTATGAAAAACTTCCTTTCACGTCGCGATTTCGTTCGCTGCGGTACGCTTGCTTCTACCGCCTTCGCGGTTCCGAATGGCGCCTTCACAATTCCTCGCATACGCCCGCCGGCTGACGGCGCCTCCCCAATCCGTTTGGGACTGGCCAGCTACACGTTCCGTAACTTCGATCGCGCTCAAATGATCAGCTTCCTGAAGCAGCTCAACGTTTCTGCGGTAAATCTCAAAGACGTTAAAGATCATCTCCCGTCGGCCATGCAGGAGGAGACTGCCGCGCTGGCGGACTACGCCGCCGCGGGCGTCAAACCCCACGCCGCCGGAACGATTTATTTCGATAAAGACGAAGACGCGGACATTCGCAACAAACTCGAGTATTGCAAGCGGGCGGGAATTTCCGTCATTGTCGCCGGCGACCCCGCAGCAGAAACTCTACCGCGAGTTGAAAAGTTCGTGCGCGAGTACGACATCCGGTTCGCCATCCACAACCACGGGCCGGAAGATAAAATTTGGCACTCGCCGTTGGATGTATTGAAAGCGGTGAAGGGTCTGGATCCGCGCATCGGGTGTTGCATCGATGTCGGACATACCGTTCGTGCCGGCACCGACGTCGTTCAAGCGATCCAGGAAGCCGGACCCAGGCTGTTTAATGTCCACATGAAAGACCTCACCAGCTTCCAGGAAAAAGAAAGCCAGGTCGCCGTAGGCGAAGGCAGCATGCCCGTGCCGAAAATTTTTCAAGCTTTAGTCGCAATCGGCTACCAGGGCTTCGTAGATCTCGAATATGAAATTCATCCCGACGATCCCATGCCTGGCGTCATCTCAAGCTTTGCGTATATGCGCGGCGTCCTGGCAGGCCTGGGCTTTCACCAGCCAGCACCAAGCAGTAGCCGCTCTGCTGGCCAAAGGAATTAAGCGCCACGTCCGATACCCGGGACTACCCGCCCCTGTCCAACCACTCCCCCACGCGTCTTCCAATCTCTCCTGAGAAATTCCAGCGCCAGCACGTCCTCGCCGCACTGCCCAGTCCGTTGCGCGAGTGACTGGAGTATTTCGCGGACAGAACAAAATGCTTTCTTGCACTTACACACTCCTTCCCACTCTTTTTCCAAGAGTGCTTCGCCATCTCCCATCTTTTCAGTCGCATGCGCACGCTTTGCAAAAGACAGAGGGTACACACGCCCCTTCCTCGCATTTCCGCATGCCCGTCGCTTCAGATACAATTTTCCACCGTGGCTCGGTTGCTTCTACCTTCCGCCGGTTGCCACTCGAGCCCTTCCCGATCGGCTCGTGGCTCTTACAGTTCAACGAGGTCCTTGGATGAGATTTGCCCCGGAGTCTAGTGTTCGCGCTATGGGCATGGCCGGTCTTGCCCTGTTGCTCGCTTGTGCGTCGCATGTCTCGCTTCGCGCCGCGCGCGTCTGGCCGCGCAAACCGACGCGCCGGTAATCCTTTGGGGATTCACCGGCCGCGAAGAAATTTCCCAGTCCTACATCTTCGCCCAGGAAGATAATTTCTATTACCTTACCGGCCACAACGAAGAAGAAGCTGGCCTGGTCATTCTCCCCGCGCTGAAAGCCGGACAAGTTCGCGACTCCTGGGATGGCCCGCGCGAAATTCTTTTTCTCCCTGCCAAAGATCCCGGCAAAGAAAAATGGAATGGCGTCCGTCTCGCCCCCAGCGATCCGGATATTTCATCCCGCACCGGCTTTGCCTCTGTACAACCGTTCGGCGAAATGCGCGCCGTAGTAGAAAAACTCGCCAGGGCCTATCGCAATTTCGCCACCATTCTTCCTTTTGAAAAGGAACTTGGCGGCTATCCCCACGAAAAAGCCGTTGTGGACTGGCTGCAGCTCGTCGATTCCTCGGTCAAACCAAAAGACATTCGCGGCGTGATTGAAACCTTGCGCATGACCAAATCGCCCGGCGAAATCGCATTCCTCAAGAAAGCCATCAATCTCTCTCTTGATGCGCATCTGGAAGCCATGAAAATGATGCGTGCCGGCCTTTACGAATATCAGGTCGGCGCAAAAATGCTGGAAGTTCACGCCATGGGTGGCTCTGAAGCCGAAGGCTACGCTCCCATCGTCGGCGCCGGGCCTAATTCCACCGTCCTGCACTACGACAAGCTGGCCCGCAAAATTGCCGATGGCGACATCGTGGTCATAGATGTCGGGGCGCAGTTTTCCGGCTACTCTTCCGACATTACCCGCACGCTCCCTGCCAACGGGAAATTCACCCCGCGCCAGCGCGAAATCTACGACGTTGTTCTCGGCGCGCAGAATGCCGTCTTCGCGGCGCTCAAACCGGGTATGAACTACTGCAAGTCCGGCGACAAAAGCCTGTACAAAATTTCCTACGATTACATCAATTCGCACGGCAAAGACCTGCACGGCAAAAGGCTCGGCCAGTATTACATCCACGGCCTCGGCCACAACATCGGCCTCGATGTCCACGATCCCGGTGACTATTGCAAGCCGCTCGCGCCAGGAATGGTCGTCACCGTCGAGCCCGGCATTTACATCCCGGAAGAAAATCTCGGCGTGCGCATCGAAGACGACCTCCTGATCACCGACAGCGGCTTTGAATTTCTCAGCGAGCGGCTCCCCCGCGATCCCGCCGATATTGAAAAAATCATGGCCGCAGCGGGAAAATCGCAGGCCAGCCAGGAACTGCAACCGCGCGACGCCGCCGCGGACCGCAAACAAATCCGTAGTCTGATCGCCAAGTACACGCAATCCATCGACGCCGCGGATGTAAACCTGGCCGCTGCAGTTTGGCAGGACTCGCCCGATGTATCCTTCATTCATCCTTTGGGACATGAGCACGGTTTTACTGAAATCAAGAAAAACGTTTACCAGCACCTGATGGGGGACACGTTCTCGGAGAGAAAACTCAGCGCGCGCGACATTTCGGTGCACGTCTATGGAGACTCAGCCGTCGCCGAGTTTTACTGGGATTTCGTGGCGAAATTTCGCAAAGACGGCTCTCCAATCACCACCCACGGCCGCGAAACCCAGTTGTACCGGAGCGAAAAAGGTGTCTGGCGTCTGGTGCACGTGCACTATTCCGGCATGCCAGTTACCGGCCAACGCGAAGGATTTTGATGAGACTTGTGAAGACCGAACCGCGACGCCTCATTGACCCACGCGAATCGGGCCACTTATACTATTTATTCGCGCAGAACACTTTTTCCCGTTCTGCGCGCCTCGTGGTATTCCATACGCGCCGCCTCGCAGAGCGTCCGTAGCCTGGAATTTACGAAATCAAACTGAAGGTATTGGACGAAAATGAGCAGTCTCAAAGCCACACAAATCCGCCCCGGCATGGTCTTGCTGCACGAAAACGAACTGTACACTGTGTTCAGCACCGACCACCGCACTCCGGGCAACAAGCGCGGTTCCATGCAGACCCGCCTGAAGAGTCTTCGCACCGGCACCATGATCGACTATCGCTTCCGCGCGGAAGAATTTGTCGAACGCGCCATCCTCGATGAAATCGAATTCGAATATCTCTATAGCGAAGGCGACAGCTTCCATTTCATGAACACGAAAACTTACGAGCAGATGGAAATGTCGCGCGAAGAACTCGGTGAAACCACCTACTATCTCGTTCCAAATACGATTGTAAAAGTGGAATTTCACGACGATAAAGCCATCGGCATCAATCTGCCGGACACAATGGATCTGCGCGTAACGCAAACCGAGCCCACCATCCAGAAAGCCACTGCCAGCTCGGTGATGAAACCAGCCACTCTCGAAACCGGCCTGGTCGTTCCCGTTCCCCCATTCGTCAACGAAGGTGATAAGATTCGCGTTGATACCTCCGAAGCCCGCTACGTCCAGCGCGTCGAGTAGTTTTTGTTTTTGTCGTTGCTTTCGCAGCGGCCGGTCTTCAGACCGGTGTTTTTGCGATTTTGATTTTCCGCCTCCGCAGCTGAGTTCAGTTCACGCTGAAATCAGAAGAGCTAGAAGAAAGCGCGAAGCGAGCAATCGCTTCGCGCTTTTCTTTGCGAACTCGTCAACCTGCCGGGCTTATCGCGGCGATGGGATTGCCGTGCCACACGCGACAGTCCGCCTGTCCCAGGGTTCATGTAGACGCGCATATCGACAATAGTGTAGTCGCTCCTTCCGGCTGATCAATTGTCTTCGGTACCGACGAGATGCTTGCGATCGACACCGGACACTTCAGTGATCCGGCTTTTGCTCCAGCCCGGCCCGCGATTGCCGGCGGATTCGCTTCGGCAAACGTGCTGCGCAGCGGCTGGTCCTGCGAACGACAAGGGCAAATCGGTCAGAAGCGTGGCTGCAAAACAGAATGTCTTCAGTTTCATCGGCTGGCTTATTGTAGTTTGCCAATCAGGCGCTGGTGGTGGGCCTGTGACTAAGCCTTGCTGGCGGCTTTTTTCTCGGCGAAGACGCGCGCGAAAATCGCGTCCACGTAGCGCAGGTGGCGCTGCAAATCAAAAGTATGTTCGAGAGCTTTGGCGTCGAGGAATTTTGCGATGCGCGAATCGTTGGCGACGCGTTCGCGAAAACTTGTATCGGTTTCCCACGCGGCCATGGCGTTTTCCTGCACCGCTTTGTAGGCATCGTCGCGCGGCATGCCCTTTTCGACCAAATCCTGCAGCAACTGTCCGGAAAAAACCAAGCCTTGCGTGGCATCGAGATTCTTCTTCATGCGTTCCGGAAAAACGCGCATGTCGGCAATCACTGCCGTCATTTTCGCCAGCATGTAATCGATCAGAATTGTTGAATCGGGAAGAATGATTCGTTCGACGGAACTGTGTGAAATATCGCGCTCGTGCCACAAGCCGATATTTTCGAACGCTGCGATCATGTTCGAACGCACCAGCCGCGCGAGGCCACTGATTTGTTCGCACACTACGGGATTGCGTTTGTGCGGCATCGCGGAACTGCCGCGCTGCTCGCCGCCGAACGGTTCTTCCGCTTCGCGTACTTCGGTGCGCTGTAAGTGACGAATTTCGATGGCAATTTTTTCCAGTGTCGCAGCGATCAGCGCCAGCGTGCTGAGGTAATGTGCGTGGCGATCGCGCTGAATTACTTGCGAAGCCACCGGCGCAACATTCAATCCCAAGCGCTGACAAATGCGCTCTTCGATTTCCGGGCCGAGGTGCGAAGCGTTGCCAACGGCGCCGGAGATTTTCCCGACGCGCATCTGCGCCGCGGCATCTGCAAAGCGTCCGATATTGCGTTGATTTTCCGCGTACCAATTGGCGACTTTCAATCCGAAGGTGATTGGCTCGGCGTGAATTCCATGCGTGCGTCCGATCTGCGGGGTGTTGCGAAATTGCTGCGCCCGGCGAGCGAGCACTTCGCTGAATTTTGCCAGCGCCTCTAGAATCAAGCTTGACGCATCGCGAACCAGCAGCGCCTGTGCGGTGTCCACCACGTCGTTCGAAGTCATTCCGTAATGCAGCCAGCGCGCCGCAGCAGGATCGCCGATGGATTCGCCGACGTTCATGGTGAACGCGATGACGTCGTGCTTCACTCGAGTTTCAATTTCATTGATTCGGACGGCGTCCACTTTTGCGCGGGCGCGAATGGTCGCGGCGGCATCTTTCGGAACTTCGCCGGATTCCGCGAGCGTCTCCGTGGCCGCTAGTTCGACCTCCAGCCACTTGGAGTATTTGTTGGCGTCGCTCCAGACGCGGCCCATTTCTTCGCGGGTATAGCGTGCAATCAAGGTACGCTCCCTTTGTGCGTTCGGGGTAAGTCCTTTGTAATGATACGGTATTTCAACACGCCGGAGCGAAATAGAGGCGGAGCGAAGTTTTGCTTTGGCTACAAGCAAAAATCACCGCTCTGAAGACCGGTCGCTACCAACCCGGACGGCTAAGGGATGGCTACCTGAAGCTAGCCGCTACCCGAGCGGGCAAAGGTCGGGAGACCTAACCGGGAAGGGGAAAACCTGTCTAATCGTGAGGATGCGAGAGAGCAGCGAAATGGCTGAGGCAACCGGCATCAGCGACGCGGCCGCAGTCGAGCGGACGCTGGCTGGCGAGCGTGAAGCCTATCGTGTGCTGGTCGAGCGGCACAGCGCCTACGTTTATCGCGTGGCATACCGAATGACAGGAAATTCGCACGATGCCGAGGAAGTGGTGCAGGAGGCGTTCTTGCGGGGGTACCAGAAATTGCAGCAGTTTGCGGGAAATGCAAATTTCGGAACGTGGGTGTATCGCATCGCCGCGAACTATGCGATTGACCGGCTGCGGCAGAAAAAGAATGAGGAGGCGCGGCGGGAAGTTCCTTCGCGAGCAGCAGAAGGCGAATCGGAAATCGACCCGCTGAGCCAGTTGAAAGATTCGGCGCCATCGCCAGAGCGGCTGGCCGGCAGCGCGCAACTGGCGAAGAAAATGAAGGACGCCTTGGACACATTGACGCCTGCGGAGCGCACCGCGATTGTAATGCGGCACTGGGACGGCTGCGGAATCGAAGAAATTGCCGTGGTACTGAAATCCAACAGCAGCGCAGCGAAAAACACGGTGTTCCGGGCGGTACAGAAATTGCGGTCGGCGCTGAAACCGTTTGCGGAAGGACGCGGCGCGGCCAAGGCGGTGGGAACGGAATCATGAAACACACAACGGAAGAAGAACTGTTTGCTTACCGAGAAGGTGAAATGAAGGGACGCGAGACGATTGCGGCGCATTTGCAAGAGTGTGGCGAGTGCCGCGCGGAGCTGGAACGAATTGAAGAAGTGTTTCGGGCGTTGAATGCGATGCCGGTGCCCGATCCGGGCGAAGAATACGGGACAAAAGTGTGGCGGCAGATTGCGAATCGTCTGCCGGAGAGGCGCGTGAATTGGTGGACCGGATTTTTTTTCCCACGGCCATTGATGGCCATGGGAGCGGTTGCAGCGTTGCTGATCGTGGCGTTTCTTGCGGGGCGATATACCGGGCCAAAGAAACCGGTTGATGAAATCTTGGATGCGAGCAAAGTTCGCGAACGGGTTTTGGTGGTTGCAGTGGGCGAGCATTTGGGCAAATCCGAAATGATTTTGATGGAACTCTCTAACGCGCAGCCCGCAGCAGCCGGGAAAAAGCTGATCAACATATCGGCGGCGCAGCGACGCGCTGAAGACCTGGTTGAGGAAAACCGCCTGTACCGCCAGACCGCGCTGAATGGCGGGGACAACGCCATGGCCAACACCCTGGATGAACTGCAGCGAGTGCTGCTGGACGTAGCCAACAGTCCGGCGGAAGTGACGCCGGCGCAATTCCAATCGATCCAGAAGCGAATTGCGGCGCAGGGAATTTTGTTGAAGGTCCGGGTGGTCCGACAGGAATTGCGCGCGGGAGCAGCGGGAAGCAAACCCGCGCCTGCGCAAAAGGATTCGACACCGAAAGCGAGGAACAAAGCATGAGGATTGAAGGCGGACTGAAAAGAGTGATGGTCACAGGATTGATTGCGGGGCTGCTGGCCACGCCTGCACGGGCGCATGGACGGCAACCAGTACTCGGAGAAAACGTACCCGGAGAAAATGCAGCCGGTTTCGCGGAATCATTGCAGGAGCCCGATCACTTCAAAGCACAACAGAACCCACAAGACCGGCTCGATGCGGAGCAGGATGCGCGTGACCGCGAGCAGGACCGGAAAGACCGCGAACAGGAGAAGAAAGAGCAAGCCCAGGAAAAACTGGAGCGGATGCAAGAGCTCTACGATGACGGGCGCGAAGAGTTGGATGACGACAAGTTTCAACAGGCGGAGCAAAAGTTTGCCGAATTGGCTCAACTTGGAGGGCCACAGACGGATGCAGCGCTGTACTGGAAAGCGTACGCGCAAAACCGGCAAGGCAAGAAAGACACCGCGCTGGCAACAATCGCCGAGTTGAAGCGGCGCTACGCGCAAAGCAAATGGAAGAGAGATGCGGAAGCCCTCGAAATCGAAGTGCGCCAGTCCACTGGACATCCCGTCAATCCAGAATCGCAAAGCGACGAAGAGTTAAAGACTTTGGCGCTGCAAGGCTTGATGAACAGCGATCCGCAGCGCGGGGTGCAAATGATCGAAAAACGGCTGGCTGGGACGGCATCGCCGAAGGATAAAGCGAAGATGCTTTTCGTGCTGGCACAAAACGGATCGCCGGAAGCGCGCGAGGTGCTGGGAAAAATCGCGCAAGGCCAGAGTAATCCGGAACTGCAGCGCAAGGCCGTCGAGTATCTGGGAATGTTTGGCGGCAACCACGCGGCCAACACGCTGGCGCAGATTTATGCCAACAGCAGCGACAGCGGAGTGAAACGCGCGGTCATCCAGAGCTATATGATTTCGGGAAATCGCGAGCAACTTTTAAATCTGGCAAGAGGAGAAAAGGACGAAACCCTGAAGCGCGATGCCATCCGCAACCTGGGCCTGGTTGGCGGCCTGAACGAATTGCAACAGTTGTATCAGTCAGAACCATCGTCGGAAATCCGGCGCGAGATTCTGCAGGGATTTTTCCTGGCCGGCGATTCCGACCGGATGGTGCAAGCGGCGCAAGGCGATAAGGATCCCGAACTCCGGCTGGCGGCCATCCGTAACCTGGGTCTGATGGGCAAGAGCGACATCCTGCAGGGCATCTACGCAAAAGAATCCGATCGGCGCGCAAAAGAAGAAGTCTTGAACGCCTACTTCATCAGTGGAAACGCGAAAGCGCTGGTGGCTCTGGCAAAGAGTGAAAAGGATGCGGAGTTGAAGAAACGCGCGGTGGAAAAACTCTCTCTGATGAATTCGAAAGAGGGTAACGAGTATTTGATGGAGTTGTTGAGTAAATAAGAGAGTGATCTGAGATCGGCGAGAGAGATAAAGCGAAAACCTCGCGCCTTGAAAAGGAGTGACGATGAGAGCAAAGGCCGGCTTCGAACGAATGATTGCGGAAGCGGTTATCGTCTGGTTGATGGGCGCGACCCTTTGCCTGAACGCTGGCGCGCAGTCCGCGCCATCAAGCGGCAAACCGCAAACTACGCATGCACAAGTGGAAGAGCGCGAAGTGAAGGTGGGACTGGCACAAGAAGTGGACGCTTGGGCGGCGGCGGCGGAGAAGGCGCAGTGGCTTGGCTACTCCGTACCAGCGGTGGCTCTTGATCGCCAAGTTTGCTGCGGCGATTATGGCGGCGACTGGAGCGGCGCAAGGGGCTGCGGTCGATGTCAACTGGAGCGATCGCACGACGAAAATAACTACAACCTGCAAAGGGGCGATGTGAAGCTGGAAGGCCCGAGCAACATCGTGGTTTTGTTCCGCGCGGAAGGCCGCAAGATTGGAAAAATCCGCGCGGTCTCCGAAGACTGCGTTTTGGATGCAGGCGGATTGCAGATCACCTGGTTGAACGGAGCTAAGCCTGCCGACAGCGTAAAGCTGCTGGAGCGATTTGTGGCCGGCAAGGAAACGGATGACCGCGGCGGAGAACGGCTCAGCCGCGGCGCGCTGACGGCGATTGCGATGCACGGAGATGCGTCCGCGGATCGGGCTATGGCTGGTTTTGCCGCAGCGGACAAGCCGGAAGGCATGCGCAGAGAAGCGGCGTTCTGGGCGGGCGAAGCGCGCGGCGCTGCGGGCGTGCAATTGTTGAAGCGCATGGCAAAGGAAGATTCGAGCAGCGATGTGCGGGCGCAGGTCACGTTTGCGCTGTCCATCAGCAAAGAAAACAACGCGGTGGACGAAATGATTCGCATGGCGCATGAGGATGCGAGCGGACACGTGCGGGGGCAGGCGCTGTTCTGGCTGGCGCAGAAAGCAGGCAAGAAAGCCTCGAGCGCGATTACCGGGGCCATCGAGAACGATCCGGACACTGAAGTAAAAAAGAAAGCGGTGTTTGCGCTTAGCCAGATGCCGAAAGACGATGGCGTGCCGAAATTGATTCAAGTGGCCGAGAGCAACAGAAATCCTGAGGTGCGAAAGCAGGCTATGTTCTGGCTGGGACAGTCGAATGATCCACGGGCGCTGGATTTTTTTGCGAGGGTGCTGGCGAAGTAGGACATCAAGGCGCCCGCCTCGGAAGGCGGCCGCTACAAATTCAGGGGCTTGAGTGGGACTTGTTGGGAGGCGAGGAGTAGTTCGCCGGCGAAAGCGCATTCGGCGGGGCGGCAACCGAGAGCTTGTTCCGCGGAAATTTTAACTACATCGGGATTATTGTTTTCCTGCGAGATGTGCGCGAGAACCAGATAGCGGGCGCGCGCGTCGAAGCCTTCCGGATCGGCAAGATATTCGCTGACGGCATGATTGGAAAGATGTCCGGTGCGGGAAAGCACGCGCTGCTTCACTACCCAGGGATAGGGACCCACCTTCAGCATTTCCAGATCGTGATTGGATTCGAGAACCAGGCAATCTGCGTCGCGCAGGTGCACTTTGACCAGTTCCGGCATGTAGCCGAGGTCGGTGACGATGGCCATTTTGATGCCGTTGGCGCGAAATGTGAAGCCCACTGGATCAGCGGCATCGTGTGGAATGGCAAATGCGTGAACGTCAATATCGCCGATGCTGAAATGCTGGCCGGCATGCACGGTTTCAACACCACGCAAACGCTTTTCCAGGCGGTCGGGAAGAACACGTTTTAGCGCGTCGAAGGTTGGTTCGGTAACGTAAAGCGGGGCTTTGTAGAGTCCGAGCATCTGGGGAAGGCCGTTGCAGTGATCGGAATGCTCGTGGGAGATGAGAATTCCGTCCAGCTGATCGATAGTAATGTCGCAGGCAGCGAGGCGTGCGAGCGTTTCACGTTTGCCGAGTCCGCAATCGATGAGGAGGCGGGTGCGCTCCGTTTCGAGCAACGTGATGTTGCCCGAACTGCCGGAAGCCAGAATGGAAACGCGCAAGCCGATCGAAGTTTCTCCAAAAATTTGCGGCGGCCAAGTCGGTTCAATCAGCCACAAAACAAATTTTTAGGATGATGGCAGAGCGCGGCAGACTCGTCAACGTACAAGACCGAGGAATTCTCCAGCCGCGTTCAAGCAAAGGCCTCTTCTTGGTCAAGTCAGAGCGTAGGATTAGGGGGCAAGGGAGTAGACGACGGTGACAGACGCTTCTCGTTCGACTATTCCAGGCTGGAGTTTGAGCATCGCAATTTTTGGTGCGGCAACGGCCATAGCGTACATCAACTCGCCTCCGCCGCCATCGGAACGCGCAAATCGAGCCAGTGGGCCTGACGAATTCACTATTGAAACGATTTCTGCCAGCTTCAATCCGGATTGCGCCGCGGTTTGTTCAGCAAGTTCTTTGGCGCGCTTCCAGGCCGCGCCGTACGCTTTAGCCTCCAACTGTTTGTCGTCGGCAACCGACCAATCAACCTGCTCAATTTGATTTGCACCCGCGGCCACCGCTAGGTCTACAATTTTTTGCGCTTCAGCCGCTTTGGAATGGATCTCCCATTGCTGACTTGCTGTGAACCTGGTGGATTGACTGGCACTGGTTCCGTAGCGCTGTTGGTCCGGTCCTAGATTGAGCCTTTCCGTCGCCACAGCCTCCTTAGGCACTCCGGCATCCAGCAGTGCCTGCAAAATCTTGTTGGTCGCACGAGCATTCTCGGCATAGGTAGCATCTTTGGTAACGGCCTGATTTTGAAAACCGATTTTGATGGTTGCGGCCTCCGCAGTGACACGGACTTTTTCCGTCGCGCTGATTTCGATTGTTCGTTGCTCGGGACTTGAGGGCCGCGACTGAGCACATAAAAAGGACGGAGCAAAAAAGACCAGAACATTCAATACCAAACCATGGCTGGACATTCGCAATCTCCTGGCTAGTTTCGACACCGGGAAAAGCGGATTTGTGCCAATGGGAACACACCCGGCAGGAAAAGGTTACCTATAGCGAGATCAACAGGCGAGGCGGGAGCGTTCGAGAGAGAAGCCGTTGACAGGGCCCAACACGGTCGCGGAGATTATCTCGGTACGGAAAAATTCCTGGGCCAGAGTTTGCACCTCTTCGCGAGTGACGGCTTCGATGGAGGCAAGAATTTCGTCGAGCGAATAGAAGCGGCCAAAATACAGTTCCTGGCGCGCGAGATTGGACATGCGGGAACTGGTTGACTCGAGCGAAAGCATCAACGAGCCCTTGAGGTGATTCTTTGCGCGGAGGAGTTCTTCGTCGCTGACCAGCGATTCCTTCATGGAGCGGAATTCGGCCAGGGTGAGGTCAAGTACTTCGCCAACGGTTTCTTTTGCCGTGCCGGCATACACGGTGAACATTCCCGCATCGGAGTACGGCGTAATTTCACTGAAGACGGCGTAGGCCAGGCCGCGTTTTTCGCGGATGTTCTGAAAAAGGCGCGAGGACATGCCGCCGCCAAGAAGATTATTGAGCACTGCGATGCCGAAACGGCGTTCATGGGCGATCGGAAGCGAGGGTACGCCGAGGCAGAGATGGACCTGCTCGAGATCTTTTTTGCGCTCCACGTGGATGGGCGCGTCAGTTTTCGGCGGTTCATGCTGATCGAGGCCGTGCGTGGGCGTGAGGTGGCCGAATTCGCACTGCACGAGTTCGAGAACTTTTTCGTGGGGCACGTTTCCGGCGGCGGTGACCAGCAAGTGATTGGGCGCAAACCATTCGCGGAAGCGGGTCTGCAGCGCTTCACGCGAAAATTGGCGCACGGTGTCGGGAGTGCCGAGAATCGGGCGGCCGAGAGGATGTTCAGGCCAGAAGCCGCGCGTGAAAATCTCGTGCAGCAGCGATTCCGGATTGTCGAGATCCATCTTGATCTCTTCCAGGACTACCTGGCGCTCTTTTGCCACATCGTCGGAATCAAATAGGGGGCGCAGGCAAAGGTCGGAAATAATGTCGAAAGCGATCGGGAGGTGGTCGTCGAGAACTTTGGCGTTGAAGCAAATCTGCTCTTTGGAGGTAAAGGCGTCGAGCATGCCGCCGATAGAATCCATTTCGCGGGCGATGGATTCGGCAGAGCGCCGCTCCGTGCCTTTAAAGACCATGTGCTCCATGAAATGAGCCAGCCCGTTCTGGTTCGTGGCTTCGCGGCGGGAGCCATTGCGAATCCAGACGCCAATGGAGACGGAACGGACGTGACGCATGGTTTCGGTCACGACGATGAGACCGTTGGGCAAAGCGTGCCGCTGGATATCGCGCTGTTCGGCAACCATACAGAGATTGTGACACACCGAGGGAGGCAGTGGCGAGCGCCGAGTAGCGGATCGGGCAAACGCTGAAACCGGCACTGCTCGCGCTACAGCAGTTTTTCGTCGGGATGCAGCTTGCCGTATTCGCTGGTGTAGTGGAGCGGAACGTCGGCGTAGGTGCCTTGGTCGCGGTAATACACTTCGCACATGTCGAAGGGCTTGGAGTAAACGTGGATGCTGACGGCACGCTGGTTGTATTTGGGGAGATTCAGGACCTGGTGGACGGGTTCGAGCGGATTGACGTAGGCAGGGTGCGCCGCGTCCATCTCATAAATGTCAGTTGCGACGAGATTGCATGTTCCGCAGTGCTCTCCATCGGAATGGCGATCTTGGACACGAAAGTTTTGCACTTTCAGGCGGCCGATCGGAGCGGACATCCAACAATTCTGGTCGCGATGATTGTGGATGCGGCTGAATTGGCCGACCTCCCAGCAGATAGCCATGCACTCGAACACGTCGTTCTTGAAAATGAGGTTGCGGGTGTAGCTGCCTTTGGAGAAGAAGAGATATTTTTCGAGCGACTCTTGACGGATGGCGTGGTGGAGGATGTAATCCTGAACAATTTCGAGCGTGAAGTTGCGGTCGGGTATTGCCGCGAGATTCTTGACCCAGTCGGCGATGACGAGTTGTTCGATGGCGAGTTGTTCGGACATGAAATGGCCTCCGAGAGGAAAGTATAACGCTAAGTGCGATAATCTGGAGCAGCGGTTGGGAAAGACGAGGGCATGGAGTTACTGGGAAAATCACGGGAGGAGTTGCGAGCGCTGTGCGTTGCGATGGGAGAGCCTGGCTATCGCGGCGATCAGTTGTATCGCGCGTTATATGCTGAGCGGATTTTTGATTTGTCGCGGGTGACGAATCTTCCTGCTGGTTTCCGCGAGAAGCTGGCGGCGGAAACTACGGTGACGTTGCCGACGGTGCGGCAACGTTATAGGTCAACGGATGGCTCGGTGCGGTACTTGCTGGGGCTGGGCGAAGAAAAGGCTTTTAACACAGAGGACGCAGAGAAGAAAAAGATAAAGAGAAGCGCTTCGGTGGAAGCGGTGTTTATGCCGAGTGAGGCGCGGCAGACGATTTGCATTTCCACGCAGGCTGGGTGCGCGGTGGATTGCCAGTTTTGCATGACGGCGCAGCTGGGGTTAATTCGCAATTTAACTGCTGGAGAAATTCTGGCGCAGGTTCTTCTGCCGTTGGAGGAGCACAAGGAAACGCTGACGCCGCAGACGAACGTGGTGTTGATGGGGCAAGGCGAACCGCTGCTGAACTATGACCAGGTGATGGCGGCCATGGCGGTATTGCTCGACCAATCGGGCATCGGGCTGGCGCCGAAGCATGTGACACTTTCGACCAGCGGCATTGTGCCGGGGATCGAGCGGCTGGCAAAGGAAACGCGGCGGCCGAAGCTGGCGATTTCCCTGAATGCTTCGAGTGATGCGCAGCGCGATGTGTTGATGCCGATCAACAAGAAATATCCTTTGAGCAAATTGCTCGCGGTGTGCAGGGATTTTCCGCGCGGAGCGCGCGAGTACATTACGTTTGAATATGTTTTGCTGGGCGGTGTGAACGATACTGCGGAGGATGCGAAGCGCGTGGCGCGGTTGATGGCGGACCTTGGGCGCGTGAAAGTGAATCTGATTCCGTGGAATCCCGGTTCCCTGCCCTAC
>WNFP01004398.1_pt1 | contig 17455 bp, 16 predicted proteins | sample 5400201 | NCBI WGS metagenome assembly WNFP01 (sample SAMN13153355, study PRJNA577476) | soil metagenome | isolation source: 115 cm saprolite under Madrone tree | place: USA:California | collected 2016-06-14 | reverse complement strand
CCGTTGATCGAGGTGACCAGGGCGGCCAGCGCGTCGTCCGAGGGGACATCCGCCCCCTCGAACGCATCCGACACGACGAGCACGTCGTCGCCGGCGATGCGCCACACGTCCGCGCTCACGCCGAATGCCGTGCCGCGATATTCACCGCTTGCGCCCGCGGCGTTGGCGACCCGCGTCTCCGTGGTTTCGCGCTCGATGGTGACGTTGATGCGGCACCCGTCCCGCGCGAGCCGGTCCAGCAGCGAGCGCCCGATGTCGATCAGCTGGTCGAGCGAGGCATTCGCCGCCCGGTCGAAGAACGTGGCGAGCGATGCCAGGGGCGCCGACCCCGGAAATACGAGGTCCAGCTCCTCGCCCAACTCGGCCGACGCGAGGGCCCGGCCGACGAGAGCGTCAGGGGCGGCATCGGTGGCGGTGGTGCCCGCGACGCCGACGCGGCCGCGGTGCCGCACCCGGAGGTTCGTTCCCGCTTCTTCGGTGGTGCCTGCCGACTTGAGCCATCACCATTCGAACGCGACCGAAGTCCGCTCGAACCGACGCCACAGCGCATCGGCGCCTCCGTCGGCCCGGCGCCGCGCCGCGTCGATGAGCTGCGCGATCATGACGCAACGTCTCCGCCGACCAGCGCCTCCTCGATGCGGACGTGCGGTGCCCCTTCGGTGACGGGTAACGGGAACTGACCCGCCTTGCCGCACCCGCCGCCCATCTGGTTCCAGCGGAAATCGCCACCGATGTGATCGATGCGGTCGAGCGTCTGGAACAGATTTCCCGCGAGGACGACGTCTTTCACCAGCTCGGCCACCTGCCCGTCGCGGATCATGCGGCCGTACGCCGCCGTGAACGAGAAGTTCTCGAGCACGGTCTGGCCGCCGAACGCGCCGCAGGCGTAGACGCCGAGCTTCACGTCCCCGATCAGGTCCTCGAACCCACCGCCCCCTGGGGCGGCGGCGATGTAGGTGTTCGTCATCCGCACGATCGGCTGGTGACGGAACGAGATCGCCCGCCCGTTGCCGGTGGGCCGCTCGCCCATCGCGGCCGCCGTCTCGCGCGAGTGCAGCCGGCCGACCAGGATCCCTTCCTTGATGAGCTCGGTGTCCCCGGTGGGTGTTCCCTCGTCGTCGAACGGCAGGGTGCCGCGCAACCCGGGGGCCGCGCCGTTGTCCCCCACGTTGAGGACCGGTTTCCCGAAGCGGCGACCCAGGGTCATCATTTCGCGCGCCTGCGGGTTCTCGTACACGAAGTCCGCTTCGGAGAGGTGTCCGAACGCCTCGTGGATGAACACCCCGGCCAGCTCGGGGTCGAGGATCACGGGATAGGTGCCGCCCTTCACCATGGGCGCGTCGAGCAGCTGGACCGCCCGCTCCGCGACCTCGCGGAACCCGGCCGCCTTGTCCTGCACCGAGCGCCAGCCGCGGCGCATTCCGATCGACTCGAGTCCCTTCTCGATCGTGCCGTCGCGGCGCGCCACCGCGGTCCCGGAGAGCGCCACGTCCGGCCGCAGCTCGTGCAGGATCGTGCCCTGCGAGTTCACGTACCAGTACTCGGTCACCTCGTCGCGGTACACGGCGAGCGTGTCGACGATGCGGTCGCTCACGCCGAGCATGGCGCCGTTGTATGCTTCGAGCAGCCGCTTCTTCTCCGCGATGGGCACGCCGCGCACGTCGCCGTCGAGATCGAGCAGCGCATCGGCCTGATGCGGGGAGACGTCGGCGAGGCGGATGGGGGGATCCACCGGCACCGCGCGCGACAACTCGCCGGCCCGCGCGACCATAGCCTCGAGCCGGTCCAATGACGTGAACGACGCGACGCCCCAGCCGCCGCCCGCGTGCAGCGCGCGCACGAAGCCACCCTGGTCTTCGCCGGCGGTCGCGGACTCGAGCCGCCGGCCGCGGAAAGTCGCGGCCGTGCTCCAGGTGCGTTCGACGCGGATTTCGGTGTAGTCGGCGCGAGAGCGGGCCAGCGCCGCGGTTAGCCGGTCGATCAACCGCCGAGTTCCTTGAGCTTCGCGGCGTAGTCGGGCCGCATCACGATCTCCCCGTCGATGATGACCTCTCGGTCCCAGGGAAGAATGACGAAGTTGTCGGTCTCGAGCGCGTAGAAGTCCGGCTTGAACTCGCCAGTGCGGAACGAGACGGCTGTTTTCACGGCGGCGGGCTTCAGCTCGCGCACGGCGTTGAGGGCCAGTTTCATGGTGGCCCCGGTGTCGCAGGTCTCATCCACGATCAGCACCCGCCGTCCGGTCACGAGCCGTGTCGGCCCGGCGATGACCACGGGCCGCCCCCCGGTTTCGGTGCGGGTGATGGCCATGGAAGCGAAGTCGCGCTGCAGGATGCTCGCCACGACCGCGCCGGGGATCACGCCCGCCCGGGCGATGCCGATCACGACGTCCGGGTCGTAGTCGCGGAAGATCTTGAGCGCCAGCGCCCGGCACATTTCCCCGAAGAACGGCCAATCCACCTCGAGGACGCCGTGCGGCGCCTTGCGGGTGACGCGCGCGTTGCGGGGCCGCGGGGCCGGAGGGGGCGGGGGTGTGCGGGGCGGCGGCGGGGCAGGCATGGGGTGTGAAGCTACATTGCACACTCGCGAGGCCGCAAGCTATTTTCGGCCCATGGGTTTCTGGCGCCGCCTCTTCGGCGGCTCGGGCGCCGACGAGATCAACCCCCAGCGCCTCGATTATCTGAACGAGGCGCTCGCCCTCGAACGCCAGGGCGATTACGACTCGGCCCTCACGTCGTATCGCCTGGCGCTGCGCGATCATCCCAACGACGCGCGCATTCTCCAGAACATGGCGATCGCGTTCACCAAGACGCGGCGCATCGACGAAGCGATCCGGCACTACCGCCGCGCGCTCGAGCTCGACCGCGAGCTCGCGGGCGCGCACTACGGACTCGCGTTCCTGCTGCTCAAGCGCGGCGACCCGGACGGTGCGACCCAGCACCTGCGCGCGTTCCTGGCGCACCCGCCCAAGGGGCCCGACGCGCAGAAATGGATCGAGCACGCGACGCAGGCGCTGCGCGACCTCGGCGCCTCGGGACCCACCCAAGCCGCCGCGGCGGAGGCGCCCTGATCGGCCGGGCGAACGGGTTGGGCCGGGCGGGCGGCGTCCTCGTGCTCATGGCGGTGGTGGCGTGCAACAAGTTCGGCCCGGGGGACTTGAGCCGCGTGATCGCGATCGAAGTCATCGCCCCCGACAGCCTCGAGGAGTACGATACCCTCACGCCACGTGCCCGCGTGCTGGACGGCCACGGCGACTCGGTCGCGGCGACCGTCTTGTGGGCCGCGGGCGACACCGCCCCGATCCTCATCGTTCTCGACAGCCTCACGGGCCGGACGGTCGCGAACCGTCTGGGCCAGACCGGGCGATTGGTGGCGCTGTCGCGGTCGTACGGGATCACCAGTAACGCGGTCTCGATTCGTACGCTCGCGGCCGCGGATACGTTGTTTGCGACGGGAGCGACGGTGCACACGGTGGCGTTATCGGCGGACTCGGTGTCTGATTCTCTCCAGGTAGAAGTGGCGGACACGATCAAATCGGCCAGCGGCGGCGATTCGTTGACGGTGCCCCTGCCCGGCCGGCCCGTAGTGTACTCGATTACGTATCCGGTATCCTCGGGGCCCGTCACACTCGTCACCAACGACTCCACCCATGTCCTCGCCACGAGCGACACCGTGACGACGAGCTCGGGCGGAATTGCGTTCGTCAAGGTGCGGCTCCTGAGTGCGCCGGTCCCGGACAGCGTCGTCATACAGGCAATTGCGCGCCGCCGCGCGGTGGGAGACACGGTGCCCGGCTCGCCCGCCACTTTCGTCGTGAGGTTCCGACCATGAGCGCCCCCCCCCGTACTTTGACCGAGCTGTTCTTCGACGCGGTGCAGGCCTATGGGGCGCATCCGGCCGCGTTCCGCCACAAGGCGGATGGCGCGTGGCGCGACGTTTCGCACCAGGACGCGGCCGCACGGGTGCAGGCGCTGTCGCTCGGCTTGCGCGAGCTCGGGCTCGCGGCGGGCGAAAGGGTCGCCATCCTCGCGGAAACGCGGCTCGAGTGGGCCCTGACCGACTACGCGTGCCTGTGTGCCCGCGCCACCGATGTGCCCATTTACCCGACCCTCCCCGCCAATCAGGTGGAATACATGCTGCGCGACGCCGGCGCGGCGGCGGTGGTCTGCTCGACGATGGCACAGGTGGAAAAGATCCGCGCCGTGAAGAGCGCGTTGCCGTCGCTCCGCCACGTGATCGTGTTCGATGGCCGGGGCGGCGACGGGGTGGTCACGCTCGCCGAGCTGGAGGCGCGGGGCCGGGCGGCCGTCGCCAAGTATCCCCGGTTCAAGGAGGAAGCGCTCAGCGTGCAGCCCGCCGACCTCGCGACCCTGCTGTACACCTCGGGGACGACGGGGCCGCCCAAGGGCGTGATGTTGACCCACGACAACATCTGCTCCAACGTGCGCGCCTGCGTGGACACGCTCCGGGTCAGCGAAGACGACACGTGCCTCGCGCTGCTGCCACTGTCGCACATCCTCGAGCGCATGGTGGACTACTACTTCCTGCACGTGGGCGTGACGATCGTTTACGCCGAGTCGATCGACGCGTTCGCGCAGAATCTCCAGGAGGTCCGGCCGACCATCGTCGCCGCCGTGCCGCGCGTGTACGAGAAGGTCTACGCCCGCGTGCTCGAGAACGCGCATACGGGCGGCGCGGTGAAGCGCGGCATTTTTCAGTGGGCGAAGCGCGTGGGAGAACGGTGGGCGGCGCACCGCCTCGCCGGCATCGGGGTGCCTCTCGGCCTGAAGCTGACGCACGCGATCGCGGACCGGCTGGTGTTCTCAAAGCTGCGCGCGCGCACCGGCGGACGGATCAAGCTGTTCGTGTCCGGCAGCGCGCCGCTCTCGGCCGAGATCGGGCGGTTCTTCTACAGCGCGGGGCTGCCGGTCATCGAGGGCTACGGGCTGACGGAAACGTCACCCGTGCTGACACTGAATCCGCTGGCGCGGCCGAAATTCGGCACGGTGGGCAAGGCGATCCCGGGGGTCCAGATCAAGATCGCGGGCGACGGCGAAATCCTCGCCAAGGGCCCCAACATCATGCAGGGCTACTACAACAAGCCGACGGAGACGCGCGAGGCGATCGATGCGGACGGCTGGTTTCACACGGGAGACATCGGGGAGCTCGACGCCGACGGCTACCTCAAGATCACCGACCGGAAAAAAGATCTGCTCAAGACGGCGGGAGGGAAATACATCGCGCCGCAGCCGATCGAGAACACGGTGCGGCTGAACAAGTTCGTAGCCAGCGCGGTCGTGCTCGGCGACCAGCGCAAGTTCCCGATCATCCTGATCGTGCCCAACCTCGATCAGCTCGAGCGGTGGGCCAAGGAACGGAACCTCACCTACGCGTCTCCCGCCGAGCTGATCCGGCTGCCCGACGTCCAGGCAAAAATGGAGCGTGAGGTGATGGGCGGTCTGCGCGACCTGGCCAAGTTCGAGATGCCGAAGAAGGTCGTCCTGATCGAACGGGACTTCACGATCGAGTCGGGGGAGCTCACGCCGTCGCTCAAGGTCAAGCGCCGCCAGGTCGAGAAGAACTACAAGGACCTGATCGATCGGGTGTACGCGGCGGCCGACCCCACCGCGGCGGCCATCGAACGCTGATCAGCGTCGCTCGGCGACGAACAGGCCGTGCCCGAGCGCCAGCTGCGTGAGGCCCGCCGGAGCGGCGACGCGCTCGCTCTCGATCACCAGCCGCCGCCCCGGGAGCAGCACGCGCCGCGCTTCGGCCAGCCAGGGGGCACCCAGGCGGTCGGGGCCGACGACGACGGCCCGCGCCACCGTCTGGCGCAGCGGAATCATCGCCTCGCAGGCGAGCAGGCTCAGCACCGGGAGCTCCTCCACATCGTCCGGTGCGTTCACGCCCACAAAGTGAATGCCGCCCATCAGCCCCGCGAGGCCCACCGCGTGGCGAGCGGCGGAGCCTAGTAGCAGCACATAGCCGCCGGGGCCGCTCAGATCGAGCAGCGCTTGGAGTGTCTGGGCATCGACCGTGGGCGGGGAGCCGGGAGCGGTACCGGACGGTGCGCCGGAGGGGCGCGAGAACTGCGCTACGCCCCGCACGATGGGATATTCCTTGCCGCAGACCGGACAGCCGAGCATGCCGGAGCGGACCATCCGTCCGAGCATCTCGCCGGTGGACATGACGAGGTATCCCTCCTCGTGACGCTCCGGGCAGCGCAGCATCTCCGTCAGCTCAATGTGCACCCTTGCCGAACTCCACCCACGTGACGCGGTCCGCTTCGACGCGCACGCGGCGCGTCATGCGCCGGCCGTCCACCACCACCGCAATAGTGTACTCGCCGGGGTCGACATCCGACACCGCAAAATGCTCGCGATAATCGGGGTCCGGGTGATTGTGCTCGCCGTACGTCTCGGCGTAGGAGTACGGCGTCTCCTGCGGCTCCGCCTTCACCAGCCCGTACACGCGCACCTGCGGCGCCGGCCGGCCCTGCGCATCCCACACCCGCCCCGCCACGATCCCCGTGCCGGGGAGCGGACGGATCCAGAGCTCCGGGTTTACCGTGTACTTCGGGTACCGCTCGTTCGGGTCCACAATCAACTGCACGGAGTCGACCGGCACGGCGTGGATCTCGAGGTGCAAATGGTCGTTGGTGGCGCGGCCCGTGTTCCCGACCAGCGCGATCACGTCGCCCGCCTTGACGCGCTGGCCCACGGAGACAAGGAGCTGCGCGTTGTGGTAATACGTCGAGAACAGGAACAGCCCCTTGAACTTCCGGTCGTGGCGGATCGCGACGGTGTTGGCCGCCTGCTCCGCAGGCCCGGCGAAGACGACCACCCCGTCGCCGACCGCATGAACGGGCGTTCCGTCCGGGTTGTTGAACTCCACGCCCTGGTGCTGCTGGAAATTGCCCCCCATGGTCGAGCCGTAGCGGTACGTCTGATCGATGTACGGCTGGTCGGTGAGCGCGATGGGACGTGCGAACCACGTGTGTCGGGTGCCGCGGGCGTCCGTGTCGGGCCGCTCCTGGTAGGTAACGCCCACGAGCGTGAGTCGCTGATCGATGCGGCAGGTCCCGAGGCCGGTGGGTCTCCCGGCGGCGTAGACCCCCGGCGCCAGCAGCACCAGCGCGCTGACGCTGCGCGTCAGGTCGCAGACGTTGAGCGCGTCGCCGTCCTCGGCGTACACGCCCTCGCGCGTGGCGGCGAAGGCCTGTCCCGGGCCCACGCGCACGAGTGCCTGCACCGGCGGCAGATCCACGCGGCAGCTTTTCACCACGGGTGCGACGGGGCAGGACCGCCTCCCCTGTTTGTCGAGCCACGCGCCGCGCGTCGGATCGAGCCGGTACAGCCCCAGCTCGGTCCCTACCCACACGGCACTCCCAGTATCCGGGGCGAGTGCCCGCACGCGATTGACGCACTCGGCGCCGGGAGGCGGGCACCGCGCGGGCGCGGCGTATTCCGTCCAGGTGCGCCCGCCGTCGGCCGAGCGGGCGAGCCCCCGCAGGTGTCCCGCCCACAGACTGCCGTCGGCACCGCGAGCCAGCGCCAGCACGTACTGGCTGCGCAGCCGGCCCCACAGATGCGGCGCCGTGAGCGCGCCGGTCGAGTCGGTGATCTCCGACCAGGTGGTGCCGTGGTCCCACGACAGCTTGATTCCGTCGGCGGTGCCCACGTACACCGTGTCGCCCCGTGTCGCGAGGCCGTTCGGCGCGACGTACTGCCACTCGGGGCCGAGCTGCTTGAGCTCCCAGTTGGTCCAGGTCTTGCCTCCGTCCGTCGACAGGCCCCACCCGTTCCCCACCGTGCCATACCAGATCTCCCCGTTGGGCCCGAATCCGAAGGCATTCACGAAATCGAAGGAAATCGTCCGCGCCGTGGTGTCGCTCGAGTGCCGCAGCTGCTCCCAGCTCCCGGCTCCTCTGCGCAGCACGAATATTCCCTGCCCGTAGGTGCCGACCCAGACGGCTTCGTCCGGTGCACGGGCCAGGGCGAGCACGTGCACGCCGAAGCCTGTGGTGTCGGGGAGCGGGGGGAGCGATTGCGCGGCGGCGGGTGCCGGTGCCCCAAGAACCATCAGCGCGGCAAAGAGTGCGGAATGCGGAGTGCGGAATGCGGAATGGTCGAGCCAGCGTCGATTGTGAGCTCCGACATCGAACCCGGCACGGCCATTCCGCACTCCGCACTCCGCACTCCGCATTTGGGTCACCCTCTCAGCGTATAGATGGTCGGCAACAGGCGGATCTCGGTGACGTCGACCCGCGGGGCCCGCGTGACCGCGAACAGCACCGCCTCCGCCACGTCGCCCGCCTGCAGCATGGCGCTGCGCTTGGTGAATCCCGGCTGCGCGTCGGGGTCGATCGGGTCCCACAGCGGGGTGTCCACCGGCCCCGGCGAGACGAGCGTCGTGCGGACGCCGGTGCGCGACAGCTCGGCCCGCAGCACCTCGTGCATGCCGCGCAGGCCGAACTTGCTGGCGGCGTAGGCGGTCGATCCCGTGAAGGCGACGTGATCGGAGATGGAGCCGATGGTCACGCAGTGACCGCTCCCGCGGCGCACGAGGTGGGGAACCAGGGCGCGCGTCACGAAAAAGGGAGCCATGAGATTCACGGCGATGGTGCGAGTGAAATCGTCGGGCGTCGTGTCCGCGACCGGCTTGATGAAGAAGATGCCCGCATTGTTCACCACGATGTCCGGGACCCCCCGGTCGGCGAGGACGCGGCCGACGGCTCGATCCACGGCCGCGGGGTCGGTCACGTCACAGCGCAGGTCCGTGCGGCGGTCGGCCGTGCCGTCCACGAGCGTACGGGCCAGCCGTACGACGTGCACACCCGCGGCGTGCAGCAGCTCGGCCACGGCCAGTCCGATGCCGCGCGAGGCGCCGGTAACGAGCGCGAGCTTGCCGGCGAGGGCGGTGGAAGACGGGTCGCTCACCCCGGGCCCCGGCTGTAGACCAGCCGCAGGAATTCGTCCCGGGTCTTCGCGTCCTGGAGCAGCGCGCCCCGCAAGGCGCTCGTGACCGTCTTGGAGTTCTGCTTCTCGACGCCGCGCATCATCATGCAGAGATGGTACGCCTCGATCACCACACCCACGCCGCGCGGGTCGAGCACTTCCATGAGCGCGTCCGCCACCTGATCGGTGAGCCGCTCCTGCACCTGCAGCCGGCGGGCGAACACTTCGATCACGCGCGGGATCTTGGAGAGACCCACCAGCCGCCCGTTCGGCAGGTAGGCGACGTGCGCCCGGCCGAAGAACGGCAGCAGGTGGTGCTCGCACAGGGAGTAGATCTCGATGTCGCGCACGCACACCAGGTTCTCGTGCCGCTCGCTGTAGAGCGCGTCGCCGATCACGTCGGCCACGGACATGTGGTAGCCGCGGGTGAGCCACTTGAGCGACGTCTCGACGCGGGCCGGCGTCTGCCGGAGGCCCTCGCGAGTCGGGTCCTCCCCGAGCTGGTCGAGCATCTCGCGCACGAGATTTTCGAACGGCGTGCGCGTGCCGGGCGCGGGCACCGGGGGCAGCGGCTCGGTGTAGGCGGACTTCAGCTTGTCGCGTCCCATGCTTGTTGAGCCTCCGGGGCAGGACTATCTTCGGCGCACGTGAAATTAAAGCTACTCGCTTTCCTGTCCACGGCGGGAGGCTCCGCGCTGTCCGCGCTGTGGACCTTTCCCAGTATTCTCGCCTCGGCCTTCCTCGTCGCCTGGGGTGCGGAAGCCGCCCAATTCCTCATCTCCCAGGGTCTCGCGCTCGCGATCCTCGCCTGGCTGCAGACGCTTCCCGAGTTCGGCGTCGAAGCCGTGATCGCGTGGGACGCGGGGCGTGAGCCCGAGCGCGCCCACCTGGCGATCGCGAACCTCACCGGCGCCATTCGCCTGCTGCTCGGGCTGGGATGGCCGATGATCTACTTCGTGTTCGCGGTCTCCAGCCGCCGGAGGGCGGCTCGAGGGCCACTGCATGCTGCGCCCCTACTTCCCGTCATCCGGCTGGAGCGCGAGCACGCGGTAGAGATCATCGGACTGGTGCCGCCGCTCTTGTACTTCGGCGTGATTCTCTTGAAGCAGAAGCTCAGCTGGGTCGATGCCGTGGTGCTGCTGACCCTCTACGTCGCCTATCTCGCGGTCCTGTTCCGCAACGCTCCACATGGCGCCGACCACGTGGCGGACGCTCCCGCGGTCTCACGCTGGGCGTACCGCCAACCCGGCTGGCGCCGCCCCGTCGCGATCGCCGCCCTGTTCGGCGGCGGCGGCGCGCTGCTCTATTTCACGGCGCACCCGTTTCTCGAGTCGATGCTCGCGCTGGCGGGGCTCGTGGGCGTGAGCCAGTTCGTGCTGGTGCAATGGGTGGCGCCGTTTCTTTCCGAGTTTCCGGAGAAGGTATCGGCGTTCTACTGGGCCCGGCGCGTCACCCGCGCGCCGATGGCGCTCATGAACATGGTGTCGAGCAACATCAACCAGTGGACGGTGCTCGCCGCCATGATCCCGCTGGTGTACGGCTACTCCAGCCTGCGGCATCACGGGGTGTGGCTCGATTTCCACTTCGACGGACCCCAGCGGCTGGAAATCCTGCTCACCCTGTTGCAATCCGGGCTGGCGCTGATGGTGCTCGCGAACATGGAGTTCGACTGGCGCGACGCGAGCGTGTTGTTCCTGCTGTGGCTGGTGCAGTTCCTGCAGCCCAACCTGCGCGAAGCCGTGGCCGTCGCCTACGGGGTCTGGATGGTGATTCTCGCGATCGAATTCGGGGTGGGACGGAAAACCCTGCTCGCGCCGCGCTACTTCTGGGAGATCATCCGCGGGAAACGCGATCGGCCGGTACCGCTGTAACGCGGCCCGGCCGATCGGTACGACCGGAACGGAGAGGATTATTGAAGCCCGAAAGTAATGACTGGTCCCTCACCATGGCGTTTGCCTTCCCCACGCGGGGGCATGACATCGGTCACAGTATCTGGGTCCACGATCGAGCTGTTGGCTCAATAATTTTTCTCCCCGTCCCTTGAGTACAATACTGCGTGGACCGGATACGTCAAGCAGTTGCGTCACGCGGAATCGTCACGCCAACCCGTGGGGGGGATTGACATGAATCTCACGCTCGTCGCGGCCATCGGGCTGTTGCTGCTCTGGGGCGTCCTGGTGTTCATCGTGGGCGCGCCGAAGTTCCTGTCGTGACAGCGGCGCTCATCTACCTCGCGCCGAACGTCACGCCCACCGTGAGCGGGATGAACGTCGTGTGGGGATTCGTCCGAACGCTGACGTACCGGCCCTCGGCAAAGAAGCGCGCCGGACCGACGCCGACCTTGACGCCGGCACCCACCCCATAGGCGAACTTCGACTCCGAAGTGCTGACCCCGAGCAGGCCATTGGGATTTGTGATCTTGACGTTGTAGAAGCCTCCGCCAGCGAGCGCATACGGCTTCACGATCGGAGCCGGCACCGGGATGTTCCAGACTACGCTCGCGAGCCCGCCGATGAGCCTGGTCTTGCCGTCCACCGGACTGCCGCCGATGTCCCTGTGCTTCGTCTCCCCGTACAAGCCGTCAACGCGAACGCCGACGGGCGAGAGGGGAATCGCGAACTCCACGTTCGCGCCCGCGAGCCACCCCGCCTTGTCGTCGTCCTTGTAGGTGCTCAAGGGAGCGATGAGTCCGCCGCCCAAGCCGAAACGAGCGCTTTGAGCCGCCACCGTCACCACGCGCGCGACCGAGGCCACCGTCAGCGCGAGCGCCAGCTGCAGAACACGGTTCATCACGCTGCCTCCTCCTTCGCGGATTCTTTTGCGTTTAGGGCGCGCTCCATGATTGGCGATTCGGGTTCGGGGCGCAAGGACAAAGGGTCCCGCGCGACGGACACGGGACCCCGTTTTCGCAGTCGTGGCGCCGAGTTCCGCGCTACAACGTCGCGACGCGCCCACGCAACGAAAACGCGCACCCAGGCACATGCCCCGGGCCGGAGTGAGCGGCGTCACCGGCAGGGAGTCCGACTACCGCCTAGTGATTGCGGAGACGCCACGGGTTGGAAAGGCAGGCACTCCGTGCTGCTTCGTTCTCCGGTGCCACCCTCGGGAGCCCAATACCTCGCCGACCGCTACCCCTGCGACCAGGGAATCGCCGGCGATCCGGCTGTGGTTTGGGCCGAGAACTTCGAGGAGGGCTCGGTGTCGGCGGTGACGGCGCGCTACAACGATCACAAGAACCCTGCGGGGATGGCGTTGGTCGCCGACAGGCCTTCGAGTAGCTGCGGCGCGGTTTCGATGCAGCTCACGTCCGACGGTAGGAACTCAACCAGCCAAGCCACAGACCTGTACAAGCGCTTCGACGCCGGACAAGACGAGCTCTACTGGCGCTGGTACGTGAAGTACCAGGCCGGCGTGCCCTGGCACCACACGGGTCTCTGGCTCGGCGGCTACAACCCCCCGAGCAACTGGCCGAACCCGCAGGCGGGAATCAGACCCAGCGGAAACGACCGTGTCTCCTTCGCCATAGAGCCGGTGTGGGGCAACGGCGCTTCCAATCCGGCCTTCGATTTCTACAACTATTGGATGACGATGCACACCTGCTCGGGCTGTGCGGGCTCGTACTGGGGGAACGCCCTCATTAGCCGGGCCGCCTTCATGGCGGTTGACGACACGTGGGCGTGCCTCGAGGTCCACGCCAAGCTCAACACCGATATGGCATCGGACGCCGGTGCAGTGCTCGAGGTGTGGAAGAACGACCTGCTGATCCAGCGTTTTCCCGATACGGCGGGGAGCGGGTACTGGGTGCAAGACCACTTCTGCCCAGCGGGTGCCGATGGCTCGCAGTGCCGCTACTCGTCCACCGCACCGGGCCCGCTCGACATCCAGTTCCGGAACAGCCCGACGCTTCAGCTGAACCATCTGTGGCCGCAGAACTACATCACCGACCCGGCCTCAGGAAGCGTTTGGTTCGACGACATGGTGATAGCCAAGGTCCGCATCGGCTGTCTGCGCTAGTGCCACCCCGGCTCAGATCTCCCAGTTGGACAGCAGCACGCCCCCGGCGGGATGGGCCTCGGGGTAGCCCTCGTAGGTCATCCGCAGATCGGTCCAGCGAACGCGATAACCGCGCGCCACGAGCCGGCGGAACGCATCGTCGAAGCGCGTCTGGCATCGCACGGCGACGCGTCGGATGCCGGCGCGCGCCGCCGCAGCCTCGGTGGCCGCGATCGCGGCCTCGAAGCTGGCCGGGTCCCGCGCGGCGAGCTTCAACACGCGCACTTCATCCTTCGGCCGACCCTCGGCGAGCGGCGCCGAGTGCCACAGCACCAGCGCGTCGAGCCCGTCCTCCCCGTCGATGAGCGACGTGTCGCCGAGGCTCAGCTCCGCGGTGAGCAGGATCTCGCGAGTGAAGTCGTAGCCCGGGGCGAGCGCGGCCACGAGGTGGCGCGCCGCCTCGAGCGTCTGGCCACCGGCCGCACCTTTGCGCTGCGACAACACCATCGGGGCGCGATGCCCGCGCGTGATGATGTCGTTCGTCAACGTCACCGTGAGATGACCGGGGAAGAACCCGAGCCGCGCGTAAAACCCGATGTTCTCCACGGTGCGGGGCATGGTTTCGAGGCCCAGCGTCGCCACATTCTGCTCCAGCAGCCAGTCGATCGCGGTCCGGACGATCGTCTTCCCCACTCCCGCCCCCTGGCGGTCGGGCCGCACGGCGAGGGGTCCCATCCACCCTTCCGCGCCCGAGCGGTGCGCGATGTTGAAGGCGACGACATGCCCGGCTTCGTCGCGCCACAGCATGGCGCCCGGGCCGGCATCGAGCAGGGCGTAGCGCCACACCTGGGGGTTGAGGTGCGGCACGCGTACGCCCACGAGCCCGTCGCGGCGGTACCGGTCGGTGAACGCGTCGGCGAAGACGCGGTTCAGCCCCTCGATGTCGCGCTCGCTCGCGGGCTCGGGCCCGTAGACCTGACGCTCAGGCAGCCACGCCCGCATCGGCGGCTCCCAGTGTGGCGGTATCGTCCCGGACGACGCTCGCGCCGCGCGCCGGGTCGAAGTCCACGCGGATCACCCGATCGAGACCCTCTCGCACCTGCTCAATGTGCGTGATGAGGATGACCTGGGGGAAGCGGTCGGCCAACCGGCGCAGCAGGCCGACCACGTGCAGGCGGCGGGCCTCGTCGAGCGAGCCGAAGATCTCGTCGAGCACCAAGAGCGACAGCGGCTGGCCGGCCCGCTCCGCGATCATCTGCGAAATGGCGAGCCGCAGCACGAGGCTCGCGATGTCCTCCTCGCCGCCCGAGATGACCGGCTTCGGCACACCGCCCTCGACGATCGTGAGCGTATAGTCTTCCGTGAGATCGAGCTCGTCATAGCGCCCGTCGGTCAAGTCGGCCAGGAAGCCGGAGGCGAGCTCGGCGATCTCGGGACGCATGCGCGCGTTCAGCTCGCCTCGCAGGTCCGAGAAAGCGCGGTCCAACTCGTTGTGGAGACGCTGGCGCGCCTTGAGCGCGGCAATCTGGCGCTCGCGCTGCGACCGCTCGGCCTCCCGCCGCTTCGCCTCCGCCAGTTCTTCCTCGGCGCGGTTCAGCTCGCCGCGGGCTTCGACCACCGCGAGCTCGGCCTCGCGCAGCGCTCCGACGGCCCGATCGTAGCGATCCTTGGCCTGGCGGTACCCGGCGTCCGAGAAGCCCTCGGCGCGGACGGCCTCGGTGAGGTCACGCACCCGGCGCTCGTCGGTCGACAGCCGCTGCTCGGCCTGCTCCGCCTCCTGTACCAGACGCTCCGCGCGCCGGGCGCGCTCCTCCAGCGCGGCCGCCTCGAGCGCCACCGGCTCGAGCTTCGCGAGCTCGGCCCGCACCGCGTCGTGTCGCGCCGCATCGTAGCCCGAGGGCCGCGCAGTCAACCGGTGCTCCAGGTCGCCCGCCCGCCGCCGCGCGCCTTCGAGCTGCGCGCCCGCGCGGTCGCGCTCCTCGAGCTGCGCCCGCAGCTCCCCCGCCCGCGCGCTGGCGCCGCGACTCTCCTCCAGCACCCGGTCTCGCTCGGCCTCCGCGTCCAGCAGCTTGGCGGGCGGCTGCGCGAGCTGCTCGAGCCGCTGTCGGAAATATTTGCCGTCGCCGGTGATCACCTCGAGCTGCGCGTCGAGCAGCGCGAGCACGCCCGCGTATTGGGGCCCGAGCGGCCGCTTACAGGTGGGACATGTTCCCTCCGGCCCGAGCTTCACGATCTGGTCGCGCTGCTCCTTCACCTCTTCGTACAGTTTGAGCAGCTCGGTGCGCTTCGTCTCGGCGTACTGCCGGTCGCGCACCCAGACCGTCCGCTCCTCCTCCGCGGCGCGCTCCGCCGCCTCCAGCCGCTCGTGCAGCTCGCGCGCGGCCGTATCCGCCCGGGCAAGGCCCTCGGCCACATCACCGAGCTCGGTGAGGCGGCGCTCGAGCATGCGGACGTTGCGGGCCAGCTCGGCGAGCTGCGCCTCTTCCCTGCGCCGCTCGTCCGTCTCCCGCTGCAGCCGCTCCAGCGTCGCGACCTCTTTCTTGAGCCGGGCCACCGGCGCGAGCTCGGCGCCGAGCAGGCGCAGCTGCTCCCGCGCCGCGAGCGCATCCGCCAGCTCCTTGTCGAGCCGCTGGAATTCCTGGCGCGCCGACACCACCGCCTGCTCCGCCATGCGCCGCTCGCCGTCGAGCGACAGGGTGCGCTCGCGACGGGTCATCCACCCGTTCCAGCGCGGCTCCTCGCGACCCAGCGCGTCCTCCGCGGCACGGCGGGTGGCCTCCACACTCTTCGCCGACGTCCGGGCCCCCGCGACTCGCTGCTCCGCGGCCCGCCGTGCCGCGGCGAGCCCGGCGCTGTCGGGGAGTCCGGCCTCGAGACCCTTCACCTCCGCCGCCACCGCGTTGCGGACTTCGCGCACGCGCTCCTGGGCCTCCCGCAGGCGCTCGTAGCCGAGCACGCGCGACAGGAATGCCGCCCGCTCGGTTTTGCCGAGCGCCGCCATCACCGCCAGCTCCTTTTGGCCCGTGAAGTAGGTGTTGAAGAACTCCTCGTGGGTCATGCCGAGCGTGCGCTCGAGCTTGTCGGTGACCGCTTTGAGGGAATTCGCGATCACCTGGCCGTCTTGATGGAGCACCGCGGTGGAGAGCCCGCGCTTCACGCGATACTCGTGGGCGCCGAGCCGGAACTCGAGGTCCACTTCCACGCCGGCTCGGCCCTTCGCGCCGAGCCGGCGGATCGAGTCCTTATCCCCGCGCACCGCCTGCACGCCGTACAGCGCCCAGGCGATCGCTTCGAGGATGGTGGTCTTGCCTGAGCCGTTGGGTCCGATGATCCCGGTGATCCCGGGTCCAAATTCTAGCTCGGTATCGGCGTGCTGCCGGAAGTTCACGAGGCGGAGGCGCAGCAGCTGCATCAGGTCGTCCCGTCGTCGTCGCGGCCGACGCGCGCCACGTACTCCACGCCGAGCCGCACGAACTCCCCGCGATCCAGGTCGGCATCGAGCGGCCGGTGCTCGAGAAATTCCTGGACCGTCTCGGGCAGCGTCTGGTGGCGCCCCCCCCCCGCGCCCGCCGTTTCCACCCGGTGGACTTCGGGCCGCCGCAGATCGAGCTGGAAGTGGAGCGCGCGGGCTTTGTAGGCGCGGATCGCGGCGTGGTCCAGGTCCCGGGCCGTGGCCCGCGACACGTCGAACACCAGTTGCCGCACGATCTGATCGTCGATCGCCGGCTTGGCGCCGGCGACGGCGGCGGCGATCCGTTCGTCCAGCTCCTTGGGCGTGAGGCCCTTGCCCTCGACGGACGGGAGCTCAACGTGCCGGCGCGTCAGCCCGACTGGGCGGAACTCCACTCTCGCTCTCGGCAGATGCACCAGGAGATACCCCTTCCCCTGCACCCCGAGCTCTTTCTCGTCGTCCATCTGGCCCCAGGGATTGGGGGCAACGTACTCGACGCTACCGGAGTACCACGCATTCGCCTCGACCTGGCGCGCCACATGGTAGTGGCCCAGAGCCACGTAGTCCCACTGAGCCGGGGCGAGATCCTCGAGCTGGACGGTCGCGCCTCCATACTCCATCGTGCCCCGCTGCTCACCGACGCCGGGCAACTGGCCGTGGAGCAAGAGCACGTTCAAGGTGGTCCCCCGTTGCGGTCGTAGTGCGGGGCGTTCGGGTTGGGTGAGCGCTTGGTGCGGAACTGCGAGGACCGAGCAATCGAGTTTTGAGAACGTGAAATACCGCGCGTCCTCTACGGCGACGTGGACTCCCAGCGCTTCGTACAACCGGAGAATGGTCCCGGTCTCCGTGGACCGCGGCGTATCATGGTTGCCCGCGATCATCACGATCGGAGAGTCGGGCAGTCCCGTGCGGAGACGGTGCAGCTGCTGGAACATAAACAGGATTGCGGGATTGGTCGGCCGCACGGAATGGAAGATGTCTCCCGCAAAGACGATCAGGTCCGGGCGCTGGACGAGCAGGTCGTCCACCGCGCGGCGGAACGCTTCGGCCACGTCGG
>WNFP01003769.1_pt1 | contig 17459 bp, 10 predicted proteins | sample 5400201 | NCBI WGS metagenome assembly WNFP01 (sample SAMN13153355, study PRJNA577476) | soil metagenome | isolation source: 115 cm saprolite under Madrone tree | place: USA:California | collected 2016-06-14 | reverse complement strand
CCTGTTCTCGCGCGTGCCGCCTTTCTCCACGATATCGGCAAGATGGCCATTCCGGACAGCATTCTCCGCAAGCCCGGTCCCCTGGATGACGCGGAAAAAAAGAAAATGCGGGAACACTGTGAGATCGGCTACAACATGCTGATTCGCATTCCCTTCCTTCGCGATGCCGCGGAGATCGTGCTGGCCCACCAGGAGTTTTTTGACGGCTCCGGCTATCCCCGCGGCCTGAAGGGCGAGCAAATCCCTCTGGGAGCGCGCATATTCACCATCGCCGATTCCCTCGACGCAATGATCAGCGATCGCCCCTATCGCCGGGCTTTGCCCATGTCCCATGCCCGCGAGGAAATTCAGCGTTGCTCCGGCAGCCAGTTTGATCCCCAGGTCGTCGACGTCTTCATGTCCATCCCCGAACAGCACTGGCTCGAACTGAGAGAAAACCTAGGCTCTCCCTTCCGTCTCGCCCACCTGAAAAGTCTCCAGGTCTAACCGTTTCCCCGCTTCCGCGCGTTCCCTCTTTCCGCTTGCCTCTTGCACTCTTGCACTCTTACACTATTCCACTCTTCCACTCTTGCGTTGCCCGGCCCGAATACGTACTATCACGCTTGTATGGCACTCGTTCCCATCAAGACAGCCTCTGAAACCGGCTACTGCGATTGCATCTGCGGTTGCTACGAACTAGCCAGCCTGCGCGATGAAGATACCGGCAAAGGCTACTGCCCCGCCTGCGCCAAGGACCACGCCGATCTAAACGCCGGCGCAGGCATCCCCCAGCCCGCCCCCGTACACGTCTCCGCCAATCCCCCATCCAGCGGCAAGTCCGCCCCCATGCCCACTCCCGCCGATCCCCCCGGCCGCCTCCGGTAGAAGCCTAGCTTCGGATCCAATCTCGAAAATTCAATTGTCAGTTTGAAGACTTCTTTTCGTCCGGTCGTGCTGCGGCCTTTTCTATGAGAGGCTCGCCAATCCTCTGTTTGTCCTCAACCGAGAAGAGAATATAGTCCTTGAAACTGTGACGCCGATGGAGCCGTTGCCCACGGAGGACAGCATAATAGTCTGCACTTGTTGGAAGCCAGAGTTCTTCATTGCGGCTCTTGAATTTGACCGGACCGTATTCCATCACAAGATGCTCAGAATTGAGCCGCAGCTCCGGATGCGCCTCACGCAGGTCCGTCTCAAGACGCACGACCTGAAACGTGTTCGCGTCAATCCAAGCACGTCCTTTAAGCGCGATCGCGAACACATGGCCGCCCAAACGGTAGCGGCGAATACGGCTTTCCTTCTCTTCACGCTGCCTGAAATAAATCTGCCAGGCAAAGTTGCCCTTCGCGCGGCTCAAGCCTTCGCATTTCATGTCGAAGTCGGTGATGAGCATCGGATGAAAAATAAGAACAATAGAGGGCAGTCCGACACTCCCCGTTTGATTTGGAAACATTTCCGTGCCAGTACTGCCGTTGCGATACTCTTGTACATCAAGAGATTGGCCGTATTTGTTATGGATCTCTCGAACGGAAGCCACGTAATTGAAGGACAGCTCAGCAACCCGATCCGCATACCCAGCGATGTTCACGTCTTCATGCCGCAAGAGCTCCGTAGCCGTATATCGGTCGACAACTGCTGGGAACTCCTGCACCCGGGACGACGCCTTCTTTAGAACGTCGTCTAGCCCGCATGGTACATTTGGCTCCACAGCTGGCACTGAATCGTCAACATCGGGAGGAAGCCAATGTAAGGCTGCCCTGGTCAGCGGAAGCTCAGCAACTTCATTTGCCAGCCCGACGTTTTCATAACTAGGGTTGATGCCCGTACCCGCGGCAGAAGCTCCGCGTGAATCTCCCAAGCGGGCAATGAGATTCTCTACCGCACGTGCCTGCTGCTCCGACGGCTTACTGGCCAAATAGCCACTCAGTGCCGCGATGGCTTGGGCATCTTGGTGCTCTCCCGCGAGTGCCTGACCGAGGATCAGCAGCGAGGACTGGGCCTGTTCTTTGCCGAGCTCGACTGAACGTTGGGCATGGGTGACAGCCTCCGCGTACGAATTCTGATGTAATAGCGCGTTAGCCAGAAGGCCGTGTGCGCGCCATGAATTCGGTGCGGCCTCAACTGCTTTGTCCAGATACTTGCGTGAAGTCGCGGCATCGTTTTGGCGCAGATAGGATTCGCCGCACGCGAGGAGCGAGTATACATGTACAGGATTGATCTGCATGGCCTGATCCCAATACTTTCGAGCCGTGAGAAGGTCATTTTTCTTTTCGTAATTCGCGCCCAGTAAATAGAGAATGTCTGCATTGGTCGGTGCGAGTTGGTGAGCGGTTTCCAATCTTTTGATGGCCTCATCAAACCTGTTGGACTGGAAATTTTCAACGCCCTTGGCCATTTCCTTCTGCGCTTTGGGAGAAAGCGGGATGGCGGAGGGAGAAGCATGATTTATGCCGCCTGAAGCATCCGGCTTCAGGGTCACAACAACAACCTGCTGAGGGCGTGCGCTTGAGACTTCCGTTTGCACCCGCACTTTTTCATAGCCAAACGCCTCTACTTCAATCACATAAGCTCCCGCACCTATTTGAAAAACTGTTTGTGACCCGAACGTTGTTTGGCTGCGCACTATCTGGCCGATCAAATTGGAAAGGCTCACGATCGCCATCTTGTCCAACTTTGATCCATCCGCTCCACGGATCCGCACCGATATGCTCGTATTATTCAAACTTTCTACGCCGGTAAATCCACCAAGACTCCCACCCGGAGCTTGTGATAGGACAGGGGTTGACCAGCCAAGAATGAGCAAGAGCCCGCTCAGCGCCATCAATGGTTGAAGAGGCTTCGTCTTGCATCCCCTAAACAGAGTCACTACTAAGTTGGCGATTGAATGTCCTGGGCCGCCTTGGTTCAAAGGGATCACCAATCTGCGGATGTTATGGCGTGCAGCGCGAGTCATGGTCTCCCTCAATCTTAATGCTTCAGAAAAAGATGCACTTCAAACTGAATGGCCTTCTGTAGCTCGTACTAATCTTACATTATTAGCAGCTACGAAGCTGTTGACGCGAACTTGAAACAAACATGAATGCCACGATCCCACTGATGCTGCGAGAAGGCGCGCGGCCCCTTCCGACCGAAGATAGCTTTGGAATCCCGGATTGAGTACAGCACGCAGTTGCCGTTCGAGCAAATCAATGACGTCGGCTTGTCCGGGGTTCATCTCCTCCACCAATAGAAAAAGGGCGCCCTGTAAGGGGCGCCCTCGCTCTTGTACACTGTTTAGAGGTTAGAAGTAGAACTTTCCAGCCAACTGCACCTGCCGCGGTCCGAGTGTGTCGCCCGTGACGCGTCCGAAGTTACCGGAGTTCACGTTTCCGTTGGGCAAGTTGAAGTTCACGTGGTTGAACGTGTTGAAAGATTCCAGTCTCAACTCAAACCGCATCTGCTCCTTGATCTGGATGTCCTTCATAACCGCCAGATTGGTGAAGTTAACGCCAGGTCCGTGCAAGGAGTTTCTGCCCGCATTGCCAAATGTCCCATTAGTTGCTCTCGCGAATGCGGCCTTGTTGAAGTAGAGGTGAGTCGCGGATGCCCGCGGGTCGGCCTTCACGATTGCACCGACCTGGTTGGGATTGTCCGGGCACCCGTAGAAGGTAAACCCCCAGCAAGTAGCAGATCTGAATCCAGAATCAGATGGGTTAATCGGGAATCCAGATTGGACTGTGGTGTTGCCGGCAACTCTCCATCCTTTGAAGACCCTGCTTAAGGCCCCATTGGAAGTGAGCTTATGAGGAACCGGTATCTCGTACTGGTAGCTGGCCACAAAGCGATGGCGGGCGTCAAACTGAGAATCTCCCCAATTGAGTCGGTCGATGAAGGGGTTGGTGCCACGCGTGCCGAACGACGAGCTCTCAAAGCTGGAGCCATTGTCCTGCGCGTGAGCATAGGTGTAAGAAAGCAGGAAAGACAGCCCGTGTGAAATGCGTTTATTGAGGCTGGCCTGCAACGAGCTGTACTTGGAGTTTCCGTCTGTTGCCTGCTGCCCAACGGAGCCGAACGCGAGTATGCCGTTAGGATGGTCCGCGCCGACCGATCCCGGAATGATTGCCGGGTACTTGAAGTCTTGCGGCCAGAAGAATCCTTGCTGCGAACGCGCGCCGGTCGAAGCGACGCAGGCGCTGGGAGCGATACCGACAGCTGGCTGGGGGGCGCAGGCTCCTGGAAGAGCCGGGTTCAGTTCGTAGGCCCGCTCCAAATGGCGTCCAAACGATCCGACGTACCCCACGGACAGAATCATCTGGCCAGGGAGTTCGCGCTGAATTGTCAGGTTATCGTTGATGGAATAAGGCACCGCAAACCTCGGGTCGAGGACATTGAGGGAGAAAGGCTCGAAGAAGGGGAAGTCCACATTGCTGCCCGCTGGAGGCGGGGTGAACGGATACTTATTCGCGAGCGTCGCGCGGCCCGCGATGTCGTTGAAGGGAGTCGAAAAGCTTGGACTGCCTCCTATGTCTCCAATACCTGAGTCGATCAAGGCGAACGGCGGTGCGAGCAGGTTCTGAAGAGTGAGCTCTTCTTCCACCTGGTTGTAATAGATGCCCACACCCGCACGGATCGAGAACTTGCCTTGATCGCCTGTCAGCCGTCCGAGCTTCCCGCTTGCATGAGGCGACCACGCGATTCCGAGGCGGGGCCCAAAATGCTTGTACCCAGTGGAGTATCCGGCTGACTTGCAGCCATTGTCTCCGGGAAAAACCAGGCCGACAGGCGCGGTCGGGAAGATGGCAGACTGCTGACCTGGCCGCCAACAGTTGATCGCCCGGTCATGGTTGAAGTGGTCGGTCAGAGCCCCGTTGATTTGCCAAGCGAGTCCGTAATTGATTGTCAGGTTGGACGCGGCCTTCCAGGAATCCTGGACATAGAGGTAGTGCTGCTGCGCACCCGCCTGGATGAAGCCACCGCTGCTTTGGGAATAGCTGTCCGGGATTCCAAGGAGGAAATCAGCTCCCGCGTTGCCGGTCGTAAACACGCCATTGGCGTTGTAACCGTAGACACCCGAATTCTCAAAGAAGAATGGATTCTTCACTCCGAAGCGGCGCCCATCATAGCCGAACTTGTAGGTGTGACGTCCCTTCACGAAGCTAAAATTGTCATCGAGCTGGTAAACGTCATCGATACGCGGCTGGGGTCCATTTGCACTGAAGCCTAGAGTGAAATTGGTTTGCCCCTGCCCAGTGCCGGTCACCGTAATCACCGGAATCCCTGCGTCCTTTGGATTCTGCGGATTGATGTTGAAACCAAAGCTGGAAGGTAGTATCGGCGTCACCGGCTCGACGGCTACGAAGTTGAACCGCGTATAGCCGAAACGAAGTTCGTTCAGGACGTTCGGGTTAAAAACATGGGTCCATGAAGCGGTGAATTGCTTATAGTGCCGCGCGGCCAGTTCCGGCTCACCTGGTAAGGTCGAACCAGTAAACGGAAGCGTATCTTGCGAAGGACTGCTTTGAAGGAATCCGTAGGACCGAATGGAATCCTTCGAGCTAAACGTGTGGTCCACCTGCCAGAGGTACTGATCCGTCTTGCCTGACGTGACAGCCGTAAAATTGAAGCCATTTGCCGCGGCGTTTGGCAACGGAACAAACTGGTTCATCAACTTTGTGGCGATTGGGTCTAAATCCTCTGTGGGAATTACGCCACTGCTGAACAGGGATGCAAAGGTCGTGGAATTGGCCGCGCATTGTGGGCCGCCGACTGGGCATGGTGACGCACTGTCGCCCCACAGGGCGATGGGCGCAACCACAGTGGATTCCGCGATAAAGGGCACCCCGGCAGGAATGGTAGGATCTGAAAAGTCTCGGTCCGCGCCCTGGCTGAAATCCCCCGCGCGCTCGGCCGCGGAATATACGGTTTGCGTGCTTGAAGCCTGAGGCTGGCGGAAACGCGAGCCTTGATAAGAGAAGAAAAAGAAAGTGTGATTTTTCCATACGGGGCCACCGATCGTGCCACCGAACTGGTTCTGGTGGAAGACCGCGGGTTTGCGCGTGAAGAAGTCCGCCGTATTCAGGAACGTGTCCCGATAGAAGTCAAAGCCACTGCCGTGGAATTGGTTCGTCCCGGACTTGATGGCGGCGTTCATGATCGCGCCGGAGTTGCGCCCGTATTCCGGATTGATAGTGTTGGTCACCATACTGAATTCCGCAATAGCATCTGGGCTTGGAATAATCAGCGGAGTATTCAGGGGAAGGTCGTTGGAGTCCTGACCATTGATGAGAAAGCTGTTTTGCTGGCTCTGGCTTCCATTGGTGGAGAACGTCCCGAACCGGTCCGAGGATGCCATAACGCCGGGCTGGAGCAGCTGCAGCTGGGTCCAGTTGCGCCCATTCAGCGGCATATCCACGATGGTGTCGCCGTTAATGACCGTTCCGAGCTGTGTGTTGGAGGTTTCGACCTGAAGAGTGGATGCTTGGACTTCAATCTGCTCTGAGATTTGACCCAGCTCCATCTTGATGTCTAGCGCATAAACCTGATCGAGCGTCAGGGTGAGTCCCGTCGCCGTGTAGGTGCGGAAGCCCGAGCTCGTCGCCGTAACCCTGTAGGTTCCGATCGGCAAATTTAGGAACACGAAGTGTCCCTCCGCCTGGCTCTCCGTCGCGTAAGAGAGGTTTGTGCCGACGTTAGTGGCGGTCAGCTTGACGCCAGCTAACACCGCGCCCGTCGGGTCAGTAATTGTCCCTTGAATCCTTGCATAAAGGTTGTCTGCCTTCGCCGGCTGAACGCCGAGAGGGCTGAACAACAGAACAGCAATCGCGAACACGGACAGACTCAGAGGCAGTAGAGTGCCTCCCCGCAGGACACGTTTCATATCGTTTGCTCCCGTCATGTTCATATTCAAGGATAGAAAAACTAGTGGACCACCACAGGTCCGGCAAGAAACAATGCAAGGGGCTTTCCAATCTATGGTTTATGTCATTCCTATATGAATCATAGCTAACTTCTTTGTTTGGTTTATGGTACTAGAACTCGATTGTTGAGGTCATTCCTGTATATTCCATAAATTGTATGTCAATTGCTCATCGCCTACCAGATTATGAAGTCTCAAAGAATTCTTTATAGTCAGACCCCGTTCCCGCTTGTAGTCCCTCTTGGAATGGGCAGATCACCTTGAAAGGCTGCGCAGAGCAGTGATTCCCTTTGAAAAAATTGGTTCTGGAGTGATCAAGCTAACCACCAGGAATCCATCGCTCGGAAAGTCATAGAAGTGGCCGGGGTGAACATAAACATTCTGGGAAGTCAGAAGTTCCAGCGCTAGTTCTTCATCCGCCTGAATCGCAGGAACCCGCAGCACCGCGGACCAGCCGGCTTCCACCGCCAAGCGGCTGCACGCGTTCTGCCCGGCTAACAGTTTGTCCAGCTCTGCAAGATTTCCGCGGACGCGCGACAATAACTGCTGCTGAAAATCGTTACGTTGTTCGATCAAGGCTGGCATCGCCAGTTGCACCGGCGCATTCGGCGAGAGATACGTATCGGCGATCACTTCCAGCCGCCCGGCCGCGTCCGCTTTCAAATTCCCCGGCCCGCTTCCCACCAGCCACGCAGCCTTCATTTGCGGCAGGCCGGAAATCTTGGAGAGGCCACTCAGCGTGAAAGTGAGCACATCTGAATTCGTCGCAAAGCTCGCAGCGCGACTTCCCTCGAGCGCGAAATCGAGGAACACTTCATCGGCGATAAGTGCCAGTTGCCGTGCGCTGCAAATGGCATTCAACTTCGTCATCTCCGAAGGCTTGATGAAATTTCCCGTCGGATTATTCGGGTGAACGGCGATGATCGCGCGCGTCCGCGCCGTGACGGCCCCCTCCAACGCATGAAAATCGATCTGCCATCCATGATCGTCGCCTGCTTTGCGGGCACGCGTGGAATAGACTAGCGGATAGCGCACCAGCTTCACGTCCTGGATCTCCGCCAGAAAATCGAATAGTGGATAACTGGGTGAAGGAACCAGGACTTCGTCGCCAGGATCGCAGAGCGTTCGAAACGCATAAGAGTAACCTTCGCTCGTGCTGGTCGTGAGGAAAATATCCTCGACGGGAACCGCCTCATTCCGCTCCGCGTAATACCCGGCGACAGCCCGCCGCGCCCTCTCCAGCCCTCTTGGATTTGGTTCGTAGCTTAGCGCCGCAGGATTGCCCAGCGCCGCCAGGATGGCTTTGCTGTCGTACGAAAAACCGCATTCCGTGGGATTCGAAACGGTAAGATCGAGCAGCGCCTTCCCCGCCGCGCGATGCGCCGCAAGCGCTTCGCTGAGCCGGTTCGGCGTCAGGTCCCAGTTGGTGCGTTTCGCAAACATGTTTGCGCGGCAATCCAGCATTATAGCTGCAGGGTGTTAGTAAACGCCCATTCGAACCTGTTGACGTATACTTGAGCCCGTCCGTTTGGAAATCATGAGCACGCATCCACACGCCAGTCCTTCCTTCGAATCAGTGCTCCAGCTCGATCTCGCCGCGCAATACGCCGCGATCGGCGGCGAGATCCGCGCGGCCATCGAAAAGGTCATGGCATCGCAGCAGTTCGTCCTTGGACCCGAAGGGGCCGCGCTGGAACTGGAGATCGCCAGTCTATGCGGCGTGGCCCACGGCGTGGGAGTGGGTTCCGGGACGGACGCTCTGGTATTGGCCTTGCGGGCCTGTGGCGTACAACCCGGTGAAGAAGTGCTTCTTCCCCCGTTCACGTTTGTGGCCACCGGCAGCGCCGTGAGTGCGCTCGGAGCGAAACCAGTCTTTGCGGATATTCGGCCAGAAACCTACAACATCGACCCATCCGAACTCGAGCGCCGCGTCACACCCCGCACCCGCGCAATCCTCGTCGTCCACCTCTACGGTCTCCCGGCGGATATGGATCCCATCCTGGCGTTCGCGAGGGCGCGCCGCTTACCTGTGATTGAGGACAATGCCCAGGCGATCGGCGCTTCCTACAAGGGCATTCGAACGGGCGCGCTCGGCGATGCCGCATGCCTCAGCTTCTATCCCACGAAGAATCTAGGCGCATACGGCGACGCGGGCATGGTCGTTTCGAATTCCCCGGAACTCTCCGAGCGCATTCGAACGCTGCGCAACCACGGCCAGACGGCGAAATACTTCAGCACCGAGCCGGGCTGGAACAACCGCTTGGACGAAATCCAGGCTGCCATTCTGCGCGTCAAACTTCGCCATCTTTCGAATTGGCAGCGCGCGCGCCAGGCCAACGCCGCCGAGTACACGCGCTTACTAAGTCAAATTCCTGGCGTGATGCCGCCCATCGTGCCGGAAGGATTCGAACACGTCTTCCACCAATACACCATTCGAATCGAGCGCCGCGACGCTCTTCAGCAATTTCTGAGTGAACGAAAAATCGGAAGCACCGTCTATTATCCGTATCCATTGCATCTGCAACCGCTCTACGCATCGCTCGGCCACAAGCCGGGCGACTTCCCGCACGCCGAGCGCGCCGCGCAAGAAGTGCTTTCGCTGCCGATGTATCCGGAATTGCGCAAAGAACAAATCGCGCGCGGCGTCGAGGCCATCGCCGATTTTTTGAAATGTTAAATTTTCCGCCGCTGCTTCGAATTATTTTCCCAAGTAGAGCAGCGCCAGCAGAAAAATCCAAAGTCCATCCATGAAATGCCAGTAGTAGGAAGTGATTTCCGCGGCAGTGCTGAGCGAAATTCTTTTCTGATCGGATTTGCGGAAAGAAACGTAGAGTAGTGCGCCCACGCCGCCCAGCAAGTGAACAGCGTGCGCTCCGGTGAAAATATAAAAAAAACTGCTGGCCTGGTTGCTCGCGATGTACACGCCTTGCGCGACCAGTTGCCGCCACGCAACCAACTGTCCGGCAACAAATAAAATTCCCAAGCCCGTGGTGAGCAGCCACAACTTTCTGAAACCGGATGGGTCAGCGAGAGTGAGCCGCCGCCGCGCCGCTTCCAGAGTAAAACTGCTCGCGAGAAGAATCAGTGTGTTCGCCAAAAGAATGGGCGGCAGATGCACAGTCACCCATACGTCGCTGCCGCGCCGTAATACGATGAAAGCGCTCGCAAGGGCCATGAAAAACATCAATATGGAGACGAGAGCGATCGTGATTGCTGTGGAGTAGCGCTTGGGGGAGGGAGATTGTTTGCGATGACGATTGTCGTTTTCTCCGCCGTTGTCGCCATCGTCGCCGCCGGCTGGGGGCGGATTTCCACGGCCACCGCCGATGTCTTCGATGATGAGTTCGATTTCGGGAGGTGAAGTTGTGCCGGGCATGATGAAATTTCAAAACCTCGATCAGCGCGCCTTTGCTACTTCTTCCCTTCGCTAAGCGGGCTCCTTGCGAGACTCCCCTCGAAGCTCAGGGCAAGCGGGCGACAGGTGCTGGGGGACGAAATCTTCGGCGACGCCGGGCACGCTGAATTCGTAAGCTCCACGATACACCACCGGGTCGGTGGCGCCAAAATCGTCGGCGGGCGGCGGAGAGGACACGCTCCATTCAAGGGTCGTCGCGCGCCAGGGATTGCGTTCTTCGATTTTTTCGCCGCGGAAAAGACTCCACAGAAAATTGAAGAGAAAAATTCCCTGCGCGAGAACGAGGAGGATCGCGACGACGGTGATGAACGCGCGAATGGGCGCGGCCATCGCTGAGATGGCGGCGATGCGGCTGCCGGAGTAGAGGTTGGCGTGCGTGAGCAGGCCAAGCCAGTGCATGGGCATGAAGACGAGATAGACGCCGGCGAAGGTGAGCCAGAAGTGAAGCTTGCCGAGGGACTCGTTGAGACGGCGGCCAAAGAGTTTTGGAAACCAGAAAAACAGTGCGCCGAGGATGGCGAACGTGGCGGCGACGCCCATGACCAGATGGAAGTGCCCGGTGATGAATTCGTCGCTGACGGCCGCGGCGGCGAAATCGCGTCCCGTGAGGAAGATTCCAGAAATTCCGCCGGCCAGGAAGAGCGAAACGAAACCGATGGCGAACAGCATCGAGGTGTTGAGCTGAAGGCGCGCGTTCCAGAGCGTGCCCAGCCAACTGATCAGCAGAATCGTTGCGGGCAGACCGAGCGAGGAAGCCAGAAGCGAAAAGACCAGCGGGGAAAATGGATTCATGCCGCTTGCAAACACGTGCTGGCCCCAAACGCAGAATCCAAAGAGACCCACGCCGCACAATGCCAGAACGACGAGGCGTTCCATCCAAACGGGCTTGCGGGAAAACGTGGAGATGAGATGGGTGGTGAGTCCGAAGCACGGAAGCATGGCGATGTAGACTTCGGCTTGGGCGAAAAACCAGAAGAGCCGCTGCCAGAGCACGGGGAAAACATTGGCTGCGATCGCCGGCGGCTGGCTGGCCAGAAAGCTGACGACTGGGAAAAAGTGCGTGCTGATGAGGCGGTCGGAAAGCAGGCAAGCGGACGCAGCGAGGAGGATGCTGAAAATCAATGTGCTCAGAATTGCGTTGATGAACCAGGCCCAGACGGTGAGCGGGAGCCGCAGCAGGGTCATGCCACGGGCGCGGAGATCGATGGTGGTGACGCTGAAATTGATGCCGTTGCAGAGAGAGGCGAGGGAGAAAATCGCGACGCTGGCGATCCAGATAGTGATACCGGTTTCCGGGGCGACCAGGAACGCGATGGTCAGGCCGAGGAGCGAGGCGGCGGTGGCCCAGAATGCAAGCCGGTTCAATTTGGGGAAGGCCATTTCGCGCGCGCCGATTTGCAGCGGCAGGAAATAGTTGCCGAAGCCAGCCTGCGGCGCGGCGGTCAGAACGAGAAAGACCATGAGCGAGCCGTGGAATGTGGTGAGAGCGGCGTAGCGTTCGAGAGAGAATCCGGCGCCGTGGAGAAATGGGAGCCGCAGGCCGGGCCAGACGAGGTGGATGCGCATGAGCAGCGACATTGCCAAGCCGAGAAAAACGCTGAACAGCGCGAGCCAGAGATAATTCAGGCCGATTGCTTTGTGGCTGGTGCTGAAGACGTAGCGGGCCAGGAAGCCGGGTTGTGGCGGCTCCCAGGCGCTCTGGAACACAACGCCGGGCGGGACAAATAGAATACATTGGGAAGTAAAAGGCAAGGGACGAAGGAAGAAGTGGTCGAAGAGTCGAATAGTGCAAGAGTGTAAGTGTCGAAGAGTTGGAGAGTCGGAGGACGCAGCGGTGGCCGGGATAGTCTTGGCAGCGATAAGCTGGCCGGCATGTTCCATTTTGGGAAGAGTTGGTTGGTATACAACCGGCAGCTTTGAGAAAGAGTGCGGAACCGCTTGGTTGTAAAGGAATTGTGAAACGCTCTTGGTGCACTGGAGTGCAAACGAGTGAGGCCGGAGAAGAATCCTTCGGCTCCTTCGCCTTTGGCAGACTCGGTATGCGAATCCTTGTCGGATGCGCAAGGCGGGACCCCTACCCCCCTGTTTTTTGTAAGTGTTGCAGGTAAAGGATTTAGCTCTGCCGTAAGTCTTTTGTTTGCAACACTTGCGAGGAGATCCATAAGCGTTGCTGCTAAAGGACTTACGCGGACGAAGTGTTGGCAAGAAAGTAACTGGGTGGGATGAGAAGATTTTGATGGAGTTAGAAGGACTACCTGGCGGGCGATCATGGTTCGCGTGGCATTCCTCGCCAGTGCTATGGTGGGGGAAGCGTGCCGAAAACACTAGGAATTATAGCATATTGGTACAGTTAGTTAAGGATTACTTGTAAGTGCTTTAGATAGTGAGGGATAGCCTCCGAGGTTCTACGCGGGAGCGAGAATCAAAGTCAAAATCCCGCTGCAGATTAGCCCAACGGGCCGTTGTCCCTTAGTACCATTGCCCCCAAAAGCGGCAAGAGTACGATTTCTACTGTGAGACCCCCCGGCCCGAGGAGAAGCGTTGGCAGAGATGCTCCCCTTGTGCCGAAAGGAAGCTCGCATTCCTGCGAAGATGTTTGTGAATCTTTATGACCCAGATCATCCAACCTTCGAACTCGCACCCACAATCGACATAAGTTGCCACGGTGCTCGAGTTGTGACGAAGAAGATTTGGCAGCCAAATCAACATCTTTCGGTGCGGTCCATCCGTGGCAATTTCTACTCGCATGCCCGCGTCATATATTGTCAACCGTATAAGGATGATTCCTTTGTGATCGGAATTGAGATGTATTATCCGACGGGCGACTGGACAAAACCCAGCAAATGAAAACACCCCACAAGCAAATTCGCCTTGTGGCAGCGGGCTAACTCCCAATAAGTCAGGTGAATTCAGCCGCGTTAGCGGACATGTGCCGAAGCGTTCTAGCTTGAGGGTTGGCCACCCGAAATTTCTCTTGACACAAGGCTCGCCATATCCTATTGTGCTCTAGGCCTAGAGCGACATACCCTATGTTGAAACAAAGGTGAGAGGAACTCTTCCGTTGATGAAAATCCGCGAACAGCGAGACTTATTTCCCGGTGCGTTGGAGATGATGATTCTTAAAACGCTGAAGCGGCAGCCACTGCATGGCTATGCCCTCGTCCAGCACATCAAGCGAACGTCGAACGATTTGCTACAGATCGAAGAAGGGTCACTCTACCCCGCTTTGCAGCGCCTTCTGAGGGAAGAACTGGTCAAAGCAGAGTGGGGCATTTCGTCCACAAACCGTCGCGTTCGTACTTACAAGCTGACCGCAAAGGGAGCGAAGCATCTGGAGCATGAGGTATCGCGCTTTGAAAAGATGCTCGAAGGGATTACACGGGTCTTAGCGCCGGGTGAATCATGATGTGGCTCAAACAACTTTTTTCGCGCCGCCGATTCTACGGCGATCTCTCCGAAGAGATTCAGGAGCACCTCGAAGAGAAGATCGAGGAGTTGGTTGCGGGAGGCATGTCCAGAAAAGAAGCTGCCGCCGCTGCTCGTCGCGAATTTGGGAATGTAAGGTTGACGGAGGAAGACAGCCGCGCCGTGTGGCGCTGGGCGGCGGTTGAAGATTTTTTCATGGATGTCCGATTTGGTGTGCGCATGCTCCGCAAGAATCCGGGTTTCGCGGCCGTGGCCATTGTGACGCTGGCGCTTGGAATCGCAGCCAATACGACGATCTTCAGCATGGTAAGCGGCTGGATGTTGCGGCCCCCGAGCATCAAAGATCCCTGGAAAGTAGTCATGATCTTCAGCACCAACCCGGCGAAGGGAAGGGGATGGGACCAGAATCCTGTTTCAGTCCTTGATTTCGTTGCCTGGCGGGAGCAGAGCCAGGCCTTCGAGGACATGGTTGGGAGCCAAGGGAGCGATTTTGCTCTTACCGGAGAAGGTGAGCCGGAGCGGCTCGAAGGGAGGCATGTATCCGCGAGCTATTTCAATCTGTTGGGTGCGTCGGCCGCGCTGGGACGGACCTTCCTGCCCGGTGAGGACCAGTCTGGTCACGACCAAGTGGTCATCCTGAGCGACGGATTGTGGCAACGGCGGTTCGCCTCTAACCCCAAAGTGCTCGGAGAGGCCGTGCGGCTGAATGGCGACAGCTACAAGGTGGTAGGGGTCATGCCGAAGGGCTACCGCCTTGGGTACGACGGCCCGCAATTGTGGACGCCGCTTGTCTTCCCCCCACAAAGCGTTCTCCCTGCTGCCCGCGAAGACCGCAGCTTGGTAGTCATGGCGCGCCTGAAATCCGGGGTCAGCGTTGCCGCGGCGAAGGCTGAGATGGCGGCTCTCGCCCAACGCTCCGAGCAAACTTACCCAGGCACGAGCAAGGGTTGGGGCGCTACGGCTATCTCGATCCAGCAATACATCGCCGATGAGTTTAAGGACTCCATGCGGCTGCAGATGGGAATGGTCCTTATTGTCCTGCTCATTGCCTGCGCCAACATTGCGAGCCTGCAGCTGACCCGCGCCGCCGCGCGCCAAAGAGAGTTCGCCGTCCGCGTCGCTCTGGGCGCGGGTCGTTTCCGCCTGGTCCGCCAATTACTAGTTGAAAGTCTTCTCGTAGCTCTTGCTGGCGGCGGGCTGGGCCTGCTCCTTGCCTCTTGGGGTGTGGACCTCGTGCGTGGCGCTCTCAACTGGAGCGACTACGTTAGATCGATGGCGCTCGACGTCACCATCGATCACACCGTCCTGGCATTCACGCTCGGCATATCGGTTTGCGCAGCCCTCCTTTTCGGCTTGGCTCCAGCCCTTCACGGGACGGCCCTGGACGTCCACTCGACACTCAAAGAGGGTGGCCGGGCGGTTTCACAGAGCAGGGCCCGCAACCGGACACACAGTGTTCTAGTGACCGCGGAAATCGCCCTGGCGTTGGCGCTCCTGATAGGTGCGGGACTTATCATTCAGGGTTTTCTCCACGGACTTTACGCTGGCTACGGAATCGACCCGAGCCAGGTCTTGACGGCAAACATCTCTCTGTCGAGCGCGCGCTACAAGGATCCCTCCAAGCAGGCGGTCTTCTTCCAGGAAACGATCCAGCGCCTCGAAATGCTTCCCGGAGTCATTTCCGCGGGTGCCACAAGTACACTCGTACCCAGTATCATGGAGGTGTACGACGAGCGGGTTGTGACGTTCAGCATCGCCGGCCAGTCTGCGTTGTTACGCACGAAGAGAGAACGGACGGCTTACTTCACAATTAGCCCGGATTATCTTCGCACTCTGCGGATACGGCTGATTCGCGGCCGCAACTTCCTACCCTCCGACAGCGCCCAGGCGCCGCCTGCGGCCCTCGTCAACCAGGCATTTGTTCAGCGTTTCCTTCCGGGCGAGCAGCCGATCGGCAAGCACATTCGAATCGATACCAGCGCCTCGGACCGTCCGGATTGGAGTGAAATCGTAGGCATCGTCGGCAACGTGAAAGACCCATACCAGGACCAGGACCGGAAGGAAATGCCCCAGGTCTACGAGCCTTCCCTTCAGAGGCCATCCTCGGTGATGACCCTCGCTGTCCGGACGAGCTCTGACCCGGCGGCCTTCGCTCCCCTGTTGCGCCGAGCCGTGTGGGACGTTGACAAAGACCAACCGATTACCCGCGTCCAATCCACCTACACGGTGGCGCAGCGGACCCATGAAATTGGAATCCGCATGGCACTAGGCGCTAAGAGAAGTGACGTCCTGAGAATGGTTGTGAGGAAAGGAATGGTCCTTGGGACAGTGGGAGTCGGAATTGGCCTCGCGCTGGGAGCAACCTTAATGTGGCTGCAGCAAGCCAGTGAGGGGGCAGTAATGCCATTCGATCAACGCGCCCCCGTCTATCTGGCCGCGGCTTTTCTCATATCGCTGACTGTGCTCTTGGCAACCTACATTCCTGCGCGACGGGCGACCAAAGTGGACCCAATTGTAGCCCTGAGGTGCGAATGACGGCTCTGAACGCATCCTCGAACGAATTACGCGTGACTAGCCGTCGGTGAATTATGACTTGGCTCAAACAACTGTTTTCGCGACGCCGCCTCTACGGCGATCTCTCCGAAGAGATTCGGGAGCAGCTCGAAGAGAAGATTGAGGAGTTGGTTGCTGGCGGGATGTCGAGAGAAGAAGCCGCGTATGCCGCCCGCCGCGAATTTGGCAATGCCACTCTGGTTGAACAGGACAGCCGCACCGTCTGGCGCTGGGCAGCGATTGAGGATTTTTTCACGGATGTCCGATTTGGTGCGCGCATGCTCCGGAAGAACCCCGGATTTACTGCGATTGCCCTGTTCACACTGGCGCTGGGCATCGCCGCCAACGGGACCATGTTCAGTTCCTTGAGTGCGTGGATGCTGAAGAAACCGGCGGTGAGCGATCCGGATCGCCTGATGGTTGTGTACGGAACGAATTCCAACGAGTTGCGGGAAATAAATCAGAACCCGGTGTCGGCGCCTAATTTCTTCACCTGGAAAAAGGAAAATCGCGTGTTTTCCCAGATGGCCGCGATGAACCCTAACGAAACGGCGAGTCTGACGGGCCAAGGAGAACCGGAACGCGTGAGCGCGACGCGCGTGACCGCTAATTATTTTTCAATTCTGGGTGTTTCCCCGGCGCTGGGGCGAACTTTCGCAGTAGGTGAAGATCAAAGCGGCAGCGATCGCGTGGTCATCCTGAGCCATACGCTGTGGGAACGCCGGTACGGCTCGGATCCCCAGTTGGTCGGGGCCACAATCCGCGTGAACGGCGAGAGTCACACGGTGATCGGCGTAATGCCCTCAGGATTCTTACTGCACTCGTTTCTAACGCAGATCTGGACGCCGCTGGTCTTGCAGGACGCGCAGCAGAGTGGGGCGGCGCGTGAGAACCGCAATCTCTATTTATTCGCCCGTCTCAAAACCGGGGTAAGCGCCAAGCAGGCGCGGGCGGACATCGCGACGCTCGGGCGGCTCGCGGCGGAGGCTTTTCCGGACACGGAAAAAGGCTGGGGGGCTGAAACGCTTACGCTACAGGACTTCATGATTCAAAGCTTCCCCGGGGGGCCATCTATGGTGATGCATTGGTGCGCGGCGGGATTTGTTCTGTTGATTGCATGCGCGAATATCGCGGGGTTGCTCCTGGCGCGGGCGGCGGGCCGCGGGAAAGAGATGGCCATTCGCGCGGCCA
>WNFP01006492.1_pt1 | contig 17461 bp, 16 predicted proteins | sample 5400201 | NCBI WGS metagenome assembly WNFP01 (sample SAMN13153355, study PRJNA577476) | soil metagenome | isolation source: 115 cm saprolite under Madrone tree | place: USA:California | collected 2016-06-14 | reverse complement strand
CCAGTAAAATCACGATGGTTCTGAGGAAGGTCGCGAGATCGGAATTCATTTCCGACACGCCAACCTTGCCGAAGATCGCCGTCAGAGCGGCGAAGAACGCCGACGCGACTGCAAATACGCGCCAGTCCCCATTCATCGGTCAGTCGACACCGATCATCACGTTCGGGGCCTTGATGATCGCGTAGACTTTGGAGCCCGGTTTCAGGCCGAGCTTTTCGGCCGACAGTTTGGTGATGATAGATACCACCTGGATGCCCGGTGCCAGTTCCATGACGACTTCGCTGTCGACTGCGCCGGGGGTGACGGTCTTGACGGTGGCGGGAAGGACATTGCGTGCGCTGACTTTCATGGCGGTGCTCCAGAAGTAGGGACCCTCGTGCAGGATAGCACCGCGCCCACCCGTCGACAGGACTGTACGATCCTCCCCAGATATCGGGCCCTGACTAGATCTCGGGCGCGGCGCCGCCGATGATGCGTTCGGCGCTCTCAAAGAGTTCAGGCGCCACGGCATGTCCTGAGGCGGCGGTATTCTCGTCGACTTGCTCGGGTCGCGACGCACCGGTTATTGCCGACGCCACGTTGGATTGCCGAAGTATCCAGGCGAGCGCAAATTGCGCCAACGTAAGTCCAGCCTCGGCGGCAAGGGGCCGTAGCGCCTGAACCGCCTCGAGCACCTTGGGACGGAGCCAAGCCTCGTTGAGAAAGCCATTGATCGCATCGTTCGCCGCGCGGCTATCGCGGGGCAGATCGCCGCCCGGCCGGTATTTTCCGGTCAGTACGCCCTGAGCCAAGGGCGACCAAACGATTTGCGAGATGCCGGAGCGGACCGACAGCGGAATCAGAGCCTGTTCAGGACCCCGATGCAGCAGGGAGTATTGGGGTTGACTGGAAACAAATTTCTCCACCCCGGGAATGGCGAGCGCCGCCTGCACGCGGTCGACGGGCCACTCGGAAAAACCGATGTATCTCACTTTGCCCGACCTTACGGCGTCGCTCAAGGCCGACATCGTCTCTTCGAGCGGCGTATCGACATCGTAACGATGGCATTGATACAGATCGACATGGCTTACCTTGAGGCGCGCAAGGGACGCGTCCAATTGCTTGACGATCTGCGCGCGAGACAGGCCCCGATCCGTGCTGCTCATCGGAAAATACAGCTTCGTCGCCAGTACATAACTGTCGCGATTGATGCCTGCCAACGCCTCGCCCAGCACTGTCTCGGCGGCGCCGCGGCCATACACATTGGCCGTATCGATCAGAGTGATACCGCGATCGAGGGCACGATGCACGCAGGCGATGGCATTGTCCTTCTGCGGGCCGTTCGAGAATGTGAGCCAGGATCCGAAGGCGATCTCCGATACCGTGAGTTGACTGTTACCCAGTTGGCGATATTTCAATGCAGCGCTCCGCGTCAGGACGGGTGTGTAACTTAAAACCGAACGAGGCCGCTTACAAGCGCGGCCTCAGCGCATCTGTCCCGCCAATCGGTCCGCGAGCAGCCCCAGACACGCGCTAAGCGCCTGCGGGAGCGCGGCATAATCGTCCTGCGCCACCGCTGCGCTGAATACCTCGCTGCCGACGCCGTAGTTCGAGATCCCGCGCCAGGGTTTGTGTCGTCAGGTCGGCCAGCGGAGCGGCCCATCGCTCATGCTCCAGCACGAGGACTCCGTTCGCGGAGGTGTTGAGTATCATTTCGGAACGATCTACCAGCGAGGGCAAGCTCACGCGGAGCGACACCTGTGTGGCGGGCGCCGTTCTCGCTTCGCCCGCGCTTTGCGGCTGCGTGGACAGAATATAGAAATGATCCGGCCGGCTCGCTACGCAGGCGCAGAGCAGGCTCAGGAAACAAGCCGCGGCCAAGAATGATTTCACGGCGAGTCTCCCGGTTTGCCGCGCAACAGAGATTCCGGATGGCGCTCCAGATAATCGACCAGTGCGGTGACCGCCTTCGCCGCGCGCGACAACTGCAGCAGCGCCGGGCCGAGATCGCTCTGCAGGGGCGCATCCTGCGCCAACAATTCCTTGGCGTTCTTCAAGGCGGCCTGTGCTTCGGTCAATGTCGCCTCAACCTGCGGCGCAAGGCTGCCGTCGACATGCCGCATCAATTGATCGGTGCTCTTCAGGGTCTGTTCCAGGCTCGTCATGGTCGACAGCAACCGATAGGAAATCTGATCGAAGGGGACCTTATTGAGCTTCCGAGCAATGCTTCCCATGGAATCCTGGAATTCGTCGAGCCCATTGGACACCGTCGGGAACACCCAAGGCTGGTCGGCCCACCAGACCTTCTCTGCGGGAGCTTCTGCATGCATATCCAACTCCACGTACTTCTGTCCGGTCAGTAGGTTGCCCGATTTGAGTTCAGCCCGAAGACCGCGCGCCACCAAGCTGTCGACCAATCTCCGGCTGGAGGTTTCCGGGTCATCCTTGGCGGGCGGCTGCGCACCGCGCGCTTTGTGTCCGCGTATTCGCTGCGGATAGATATCCACGAGCACGGGAAATCGCAGAGTACCGGCGTCCCGGTCGTACTCGACGTCCACGCTTTTGACCTCACCCACCCCAATCCCATGCAGTTCGACCGGCGCACCCGGCGACAGTCCGCGCAGCGAGCCGTTGAAGTACATGACGAAAGTCCGAATCTCCGTTTCGATCGGGCGCATGGCGCGCTCTTCATCCGGATAGAGAGTGAATCTCGTATCTCGGGGCGCCTCCGTCATCGCGCTGCCCGGGAGCGCTTGAAACGCAACGCCACCCTGAAGGATGGAGGTCAACGATTCCGTACGCAGCCTGATCCCGTCGGAATTGATCGACATGTCGATGCCGCTTGCTTGCCAAAACCGTGTCCCGCCGGTGACATAGCGGTCAAAGGGTGCGTTGACGAATATCGTGAGCGTGACGCCGGCGCCGCCCGGGTCCAGCGCATAGCCCACCACCTGGCCTGCGGTGATATGCCGATAAAAGACCAGGGAGCCAATGTCCAGCGAGCCCAGATCGTCAGCGTGCACCATGAATTGGCGGCCCGGCAGGTCTGAGGTGACGATCGGGGGTACTTCAAGACCGACGAAGTGCTCGCTGGGGCTCGCCGACTTACCCACATCGACGCTGATATAGGCGCCGGACACGAGCGTCCCCAAACCTGTGACTCCGGCGGCCGAGACGCGCGGGCGCACCACCCAAAAGCGGGTGTCTTCCACCAGGTACTCGCTCGCATCGCGGTGAATCATCGCCGTCACCACGACCCCCTTGCGATCCTTGGATACGTGAATGTCGCGTACGTCGCCGATCTCGACCTCCTTGTAGCGAATCTTGGTTTTGTTCGCTTCAAGATCTTCGGCGTTTTGGAAAAGAATTTCGATGCTGGTCCCCTGAGCGAGTTTCTCGTGGACCACGACGAAGGCGCCCGCCAGAATCACCACCGCGGGCAGCATCCATATCAGCGGCAGGCGCGACCATCGCGAGCGGGCAGGCACGGCCGCCGGGAGATCGTCCAGGCTGGGAGCCGGGGGTTCAGTCATGCTGCGGCGTATCCCATAGAAGCCGCTCGTCGAACGTCCGCGCGGCGAGCAGGGTCAAGACCACCACGGCGGCGAAGGCCCATGCGCCCCAGCCCACGATGACGGACGCAAAGGACTGGACCTGCACCAACGTGGCCAGCAGCGAAATGGCATAAATATCGAGCATCGACCATCGTCCGATGAATTCTACCATCCGATAGAGCTCACTGCGTTGCAAACGGCGGTGCGGCGAGGGGCGCCAGGCGGAATACAGCAGGACACCCAACGCCAGAATCTTCAAGAGAGGGACGACGATGCTGGCGACGAACACCAGCAGGGCGATCGGCCAGGATCCGGACTGCAGCAGTACCAGCACGCCGCTCATGATCGTATCGCGTTCATCGTCGAAGATCGTCCGCGTGTTCATCACCGGCAGCACGTTCGCCGGTATGTAGAGCAGGGCGGCGCAAACCACCAACACGGTCGTGACGATGAGGCTGTGAGGCTTGCGCTCGTGCAGGCGCGCGTGACACCGCGGACAGTGCGAGTGCGCCGCCTTCGCGCCGCGCACCGTCGCACGGCAATCGAGGCACAGGAGAAGTCCGAGGCTGCGGCCGGTGGCGGGGTTGCTCATTCTCGACTCTCTTCCACCCATCGCCATAGCTGCTCGGTGGAAGTAATGCTGGTTAGCGCGGACAGGCAGAGCATGAGCAGGGCGCACGACCAAAGGGCAATTCCCGCCGCAATGTGCGCGAAATTCGACAGGCGCACCAGCGCGACGAGCGCGCCCAGCATGAATACTTCCATGAAACTCCAGGGCCGTACCCGCGTGAGCATCCGGAGCACGGTATTCCGGCCGAACGCACGCCGCCCGCGCCGCAAGGGAATCAATACATAGAGCAGCGACACGATCTGCAGCAGCGGAGCGACCACGGTGGTCAGGAAGACCAGCGCCGCGAGCGACTTGAATCCTTGTGCGTACAGGCCGACCGCGGCCCCGATCAAGGTCGTGTCGCGAGAACTGCCATTGACCTGCATTGCCACCAGAGGGTACGCGTTGCTCAGCAACAGAAGCACCAGGGCGCACACCGCCAGCGCAATCGCGCTATCGATGGAGGCGTTTTCCCGGCGTTGCAACGGCGCGCGGCAGCGCGCGCATTGCCCGCGCCCGCTGGCGGGGGCGGTCGTGAGGCGATGCGCCAAATCACAGGCGGGGCAGACGATTACCGGCATGCAGTACATTCCCAGGGGCGGCCCGCCAAACCGTCAAGGCGGCTTGGCTCCCATTTCCATCAATAGCCGTGTGAAAAGATACAGGCGGGGCACCACGCTGTTCAAATCTATCCATTCGTGGTCGGTGTGGAAGTCGCCGCCCACGTAGCCGAGGCCGTCGAGCGCCGGAGTGCCCTCGGCCATCGCCAGCGCGGATTCCGATGCGCCGCCGTTGCCCGACGATTCCACAGTCTTGCCGATTTCAGCGTATATCGCTCTGGCCCGGCCGGCGAGCGCATCGATCTGTGCATTTTCGGCCAATGGCGGGTACGCGGGGTCGTGCGTCACCGTGACGCGGGTGTCGGGGACCAGGGTAACGCCGGCGCCGGCTTCGACTTTGGCCAGTACGGCGTCGAAGTCTTCCGGCTTGCGGAAGCGAACATTGAGCGTCGCCTCTGCGAAGTCCGGGATGATGTTATGGCGCTCGCCGCCTTTCAGAAGGGTGAGATTGACGGTTGTGCCGTCGCCGGAGTGCGGGAAAACACCCTCCAAGGCCGAGAGCTGGTGCACGAGTTCGACCGCGGCGTTCCGGCCGTCCTGCGGTGCCATGCCCGCGTGGGCGGCGCGCCCCTTGACCTGGATACGAATGCCGGCCGAGCCTTTGCGCCAGACGGTGAGCGCATCCGGCGGGTCGCCGGGTTCCATGTTGAACTCGACTTGGTGCTGCTTGACCAGGGCCGTTATCAGCTGTCGGGAACCGGGTGAACCCCGCTCTTCGCTGTCATCGAGGAGCAGCGTGATGGTCGCGTAGTTCTTGAAGCCGAGATCGTGCAAAATCTTCAACGCAGTGATCGCGTTGACCACACCGCCTTTCTCGTCGCCGACGCCCGGACCAAAGCCACGTTCCCGATCGATGCTGAAAGGCCGTCCCGCCACGGTTCCGGGGCCAAACACGGTGTCGATGTGCGCGATGATGAGAATCTTGCCCCTCCCGGTCCCGTGGAAGACGGCCACCAGATTGTCCGGTAATCCCGGAGCTTCGGCGGGCTCGGTCCGCACGTCGGCGCCAAGTGACCGTAGCCGGCCTGTGAGCAGGGCCTCGACCCTGGCGCCGCCCGCGACATCCCCAGTACCGGAATCGATGTCGACGATATCTCTGAGAAGATCGAGGGCGCCTGCGCGGTTGGCTGCCGCCGCCTGATAGACCCTGTCGTCCCGATGCGGGGAGGCTCCCGCGCTTGCGCAATAGACCAAGCCGAATGCTACGGAAACCACGCTCGCCGGCAGTATCGACCGCATGTCCTTCGCTCCGTTTGGGTTGTTCCGCGAAACGTTAGCACGAGGCGAGGGGACTATTCTTTCTTTTGAAACCGGTTAGGCTTGCCTGTATCAACACAGTTGTACGGGAGAGGGGAATCGTGAAAGCGGCATCTACGGTTCAAGTCGAGAACGAACGCGTGATCGTGACGGAATGGCGCTTTGCCCCGGGGGCGGACACCGGGCATCACGTGCACGCCCATGACTACGTCGTCGTGCCCCTGACGAGCGGCGTGCTGAGATTGGAGGAAGCCGCGGGCGTGAGAGAGGCTTCTCTGGTGGCGGGTGCGTCCTATGCGCGCCCCGCCGGCGTCGCGCACAACGTCATCAACGCCAACGACTTCGAATTTCGCTTCGTGGAAATCGAACTCAAATAAAGCGGCCATGCACCCATTTCTGCGAATCATCTTTCTCGCGTGCCCGCTCGGCGCTGCAGCTTGCTTAACCGCTTGCGGCGATCATGGGCCCGCCGGCCCGCCATCCGCCGCCGCGCCCCCGGCAGCGGCCGTATTGTCGCCCGAACTGCAGGCGGTTTATGACCGCAGCTGCAAGAACTGCCATGCCGTGCCGGCTTCCGGTGCGCCGCAGGCGGGCGACGCGCGGGCGTGGGCGCCGCGCATCGCCCAGGGTGCTGACATTCTGATCGAACACACATTCAGCGGCTACAAGAGCATGCCGCCGCTGGGCGCCTGCATGGACTGCAATGAGAAACAATACCGCGCGCTCATCGAATTCATGTCGGGCGCGTCGTTGAAGAACTGACCGATCGCGCGCGCTGACACGCAGACACAGTAATCCGACACGGAGAATTCCGATGCAATTTACCCGTCGCGAGCTGATCAGGACGTTTGGCGTTGCCGGCGCGCTCGGTGCGTTCGGCGGCCTTCCTGGTCTGCTGCGCGCGGCAGGCCGCGAGCGCATTGTGGTCTGGCGCAACTGGTCGGGCGGCCAGAGCTGCATCCCGGCCGATCGTCCGGCTCCCGCGAACGAAGAAGAACTGGCCGCGTTGATCCGCGGCAGTGCGGGCAGGGTCATCCGTCCGGTCGGTTCCGGGCATTCCTTCAGCCCGCTGGTGCCGACGGAAGGCACCATCGTGTCCGTGGCGAAGATGAGCGGCCTGATCAGCCATGACAACGCCAGCCTGCAAGCGGAATTCTGGGCGGGTACGCCGGTCTCGCAGATGGGTGGACCGCTGAAGGAAATCGGCCAGGCATTGCCGAACATGGCGGATATCGACTATCAAACCCTGGCCGGTGCGATTGCCACCTCCACCCACGGCACCGGCGCGAAGTACGGTTCGTATTCCAGCCAGGTGGTCGGCTTGCGCCTCGTCACCGCCGCAGGCGAGATCTTGGATTGCGATGCGCATGTCCATCCGGAAGTTTTCAATGCCGCGCGCGTCTCGCTCGGCGCATTGGGCATCGTCAGCCGTGTGCGTCTTCAGAACCGCAACGCATTCCGCTTGCGCAGCAAGAACTGGGTACAGGACACGGAAGAGTTGCTCGAGGACATGCCGCGTCTGATCCGCGAAAACGATCACTTCGAAATCAATTCACTGCTGCACAGCGATGTCTCCGTGGCCTCGGCGCTCAACGAAACCCAGGAGACGCAGACTAAACCCAAGGAAGGCGGCGGCGACGCCGACAAGGTGAACATGCTGGAGGGGGTTCATACCAGGTACCGCAACTCACCGCGCATCCAAGCCACGCTTCTGAACTTCATCGCCCGGCACCTGGTCAGCTTCCCCGACGCGGTGGACGATTCCTACAAGGTGTTCGCCAACGTCCGCGACGTGCGCTTCAATGAGATGGAATACGAGGTGCCCGCCGAGGCCGGTCCGGCCTGCCTGCGTGAAGTGCTGAAGAAGATTCGCGACCAGAACCTCAACAGCTTCATTCCGACCGAATTTCGCTACGTGAAGGGCGATGATATTCCGCTGTCGATGTTTCAGGGCCGCGACACTTGCGCGATCTCGGTGCATCAATACTACGATCTGGATTACCATAACTTCTTTGCCCAGATCGAACCGATCTTTTGGAAGTACGATGGCCGTCCGCATTGGGGAAAGCTGCACACGCTCAACGCACGCCTGCTCGAGCCGCTATATCCCAAGTGGAAGGACTTCCTTGCCGTGCGCGAAGCGCTGGACCCCGGCGGCCGCTTCCTCAACGCGCATTTGCGCTCGGTGTTCGGTGTGCGCGGTTAGCGCCGCGTTTCGGAGAGCAGCATGAAACGTCGCTATTTTCTCGTCGGGACGGTTTTGCTCGCCGGTGGATTCGCATGGTGGAAAAAGCCACGCGACGCCGGCGCGCCCTACGACGGCTATTTCAGCCTGCTGAACCAGGAATTGAAGAAGAACGGTCCGATGCGGCCGTGCATGGTGATCGATCTCGATCGCATGGACCAGAACATCGATCGGGTTACGCAGACGCTCGAACTCGCCGGCAAGAATTACCGCATCGTCGAAAAATCGCTGCCGTCGCAGAAGCTGATCGAGTACATCGCGCAGCGCGCGAAGACGCGGCGATTGATGTCCTTCCATCAGCCCTTCTTGAATTTGGACGCACAGATGTTTCCGGGCTTCGACATTCTGATGGGCAAACCCCTGCCCGTGCGGTCCGCGGAATTGTTCTATCGGCGCCACGCGGGGCCGTTCGATCCCACTCGCCAATTGCAGTGGCTGATCGATTCACCGCAGCGCCTGCAGGAATATCTGCAACTGGCGCAGGGCCTGAATACCAAGCTCCGGACGAATATCGAGATCGACGTGGGCCTGCATCGCGGCGGGGTCGGCGACAACGCCACGCTGGGTCGGATGCTGGAGGTGATTGCCGCACATCCGCAGCAGCTCGAATTCTCCGGCTTCATGGGCTACGACGCGCACGTCGGAATGGGTGTGCCGCATATCTTGGGCACGGCGCAGGAGCTGCTCGCCAAGGCGATGGCGATTTATCAGGGCTTCGTCGACTACGCGCGCGGCCATTCCTCGAAGCTATGGCGTGAGGACCTGACCCTCAATGCGGGCGGCAGCCCCAGCTACAAGCTGCACGCCTTGGAGAAACTCAGCACCGAGATCAGCACCGGCACGGCACTGCTCAAACCGACCCACTACGATTTGGAAACGCTGGCAGAACACGTGCCCGCGGCATACATCGCCACGCCGGTCATCAAGGCCACCGGACCGATCCGGCTTCCGGCGCTCGACGGCAAGTCGGAAATTTTCTCTTGGTGGGACCCCAATCAGCGTGCGACCTTTTTCGTCTACGGCGGCTGGTGGCGGGCGGAGTACGAGTCGCCGAAGGGCCTGCAATTCAACGAGACCTACGGGCATAGCGCGAACCAGGAAATCGTCAACGGCTCACCGGCGGTCGGCCTGCGGGTGGACGACCACGTGTTCCTGCGGCCGATGATCAGCGAGTCGGTGCTATTGGAGTTCGGCGACCTGCTCGCCGTACGCGGCGGCAAGATCGTCGACCACTGGCCGGTGTTTCAAGCAGCGGAATAACCCAAGGGAAGTCTCCATGGCGCTTCAAATCACGGGTTTGTCCAAGACCTATCCCAACGGCGTGCGCGCCCTGAAGGATTTGTCGTTGACCGTGGGCAACAATATGTTCGGCCTGCTCGGCCCCAATGGGGCCGGGAAGAGCTCGCTGATGCGCACGATTGCCACGCTGCAGGATCCTGACGCGGGCAGCATCAGCCTCGACGGATTGAATGTGCTGACGCAGAAGAATGAAGTCAGGAAGATCCTCGGTTACCTGCCGCAGGAATTCGGCGTGTACCCGAAGATGTCCGCCGTCGACATGCTGAACCACCTGGCCATCCTCAAAGGGGTGATCGCCAAGGGGGAGCGCAGCGACATGGTCGATGCTCTGCTGCACCAGACGAACCTCTGGGAGGCCCGCAAAAAAGCCCTGTCCACGTATTCGGGCGGCATGAAACAGCGCTTCGGCATCGCCCAGGCGCTGCTGGCCAACCCGCGGCTGATCATCGTCGATGAGCCGACTGCCGGCCTCGACCCGGCCGAACGTAACCGTTTCCTGAATCTGCTGTCCTCGATCGGCCGGGATGTGACCGTCATCCTGTCCACGCACATCGTGGACGACGTGCGCGAGCTCTGTTCCCGCATGGCCATCATTGCCTCGGGGGAAGTGCTGTTGGAGGGTTCGCCCACCGAAGCGCTGCTGGCGCTCGACGGGCAGATGTGGTCACGCATCGTCTCGACCGACGAGGAGCTCCGCACCCTCGAGAGCGAATTGCACATCGTGAGCACTCACTTGGTCGGCGGGCAGCACGAGATCCGGGTCTTCGCCCCGTCCTCTCCCGGCGCAAATTTCCGCGCGGTGGCATCGGAGCTCGAGGACATCTATTTCCTGCATCTGTCCCGCCGGTCCAAAACCTAGCTCGCGGCGTCAAGGGAGGGACAGATGGGAATGTTCTGGGAATTCTTCACCTTCGAGCTCCGCTTTCGCATCAAGAGCATTTCCACCTACGTCTACTTTCTGCTCTGGTTCGCCTTCTCGTTCTTCTGCGTGGCCTCGGAAAGCTTCGGACCGGTTGCCAACTCCAACGGCAAGGTTCTGCTGAACGGGCCTTTCGGCAACAGCCTGGATGACGCGTATTGCTGTCTGTTCGGCGTGATCGTGATTGCCGCGATATTCGCTTATGCCGGCACATTCGCTCCCTGGGCCGACCAGGCCCGCATCGGGCCGAACCACCCGGGGTGGTATCTGCAGCCCTTCTTCTCGATCGTGGTCCTGCAGATATTCTTCATCGGTTCGTTGTTCTTCGCCGTCGCGGCACTCACGCGCAAGCTGCTCGTCGTGTATCTACAGGGCGTGGCCCTGTTCATGCTGTACGTCATCGGCATCACGGTGTTCTCGGCGACCCGGTCGCTCGAACATTTCTGGTCCGGCATTCTCGATCCGGTCGGGCTGCTGATGGTCGACGTCATCACCCGCTACTGGAGCGTGGCGGAGAAGAACAGCCAGCTTCTGCCCTGGGATTTTGCCGGATATTCGCCGGGCGTTTTTCTCTACAATCGACTGCTTTGGACCGGCGTCGGTGCAATCTCGCTCGCCGGAGTCTGGGCGCTGTTTCCCATGTCGGTGGAGGCGCTCACGGCACGTTCGCAAGGCAGGCGCGCCGCCAAGACGCGTCAGCAGGAGGCGGAGACGGCGCGCCCCGTGCGCTCATGGGTGGCGGCGAGTCTGCCTCGGGTGCGCCAAGTCTTCGGCGGAGGCACCGCGCTGCTCCAGTATCTGTCATTGACCCGCCTGCGCATCCGCACAGTGACGCGCGAAATCCCGTTCTGGGCCATCGTCGGATTGCTCATCGCATTTGCCGTCAATAACGGGCACTTTGCCGGACGGGTGGGCGGAGACAACGTGTGGCCGGTCACTTACCTGATGCTGCAGGCAGTGGAGGGCTCGGCGACTCTGTTCTTCGTCATCGTCGCCGCCCTGTACGCCGCCGAACTGATCTGGCGCGAGCGTGACACCCGCTTCGACGGAATCCACGACGCATTGCCGCTGCCGGAGACCATCGATTGGCTGTCCAAGTTCACGGCCATCGCCGTCATCGAAATCATTCTGCTCACCATTGCCATGTTGGTCGGCATGCTGATGCAGACCATCGACGGCTACTACCACTACGAAGTGCTTCAATACCTGGAGGAACTGTTCCTGATCACGCTGCCGCAGATGCTGGCGTTCGCGCTGTTCGCCATGTTCGTGCAGACCATGGTCTCGAACAAATTCCTGGGGCACGGCATCGTCATCGGAATATTCGTGCTGCAACCCATCCTTTTCGCCTTCGGGTGGGAGAACACCCTGTATCTCCCCGGCGCCGTTCCGGCTTATGTCTATTCGGACATGAACGGCTATGGTCATTTCGTTCCCGCACTGTTCTGGGCCATCACCTACTGGTTCGCCATCTCTGCATTCCTCGGCGTGATCTCCATCGCCTATTCCCGGCGCGGCGCGGAGCTGTCCTGGCCGTCCCGGACGCGTCAGGCACTGCGCCGCGCGCCGCGTCTCGCGCCTGCGGCGGGGCTATTCTTGTTTCTCGCCGTGGGTTCCGGCGTTTGGTACTACTACAACGCGCATGTACTCAATGAGTATCTGACCGCGGCCGATCGCCGTCATCTCCTCGCCGACTACGAGCGGCGATTCAAGAAGTACGAGAATCTTCCGCAGCCGAAAATAACGGCGGTCGAGGCGGCCATCAATATTTATCCCGAACGCCGTTCCGTCGACGGCACGGGGCGATTTACGCTTCAGAACAAGGGCACGCAGCCGATCTCTCAGATTCATCTGACGGATCAGCATGAGGCGGTGACCGAGGTTCAATTCGACCGGCCGTTTCATCTCGTCAGCCGGGAAGCGCGAGATCTGTATTCGATCTACGCCCTCGAACAGCCGCTCGCTCCCGGAGAAGTGCTGACGCTGACGTTTTCCGTCAGCCACGAATCGCGGGGTTTTCGCGACGGCAACGAGCTGCCGCAGTTTGCCTACAACGGCACGTTTTTCGACGCCGAGTTCTTCCCGGAAATCGGCTTTTGTATGGGCCTGGAGATCGACGATCCGCGCCGCCGCCGCGAAGAGCACTTGGGTCCCCTCGAAGAAATGGCGCCGCGCGGCGATCCCGTCCACTCCCGCATCAACTTGTTCACGCCATATGCGGACTGGATCACTTATCACACCATCGTCAGCACCTCCGGCGATCAGATCGGCATCGCGCCGGGCTATCTCATGCGTACATGGGAGAACAGCGGGCGCCGCTACTACGAGTACGGCATGGGATCGACGCATATCCTGGACTTCTATGCCTATCTGTCCGCCCGCTATGCGGTGCGCAGCCAAGCCTACTCAGGCCCGAGCGGTCCCGTGAACCTCGAGGTTTACTACGATCCGGCGCATCAATTCAATGTGGAGGAGATGATCGAAGCGTCGCGGGCCGGACTCGACTACTTTCAGGCTCATTTCAGTCCCTACCAGTTCACCCAATACCGCATCATGGAGTTTCCGCGGTATCGCAGCTTTGCGCAGTCCTTCCCCAATACCGTGCCTTTCTCGGAAGGAATCGGCTTCATCACTCGCGTGGTCAAGCCCACGGACGTGGATCTCACGTATTTCGTGACCGCGCACGAGCTCGGGCACCAGTGGTGGGCGCATCAGCTCGTGGGCGGCCAAGTCGAGGGCTCCAACATGATGTCCGAGACGCTCGCACAGTATTCCGCCTACATGGTCATGCAGCACAAGTACGGCAAGGACTACATGCACCGAGTCATGCACCATTTTCTGGATCGCTACCTGCGCGGGCGCGCCGGCGAAGTTCGCCGCGAACGTCCGCTGGCACTGGTGCAGCGCGAGGACTACGTTTGGTATCAAAAGGGCGGCCAGATCATGTACACGCTCGCAGACTATATCGGTGAGGACAAGGTCGACCTCGCTCTGCACGATTTTCTGATGCGGTACCGCTATGCGAACGCGGTGAACCAGGCAGATGCGGTGCAGAGCACGCGCGGCGCGGCCGCGGTCGACGAGCCCTATCCCGATACCCGCCTCCTCGTTGACGCTCTTCGCGCGCAGACGCCGCCGGAATTGCAGTACATGATCGACGACGGCTTCAACCGTATCGTCCTTTATGACAACAAAGCGGTCTCGGCGACGGCGCAAAAGCGGCCGGACGGCAGGTATTCGGTGACCCTGACGGTTCAGGCGCGCAAGGTGCAGGCGGACGGCAATGGAGTGGAGACAGCCATGCCGCTCGACGACTACATCGAGATCGGCGTATTCAAGGGAAAGAAGGACGAAGAGCAGCCCCTATACATGCAAAGGGAAAAGATCACTCAGGATCATCAAACCTTCACCGTCGTCGTCGACGAGCGGCCGACACGCGCGGGGATCGATCCGTACAACAAGCTGATCGACCGAATCGCGGACGACAACATGATCGACGTGAGCGAGCGCATGCAATGATCCAGTCCTGCACTCATGAAACCAGGTGAATAGCAAGAGCGTCGACGCGCGTTGCGCGCGTCAGCGGATGCCTACGTCTCCAGGTAATGGGAGCCGATGGCAGGCAGGAGCGCCCCTCCGTAATGTGGGTTTCAGTCACCCCCACCAACACCCTCAACAGGAGCGTCAATGAATTCGACGACCGTTTCATCTCCACCCATCACACTGCCGGCATTGCCTTACGACCAGAACGCGCTGCAGCCCGTCATTTCCGCGAATTTGCTCAGTTTCCACTACGGCAAGCATCACAAGACCTATGTCGACACCCTGAACAAGCTCATCGTGGGTACCGAGTTCGCGGACATGCCGCTCGAGCAAATCATCAAGGCAACGGCGGGGCAATCCGGCCACGCCGCCATTTTCAACAACGCGGCGCAGGCCTGGAATCACACGTTCTACTGGCGAAGCCTGAAGCCCAAGGGCGGCGGCGAGCCGCCGGCGGCGTTGAAACGGCTGATGGAATCAGCTTTCGGCAGCGTCGAGGCATGCAAGAAGGAATTGTCGACGGCTGCCGTGGGGCAATTCGGCAGCGGCTGGGCCTGGCTGATTCAGGACGGCGAGAAACTCAAGGTGGTGAAGACCGGCAATGCCAATACACCGCTCACTCAAGGGGTGCGGGTTCTGCTGACGATTGACGTATGGGAGCATGCCTACTATCTTGACTACCAGAATCGGCGCGCCGATCACGTGAACGCCGTGCTCGACAAGCTCGCCAATTGGGAGTTTGCCGCGGAGAATCTCGGCAGGAAGTAGTCTCGGCAAGAAGCGGTCCTTGCCGGGTGCGCCGGCGTCCACGCGCGGGCGGCGAGCTTAAGGGAGATTTCACTGTACGACCACCCTTCCGCCGTGGACGGCGACACACCCGGCCAACCCCCGAGCGGCATTCTCTTTGATGCCTATGGAACGCTGTTCGACGTTTATTCGCTCGGGCTCCTGGCCGAGGAACTGTTTCCGAAGCACGGCGCCGCCCTCGCGGTCTTGTGGCGCGAGAAGCAGCTTGAGTACTCGAGGCTGCGCACCCTGTGCGACAAGTACGTCGACTTTCTGACGGTTACCAAGGATGCGCTGCTCCATGCCTGTGCGCGGTTGCGGCTGGATCTTTCCGAGGACAAATGTCAGCGCCTGCTGGGGCAATATGTTTGCCTGCCGGCATATCCTGAGGTACTCCCGGCGCTCGAGCGGCTTCGCGCGCACGGAATGCCGCTCGCGATACTGTCGAACGGCAGTCCGGAGATGTTGGCGAGCGCCATTTCCGCCGCCGGCATGTCCGGTGTGTTCACGCATGTGCTGAGCGCCGACAAGGTGCACAAGTTCAAGACGGCGCCGGAGGTCTATCAGCTCGGCGTCGACGCGTTCGATCGTCCCGCGGCACGACTTGTCTTCGTTTCGTCAAACGGCTGGGATGCCTGTTGTGCGGCGTGGTTTGGCTATCGGACGTTTTGGCTGAATCGCGCCGGCGACCCGGTGGAGCGACTGGGTATTTTGCCGGCGAGAGAAGCACGCAGCATGAACGATCTGTTTGCGTTCATCGGCCTGGCGTGAATCGGCTACTTCACCCGCGCGCCGCGCTCGAGGAGGAGTTCGCGCAACACCGAGCGGTGGCAATGGGATTCATCGGCACAATAGCAGCCAACGGAGAAGTTGGCCTGGTGGGACAAGGCCGCGAGAATATCCAGCGTAGCGCTCTCATTGGTCGCGGCCATTTCCCTCCGATACTTTTTCACGAAACGATTCCAGTCCCGTTCTGATCGAGCCGTCAGCGCCTCCTTGACCGATGCCGGGCTCGGCGCCAGTATCGGCAGCCAGACATCGTAAAAATTCTTCGAGGCATACTCGGTCTTCCGAATGCCGCGAGGAGGGCGTCTCACGGTGCCAAGACGAGGGCCTTCCCCGGGAAGGCGGTCGGTACCTAGACGAACGATTCGAATCGCCACAATGGAGGACCTCGGTCAGGTTGCAACGGCCAGCGCGTCGCTCATGAATTGCGGTACCGGCAGTCCCTGGCGCGTCAAAGTTTGAGTCATCAGCACAAGGGTTGGCTGCACGGCCGGGCGCGCCGCCACACGGCGACGCCAATCGAGCAGGCGAGGCGTCGCACCTGTCATGGGGGCACCCTTCCGGGCCGCGAATAGTTGAGCCATGAAGAAGGCGATGTCCGCATACGTGTACTCGCCGCAGAGGTAGCCGCGCTCGGTGAGAAGCGTGTCCATCTCGCCATAGTAGCGGTGCAACTGCGCGATGGCCTCCTGCGCGGGCGGCTCCTCGAGTCGATCCTCGAGACCCATCAGTCGGATGACGTGCGGAAAGAACACTTCATCGGATTTGAGCTCGAGCAGGCGAGCCTGCGCGCGCGCCGCCGGCTCCGCGGGCCACAGGGGAGGGTATGGCTGGATGTGTTCGAAGTACTCGAAGATCTGAGTGGAGTCAAAAATCTCCACCGCACCGTGCGTCAGCACCGGGACCTGGCGCTTGGGGTTGATGCGCAGCACCTCGGGGTGCTTGGGGTCATAGCGATGATCGTCGGTAAACGGGACCATCACCAGGTTGACCGCAAGCCCCTTCTCGAGCGCCGCAATGTGAGCCTTCGCCCCGTACATGCTGAGCGGTCCGGAGTAGAGCGTGAACGTCTGCAGGCGGTTGGGCATTGAAGGGCTCCGGTCAATCTGATTGCGGTCATCCGCGCAGGCGCGAGCGCGGGGTCGGCGTCAGGCGAAGGGCCTCGGGTTCCCGGCTGAGTTGATCACGGGCCGCAGGCCACAGTGTATGACTCCACCGTCGGTCCGCCTCGAGGCGCTTTTGATAGGCGGCATAGGCCTGGGTGTCTTTGAATCGCGCGACCCAGATGTAAATATGCTCGCCCATACGGATCGGGAGTCGTGGAAAGTTATTCGGCTGCGCCGAGGTTACATACGTCGCTAAAGTCGTGCCTCCCGCCGCCTCCATACGGGCGCGGAGCGAGCGCTCGAAGAGCGCGCCAAACGACGCCAGCATCTCCGGTTTGGCGTCATAGAGGGTCACCACGAAGAGGCCGCTGCTCGCAGTCGTGTCCGCCGCGGAGGGACGCGGCGGCACGTCCTTGAATTGCGACGACGGTGACGCGGCTTCGAGCAGAAGCACATTGTCGGAGTCAGCAATCGAAGCATTCGCCTCGCTCCGGTGGGCGTGCCATAGATCGCTGTCGTAGAAGGCCGCTAATTCCCGGGCTCGGGCGGCCATGGTCTGGAAGCCCCGCATCCAGACAAAACGGTCCGGGCGATCGAGATCTCGAAACTGACCGACGACGGTCATCCCGGTGGCGTCCAGCGGGTCCGCGAAGACCCGATCAAAGAGATCGACAAACAGATCCTGACGGCCAGGATAAAGGGTGTACTGGCGAAGTTCCAGTACATTGCAGCAAAAGGCTCCGGCGTTGCCATCATT
>WNFP01001878.1_pt1 | contig 17463 bp, 21 predicted proteins | sample 5400201 | NCBI WGS metagenome assembly WNFP01 (sample SAMN13153355, study PRJNA577476) | soil metagenome | isolation source: 115 cm saprolite under Madrone tree | place: USA:California | collected 2016-06-14 | reverse complement strand
ACTACGCAGCGCTCTGGACATGTTTGCGCCTGTTTTCTAGTGCTGCTCATTCGTATCCCGAAATCGAATGCGCTCGGGGGTTAGCAACAACACGATGCGTGTGACTCTTCGGACGCTATCGCGGCCTGAATGGCGCATGCACTGTCAAAACTGCCAGTGCAGCAACTGACGAACTGCGGGACATTTCACCGTGGCCGCCTGCTGCTCTTGCAGAGTGTGGAGGCAAGGGCTGCTTGTTCGTGGCGACTGCCTGCTGGACTTGAGCGACCCGCTCGTGTAGCTGCCGATCCTGCCCAATAACTCTCGGCGTGACCACAAGGGTCGCCGCAAAAAGTCCGGCGGTTGTCTGCAGACTTACTAAAATCAAGTACGCCGAGTTGACCGTCTTATTGACGTGCCTTCTTATCTTTCATGGGAATGCTCGCGCGCTACTTTTCTTTCTTCGGATACAGGAAAGCCACTTGGAATCGTACGCCCCAAGGTGAGGAGGGCGGCGTGCTAGGCCGCACGGCGTTCCCAAAAACGGCCAGTGAGACGTTGACTGGTTGAAATCCCAAACGAAACACTCGTCCAACGCCACCGCCTACGGGCACAATCCACTCATTCCCGCTTGGGGCATTCCAATTGGCAGTGATGATCGGTGAAGAGGTCAAATACCAGCCCTTTTCGAGGTTGTAGTTGATGAAGTACTGAAACAGCATTTGGTTCACATCCGGTCGAGCGGATTGTCCACTCACTGACCAAACATTGTTCACCAGCGCACCAATGGTCCAATGCTTGGGCTGCACCAGCGCCACAACCGTTGGGCCAAGGCTCCATTTGCCCTGACCCAAAGTCTGATTTGTCGCCGTCGGCAAAACAATGGCGGGGCCAATACCCCAAATCACCTTGTTAACCTTGACGGGCGAGAAAAAAAAGCTCGGGTTCATGTCGCCCAGCCCATAAGCGCCGGTACTTTTCTGGGTGATGTCGGGCTGCTGGACTAGTGGGATGATCACGCGAGCGATCATATTCCAGTTCTCCGCAATTCGAATCGGGATGACGGGCTGAATATTCAAAACGGTCTGAGTGCGGTCGAAGGGGCCAATATTCGGATTCACGTTTTCCTGAATAGGGACGCTGACCAGGCTAGCCACGGGGTTTTGGATGGCTTTTACCAAGCTTTGCGAGTCCTCCGCATCTGGCTTTTGCTGTTGTGCGTGGCTAACCGTGGCCAACAGCAGCAAGACGGAAACGGCCAAGTACGCGCGATGCTCAAATTTCATAGACACTCCGTGGTACAGACAGTACTTCAGTCCAATTTGTTGCGATTTGATGCTAGGGAACGGGAAAACCTTGGAAACATTGGTAAAACTGCCAGTGCTTGCCACGTTCTTCCTGAGTGAGAGGGCACAGTGGGGCGCACTTTCGAATCGGTCGAGCGTTCAGTTGAGCGTGCTTTTTTGCCACTCGATGATATTTACCATGCGCCAGGGACCGGAACCGTAGCTCTCCAGAACGATCTGCTTATCCTTATCGGTCTTAAATCGGGCCGCGACGATTAGGCTGCCGTCGCTTTCCTTTTTCTCTTTGCTCAGATTAAGTTCGATTGCCGAGAGGTCGTAGTCGGTAGTCCGATCATTCACATAGGCCTCTTTGAATCGGATGGGGCGATTCGTGATCAACCGAATGCGCCGGCCGTTGTCGGTCAGAAAAGTGCGTACATAGGCGATGTCGTAGCCCAGGGGTACCGCTGATCGCAACGCGTCCCTTGGATTTCATTTTGCTCAGAGCTTCCGCCAGAGCGTCATGGCCACCAGCATTGAAGGCATCGATCAAAGTTCGTTGGTCCGCAGGCGTGGAATATGATGCGATGTTTATGGTGACACCAAATGTTTTTCCGGAAGCCCTCAGTTGACCCATGGCGGTGGCATGGATCGTCTCCGGCTTCGCGTTGTCTTGAGCGAGCACAGCGACAGTCGCGACGAGGACTAGAGCGACAAGGGACGCCATAGTTTTTGGAATGTTCGATTGCGAGCGTTTGTTCATTGCTTTTGCGCTTCCTATCTCCAGGAACGATCAGTGCATCCCTCACGGCGACGCTACCTAATGCTGCACGCGAGCGAGAATTCTTAAGACTGTCATAAGTGACAGTTCTCGCGGTTAGCCAGTGATAGGCATCAGGAAGGGCGGTGTCGAATGGATTGTCAGTGATGCGGAAGGTGACGGGGCATCGCGCTTCGTACGATGAGCCACGCATGTCGTGCGCCTGCAGTCTTTCCGACATGCACCTTCATCCAGCAGAGTCCGCGATGGCTGCCTTCCCGGAGCAAAATGAAAGTTACCAGGAGAAGGACGCCTAGACCTACAAGAGCGGCGACGACCACGAGCCAGAAACGGATTTCCTCGAGGAAATAGGAGCGCGTCGGAGAAACCACGGCTGCGGCGATCAACAGCAAGACTCCACGACTGGGAGGCTTGGTCCTGCAGAGCATTTCCCACTGCGCCGGTTCTTTCATTGCAGTTCACCATTCGCGACACTTGCTTGCCTCGAGGCCGAGTGCACGTACTGGCGCCGATGGCTAGGGCTTTGGGGCCTGCTCCTTCGGAAAGCGCAAATTCCACACGCCAGAAAAAACCAGGGTGCGCCCTTGCGGACGCGCCTTTGCCGAATACTCGGGCTCATATTTGAACGTGAAAGTCAGGCCTTTTGCCGGGACGATGAGATTGGCTTGCAGACCAACGGCGTGAACTGAATAAAAGGGCACGAGCCTTGCAGGCAAACCAAGAGGCGTGGTGCCGCGATTGTAGCTGACCTGCCATTGGTCGTAGCCAACTACCCCGAATTGGAATAGCGTATGGAACTGCCTGTCCAGCGGAATCACCTGCCCAAACCCCCACTCCATGGTAAAAGCTTGGCCCGGTGTAAGGTTCGTCCCCTGCTTCTGGCCATGGACTTCCCAGTCGGTGAAAAGGTTCGCGGTCGTTCCTTTGTTCTTTGTCAGATACACGGTCGTCCCGCTGGTCACGTTGTTGCCCCAGTATCCGGAACCGACGTTGTTCGTGGTTCCCGGAGCCGAACTATATCGGCCAGTGGGAGCGACGAAGCCATATCCGACGTTGAAGTCCGCGCGGCTGAAATGCCAAGCTAAGTTCACAGGCTCGACCCACATATCAGCAAAACCTGTACCCCCTGCGTTTATACCGAACGGCGCCACGCCCAGAGGGCCGCTCGCCGTGAGGGAACCGTTGGCGAATGGCAGCACCACGTAAGGCGCGAAATGAGCGCCAAGGAATTTGGCCTTCGGCACGTAAAAAAGGATGTTCTCTGTCGCCCAGAATCCGTAATCTCCCGTAATTCCCGGGACGGCCTTCGCACTTGAATTGTTGAGTTGACTTGCGGAGTAATTAATCGTGATGTTCGCGTAGGTGAATCCAGGGTCGGGCACCACGCCAGCATTCAGGCCATATTGACCCGGCACATATTGCCCCTTCTGTTGAGCTAATAAAGGCAAAGCGCTACAAAACAGGACGCACGCAAGAGTCATTAGTAATGACTTCATCTGAATGGTCATTGACTACTCCTTGATTCTTGCGCCCGGCAGCGCAATTAAGCTCGTGCATGCCAGGCGGCCGACTTTCGAAGAATGCTTTCTTAGATCTTTTCGAGCGGCTGAGGAATCGGCCGCGAATTAGAAGCTTCCGTAGGCTCCTTCCGAGAACTCATCCTTACCCCATCCGGTCCGAGCGAGAACTGGCAAAAGTGCCAGTTCCGTTCGCACTGGTTGTTCGTTAGCTTTCTGTTTGCAGCGCTGGTCGTGAGGAAGAATCAATGAGCGTGTGCTTTTGCCGTTCGCTTCGCTTCAGAAAGGAATACTTATGAAAGTCAGAATTCTCGTCGGTGTGGTGCTTGCATGTTTTACAAGTTCACTAGCCTTTGCACAGAACGTATATGTGAGTTTCAGTCCAGGCCATGACTTTTCCGAATATCATACTTACGCTTGGGGTCAACAGAAAAACCCCAACCAGATCACTAGCCCGTTCTTGGCGCAACAGGCGCAAACTCAGATCAATGCGCAACTGCAGAGCCGTGGGCTGCAATTGGTTCAAGAGTCTCAGAATCCCGACTTGATCGTAGTAGCAAACGGTGGGATGAAGACGCAGACCTCCTACAATGCCTGGGGTACGGGCGGGTTGCGATGGGGCGGAGGGATGGGCACTATCACGCCAGAACAAAGCGTCATTGGCACGTTGATTGTAGATCTGTATGACCCGAAGGCAAAGGAGCTGGCTTGGCGCGGCACGGCTCAAGACACGCTGGATCAGAGCAATTCTCAGAAGAACCTAGAAAAGGTAGACAAGGCTGTAGTGAAAATGTTCAAGAAATATCCATATCCAGCAACGAGCAAATGAGCTCCCCAGGCAGTTCCCTGCCCCGATGAAAATTTAGAAGTGGGCGCGACCGTAGTGTTCGGACTTGTATCCGTTCACAAGAGGAACTGATGCGCCTTTCGTGGAGTGAATTTTCGGATGTAATATGTCGCGATCGATGAGCCTAACTTGCAGAGTTCAATAGGGTATCTCGGAAAGTCCTGCTTGTTGCCAGGTCGCAGAGGACAGATCAATTTTGGTTTGGCATGACGGTGCGGCCAAAGCCTGACGCGCGCGCACATACGCGGCCTCAATGGCGGAGCGGTCCCGAAGCACGGCGTCTGTGCAAGCGCCCCCGACCATTAGTTCGGCTTGTGCTCTCAACTCCAAGGACTGATTGGGAGTGTTGAGAAATGGCGCCAGAGAACCGATAGCGTCCAGAACCCGCACAGTCAATTCCACCGAGTTCTTCGTTGCCTGACGCAGCGGATCGAACCCTAAGGACAGGATTCGTTCAGGTGGCGTATTCTTCTCGAACACGCGCGCTTGCCCGTGACCGTCACGATGCACTCGGTTATACACCTGTGCTTGCAAAATATCGCGCAAGCCCGCGGCCAGCGCGTCAACGCAATGTAGCGTTGTGAGGGGGTCGTCAATCGCCGGGGACATTGCGAGCAGTCCGATCTCCAGAATTTGTGCGATGGCATACTCGGGATCTTGGTGTAGCGATCGCTTCCGCCCCACCACCACTCCCTTTGTGAAAGCACGATGTAGCAGCTCGATGGATGCAACGAGAGGAAGTTGGCTACCGTCTGAACTGCCAACTGCGAGCACAGAACCTTCTAGCACAAAGTCTCCTGGCCAGCGCAAGAATGCGATCACAGCACGGCTGTCAACAGCGGCTTGCGTCAGAACCGCATAGTCAATGCGCTGCAAATAGCCGCTCGCGGGTGCCAAAAGGGAGAATTCCGGTTCGATTGACACGTGCTCTGGAGTCAGGGCATGCTCGGAGACAGAGCCCAACCTCCGCAATGTGGTCTTCAGATTTGCCAGAATCTCAATTAGCATGGTGTCCGCGTCGCCCATGCCTGCAACGCGGTTCACGAAAGAAAGAATCGCAGCGATGCGGCTGCGCGGTACTCTCAAGAAACTCAACATTCGATTGCTCCTTTGACGTTACTCGGAATAGAGCGTCAGCGAAGCTCCCAAGATAATCAGCAATATCGGCCAGGCGTTGTTCAGCGTTCGACGCCATTTGGTAGGTGCCTCTGACAGTCCTTTCGTAATGACAATTCCAAATCCGACTGACGCATACCATCTGTGTTGCAATTGAATACGCTCCATCAATGCCATTGGGTCAGGTCCATGCATGCCGGCCTCGTGGGAATGAAAGAGCAACAGGACGACACCCACCAAGCTAAGCACGGGGAAGACCCACGCGCTCCAAGCGGCTTTTAGGCGGCCGCAAACTCGCTGGGTCTCGACGAGACCTAGGGCCAGGAGAATAATGGCAAAGACTTTATGCTGAAGGTCTTCCAGGTTGTGGCTTAGCGCGTAGAACGCACTCTGATCGCCCCACGGCCATATTTCCGTGTCGCTGAAAATCAGAACAAAGAATCCTGTTAGAAGAAAACAGAACGGCCAAGCGTAGCGGGCAAGCGGCCAGAACGCGGTAAGGAATTTTTGCGTCAGGATGAGAATGCCTGCCAAAACAATCAAAAGACCCGCTAGATGGTGGTTAAATTCGCTCTCGCGCCGGTCCGCCAGGAGTCTCGCTTCCGCGGCCCGGCCATCCTCGAGAGAGGTCACATGATCATGTTCGGTCGCCTGCATTTCGGGCATATCCGGCATACGCGACTGCTGTGACCGTGCCGAGGTTGGAGAGATCAACGGAACTAAACCAAGAAGCAGAAGGACCGCCCCTCTACGCATTTGCGGAAATCGTTGAAATGAAAAGAGACTCATCGACCCTCCCCAACTTTTAGAAAAAGGTACGCACCAAGACCTTCGACCAAATCAAACCTAAACAGGATTTGGCCGACGAATCCGTTAGCCTCTAACACCAGTTTCAATTCCTACTGCTCCTGCTGGGGTGCCTGCAGCAAAGCCGGTTGCAGCTTCGAGAGTTCACCAACCGTCGAAAGCCTGATAATGGCGGCTGCTGCACTGCACCTTACGGCGTGGTTCTTATCCGCCAGCTGCCCGAGGATCGCAGGCATCAAGCGGGGGTCGCCGCGCCGGGCTATTGCATTCAACGCGGCTACTCGGACCGTTGCCCGCTTTTCTGAGGAAGCCTTTACAAGAGCTTCACCAATGCGAAGATCCATACCGCTCGACAGCTTAGTCGCCGCCTCTGCTCGCACGGGTGATGAATAGTCTTTGGAGACGGCCTTCGCGATTCCCCATCCGACACCGCCGTAGGGTACGAACCCAATTCCTGACTCAAACGCCAGCTCGACCATCTTCTTGGAATTTTTCAACAACTGCTTATGTTCCTCGATGACACTCGCGCCGCTCTTGCGCTCACCGATCAATATTTCGTAGTAAGCGTCGTAACCGCTAGCGTCCCCAAGCGAAAGAAGGGAATTCGACGCAGCAAGAACGACCGCAACGACCTTGTCCCCTAGTGCAGTTTTTAATGCGGGGACCGAAGTTGTGGATCCAATCTGTCCCAGGGCGGTGGCTGCAGCAGCTCGCACGTCTGGATTCTTGTCCGAGAGAGCCTCTTCGGCGAGCATGACGGCACGGTGATCGTCCGTTAGAAATCCGAGCGCACGAACGGACGTAACGCGCTTTAGTGTGCTGTGACTTCTTTGTGCCGAGAGAAGAACTTCCCAGGCCGCTTGCTCTGAAGCTTGCGCCAATGCACTTCCGACGCTAATGAGTAGCAGACAGCCCGCGGTGAAAAGACGCCAATAACCCGAACGCGGCCTTCTGAAAGACGCTTTCAACAGACTCGCCATGCTGCGAGCACCCAACCATTCGGCTCCAAGAAACACTAGTAGGCTGATACTTCCGCGAGAACTGTCAAAACTGACAGTGACGTATTGAATTGATACTTACTATTTTAGGCGCTCGGTGTTAGTTCTCCCAGTAAGGTCGAAACGCTTTTCACTTGGCTGAACTTGAGAGTTGCCAAGTGGAGCTGTCCACCAGCCGGCCAGAGCCCGCGTGTCGCGCTTCTTGAGAACTTCTTTCCGATATGGCCAATCGGGGGACATTTCTTTGGCCGCGCCAATCAACCTCCGGAAAAGAGTGGGACAATGAATGCGATCGGTGGCTTGCACTCTCTGGGGGAACGCTTCGTAAGAGCCCTGGCGCGCATACGTACCGGCAGTGCTCTGCCCGAGATCGACCAGGCCTGGGATGCCACTAAGAGAAACGGAGCGTTCATCATGCGCCAAGATGATATCGCTCCCAAACAAGATGGCCTGAAAGCACGTGATTATGGTTCACGGTTTCGAGACGTCGCCGACTCCGCTCCAATAATGATATGGATATGCAATTCCGACAGGCTGTACACATATTTCAGCAGGAGGTGGTTGGAATTCACAGGACGTCCCCTCGAACGTGAACTGGGGAATGGGTGGGCAGAAGGAATTCATCCTCAAGATGTGACAAAGGTTATTCAAACCTATTCCGACGAGTTTGCAGCGCGCCGCGAATTCAGAATAGAATACCGGCTCCGGCGCTTCGACGGGCAGTACCGCTGGATCCTCGATGCAGGTATGCCACGCTATGACACTGGCAAGAAGTTCCTCGGATACATCGGCTGCTGCACTGACATAAACGAGCGAAGGGCGACCGAAGAGGCATTCTTGGAAGTGAGCGGGCGCCTGATTGCGGCACAAGAGGAAGAGCGCGCACGTATTGCCAGGGAATTACACGACGATTTGAGTCAGCGTATGGCGATGCTTGAGATTGGCCTGGACCAATTGAAACAGAGGCTAGCTGCATCGTCGCCAGCGGTCAAAAAACAGGTGGCAGACATAAATCACATAGCGAATGAAGTTTCATCATACATCCACCACTTGTCGCATCGCCTTCATCCATCCAAGCTGCACAATCTAGGCCTGGTGGCGACACTTCATGGCCTTTGCAAGGAGCTATCCGAACAGAACAATCTGAAAGTTCACTTCACCTATTACAATATTCCTAGGATGATGCCAAATGATGTGAGCCTATGTCTGTATCGAATTTCACAAGAAGCGTTGTGGAATGTCGTAAAGCATAGTTCGGCACGCGAAGGACACTTGGAACTGTCGGGTCATGCTGACCAAATTGCTCTTTGCGTTTCGGACGCGGGTACGGGTTTTGATCCCGAGCTTGCGAAGGAAAAACCTGGACTCGGTTTGATTAGTATGAGAGAACGGCTGAGGGCCGTGGGTGGACAGCTTTCGGTTGAATCGCGGCCGTCCCGCGGCACGCAAATCTGCGCTCGAGTTCCGCTATCTAAGAACACAATTAAAGGTACAAACAATTCTGCTGCGCATGCAGTAAGCGCCTAGAGATCGAGAGGAAACGAATGGGTACTACTTCGAAGCTTCCACGTGTGATTCTTGCCGATGACCATACTATTCTTGTCGAAGCCTTCCGCAAGCTTCTCGAGCCCACCTGCGAAGTGGTCGCCACCGTTGCCGATGGGCATGCGTTGCTTGAAGTTGCGCCTAAGCTCAGGCCAGACGTCATTGTCCTTGACATAGCCATGCCCCTCTTGAATGGCCTTGATGCGGGCCGGCAAGTAAAGGAGATCGTTCCTGGAGTCAAACTAATCTTCTTAACGATGAACGAAGATCCTGACTTGGCGGTCGAGGCGATCCGGATGGGAGCATCTGGGTATTTGCTGAAGAAATCAGCCGCATCGGAATTGTTCAAGGCAATACAGGCGGCCATTAAGGGACAATCGTATGTGACCCCACAGATCGCCAGGGGAATTGAGACCTCATTCATTCGAGATCCTGAAGGTAACAAACACTATCAAACACTGACGCCGCGCCAGCGACAGGTCGTGCAGCTGCTGGCCGAGGGCAAGTCCATGAAGGAAGCTGCCGATGTGTTGAGCATCGCCACTCGCACTATAGCCTTTCACAAGTACCGAATCATGGAAGATTTGAAGTTGAAGACAACCGCCGATCTCATCCAGTTCGCCATGAAGAACCACATCGTGGTGTCTTGACCAAACGCATGCCTTCGTTCGGCTGTTAGTTTTGGCAGTAGTCTCTCATCGACCGAACCTCCAGCCTAACTACCAACTTCATTAGTTGGCTAGTCACACAGTTGGCTCGCCATGAGGTGAGGCAATTGTCTCGCGTGCGAATACTTTTGGCAGATGATCATCCGGACCTCCTGCTGATCGTCTCCGACCTCCTGAACTCCATGTTTGATGTCGTTGGCGCTGTCAGAGATGGGGAGTCCTTGCTAAATGCCGCCGCGTATCTTAAACCTGACGTTTTGGTAATGGATATTTCGATGCCGGTGCTCACGGGTATCGAGGCCGCACAAAGGCTGAAGGAGCGCGACGACACAGCTCGAATCGTTTTCCTCACGGTTCATGATGACCCCGATTTCGTGCGCGCATCGTTGGCTACTGGTGCATTCGGATATGTCGTTAAGCCTCGACTTGCATCCGACCTTGTGCACGCAATTCGCGAAGCCCTTGCAGATCGAATCTTCATTTCTCCGTCCGTTCCGACCGCATCTTCGCGTTAGCAAAATAGCAGCGCGAATTGCGTCACACCTGCGCGACGTAGCTATCTCTGCTAGCACTTTTGACAGTTCAGGGAATCCTTTGTCACACGTATGTTCCTCGGCGGGCGAAGTCTGATGAAGCCTCGGTCGATGCGACTCGGTAGCCATGAGTGCTGAACAGCATTCGCTTCAGGAGGATTCGTGATCGTCCTTGTATTGACGTGCGCAGTAATAGCCCTATGTGGTTTGGCTCTCGTGCGCTCGATCGTTGCCTCCTCGCGTCGCCGCTAAACTGCCCGCAATTTTAAGCTGCTAGCGGTTTGCCAATCCCGGTCAAACGTCTGTTACTTCTGACAGTTTCAACCTCACCTCGTGTCCACTTATCCTGCGGCCCGCTGGGAAAAGGGGAAAGGACTCGGGTCGAGGCACACTCCACAGAGGAAAGAAGAAGCGCCTCTCGAAAGCCCCTCCGTCCGGGTCTCAAATGTCCGGTGTCACGCAATCTTAAAGACAAAAGTTGGTGTGCTCAGCCAGCGCTGACCGCCGCCGCTCGAGGAACAGAGGGAGGTGATTTGGGCACCAAGCGACTGCAAAGCAGGTGACGGATACCGCTCAAGGGAATTTGGACCGTCATGATAATTGGAGATCACATCACAATTGTTAGTACAAATACAGAAATGAGGAAAAAGAGATGAAAATCAGGAATGCAACTCTGTTGGGCATTCTTCTGCTCTCTGGAACGAGTGCCTTCGCGCAAGAGAGTGCGCCAAGGATTGAAGTCTTCGGCGAATACTCCTACTTGCGCTTCAATCCAACAATTCCGCACCTGAAGAATCGTAGCTTCAATGGCGGGGGAGGAGGAGTGACCTTCAATATCACTCAGCATTTTGGAATTAAGGGCGAGTTGATGGGGTATGGGAGCACTAGCTTCAACGTAACTACGACCGCTCCAATCGTGACCCCTAAAGGAACGATTCCGGTGGGCACCTTCAACTCCCAAGGAAACATGTTCACCTATCTGTTCGGACCAGTAGTAAAGATTCCCACGAAAAGGTTTACCCCGTTTGCCGAATTGCTCTTCGGGGGATCAAACAGCAACGGTTATGCGCACCTCAGCAAGGCGATTGTTGCGGGTGGCGGAACCATCTCAGCAACTGGAACGCAGCACCCGTTTACTATGGCTCTTGGCGGAGGGCTTGATTTTCATATCAGCAAGAACTTCTCCGTCCGTCCAATAGAACTTGACTACGTGCTGACTCGCTATACGAACCCATTTACGAACACGAACAATCAGAACAACTTCCGCTACACTGCAGGCGCTGTGTTCAGATTTTAGTCTCGGACACAGTGTTCCTTGCAAAAAACTAGGAGACTGTCGACGTAATGACTGCCGGATCACCGAAGTCGCAGTCTCCTATCTTCTTTCTACGTTACAGGCAGGCTAGCTTCCGGGTGAATGAATTCTACTGAACCAATCGATTTCTTTCGTCACGCGCGACACGCAGTGCATGTTCATTCTAGTTCAGTCAGATCGTACGCTCGTCTCAGCCATGACCCAACGCGGATCCGGATGAGATCTCCTCTCACGAGGAGAGGCACATGTTGCTTCATTGATCCCCCAGTCTCATCCGGATTCCCCTTCCGGCTCTGATGCGACGAACTTTACTCCAGTTCGCGATTCGGATTACTCTCGGGCGACCCTCACAGCCCTCCGCACTTTCTTCAATGGCGTTCTAAGGAGAGATACCGCGGGATCAGCCCCTCGAGCCAAGGCCGGCGTTTACATCCGAAGGCCACAAATCCATCCTGGAGATCATTCGTCGATTGCGACTGCGTCGGTCCAACTCTCTATTGCCTGTAACTCTTGCCTGTAACTTTTGCCAGTTTTTTCCAAGCTGGCTCATGCATATCGTTCGAGGCAGTGGCTCACACCAGTAGTCACAGAACGAGGAGTGTCTCATGAAGAACCTTGCCTTCAGGATGTTTTGCGCCCTTTCGGTTGCAGCCATCGCCGTTGGATCGACTGCCTACGCACAGGAAACATCCAAATTGAAAATGTCTGTCTATCCCGATGAAGCCTACACATTCGTCGACGGAAAGGCCATTGGCCCCGGAAATCGCACGATCAAGCTGCCTCTTGGAACGCACAACGTGTTGGTGGCTAATTATGGTTTCAAGTTTTTCCAGAAGGACGTCACTATGGATTCGGGGAAGCCCACCATTCTGAAAGTGACGCTCGATCCCTCAGGGGATGAAGTATCAGGTCCGCGTGGGCGCATCCAGCTCGAGCTAGGGCCTCTCGCTCTCGGTGACGCCGGAGACCATGCCGTTCTGCTGAACGGAAAAACAGCCAATTATTTTGTCGGGCACATCGATGAGTTCAACAACGATATCGGCTGGCGGCAGGAACTGATCGTTCCGCCTGGGAACCACCAAGTTACCGTTACGCGAAGAGGCCAAGAAGTCTGGGCCGGAACGGTGGCTGTTGCTCCTAACCAGCGTGTGATCGTAACCATCTCCAACGGAAAGCAGAAAACCAAAGATTGGCAGGCTGGGGCTCAACCTGGGGCCCTACACCGATTTAGGGCAGGGACTGCGAGTTCGAGGATTGTGATCGCTCCCGTGAGTAGCGAGATCACCTCGACTCCACCAAAGATCGACTGCGGTCAACCGAGTCAATTGAAATGGACCTCCGCGGAAACGATCGACGCCGATATCAGCGGCATGAGCCCCGTCCCGGTGACTGGAGACCGAACCGTATCACCAAAGCAAACTACTGCCTACGATTTCACCGCGACCGGTCCCGGCGGAGTCACAAAATCCAGCGCTACTATTGAAGTCAACCCCGTGGTGCAGTCGTCTCTGACGGCATCGCCTGCAGAAGTGCAGTATCGGCAAATTGGCGATAAAACGATCCATGGAGGCGACGCCACCCTGAATTGGTCAAGTTCGAATGCTGATGCCGCTTCTCTCGAACCCTTCGGTTCAGTCGGGACCAGCGGAAACAAGTCTGTGGTCATGAAGCCGACTCAGACCACAAATGGACCAGTCAATGAAACAGTTAAATACACTCTAGCTGCGACAAACGCATGTGGTGGTTCAGACACGAAAACCGCCGCTGTCCACATCACAGGCTCCATTGAGCCGATTCCGGACGTACTACTGCACAGCGTCTTCTTCCCAACTGACTACCCTACCAAGGAGAATCCGTCGCTCGGACTAGTTCGCAGTCAGCAAGAAGCTCTGGAGGCTCTCGGGACCGGGTTCACAAAATATCTGGAATATGATCCGGACGCCAAGCTCTCACTGGCTGCGTATGCCGACGAACGTGGTCCAGACAAATATAACCGGAATTTATCTGAGCTCCGCGTACAGCGAGTCAAGGAGTTTCTGGTATCCAAGGGAATCGTTGAAGCCAAGATCGAGACGTCAGCCTACGGTCAAGAGAAGCAGCTTGAAAAGAGCGCAGTTATAGAGCTGCAGACCCAGAATCCAAATCAGCCTCCAGAGACTCGGGTGAAGAACTTCCGTGCGACATGGCTCGCCTACAATCGCCGGGTCGACGTCGTCCTTATTCCAACAAACCGGGAATCGCTGCGCTTCTATCCGAACAATGCACCTGATTCAGATCTCTTGTGGCAAAGAGCAAGGCCTGAAGTGCAGTTGGTTGAGCAAAACCAGTAACAGCATTCGGTCATTTGCTGCCAGCGGTTAAGGGCCCATACGCCGGAAAGGCAAGTGTATGTGGCCCAGATGGGAGTAGAGCTTTGCGCGAACCAAGACGACATGCGCCAAACAACTCACCCTTGGGAAAAGCCATTCGGTTGGCCCACCATGGCGATTCCGCGGCTTTCGAGTTCATCTATCGGCTGCACTCGCGGCTTGTCTACAGCATCTGTTTGCGCATGTTGCGAGACCCCTTTGAAGCCGAAGACTTGACCCAAGAGACCTTCGTCCTGCTGCTGCGTAAGATTCACACTTTTCGCGGCGAATCGGCATTTTCATCTTGGCTATATAAGTTAACCACTAACCTTGTCCTGATGCGCTTCCGTAAGAAAGTTCTTCAGTCCACGTCGCTCGACGAGATCAGTGCTCATGTGGAAAGCGGCGAAACGCGTAGTGAGATCGGCAGGCCCGACCCGTACCTCTCCGGCTTGTTCGACCGCATCAACCTCCAGGCGGCGATCGACCTCTTGCCGGCTGGCTGCAAGACGACTTTCCTTCTACATGATGTCGAAGGCTACGAGCACAAGGAGATTGCAGGAATTCTTGGGTGTTCGGTCGGAAATTCCAAGGCGCAGTTGCACAGAGCTCGCAAGCGGTTGCGCAAATCGCTTCGAGCAGCAGCGCAATGCACACACCACCAACAGCACAAGGCGACCGGCGATTCGCTGGTATTGGCGAGTAGCTACTAACGCCGCTACGCGTCGTGGAACCAAGACGTCGCTGGGCCGCGGAGAGTGCGTCCCTGGGACGGGGAAATTCAGACCGGTGCCGTGCGCGTAAATATTAAATCGGCTGAAACATTGGAGTTAAGTTATGAGAAAAAACGCGATCACGTTCCGGGGTCTAATTGCTACGCTTGCTTTTCTGCCGTTCGTTTGCGCTATCGCGCCGGACATATCCTCGCGCGTCGACGATCAATCACCCGTCACCGGCAGCGTGAATCAGGACTCACCCGGCCGGATCATCGGCCGGGGCCAATCAATCCACATGAACGTCGATCTAGCGCTCGTCAATGTTACGGTTACTGATCCCTACAATCGCGTTGTGACCGGCCTTGAGGCCGATAACTTTCGCGTCTTTGAAGACAAGATCGAGCAGGAGGTTGTGAACTTCTCTTCAGAAGATGTTCCCGCATCCATCGGCGTCATTCTTGATCTGAGCGGAAGTATGGCCGACAAGCTCGGCAGAGCAAAGGAAGCTGCGCTTCAATTCCTCAGGACTGCTAATCCACAGGACGAGTTCTTTGTCGTCGGTTTCAACAATCGCGTCCAGCTCCTCAGTCGGTTCACGGACAATGTCGAAGAAATTCAGGCTGGCATGCTCACTATGTCTGCGAAAGGTGCCACCGCTCTGCTCGATGCGATCTATTTGGGACTCACTCAAATGAAAGACGCACATCACGCTAGACGCGCTTTGCTAATCATTTCCGACGGTGGCGACAATCATAGTCGGTATTCCGAGGGCGACATCAAGCGTCTGGTTCGAGAGGCAGACACCCAATTGTACTCCATCGGTATTTTTGATCCGATACGCTACGGCGCTAAGACGATCGAGGAGCTCAACGGACCTTCACTGCTCACTGAAGTCACGGAACTCACAGGTGGACGGGCCTTCTCTGCAGGCGACCCAAACGAGTTGGCGGACATCGCAACGAAAATCGGTGAGGAGTTGCGCAACCAATATATTCTGGGATACCACCCAAGCAATAAGACCCATGACGTTCGCTGGCGGAAGATCAAGGTCAAATTACGCGTCCCCAAAGGGCTGCCGCCCCTCAGCGTGTTTGCCAAGACAGGCTACTATGCGCCCAATCTCTGAGTTATTCCAAGCTGCGGCCTATTCACAGGGACGATCGTTCACTACCCTTTAGTTGCCGCGTATTTTCAAGTACTTGTTAGTGCCCAATAGCCGTGTAAGTTGTAACCACACTTCGGACAAGTAGGTTGATTCATACAGCCTCCGGTTTTATTTCCCAGATGGCCGTTGCGAATGGATGGGAAGCCCTTTTCTAGCGGCGGCCTTTGTACGCGATGTATTCCGCTTGCGGGCTTTTGGCGACAGCAGTGTGGTTATGTGGCCTGCGATCGTGCCGATGCTGTCGGCCTTCGAGAGCACAACATCGATGCCGTAGATCGAGCCGAGTTCCTGATTTAGGCCGTCCGCGTGTACAGTGAACAGAATTATTTTAGGGCGGGGTTGCACCACCTGCAGAAGCAATGCGGTGTCTGTGCCGCTCATGCCGGGCATGGTCAAGTCCAGCAAAACTAGGTCGGGCCGCAATTCCTTAGCCATTTTGATGGCCTCGGCGCCGTTCTCGGCTTCGCCGCAAACTTTGAAGGGAGTGTTGGTCTCGACAAGCATACGCAACAGCTCGCGAATGCGCACATTGTCGTCAACGATGAGGATACCATTGGACATCGAAGGCCCCCTTAAACTGAATCGCGTAGGCGTTCTAATAACAGCGCTAAGGCAGCCTCTAATCTGTCGGACGGCTCTGCACATTGACACTGAATTGACCGGTGTCTTATTGTCCGCTCTGCGTGCGAAACGCTAGGTGCGGGCTGGATGTGACGCAACCCTCGTCCGGGTGCGGCAAGTCTGGCCCGTCCTTTTCTTGTCGAAGAGGAAGCTGCTGCCTGTTTCCCTCCACGGACAGCAGCAGCTTCCTTCCGCGCCAGCTACCGATTCTTTCGCGGCTCGTAGCGTTCGGAGGTGGCAGATGTTCTTAATTTGGACGCTAATTATTGGCTTGATTGTGGGGGCCGGAGCAACGCTGATCACGCCAGGCAAAGACCCGGGCGGCATCTTGATAACTACGGCCTTTGGAGTTGCTGGCTCAGACGTTGGCGCAAAAGTGGGGCTCGGATTTAATATCCCAGCGTTCGTACCGAAGCCAATTGTCCGTAAACTCCGTAAAAATCGTCAGCCAGTTGCGATCGCAGTGGCGAGCTAAATGATTGATCCAGCAGGAGAAAAGTGGTGCGCCCGGGGGGACTCGAACTCCCGACCTTCTGGTTCGTAGCCGTGGAGGCGGGAAATCTAAGTGCTTTACGTGGCGTTGCATCCGGGCGTTTTTGCTACTTTCCCCTGCTCCTCAGTTGTCCATAAGTTGTCCGTAAACTCCGGACGGGCCACGCTTTTGCCGCGGACTCAGCGAATACGAAAGCGATAGTGTTTTTTCCAGCGATACACGTCACCGCTTTTTCGAAATCGTCCTGCTCGGCCAACGCCATTTCATCAAGCGTGTTCTCCACTTCGCGGACAGAGTAGGGCGTGGGCTCCATCGAGTCATGCACCTGCTGCGCCGTACCCTCTCCCATCGCTCTTAATCGAGATTTGACGGTCTCGTATCGCGTGCGGTCGTCCATCGTTTTTACCCTGACGTACGTTAGTCCAGTTTGGGGGAGTTTGCACCACCTTTGGGCGACCATCGACGCGGTGGCTTAAGGTCATGAACGCTGTACACGCAACATGACGGGCGGCATGAGAAGGAAAGGGCCGGGCTACTGGAGAAAGGGTTCGATAAATGCGGTCGGCAGCGCCGTCTCTATTCGCGCCGTTGGGTTTGGGTACAGGAGAAATGTGTATTGGAGCCCGCCGCTTATCAACGAGTTACGCTGGTACTAAAACTCAAAAAATGGTGATACTTGGACATGCCCGGCAGGGTTTTGCGGTCATTTTGCGGTCAGTTTCGAACCT
>WNFP01015376.1_pt1 | contig 17464 bp, 13 predicted proteins | sample 5400201 | NCBI WGS metagenome assembly WNFP01 (sample SAMN13153355, study PRJNA577476) | soil metagenome | isolation source: 115 cm saprolite under Madrone tree | place: USA:California | collected 2016-06-14 | reverse complement strand
CTCCTTCGGAGTCGGACAGCTCAAAACTGGCGCCACACACTTTGTGTCCGCCGAGGTTAAAGCTACCAAGCTGCAAGCCTTTTGCGATAACGGAATACACCCTCGTGCTTTCGAAATGGTGCAGGGGACTGTGTACTTCGGCTTGGGTAACCTGAGAAGGGAGGTTCTCGGCTTCGACGACGGACTGTTTGATAAGCGTTTTCGGGTCCCCGGTATCAATGTAGAAACGGTATTCCGAATTACCGACTCTCCCGATGACTTCCAAATGGTATTCTGGAGTGACGGACAGCGGAATATAAGTGAAACCTTCTTGTTCGTAAGCTGCGCGGGTCCTGGCTGGATCAGCGGTCGGTGCCAAAATGATTTGCTGGTTCGACCAGTCGACGATCGCGTTTTGGCGCAGGAGGATATCCATGCCAATCATCCCATTTCGGTTGAAATCGCCAGACCAACCGGGCGGGAGTGATCCGTGGTTCAGCTCGCTCAAGCTTTTAGCGGTTAACTTGGCGCCGCCGGTGGAAAAACTTCCGACTTCCAGACTGCCTACTTGGATGATCAGCTTGTGCTGCGCAATGATATCATTGGCCGGGTCACCCTCCCGGTCAGGACCATGCAGCAGGCGCAGCGCTTTTGCCGCTTCAATATCGACCTCCGATGAAGGTGCTCCAGTATCCAGCAGCCACCAAGTCGGCGTAGCATGATTGATCGAAACCGGAGCGAACAAAAAGTTTCCCGCGCGAACCAGTGGCGTCGAGTTTTTTTCAACACCAGCAATCGACAGGAGAGGCTGATGAAAGGGTGCCATCGCCCATACAAAAAGAAAGATCCTCCTCATCGACTCCGCATTTTATCCGATTAGCTCGCCTAAGTCAGCGACCTATGCGGACCGTGTGCTACCGGCGTTAACTAACCCCCGGCGATTGCGGGAACGATGCTCACCTCATCACCTGGTTTTACGGCCGTTTCGGCGTCTTGAAGAAACCGAATATCTTCGTCATTGACGAAGACGTTTACGAATCGGCGAATGTTATTTTGCTCATCGCAAATCCGTTCTTTCAGACCGGGGTAACTTTGTTCCAAGTTGTTGATTAGATCCCTGATCGTCGCGCCTTCGATCTGAACAATTTCCTGATTCTGGGTTAATTTGCGAAGCGGAGTTGGGATACGGACTGGTACAGGCATAATGATTAATTGGTTGCGGTGAGTTGTGCCAGCAATGACTCGAATTCCTTGAGGGAAGGACGGATTACTGCAGGCCGGCCGATCTCTTCGGCCACTGCTTCCTGGGTTTTCAAACCATGGCCAGTGATACACAAAACAATGCTTTCGTTGCGTGGAATACGCCCATTTTCGATTAGTTTTTTGGCGCAGGCGACTGTCACACCCCCGGCAGTCTCAGCGAAGATTCCCTCGGTCTCGGCGAGCAAACGGATGGCGTCTACAATCTCCGCATCCGTGCAATCTTCCGCCGTGCCACCGGTTTCTTGCATTGCGCGGATGGCATAGTAGCCGTCGGCCGGGGTGCCGATAGAAAGCGATTTGGCGATAGTATTCGGTCTCGGTACCGGCCGGACCGTATCGGTATTATTCTTGATCGCCGTGCTAATCGGTGAGCATCCCGCAGCCTGAGCGCCGTAAATGCTAAACTCAGTGGAATCGACCAGTCCGACTTTAGCAAATTCACGATACGCCTTATGGACCTTGGTCAACAGAGAGCCGCTCGCCATCGGAATGACCGTGTGGCGCGGCAGCCGCCAGCCGTATTGCTCGGCGATTTCGAAGCCCAATGTTTTCGAACCTTCGGCATAGTAGGGTCGCAGATTGACGTTTACGAATCCCCAACCGTGGTTGCCGGCGATTTCGGAACAAAGCCGATTGACTTGATCATAAGAGCCTTCGATCGCCACGACATTCGTGCCGAAGATCAAAGAATTCACAACTTTGCTGCGTTCCAAATCGGAGGGTATCAGCACGAAGCTCCGGAGGCCGGCCGATGCCGCGTGGGCTGCCACCGCGTTGGCCAGGTTGCCAGTCGAAGCACAAGCTACAGTTTGGATACCAAGCTCTTTCGCCCGGCTTAGTGCTACAGAAACGACTCGATCCTTGAATGAGAGCGTCGGGTAATTTACCGCGTCGTTCTTTAAATACAGCTCCCTGACACCGAGCCGTTCCGCGAGCCGGCGTGCACGAATCAAAGGCGTAAATCCGGTATGTTGGCCAACCGTTGCCTCTCCTTCGATCGGAAGCAATTCGCGGTAACGCCACATCGACCGGGGGCGAGCACTGATCTTATCACGCGAGATCTGTTCACCGATCGCCTCGTAATTGTAGGCGGCTTCTAATGGGCCAAAGTCGAATTCGCATACGTGGATCGCATCCTTTGCATATTTGCGACCACATTCGCGACATTCCAGGTGCGAGAAAAACGGTGACTGATCCATAAAATAGAGTAGTTGCTACTTCCCACCAAGAGTTGCGAGTCGACCACTTTAACGCGCTCTCTCCATCTTTATCCGGCTTATCCGGACCTGGAATTGGCACCTGGTCGTCCGGCTTTCGCCGGACCGGTTGCCGTGGCATCGTCGGGCCAGTCCCTCCGCCACTCTTGATGGAATTGCCTGATACTAAGGGAGATTTCCTGTCCGTCAACCCAGAGTTGAATAGATTTTCTCAAAAGGTAAACCTAGATCAGCGCTTGAATCTTTCCCTCAATTGGCGCAGCCTTGTCCTTCCCCTCAGGGCCAGAACCGGGCTCTTAGCGGAAATCAGGCGATTTGAAAATGAATAACTCGGAAGAAACACCGGAGAAGTTTTCCCAGAGAGATTTAAAAATCGGACTTGCCGGTCTGGCAATGGCAACGGCTCTGATTGGCTTATTTCTGATGCTGATGACTTTCCTGTCTCATTTGGTGGACAGTTCATTTGCGAACAGTTTGCCGCGTTAAAGTCGCAATTGGGGCAGTTCTCACGCGTCAAGCCCTTCAGAGTGCACTAGCCAACTCTCACTGCTCATGCCAAGTTAATAGTTCCACGAAGATGTCGGCCAAGCTCCGTGTTTATCCGCCACTCGGTGAACCATTCGATAAGAAGATTGCTAACACCGCTACGATCGGTCGCACCGGCGACAATACGGTACCTTTACCGGGAAATCATGTTTCTCGCCAACATGCCATCGTCCGCTGCCATAATGCTTACCAGTACCAAATTATGGATCTGGGAAGTCGAAACGGCACATTTGTGAACGATCAGAGGGTCATCATGCCGGTGACTTTAGAGTCCGGTTCCCGAATTCGCATCGCCGATTACGAACTGGTGTTTGATCAGGATTCGAGTGAGGAAGAAGGAGAGCACGTTGACGCAACGCTGGCGGCTTTAAGCAGTGACGGAAGTCACGCGGTCCTCTCGGTTGCCATTTTGGTTTGCGATATCCGAGGATTTACGCCGATGGCCGAAAAACTAGGCGAACAAAAGATTGCTCACCTGCTCGGTAATTGGTTTCGGGATACCGGGAACATCGTGCAGTCGGCCGGTGGCATCATCGATAAATACATTGGAGACGCACTCTTGGCTTATTGGCCGGCTCGCGATCAGGAAGGAACCGAATCCGCAATTTGTTTGGATTCTGCTCTATCGATACTCCAGTTGGCAACCAGCCGAACTTGGAGCGAGGCGGACCAGCCATTTCGTGTCGGGATCGCTCTTCATTTTGGTCGTGTGACCAGCAGCAATATCGGGCAAGTTGCTGTACGCGACGCCACGATCATTGGTGACGCGGTGAATACCGCTTTTCGTTTGGAGGGCGTGATGAAATTACTCAACCAAAATCTAGTCATGTCCCAGGACTTTGCTACCGTCCTTCCTGAAGGACGAAATCTGACCGACTTCGGCGAATTCCAGCTAAAAGGGAAAAGTCAACTCGTTCGCGTTTACGGCCTGGAAGGGTTGGGCTGAACAACGAACGTCAACGAACACCGCATTTGACAGTATACAATAACATAATATGTAAGTGTTGTATGCTTGCGGATCGTACCGTTCAGTTCGCCGATGAAGTCCTTGATCTCATCGATGATTTTGTTCCGGGAGTCAAAACCAGGATAATCGCCGAACAACTTGTTCGGAGCACTACCTCCACGGCGGCCAACTATCGAGCGGCTCAACGTGCCCGCTCCAGGGCCGAGTTCTCCTCTAAGATGTCTATCGTGCTTGAAGAAGCCGACGAATCCAAATTTTGGCTCGAACGCATCGAAGCGTTTGTCTCGCCAGCTCGAACGTGTCCGTGAGGCCATAGCCTCTGCCGACGAGATTATTGCCATGACCTTTTCTTCGCGCCGGACCGCTCAAACAGGAGCCACCTCGTACCACCGCGTCAAGCGGTAACGCTAGCGAAACAACGCATCGCGGCCAGCTGCCTACACTGACGTTCGTTGACGTTCGCTGACCTTCGCTGACGTTCGCTCGCTGACGTTCGCTGACGTTTGTTGACGTTTGTTGACGTTTGTTGCTAATCCCGTTCCTTACGCGCCAGTACAAAATACGAGGCAAAAAACCCTGCGACGGTCCACAGGATTAGCGAAAGGTATCCGACGAAAATCGGGCGCGGGTTCAATAACTGGTCGCCGGTGCCCAAGCGCTTCCCCTCGGCCGCCCGATGCCATTGGTTCATATTTGTGTAGGACACATAATAATTCTCGTCCTTAATCAGATCGCCATCGATCTGCCGAAATAGCAATGAACTGGCGTCCCCGATCCTTTGGGCTGCAAAACTGGGCATAATCTGGCTAACGAGTAGCACTGGCGAGCTCATGTCCACGGTTCGAACCGAATATCCGGAAAACAAGATCTGCGGGATCAGAATTAGAGGTACTAACATTACAGCTTGCAACGCGGAACGCGCGATCGCGGAAATAGTCAGGCCGATACCTGTCGCCGCATACCCAAGCAAGAAAAGTCCGACCAACTGCCAAGCGATTGCCGGCGGCCAAACGCGTCCCGCGATAATGATGCAGGCATACAGAATTAGACTTTGCAGATTGGTCAGTGTGCCCATCCAAAGAAATTTGCTAAGTAGATAGCTCCATCGGCTCAGGCCGACCAGCCGTTCTCGGCGATAAATTGGAACCTCTTTCACAATCTCCTGGGCCGAATTGCTGCACCCGAACCAGAGCGTGGCGATGTAGGCGAAGAACTGAGCTAATGGTGGATTGGAACTTACCCAACAGACCAAAACACCGATAATCAACGGCTGACCGATCACAATCAGGAGGTTCTTCAGGTCAGACCGAAAAATGGTGAATTGCCGCTGTAACAAGATCGGCAAGGCGAATGCTTGCTTGCCCTTCGCAGCGGGGATTCTCTTTTCGGCAGGTTCCAAATTTTCTGGCAGCGGCGGCGAGGGAATACTGTGCAGAAGTTTCGGATCAATCGTTTGCAATGCGTCATACAACCCGCTGAGTCGTGTCACACCGAAGCGGGCGCGCGCGCTCTCCGGTGGTCCCTGGAAGATGACTCGGCCGGCGCTGATGACCGCGATCTGGTCCATCAGATAAACGTTTTCCATAACGTGCGTGGTGCAGATCACAGTGCAGCCCGTATCCGCAAGCCGGCGAAGCAATTCCATCAGTTTGAACTCCGCAAATGGATCCAACCCGGAAGTTGGTTCATCCAAAAAGATGAGCGGAGGGCGCCGGAGCAGCTCTACTCCCACGCTTACTCTTTTGCGTTGGCCGCCTGATAGGAGCGCGATCCGCAGATTCTCACGTTCTGTCAGTCCGAGATTAGTCATCATCTGTTTTACCAGCGTCTCGATTTCGCGCTGCGGCGTGCGAGCTGGGAGGCGTAATCGCCCGCTGAACGTCAATGCCTCTTTTACCGTTAATTCTCCGTGAACGATGTCATCCTGGGGAACATAACCGAAGAGTTGTCTCAGCTGATTGAGATTAGAATAACCGCTTGGTCCGAGGATCCCGACGAATTGCCCCGGCTCAACGACCAGAGAGGCATCCTGCAGAATCAAGCTGGAACCAGCCTTGCGACTAAGGCTCACCGCGATCATTTTGCCGGCCGACACTCTCTGGATCCTCTGGAGTTCGTTTCCGGTGAAAGCGAAATAGAACGGGCCTAGCTGTAGTTGGTCACCGATGACCAATTCATGCTCGTCAAAGCGGCGTCCGTTCACAAACGAACCGGCGCGGCTGTGAAGATCTACCACGCGGAATCCATTCGATCCCTCTTCAATCTCGGCGTGGCGACGGGATACGATCGGATCATTCAGCTGTACATCCACGTCCGGACTGCGCCCGAAAACCAATCTATCCGATAGCGGTACGCTTTGAACTATGCGTTTACGGAAAATGATGGTTCCAGGAATCCCGAGCGGCTCGTTTGCGTTTGGATCGGGTCCAACTCTTTGTCCAAAGCCCAAGGTGACCGGGCCCAGAACAATTTGATCTCCGAGTTTGAGAGGAGTCTTCTCGGAGATTCGCACGCTATTCACGATCGTGCCGCGCTGGCTGCCCAGGTCCTCAACCGCCCATGAACTGGCTTCGAGTGTAAGTTGGCAATGGCGACGCGATATCTCTGGATGGTTCAAAATGATATCGGCTTCCGCCGCCCGCCCGATTACGATGATCGGTTTTCGAAGTGGTTCGCGCCGGGAAGGGAGGCCGGAAAGGATGGTTACGTCGGTGTCCAGAGTCCCCTAGGTAAGCGAACCAGGAGGAAAAATTCAACTTTGAACCGAGAAACGCCTCGCAAGTCCGAAAAAACTGGCCGGCAAAAGATATGGAAACAGTATTGATCACGGGAGCAAACCGAGGGATTGGACTCGCGCTGGCTGAAGCGCTATTGCGAGAGGGTTACGCAGTAATAGCCGGCTGCCGGCATCCCGAGGCGGCGACGCACTTGAAACAATTGGCCGCTTCTCGATCTGGGTTGGTTGACGTCCTTTTGCTGGATGTGAATTCCGATGAGCTTGTCTCGGCCGCTGTCGAGATGGTCCGAAAAGCGAGGAATCGACTAGACGTTATCGTGAATAATGCGGGCCTAATGCCGGAGGAAGGCAACGAATCGATCGACAATTTGCCGTTGGCGCATTTTCGATCTGCATTTGAGACCAACGTGGTCGGCTGTGCCCGGGTCATCCGCGCTTTTCTCCCCTTGCTCCGTGAAAGCCATCGACCTCGTATCCTCAATGTCTCTTCCGGGTTGGGCTCGATCTCGGCCAGGGATGACGCGAGCTATTATGCTTACGCCGTGTCCAAGGCAGCCTTGAATATGCTAACGCGTTCAATCGCTTTGGAACTCATTGCTGAAGGCATCACCACTGTGGCAATTTCGCCGGGTTGGGTCCGAACTGAAATGGGCGGCTCCGATGCGACTCTCTCGCCAGAGGAATCCGCGCGTTCCTTGGTTCAGGCGATCCAAACAGTTGATCCGGAATTGAGTGGGCAGTTCCTCGACCGGAACGGCCAACCCGGCGTCTATGTTTGGTAAGAGCCGTCAGAGAACTACGGCAACGCAAAGCATACTACCGTTGCTGCATTCCTGCCCTGGCGGGGTTTGTAAGTCTGCGATCCATAGCCCCTGACGGAACAGTACCCCTCGACCAAAACGGGTGCCGAGGCAAACAGAAACGAACAGTAGGGGACGAGCTCTCGTTCGTCCCTCCGTTTCTTGACACTTGATTTTCCCGAGCATCGGCCGTTAATGAGCCAACTTCGTTTTTTCGATGCCGCGTTTGGTGGCTGCAATCTTCCGATAATGGTCCGTTTTCTGTTAATCGTCGCAATGACCTGCGCTGTCGGCGCGGCCGGTCTAGGTTTTTTCAATCGAGAGAAGATGACAAAACTTACCGCCGATGTCATCGCGGAGAAAGACCGGTCCAATAAGCTGCAAGCTTTGGCCGACGACCTGCAACAAAAGCTACTGCAAGCAGAAGAAGACCTTCAACAAAAGCTGCGGCAAGCAGAAGAAAAAATTGCGGATGAGGACCACGTGGCTCAACAGGAGCGAGACAATTGCAATTCGGAGATTAGTGCCGCCAAAACCAAGGTCGATCAACTCACTGAGCAGCTGAACCAGCGAGAGAACGAAATAAAAGGACTCACTACGGCATTGGCCGATTCGAACCACAACCTCGACCAGAAAAAGCGCGCTGAGGATGACCGCCAACTGCTGGCCAACCGTTTGATCAACGTTGAGGATGAACTGAATCAGTTGCGGATCACAGCCGCTGAAAAAGATAGGAATAAAATTCCGCCGGTCTTGCACGGTACCATCCTTTCCATGAACCGCGATGCCCAAGCGTTGACCGTTAGCCTTGGCAGCGACATCGGAATAACGGCCAAATCTCACCTCAAAGTCGAGAAGAACGGCGAAACTATTAGCGAGCTGAGAGTCGTCTCGGTTGATAAGAACAGCTGTACCGCAGAGTTTTTATCTAATGGACCCGAGAATTTTGCGCGTGTATCAGTAGGCGATCCGGTTGTTTTTACGAAGCGATGAAAGGTTATTTGTTTATTTTGTTTGCACTCCCGCTGTTGTCGGGCTGCCAATCCGATGACCAAGCCAGTACTGATCATTCCAGGCAAAAACCGCAATTCGGCCAGGAGCAGAGCACAATCCCCTGGAATAAACCCGAGCAGTGGGAAAACGGCGGAGCGCTTGGCTCAATGCCTGGGATCGGTGGCCCTGGTTCCGCCGGACCTGGCTATTAGCAGCCCTTGCGATTCCTGGTTTTTCGAGGAGGGGCGTTAGGCGATATTCTGTTAACGCTGCCGGTTTTGCGAACCTTGCGGGATAAAGACACTTCGGCGTTTGTCGAATTGGTTGCTCCGTTTCCCGCCGCTTTGCTCGCGCAATACGGAGGTGCGCACTCGGTATGCGACCTGAGCTCAACGGCATTCCTGTCCCTATTTGCCGAGGAAGCTAGCTTGGACGGGGCACTACGCGAGAGACTACGGAAGGCGGATTGCGTCATCAGCTATCTGTCTGATCCCAAGCGAACGCTAAGGGCAAAGATCGAGAGTTGTGGGTGCCGATTTATTTCAGGACCATTTCGGCTTGATGAACAACGATTGCCAGCACCGGTCCAACTCGCTCAACCATTAGGAGAGCTTGGCCTTGTCGTGGTCGATCCGGCACCGCGCCTTTTTCTCAAGCGTCAATTCCTTTCCGGGACGCGAGCATTTTTTCATGTCGGCAGCGGCTCTTCGGCAAAAAATTGGCCGGCACCTTGTTGGAGTACGTTAGCGGCTAAATTGGAGCAACAGTTCGACGAATTGTTGCTTGTATCGGGCGAAGCGGATGAAGTGTCGACCGCTGAATTTCTTCGAACCTATCGAGGCTCGAAGCTGAAAGTCCGATCAAATCTATCAATTTTGGATCTGGCGCAGGAATTGGCCACCGCAGATCTCTTCATTGGGCACGACACCGGCGTGACTCATCTTGCTGCTGCGCTCTCCGTACCGACAATCTCCCTCTTCGGGCCAACGGATTCGATGATCTGGTGCCCTCTGGGAGAGAATGTTACCATGGTCGCAAGCGAAGATGGTTTGATGGCTAGTATAGCGGTGGAGCGGGTCTGGAATGCTGTCGAAAGGGTGCTTGATCAGCCGAAGAGATAGCCTTGAGCGTTCACCATAATGGTAGCAGGGCGAAAACCTCGGCGCATGGGGATGCAGAACGAATTCGCACAGCTACGCAAAGCGCCGAGGTTTTCGTACCTACCATTATGGTGAACGCCCCAACCGTAACCCGTGTCTACGGCTTCCTTAACCAAATGCGGTTTCGCTCGATTTCTGCACCTCGACTGAGAAAGAAATCTTTGAGCTCAGGAGTGTAGCGGCCGTACGGCTCTGGATTGAGTGCAAGGGCAACGCGACCGCCCGGCTCCAGACAATGGTGATTGAGATCATCCAAAAAAAATCCCCATTCTTTCGGACTCCACACCGTTTCGCTGCCATGACCGTTAAAGCAGATGGCAAAGGCAGTGATTAAGTCGAATTTACGCGAGAGGTTTGGCAATGGCTCAAACGATTCAATCCGCCAGATCACGCGCTCCAGACCAAGTAGCTCAAACATTTCACCATAAAACGACGGCTCAGCGAGGTCGAGTCCGAACACTTCGTGTCCCAGTTGCTTGAGAACGAAGAGAAAATAACCGGCTCCACTGCCAATATCCAGAATCTTCAGTTTCGGATCTCGGTCGAGTCGAAGTGAACGGACGTGCTGGACCGCATTCTCGAGCCAATGTTCAACGTCCGTATATTTTGGCCATGCTTTAAACTCGCCCGGCACATGGTATTTCTGGCGGAGGGCATCGAGCTTCTCCTGGTCGATGTCTCGCAGCAGATCTTCAGCCCTAAGGGGATTTTGCCAACGATAGAATCGGTCTACGCTGCTGGCCCAAGCTTCGCCGGAAGTAAGTTTTTGAAGTTTACGACTCAAATTCATAAGCCCGTGCCGGATGCGGATGGATTCATTAGCCAGCTCTCTCGCGTTCTCAAGGAAAAAGCAGTTTCGCCGGTTCGAGGATACACAACCGGAAAACAGGATCTAGGAGTCAGCCGGCCGGGTCGACTGAACAGCGAGGGATGAGCCGCCGACCTTGGCCCTTTGCGATTGTGATGGTGATAACCGAGTCATCGCCAACCGGTACGCACCGAACACTCTTTCTCGGAAATGGTCCCAAGTGAACTGCTGGACCACTCGAGCTCGTCCCGCGGCGCCATAACTGCGAACCAAATCGGGCCGGTCGTACAATTGTCTGATGGCGCGCGCAAGCGCGCCAACGTCGTTGGGTGGGATAATTAGTCCGTTGAAACCGTCCAGAACGACATCTCCCGCTTCTCGCGTCGTGATCTGTGCCAATCCGCAAGCTGCCGCCTCATACGTTGTTTTGGCACTTCCCTCAAGAGAGGAAGGAAAGACATGAACGGAACCTGCTCGATATACGTTTTCGACGTCCTTAGCGAATCCAAGCACCTTTACGTCAGCCGGTACGTCATCCAGATACGGTTTGATTTCCTCATGATATACGTTTTCGACGTCCTTGGTGAATCCAAGTACCTTTACGTTAGCCGGTACGTCATCCAGATACGGTTTGATTTCCTCATGCGGATGCCCGGCAAGCCAAAGCTCCGCGTTTGGAAGTTTCAGCTTTTTCCAAGCGTCGAGCAAAGTATGTACTCCTTTTCGCTTAATCAGAGCACCAACGAAAACCGCACGGAAAAGCGGCGGCGGCGGCCCCGGCTGGAATCGGCTCACGTCCACCCCTTGCGGCATGCTGTAAAGCTTTTCGTTTGGAAATCCAAGGACCCTAAAGGTGTCCGCCGCCTTCTCTGACTCGACCAAAATTAAGTCCGCTAGTTCGTACTCCTCCAAAGTCTCTTGCCGGCCGATCAATAGACTATTGAGCCAGCGCTGTGGAATCGGAGCATTCTCCATCGCGATTTCCTGGTCCGTTTTTGGCGGAAGTACTTTTCCTTTTTGGCGGTGCCAAGTGGGAATTTCCAGCAGGGAGGGAATTCCAAGCGTTTTTGCCACCCGAAGGCTGCTCAGCGCCGAACCGGACCAAGCGTGAAAAAGGTCGAAGCGCCCCGTCCGGAGAAACTGTGCGGACACGCGGTCGGTTGCCCGCTTCTTGGCGGCGTAGTAATATTTGCTTTCCAGATTCGACAACAGCCGGATGGGGTGAAAACGCAACGTTTTCATTTTGCGCCGATCGATATCCGGAGCCCGGACACCGAAAGATATCGCTTTACCCAGATGAGGCTGAATGCCTCGAATCGTTTCAAGTGCGACTAAATCCAGACCGATCCCGCCAATGCGAGCTGAAATCGCGTAGAGCACGCTACGGGGCAAACCTTCCGTCAACATAATTATCAAGGCAATCTATACCGAGGAGAGTGGACTAAAAATTTATCGGGCTGGCTATCTATGACACAACTAAGTCCGCAGCTCCGTAAGAATATTAGTTACAGTGACCAACATTAGCCAACTTTCCGGCCCAAAATAGGCGCGAAATAGTGTCGTCGGAAGGACAAATTTTTTGTAGCGGGCAACTTGCAGCCTGCAGCCCGTCTCTCACGCGGCCGATCGGGAACGCCCATTCTTGATGCCCAGGACCCGCGCTAAAAAAGGGGCCGTCCGACTTGCCCGGTTTATGGACACCTCTTCGGGAGTACCGGTTGCCACGACGTAACCGCCATCTGCTCCCGCTTCCGGACCGATATCCACGATGTAATCAGCTTCGGCTATCACATCTAAGTTGTGTTCAATCACCACCACGGAGTTGCCTTCGTCCACTAGCCGGTGCAGAACTTCCAAAAGCAACTGGACGTCGGCCATATGCAGTCCAATGGTCGGTTCTTCCAGCAGATAAAGCGTTGATTTTGGATCCCGGTTCTTTCGAATTCGTTCGTAACGGTCCCTGGCCAAACCGGCCCTGAGTTCACTCACAAGCTTTAATCTTTGCGCCTCACCGCCGCTTAAAGTGGGGCTCGGTTGCCCGAGTTGCAGGTAGCCAAGACCGGTTTCAACGAGTAACTGAAGAGGGTGGTAAATCCGTGGTTGCGGACGGAAGAATTCCGCCGCTTCCTCGATCGTCATCTCGAGAATATCACCGATGCTGCGTCCGTTGAATTCAACGGTAAGAGTCTGGGCGTTGAATCGTTTGCCGCGGCAGCCATCGCACAAGACGTAACTGGACGGCAGGAAGTTCATCTCGAGCTTCACCAATCCTTGGCCGGCGCAAACCTCACAGCGGCCGCCTTCGGTGTTGAATGAAAACCGGCTTGGATCATAACCGCGGATACGCGATTCTGGTAGTTGAGCGAACTGCTTCCGGATTTCGTCAAATATCTTTACGTACGTTGCTGGAATCGAACGCGAAGTCTTACCGATCGGCGATTGGTCAACTTCGTACACTGCAGACAAGAACTCGGTGCCGCTAATCTTTTTCCAGTCGCTTGATCCGTTGGTTCGTTTTCGCGCCCAAGACTGCTGAACGGCCGGCAATAATACCGATCGCATCAATGTACTTTTTCATTACCGCCATGGCGTCCCGCGCCCGGACCAAGATCGACGATAATATCCGCGCGACGCATGGTATCCTCGTCATGTTCGACCACGACCAGCGTGTTTCCTTTGGCTTTGAGTGCATCGAGCGTTTCTAGCAGCCGAACATTATCCCTCGGGTGCAAACCGATCGTCGGTTCGTCCAACACATAGAGAACACCGCGAAGATTCGAACCGAGCTGCGCCGCCAACCGGATACGTTGCGATTCGCCACCGCTGAGAGTATTAGCAGCTCGACAGAGCGCCAAGTATTCCAGCCCAACCCGCTGCATAAAGAAGAGCCTTTGCATGATCTCGCTCAAAATCGTATCGGCAATCGCCTTTTCCGGGCCAGAGAATTTGAATCGGGCGAGTTTATTCAGCGCTAGTTTAACCGAGTAATCGGATAGCTCTGCCAATGTTTGACCGCGGACCCGCACTGCGCGCGCAACTTCGTTCAAACGTGATCCTTTGCAGGTGGGGCAGGGTCGCTTTTCCGCTTCGTCGATCCAGTCGCTGCGCCGCTCGGCATTAAGTTCGGCCTCCAATACTGATTCTGCCCTCGAGTCTTCAGCGGAAAACGGCAAAATGTAACCGAACCCATGACAATGGTCGCACCAACCGTGCGGCGAGTTGAAAGAAAACAGTCGCGGATCCAATTCCTCAAAGGCACGTCCGCAGGAAGGACAGGCCATTTCACTGCTCAGAACCGTACGCACACCCTTCTTCGTTGTCAGAAAAGCAGATCCATTTCCTACTCGCAACGCGTCCTTCACCAATTCGGCGATTCGCGGCACATCCGTCTTGCGCAAATCGGCAATCACCACTTCGATAGAATGTTCACGAAATCTTTCCAGTTTCGGAAAATCGGTGACTGCATGACGCTGTTGGTCAATAACTAGATGAGTGTACCCTTCTCGAGCCGCCCAGATTGCGACTTCCTTATGAAATCCCTTTCTTGCTTTGATGACCGGTGCCAACAGAGAAACTGGACCCTGCTGCAAACGTTCCTTGACCTGCTTGGTGATGGCCGACTGGCTTTGTTTCGTAACGGCCACGTCGCACTTCGGACAATATTGGGTGCCGAGCTTGGCAAATAAAAGTCGGAGGAAGTGGTAAACTTCGGTAACGGTAGCGACCGTCGATTTGCCTCCCCCGGAGGTCAACCGCTGTTCTATCGCTACGCTCGGTGGCAGTCCTTCGACATGGTCGACATCCGGACGCTCCATCTGCTCGACGAATTGGCGCGCATAGGTCGACATGCTATCGAGAAACCGGCGTTGTCCCTCCGCAAAGAGAATGTCAAACGCCAGGCTCGACTTCCCCGATCCGCTAAGCCCGGTGATCACAATCATCTGTTCGCGGGGTAACTCGATCGACAAATTCTTTAGATTATGATGGCGAGCACCGACTACCGAAATGCCTGGGTGCGTGATGATCGCTCGCTGTTCAGCAACCTTGCCGATCAGGGTGCTTCGCGTGCGCCCAGCCAATCGCTCACGCAAGAACGCTCCGGTGTGCGAACTGGTTACTTGGGCCACCTGTTCCGGTGTGCCCTCGGCCACGAGCAAACCTCCGCCTACGCCAGCCTCGGGCCCCAGATCGATCACGTAATCAGCCGCCTGGATCACTTCCAGATTGTGTTCGATCACCAGTATACTGTCTCCGCGCTCAACCAACTGATTGAACACAGCAAGAAGCGGTGGAATGTCGTCGAAATGCAATCCGGAGGTAGGTTCGTCGAAAATCAAAAGTGCATGCCGGTCGGCACGACTGTTCTCGGTCAAGTGTCCGACCAGTTTTAGTCGCTGCGACTCGCCGCCGGACAGAACATTCACCGGATGTCCAAGCCGAAGGTAACCGAGTCCGACCTCGCTTAGCAGAGAAAGCGGCTGCAGCATTTTGCTTGGGGCACTCAACTTTAGCGTCAGAAAGGTAATTGCCTCGGTTACCGTCATCTCAAGGAAATCATGGATTGATTTACCGCCGACTTTTATCTCGAGTACATGCGATTGATAGCGCTTGCCTTCGCAGTCGGCACACCGAATGAATTGGTCGCTGAGAAACTGCATCTCCACTTTTTCAAAGCCGAGTCCACCACATCGCTCGCAACGCCCGGCCCCAGAGTTAAACGAAAATGCCCCGGCAGTCAGCCCGGCTGCCTTGGCGCTAGGCTGGGAAGCAAAAAGTTCGCGAATCTGATCAAAGACTCCGACGTAGACGGCCGGAGTCGAACGCGGTGTGCGCGCCAGCGGTGATTGATCGACCAGAATGACATCGTCAACGAGATGTCCACCGATCAGGCGCGAACAAATCCCCGGCGCTTCGTCGCCGGATCGCCCTTTCATGGCCAGTAGATTTTGGTATAGCACTTGTTGGACGAGGGTGCTCTTCCCAGAGCCAGAAACTCCAGTGACGCAACAAAACACGCCTAACGGAAAGCGAACCGAAAGGTCTTTCAGATTGTGCTCGGCCGCGCCCACCACTTCGATAAACCGTTTTGGTCGTCGCCGGCTCTGCGGGGTCGCAATCTTTTTTCTGCCGGTGAGATAAGCTGCGGTCAAAGAATCGACTGATGCGTGTTCGATTTGCTCGAGCGGCCCTTGAAACACCAATTGACCTCCGTGCTCACCCCGACCTGGCCCGATCTCGATCAAAGAGTCGGCTGCGCGGATAACAGCCTCCTCATGCTCTACGACCAGTAGCGTGTTGCCTTTGTCACGCAGCCCGTGGAGTATGGCAACCAACCGATCGATGTCCCGGGGATGAAGTCCAACACTTGGTTCATCGAGTACGAAGAGAGTACTCACCAGTGACGCGCCGAGGCAAGTGGTCAGATTCACTCGTTGTAACTCGCCCCCGGACAGAGAGCGAGTAGGCCGATCAAGCGTGAGATAACTGAGCCCAACATCCACCAGGTAGCGCAGCCGGGCGACGATTTGCGTGCGCAGCAACTCCGTGGTGCTATCTCCGACAGCGACGGTTACAGTAGTCAGATTGTCGATTAGTTGATCAAGCGGCAGCTGCTGAAGTTGCGGCAATGTGAATTGCTCGGTCTTTGTCAAAACACGGAAATTGAGCGTTTCGGGCTTGAATCGAGTGCCATTGCAAACCCGGCACAAGGTGTATGTCCGGTAGCGGCTGAGAAAAACGCGGACATGCATCTTGTAGGATCGCGATTCCATCCAATCGAAGAAGCCGCGTAGACCGTACCAGCCGCCATTCTCCCAAATTTCTTCGGCCGACCTGCTTGGACTGATTTCTCCTTCGATTACCCATCTCTGATCAGCTTCAGCGAGATCCTCAAACCGAGCGTGAATATCGATCTCGCGTTGAAGTGCATTCCGAATGAGATCGCGCTGACACTCTTGCATCTGGGCGGTCTGAAACGGCTTGATTACGCCGTCCGCCACGCTCAAGCGTCGATCCGGTATCGCACGGTTGATATCGATTCCGATTGTCCGGCCAAATCCGCGACAATCCGGACAGGCTCCGACCGGGTTATTAAACGAGAACAGACCGGGAGAGGGCGGACGGATGTCAATGTCACAATACGGACAATGCCAGCCAGTTGAATACTTATGATCTAAACCCGAATCCAGCTCGACGATTGTCAGCTGTTCTTTGCCGTATCGGAGAGCCTGCTCAATTGCTTCGGTCAGACGCGATCGCGCACCGGTAGCGTTTATTGTGAGTCGGTCCTGAATGACGGTAACCTGTCCGGGCAGCCGATCGATCGTGGGCAGTAAGTCGGTCCGAACCGCTTCTCCACTCAGCCAAACCCGCAGAAAGCCCTGAGAGTGAAGAAACTGAAAGAAATCAGCCGGGGGAGTGCCGGGAGGCGCCGGTACGCCGAAGCAGACCAGCATACGCTTTCCGTCAAGCATTTCGATTGTCTTTTCCGCAATGCTTTGGGCGGATTCGCAAACAATCTCTCGACGGCATTCCGGACAGAATGCGTGAGCGATTCGCGGCATGAACAATTTCAAATAATCATTGATCTCGGTCATTGTTCCGACCGTTGATCGAGTGGTGCGAACACGGTTCGCTTGCTCGATCGCAATCGCCGGCGGTATGCCCCGGATCTCATCAACTTGGGGCTTATCCATCCGCTCCAGAAATTGCCGAGTATAGGGACTAAACGTCTCGACGTAACGCCGTTGGCCCTCTGCGTAAATTGTGTCGAACGCCAAGCTCGATTTTCCGCTGCCGCTCGGGCCGGTAATGACGTGGAGTTTGTTCAGTTCCAGGTCTAAATCGATGCCCTTCAGATTGTTTTGGCGCGCGCCACGAATGACGATCGCACGGGGATCTGAGGCGACGCTTTTCGACATAAGACGCGGAATCTAGTACGGCCGGTTACTTGTTGCTAGTGCGGCCTTAGGTTCGGTAGGAACTCCGCTCGGCA
>WNFP01005945.1_pt1 | contig 17470 bp, 12 predicted proteins | sample 5400201 | NCBI WGS metagenome assembly WNFP01 (sample SAMN13153355, study PRJNA577476) | soil metagenome | isolation source: 115 cm saprolite under Madrone tree | place: USA:California | collected 2016-06-14 | reverse complement strand
GGTCCCTCTGGTGCAGTTCCTGATCTGAGATTCCCGCCTCCAGTTTCCTCCGTAAGTTTTACGCGTAATCTAAAACAAGACTGGCAAAGCAAGCCGCCGGCCGCCCAAGAATTCGTGTGCGCACCGCGACGGCTTCTGCTAGTAAGAAAGTAATATTGAATGTTGAATGTTTCAGAAGTGAATGCAGAGCGCTCTTCGGAGCCTCTGCCGGAACTCGCCTCAGCGCGATTTTCCGAAATGTTGATTTCTCCTTATGTGAAGGAGAGATTGCATGCGGCGCGGTTTACCACGCCGACGCCGGTACAGGCTGCGGCCATTCCGCAGGCCCTGGAAGGCAAAGATGTGCTGGCCACGGCGCAGACGGGAACCGGCAAGACGCTGGCGTTCCTGATTCCGGTGATCGAAAAGCTGCTCAAGGATAAGACTCCGGGAATCGCGGCGCTGGTGCTGGTGCCAACGCGCGAGCTGGCAATGCAGGTAGTGGAGCAATACAACGCTCTGCGCGGCAAGCAACTGTTGCCCGCCGCGCTGGTTGTCGGCGGCTTGTCCGAAGGTGCGCAGCTCCAGGCCATTCGCAAGGGAGCGCGGCTGGTGGTAGCGACTCCGGGGCGACTCGAAGATTACCTGGACCGTAGACTCTTCCACTTTAACGCGCTGCGTATTCTCATCCTTGATGAAGCCGACCGTATGTTGGACATGGGATTCCTTCCAGCGATTAAGAGAATCGTATCGATCCTGCCGAAGGAGCGGCAGACGATGTGCTTCTCCGCGACGATGGAAGGCGATATGGCGCGCATCGTGAAGGATTACCTCCGCAACGCCGTGCGTCTTTCGTTTGGCTCGACCTCGAAACCGAACGAAAACGTCCGAGTGCAGGCGTTTGAAGTTGCCATGGACCGCAAGCAGGAAATGCTGCAACGCTTGCTGGCCAAGGAAACGGGAAAGTGCCTGGTGTTCGCGCGGACCAAGCGCGGAACAGAACGCATTACCGAGAGCTTGAATCGCAAGGGCTTCTCCGCCGCCATGATTCATGGCGACCGCTCGCAATCGCAGCGCACTTCGGCGCTGACGGGATTCCAACAGGGACGCTTCCGCGTGCTGGTGGCGACGGACCTGGCTTCACGCGGGATTCACGTGCAGGATATCGCGCACGTCATCAACTACGATTTGCCTGAGGTGGCGGAGAATTTTATCCACCGCGTTGGGCGAACCGGACGCAACGGCGGACACGGCGTGGCTTCAACGCTTTTCGTGAAAGAACAGCGCTCTGAATTATTCCACCTGGAGCGTTCGCTGGGCATCAAGATCGAGCGCATGCGGGCGGATGAAACAACTTCCCTTCCCGAAAAACAGGGCCGGCTGCCGGTCAATCTGCCTCGCGTGGAGCCGGTTCAGAAGACCGCGAAATTTGTGTTTCCCGGCGAGGTTTTCCAGACGCAGCTCGAAAACTAAACAACTCTCATCACCACGCAAGAGGGGCTCCCAGATTGAATCTGGGAGCCCGTCTGCGTTTAAGGGCACTCGTGGCAAACTACGGGCATGCTGATCCGGCCAGCAACCGACGCAGACTGGAATGCCATCTGGGCCATCATGGAACCCATCATCCGCGCGGGCGAGACTTATCCCCTCCCACGCGACATGGACAAAGCAAGCGCGCTCGCTTACTGGGTTTCTGCCGGACACGAGGTCTTCGTTGCGGAAGAGAACGGCAAAATTGTCGGCACTTACTTTCTGCAACCCAATCAGCAAGGTGGCGGTGGGCACGTTGCAAATTGTGGCTACATGACAGCCATTACCGCAAACGGCCGTGGGGTCGCCCGCGCGATGTGCGAGCATTCGCTAGGCCGCGCTCGCGGTCGTAGATTTCGCGCCATGCAATTCAATTTCGTAATCAGTACCAATACCCGCGCCGTAAAATTATGGCAAAGCTTCGAATTTGCAATCGTCGGCACACTTCCGAAAGCGTTCCTCCATCCAACGCTGGGCTACGTCGACGCATTCGTGATGTATCGTGATCTTGGGTAGCAAGTCGTTTTTCCCGGCCTCCATCAATTGGGCAGCGTATGATTCACCCAAATCGTATTGATAGAATGCGTTTGGCTTTACGGCGAATTCAAAAAACGTGGAGCAGCAGAATGAGAGAAAGTCGAATTTCTATCATCTTCCTCGGCCTGCTCCTAACAGTTTCATTTGCGAGCGCTGCCTCTGCGCAAACCTCACAATGCACAAGTACAGGCGATTTGGTAATCGTGCCGTTTGTGAGCAATGTATTCCCGGCATCTCGCAGCTTGCGCATCCTCCTGCCGGCGGGCTATAGACTTCCGGCTAATCGAAAACGGCGGTACCCCGGTCTCTATCTGAATGACGGGCAAAACCTTTTCGATGTATGTACGGCAATATTCAATCGCGAAGAATGGCGCCTCGACGAAACGGTTGACGAACTGGTGGCGAACGGCAAACTTGATCCCCTGATCGTGGTCGGAATTGACAACGGCGGCTGGCAACTGCGGCCGAAGGAGTATCTCCCGTATGTAGACGAAACGTTGTCGCCTCCAGAGCCGCATCCAGAAGGTAAGCTCTACCCTCACTTCCTCCTGGACGAAGTGGTTCCTTTTGTCGAAGCGAGGTACCGCGTCCTGCGCGGCCCGCGTAACCGCGTATTGGGCGGTTCTTCTTACGGCGCCGGAATTGCTCTTTTCATCGTCATGAAGCGTCCGGGTTCCTTTGCCGGATTGCTGCTGGAGAGCCCCTCGATATACGCGGACGATGATCACCTTCTGAGGGATGCCGCCTCCGTTCGGGTTTGGCCTCGCCGCGTGTATGTAGGAACGGGGACTGTCCAGGAGCCCGTAGAAGACGTTCAAAAACTGGAGGCTTTGTTGAAGAGGGCCGGTCTTGGAGACGACCGACTGTGCGTCATTGTCCAGGAGGGCGCCGCGCACTCGGAGAAATGGTGGGCTGGTCGGCTGGCGAAGGCGCTCCAATTTTTGTTTTCGCGGCGACAGTAGGAATTCGTGGCCTAGCATTTGCCAGAAAGGCGGTTTGCGCTGATGCGCGCGGCTATGCTACACATGCTGCATGCCTGATTTTGCCGCTCCCGTCGAACGGCTCATCGATGAGCTGAAACACCTCCCCGGAATTGGCCAGAAGACCGCGCAGCGCCTGGCGTTTCATCTGCTGCGGGCGGCGCCCGAGGATGCGCTGGCGCTGGCGGACGCCATTCGCGACGCCAAAGAAAAAATCCGCGCTTGCTCCGTCTGCCACAACATCACGGATTCAGATCCGTGCTTGTACTGTGTGGGACCAACGCGCAGCAAGAAGACGATTTGCGTGGTGGAAGAAGCGCACAACATCATGGCGATCGAAAAAACGCGCACCTACAGCGGGATGTACCACGTGCTGGGTGGGGCTCTTTCGCCGCTTTCGGGGCGCGGTCCGGAGCAACTTCATATCAAGGCGTTGATCGAAAGGCTAAAGGGTGGCGCCGTCGAAGAGATCATCATCGCAACGAATCCCACGGCCGAAGGCGAAGCCACGGCGGTTTATCTTTCGAAGTTGTTGAAGCCGCTGGGTGTGCGCGTCACGCGGATCGGCGTCGGAATTCCGGTGGGCGCGGACCTGGAGTATGCCGACGAAGTGACCATGTTGAAGGCCATGGAAGGACGACGGGATTTGTAGGATTCATCCACGTAGAGCACTGAAAAACGCGCCGTCCACGCTCCGCAAGGGACGGCTCAGTTTGCGAGGGCAATAGGCGGGCAGTATTAAAACTCCCAGTACCTCTAGGACGCTCTAGCAAATCCTCCTCTTTAAGTATAGAGTTTAATTCCCACGGTGGCTGTCCTCCCACCAATCCTATAGCAGCCGCAAACAGGCTGACAGGAGGTGCGCTAATGCCGAGCTTGGCGCACTACATGACGCAGTACGATCACGAGCACGAATCCGGCTGGAACAAATTCCTGCATGGTGTCGGTATCCCGATGATTTTTGCCGGGCTTATCCTTCTCCTTTTCATGAAATGGGTTTGGGCAGCAGGATTTTTTCTGGGCGGATGGGCGTTCCTGTTTCTCGGCCATCGGATCGAGGGAAACCATCCGGCGTTTTTCCAGGGACCGATTTATTTGCTGGTTGGGCCAATCTGGGTCGCCAAAGAAGCATGGACGTTACTGACCGGAACACACCGCAGGCCGGCCTCGGAAGGTACTCCGCAAAATGATGCGATGAAGTAGCCGCAGCGACGTCACTCGCATTCGCGAAATCTGAAAAGCCTGAGGGACGGTGGCGGTCTGCATGAATGAATCAGGCGGCAATTTTGCCGAAGAGACAACTGGAATGGTGTCCGATAGCACTACCAGTGCCAGCACGGAGTTAAGGAAGCGCCGCAGCACGCGGATCGTGCAGGCGGTTCCTCTCGTGGTGACCGGTGTCGATGCACTGGGGCGGCCGTTCGTGGAGCGCACGTCGTCGCTGATTATCAATTGCCATGGCTGCCGCTACCAATCCAAGCATTACGTCCTGAAAAACATGTGGGTGACGATGGAGGTCCCGCGCCAGGAATCAGGGCAGCCGCCGCGCACCGTGCGGGGACGGGTGGCTTGGATTCAACGGCCTCGAACGGTGCGGCAGCTTTTTCAGGTGGCGCTGGAGCTGGAAGTCTCCGGCAACGTCTGGGGCATCGCGTTTCCGCCGGAAGACTGGACCGCATCCCCTGAGATGACGCAAGTCGTGATGAAGTTGGATGCGCCACACGGGACACCGCCATCGCCTCCAGCGGTGGCGGAAACGGATCCGGCGTTGCATTTGGGCGAGGCGGAGATTCCGCCGGCGGCGGGGGCGGACAATTTGAGGGTGTTCCCTTCCCCAACGAGCACGACGGATGCGTCGTTGCAGTTGGCGCGGCAGGTAGCGCGGCTGGTGGCGGAAGCCAAACAGCAGATTCAGGCGACCGCGCAGGAAGCGGCTTCGCAAGCGGTTTCGGCGGAGCGGCGGCTGTCATTCGAACAATGGGAGCAAAAGTTTGCCGCAGGACGCGCGGAAATCGCCAATGAGACGGCGCACGCGATCGAAAAGTTTCAGCACGCGGCGGATGAGCATTCAAGAACGGCCCATGCGGCAGCGGCCGAGGCGCTGCGAACGGAATTGCCGCGCTGGCTGGCGCCACAACTGCAGCAACTCACGCGCGACTTGACGGCAAGGCTCTCGCAAGAAGGCGCAGCCCAGCGCAACGAGCACGCCCAGCAACTGGAAGGTAGGGCCGAGACTCTGCGAACAGTATGCCGGGAGGCGGAGGAAACGGCGGCCCGGTTGAAGACCCAGTCCGAGCAGTCGGAAGCGCAAATTGTTACGCGTGCGGAATCAGCCACGCGGGCGCACGAGGAAGCCGCGAAGCAACGGGAAGAAGCGGCAACTGCACAACTCGAGGCGCTGAGGGCTGCGGCCAATGAGATTCAGCAACAGGTGACAGCCGCGCTCTCGTCCGCGCAATCGTTCTCGCACGGGCAGCTTGCAAGTGAATTGGAATCAGTGCAAGCGCGGTGGCGGGCGGCGGTCGAAAATACGCTCGCGGAAGCGCAGGATCGCGCGGCGGGCGGATTGAACGAGCACGCGCGCGGGTTGATGACTCAGTTGCAGGACGAGATGGCGCGTCACGCCACGGCAGCCCGCGAATCGGCGGCGGGTACTATAACAGAGGCAGAGCAGCGAATAGCAGCGTTGCGGAATGCGCTGCAGGAGCAGACGCAACGGCTGGAGTCGGCACTGACGCGTGCCGGGGAGACCAGCCAGCGGCTCGAACAACATTCGGCCCAACTCGAGAACGCGCAGCAGCAGGCGCTGGCCGGATTGCAAGCGCAATTGGAAAATGTGTTGAACCCGCACCGCGAAGAAATGCAGCGTCGGTCCGAAGCTATCCTTGAAGAGATCAACGCGAGAGTTCGAGCGACATTTGAAGAAGCGAGCCGCCAGGCAGTAGCGCAATTTGACCGGCAAGTCGTGGAGATGGTACAGCCGCACCTCACGCGCGCCGAAGAAGCGGTTCATCGGCTGGCAGGGGGGCGGTCGCTGCTGGACGCGGCGCTGACGCTGCAGCAGGACCGCATTCGCAATTCGGCGGACGAAGCGTTCGCGGAATCGCTGGCGCGCTTCCGGGAGAATCTGGGCAGCGTAGAGCAAATCCTGCAGGAATCTTCACAATCGATCACCTGGCGCAACCTGACGGAACTGGAGGGGAAAACCGGCGATTTGAAGCACCAGATGGTCGAAGAACTCTTGAAATCGGCGGAATGGTACGAAAAGAAGGCGCAGACGCAGATTCAGAATTTGACGGAAAGAACCATCGAGCACGCTGGAAACCAGTTGCGGGAGAAAGCGGGAGAGATTTCCAGCGTCTTCGCGAGCGAGCTGGATCATGCAAGCCGCAACTTCGTGGGACACGCGCAAACGCAGATGGAGGAGGTGGTGCGAGATTCATTTGAGCGCGCGCGCGCTCTCTTCACAGAAGCGGCGGACACGACAGCAGCAGCATTCACGGATGAGATTCAGCGCTCCGGCCGGCAGGAGCTGGAGGGATTCAACGATGAGGTGCGGCACTCCACGGATGGAGCGCGGGCGCAACTGGACGCGGTGCGCGTGGAACTGGTGCAGAAGACGACGGCCGAACAAGAGGGTTTCCTGCGGCGCTTCCAATCCTCCATGGGTGGAGCGCTCGAAGCGGGCGTTGCCGAGGCCCAAAAGAAAGTGTCGGAAGGGTTTGGGCCGCTCCTGGATTCCTGGAAAGCGATGACGGTTGCTCATCAGCAGGAAATGCAGAACATCTTCGCCCAGACCGGCGAGCAAGCCGCGGAGCAGTATAAGAGCCGGTTGGAAAATGTTTCAAACCAGTGGATGCTGGCGACGGTGGCGTCGCTGGATCACCAGTCGCGAGGGATGATTTCGGGAATTGCCGCGACGGCAGAAGAAAAACTTCGCGAAGCCTGTGCCCAGGTATTCGCAGGTGTGGGAGAATCGCTGCGCGAACGGCTGAGGGAGATGGCGCAGAGTTTTACGCCGCCGATCGAGCCTTCCGGACAGGCGAAAAGCGCCAACACGGGCGCCTGATCGCCAGGGTCCCCGCAGCCAAGAATAGCTGTTCCACGACAATTCTTCTCAACACGATTCGGCTGCCGATTCGCCACTTCCCTGCTGGCCCAGTATAATCCAAAAGGCTTCGACTACCATGGCCAATCACTCTTACCTGCGCGTATGGACGCGCGATTTTTCACTGGAAACGATGCTTGCCGAATTCGCGCGGTTCCTGACGACCGCCCCCCTTTCGGCGACGCAGAATAGCTTTAGCGAACTGACCGTGCAGGCCGTGGACGCAACGGAGATACCTGTCGCGGAGTGGGATTTGCGACCGCTGAAAGTAGGACCTGCGGAGGTTGTGGCGCTGGCGGTGCAGCACCTAAATGCGGACACCGCGTACATCGCGAACGCAAAATGGGACCTGTGGGGCTTTGATATCGAGAGCCTGAAGTGGCAGCACAAGCCGGAGCCGCTCGTCCTGACGTGTCACGGCCAGCAGTATGACGATGGACTTGCGGCGACGACGGGACACTTTATGGCCGACTTGGGCTTCGAGCATTTTTTTACCGGGCATGGAGGGCTGCTGGCGCCAGGAGCGGCGTCGAATCCGTTCGAGCGGGCCCTGCCGGTGGAGCGCAGCGAGCTTTGGTCGGAAGGAGAGGAAAACTTTGAAGCGCGGCTGGACGCGATTCTGGCGCAGAGGTAGCGCATTCAAATTTTGGGCAATCCCGATTCGCGGAGTCCTTCCACGAAGGGCCGCCAACAGCTAGAATTATGGTTGCAGGCATTTGATGGGGCCGGTCCGGATGTGCCGCAGGTGATGGATGCGCTGTGCACACCCGAGAAAGATGGGAAGCCCGGGCGAGTGGTGGAAATCGCCTTTAAAGCGGCAAATCTCTGATGGAGAAAACTTCACAAAGCGATTGTTCGTGTGCTAACGAGGCCGGTATCAGTCCGTCCATCTTCAAAGAGGGCCACGGTATCGGCGCGGCCCGCAGGTGGAGAATCCCCCTGAATTTTTCACTGAGTCTCCTGTCCCTGGCTATTTTTCTGGGCGGGTGCGGTGCGGATGCGCCCAAGCCTGCGCCGCAAGCGGAAACCAAGCCCGCAGAGCCTGCCGTATCCGAAGATATTCAGTTGGCAGCAAAGGCGCTGCTTGGGAGCGAGTCGCAGGTGCTGGCGTTCGGAGACCTGGCGAAGAACGGAAAGCAGGAATTCCTTGCGGCGGATGTTGTGCCAAAGACGCCAACCAACAATTTGCCGGGCACCATCGTGACGCGCGTCGTCGTGGCGGAAAATACCGACGGGCAATGGGCGGAACTCCTGCGCTGCGATGAACACTTGAAAAACCAAAAAGGTTTTCTAGGTTTGACGCCGCTGGTGCCGGTGACCGGCTGGCGGCTGCAATACGAGCAAAACGGTGAAAAGGGCCTGCAACTTTATTTCACGCCGCTGAAAGGCGCCATCGATACGCACGTGCTGCCGATCGGTGTGCGCTGGAATCCGGCCACGAAGCGCTACCAATCCCTGGATCGCACGTACGAACATTTTCTGCTCGAATCGCCTTCGATGCAAGATGCGAGGTCCACGCTGCGATGAGCGCAGTCCCGCCAGTCAAAGGCACTCGGGCCTCCAAGAACACTCGGGAAGCTCGTCCAGACAAGGGCATGCGCGGCTTGATGCCCTATCTGCGGCGCTACCCCGGCGGCATTATTTTCGGTCTGCTCACGGTCGTGCTGATGAGTATTATCGGCAACGTGCTCCCGCTCGCCACCGGCGTTATGACGGACACATTAGCCGGCAATCCAGTTCCATTTGAACACTACACGCAGACAGGAACTCCGGCGCCCTTGGGCCTGAATGCGTCGACGCTCAGCCGTTCCATCCCGTACTACGCGCCGAGTAGCCGCCACACGCTGGGCATCTATTGCCTCATTGTCGTTCTATGTGTCGCGATCAAGGGCCTTCTCTCTTTCTCCGCGCGCTGGACTCTCATCGGCGTCTCCCGCGACATCGAATTCGATATTCGCAACGATCTCCTGAAGCGCTTGCTGATCCTCGAGCCTGAATTCTACGTCAGGAATCGTACCGGGGAATTGATGTCGCGCGCCACCAACGACTTGAACGCCGTTCGCATGGTGCTCGGCCCCGGCATCATGTACAGCGCGACGACGATAAGCACCATGATCTTGGCCATTTTGGTCATGGTCGCCCTCTCGCCTTCCCTCACTCTTTGGGTTCTGCTTCCCGCGCCGGTGGTGGCTGTCGCCGTCTGGTTCTTTGGCAAAACGATTCATGACCTGTACGAGAAAATCCAGGCGGCGCTCGCCACGCTCACCGCCCGCGTCCAGGAAAATCTTGCCGGCGTGCGCGTCGTCCGCGCTTACGCGCAGGAAGAAGCGGAAATCCGCGGCTTCGACGAGCCCAACCGCGAGTATGTCTCCCGCAACATCAAACTCATCCGCACCTGGAGCATGTTCATGCCTTCGCTTCAGGCGCTCATCGGCACAACATTTCTGATCGTGTTGTGGCAGGGCGGCCATCAGCTTTTCCGCGGGCAGATTTCTCTGGGCGCGCTCATTGCCTTCAACGGTTATCTCACTTTACTCGTCTGGCCCATGATCGCCCTGGGATGGGTGACAAACATTTTTCAACGCGGCGCAGCTTCCATGGGCCGCTTGAATTACATCCTCACCGCCGAACCGAATATCGATGATCGCCACGCGAAAGTTCCGGAAGGCGCCAGGCCGCGCGGCGAAATCGAATTTCGTCATCTCACCTTTGCTTATCCGACCACTCTTTCCGGAGCCGGTTCGAACGGGGCCTCCAAGTCCAATGGCAGCGGTCCTCATCCGGTGCTCAGCGACATTAATTTGAAAGTCCCCGCCGGCTCTACGCTCGCTATCGTCGGCCCCACGGGTTGCGGCAAGACCACGCTCGCCGCTCTCATTGCACGCCTCTGGGAAGCTCCCGATGACTGTGTCTTGATCGACGGGCGTCCGATACGCGAGTGGCCCCTCATCACGCTGCGCCAGTCCATCGGCTTCGTGCCGCAGGACACCTACTTGTTCGGCGAAACGGTCGGCGGCAACATCGCTTTCGGCCTGCCGGAATATGACGAGCAGCGCGTCCGCGAAGCAGCAGAAATTGCCAGCCTGCACGGCGACGTCCAGGACTTCGGCAAGGCTTACGAGACCATGGTCGGCGAGCGCGGCATAACTCTCTCTGGCGGACAAAAGCAGCGGGCCGCGATTGCGCGCGCCGTCGTCCGCGATCCGCGAATTCTGATCCTCGACGATTCGCTTTCCGCCGTCGACACGCAAACCGAGGAGCGCATTCTCACCGGACTGCGCGGAATCATGGAAGGCCGTACGACGATTCTGATTTCGCACCGTACCTCGACGGTCCGGGACGCCGACCAGATCGTTGTTTTGATCGGCGGCGCCATTGCCGAGCGCGGTACGCACGACGAACTGCTCGCGCGCGGCGGCTACTACGCAGATTTGTATCAGAAACAGTTGCTGGAAGAAGAGCTCGAACGCGCATGAGCAACCTGCACGAAGAAGAGGCCCTCGGCAAAGCGTATGACTCGCGCTTGATGCGGCGGCTTCTGCAATACATGAAGCCGTACAAATGGCGCGTGGTGCTCGCGCTCGTCATGGTGGCCATCGTCACTCCGCTCGAGCTGGCCCCGCCGCTGATCTTTCGAAAGGCAATCGATGGTTACTTTGTTCCCGCCCTGAATCACGCGATCCCGGAAGCATCGGCATGGTCGGGCATCGGCTGGCTTAGCCTGCTCTTTCTGGCCGTGCTGACGTTCGACTTCCTCGCCCAATACATCCAGATTCGCATCATGCAGCGTGTCGGCCAGCAAACGATGTACGACATGCGCGGCGAGATATTCAGCCACATGCAGCGTTTGCCGATGAGCTACTTCGACCGCAATCCCATGGGCCGGCTGGTCACGCGCGTTACTACGGACGTCGATGCCCTCAACGATCTCTTCGCGGCCGGCGTCGTTACCATGATCAACGACTTCTTTCTCCTCGCGGTCATGGCCGGCTTGCTCTTCAAGATCGACCGCCGCCTTGCTCTCGACACGCTCGCGGTTCTGCCCGGCATCCTGATCGTCACCATGATTTTCCGCAAATTCGTCCGCGACGCGAATCGCCGCATCCGCACGGCCATCGCCCGCATCAACGCTTTTCTTCAGGAATACATTTCCGGTATGAGCGTTGTGCAGCTCTTCAACCGCGAACGCAAGGCCGTCGAAGAATTTGAGAAGCGCAATCGCGACAATATGCTCGCTTGGCGCGATGCCATTCTTGCTTACGCCCTCTTCTATCCGGCGGTCGAATTTCTCAGCTTCGCCACCATTGCCCTGATTTATTGGTCCGGTGGAAACCGTATTCTCTCCGGCACGCTGACCCTCGGCGTTCTCACGGCGTTCACCATGTTTGCGCAGCGCTTCTTCCGGCCGATTCAAGACCTTAGTGAGAAATTCAACATCCTCCAATCCGCGATGGCGGCGTCCGAACGCATTTTCAAATTACTGGACGAGCCAGCGCCGCCCGGATCGGATCCCAACGCCATTCCGCTGGACCATCCGCGAGGCGAGATTGAATTCCGCAACGTGTGGTTCAGCTATCGCAACGTCGCGGAGCCCGCCGAGGAAGATTGGGTCTTGCGCGACGTCTCGTTCCGAGTGGAGCCCGGGCAGACCATCGCCATCGTCGGACACACGGGCGCGGGAAAGACCACTTTGATCTCCTTGTTGCTGCGCTTTTACGACATTCAGCGCGGACAAATCCTCCTGGACGGCAAGGACATTCGACTGATCGAATTGCAGGATTTGCGGCGGCAATTCGGCATCGTGCTGCAGGATCCATTTCTTTTCACTGGCACGATTGAAACGAATATCCGGCTCGGCACCCCGGGCATCGACCGCCCCACAGTGGAACGCGCCGTCGAGGAGATTGGGCTTGGAGAATTCATTCGCTCCCTGCCGGAGGGAGTGGGCGCCAGCGTAAACGAGCGCGGCTCAACTCTTTCGGTCGGGCAGCGCCAGCTCATCAATTTTGCGCGCGCGCTGGCGCACAATCCGCGCTTCCTGATTCTGGACGAAGCAACCTCGAGCGTCGATACGAAGACGGAGCTGCTCATTCGCGAAGCCTTGAACCGCTTGCTGTCCGGGCGCACCGCGCTGGTCATCGCGCACCGGCTGAGCACGATTCAGCATGCCGACCGCATTCTCGTGTTTCACAAAGGGCGTTTGCGCGAACAAGGCGCGCACCAGGAGCTTCTCGCGCAGCGCGGAATTTACTATCGGCTCTATCAGTTACAATACAAGGAGCAGGAGCTGCACCTTCCCATCGAAGCCAACGGCTCGGCCGAACCCTCCGTGTTGCCGGCCAGCGATTGATCCTTGCGCAATACAGACATGCCGCCAATACCGCTCCTTCTCTCCGCCGGCGAAGCTTCCGGAGACATGTACGCTGCGCGGCTCGCGACCGCGTTGAAGCAGCGCCTGGACGTGGCGATTTTTGGGATGGGCGGGCCGCAGATGCGCGCGGCGGGCGTCGAGATCATCACCGATTATTCGGAGGTTTCCGTCGTAGGGATCACCGAAGTGCTGAAGCGGTTGCCGTCGTTGTTCCGCGCCATGAGCCGGCTCGTGAACGAAGCCGAGCGCCGGCGGCCCCCGCTTGCGATTCTGACGGATTTCCCCGGTTTTCATCTGCGGCTGGCGCGCAAGCTGCGCCCCAAGGGCATTCGAAACGTCTATTACATCTGCCCGCAATTCTGGGCGTGGCGGCCGTGGCGTGTGAATCTGGTGCGGCGGCGATTCGCCCAGGCGCTGTGCATCTTCCATTTCGAGGAAAAGTTCTACGCCGACGCCGGCGTGCCGGTGAAATTCGTCGGGCATCCGCTTGTAGGAAACGTGAAGGCCACACTGACTCGGGAATTGTTTTGCAGGAAATACGGTCTGGAACAAGAGAATCCGGTCATCACCATCCTGCCGGGAAGCCGGTGGGGGGAGATCGCCCACCATGTTCCGGTACTGGTGGAAGCGCTTGCGGGGTTGGGACGGACCTTGCCGGGCAGTTTTGGCGTTGTGGTTGCCGTAGCACCCGGGCTGGACTCGGAGAAATTGAAGGGGCTGTTTCCAGCACAGCTGCACGTCAAATTCATTGAGCAAGACACGTACAACGCGCTAGCGATGGCGGACCTGGCGATCGTCTCCAGCGGCACGGCCACGGTGGAAACGGCCCTGCTTGGCGCACCGATGATTGTTGTTTACCGGCTCTCTCCGCTGACCGCCCGGCTGGCAAAACCGCTGGTAAGAACCAAGTTTTTCAGCATGGTAAATTTGATCGCCGGGCGCGCAGTTGTCCCTGAATTAATCCAGGACGACTTCACACCGCGACGAGTCGCCGCAGAAGCGGAAAAACTGCTTTCTCCCTCGGACAAAGGTAAGAAGCGAGTAGAAGAAATGCGCCGCGGGTTGGAAGAAGTGCGGCAGCTCCTGGGCCCCCCGGGAGCGGTCGAAAGGGCTGCGGATGAAATTGCAAAGCTGTTGACCGTGCCCAAAAGCAACGCGAATTGATGGGTTCGGTATCTTATAGGTGTACATTGGTGCAGAATTGAAGATATTTGAAAGGGGTCCGATGGCCCTTCGCCGAAGAGTTTCTGGTACGTTTGTCTTCTTTACGCTGATCTTTCTGTCTTGCGTTGCCGCGCCGCTCCATGCCCAGGCTCCCCGGCCGGTGAATTTCCTCGCCGAACACTACGACGTCTCCGCCTCTCTGGACGCGATTGGACAATCGATTTCAGCCACCGCAAGAATCGATTTCAAGGCCGTGGAAGCCTCCAGCAGCGTGCGCGTCGAGCTGCACCCGAATCTGATTGTGAAAGAGGTCAAAGGAGCCGACGGCAAGCCGCTGACCTTCGAGCGCGACAATCAGAACCCACTCATGGTTGTCGTCCAACTGCCCACGCCCGTGGCCACCGCCGGCCACGTCACCCTCACCTACACTTATGCGGGGTTGCTCGTAAATGAAGAGAACAGCCCGGTGCCGGGCGTGCGTGCCGCGCTGATCAGCAAAGATGGCGCTTACTTGCTGCTACCGGCAAGGTGGTTTCCGCTCACGAATTTTCCGTCGAACCGTTATACAGCGACATTCCGGCTGAACGTTCCAGACATTTTTGCCGTCGCGGGGACCGGCAAAGCTTCCGCTCCTTCGCCCATGCCCGGCAAAAACGCCGTGGAAGGCGGGCGGCTGCTTTACACCTTCGAGTGCAAGAATCCCGCGCCGCATGGCACGTTTGTAGCAGGCAAACTGCAGCTCAATCCAAAGCAGGCGGAAGGAATCAACGTCGCGGTTTACGCTCCGCGGGCAGCGTCCGCGAATGCCGAGGAATTTGCGGCCAGCGTGGCGCGCTCGGCGATTATTTTTTCAGACATGTTTGGCCCCATACCGGATCCAACTTTCACGGTGATCCAGCTCCCCGACGGAACCTTCCGCGATTACGCGGCGCCCGGAGTTTTGCTCCTTAGCCAGCGCATCTGGGACCCCAAGAGCAGCGACCGGACCATCGCGCGCCTGGTGGCCTCGCAATGGTGGGGCATTCAGGTTTTGCCGGCAACGCCCGCCGACGTCTGGATCAGCGATGGACTGGCGCGCTATTCCGAAGCGCTTTACGCGGAGCAAAACGCGGGCAAAGAAGCGGGACTCCGGGCCGTGGACGAATTCGCGGTTGGCGCGTTGATGTATGAGGATGCCGCGCCTATCGCGCAAGCCGCACGGCTGGCTCCTTACTCCCCCGACTACCGCTCGGTGGTGCTGAACAAAGGTGCGATGCTTTTTCACATGTTGCGGGCGCAAATGGGCGACGTGGCCTTCAAATCCGCTTTGCGCGATTTCTACTTTCAATTTGCGGAGAAAAGTGCGCGAGACGAGGATTTTGAAAACATCGCGGAGCGCCGCGCGCAAGCCGCGGCGAAGCCGCCGCAAGAACCGCCGAACTTGCGCGGCTTTTTCGCACAGTGGCTGAATTCAACGGGCGTGCCGGAGTTCTCGCTGGAATACGTCGTGTACCGCACACCGAAGGGATTTCGCGTCGTTGGCAAGATCAAGCAGCCCCTGGACACCTTTCGCATGCCCGTGGACCTGCGCATCGATACGGAAGGAAATCCGGAACTGAAGACTATCGACGTGATCGGCACGGAATCGGGGTTCACGGTCGAGACGTTTGGTAGGCCGAAGCCGGGCGGAATCAAGATCGACCCCAACAATCTTATACTGAAGGGTAGCACCTCGCTGCGTGCCCGCGCGGCCATTGCGCGCGGCGAGGATCTCGCCGAACAAGGCCGGTTTTACGATGCGGTGACGCAGTACCAGCGGGCGCTGGCGATTCAACCGAACCGGCCACTGGCAAATTTCCGCATGGGTGAAGCGTTCTTCTACCAGAAAAACTATCAGGCGGCAGCCAACGCCTTCCGCGAAGCACTGCAAACCGTCCCCGAACCGTCAGAAAAGTGGTCGGAAGTTTGGAGTCACATCTATCTGGGTAAAATTTTTGACATGCTGGGGCAGCGCGAGCGCGCCGTCAACGAATACAGCAAAGCAAAACAAACCAACGACGACACCGGCGGCGCCCAGCAAGTCGCGGAAGGATTCCTGAAAAAGGCCTACTCCGAAGGCGGAGCCTCCGTCGCCGCCCCTCCAGCCGGCCAGACCCCGAAGCCCGCGGTAGCAATTCCCCCTCCGGCCTCCGGCGAGAAGCCCGTTCTGAAAAAGCCCAACCCTTCTCAACGATAGGAATCGTTATGTAGGGTCAGCGACACTCATAAAAACTAGCAGTGAGTCAGTTTCCGATTACGCGACATTACCGGGACTTGACCGGGTTCCATGGCATAATCCACAAGATTCGTCACACGATTCGAAAAGAGATGCGCAGAAAAAGACTTCAACATGTAGCTGATACCATGTGCCAAATGTTCTGTGGCTGGCGACTCATTGGGTCCAAGCGCAGTCTTGTAAAATTGGGGGCTGGCACTCTTGAAATCGATGGCATAACTGGGAAGTGCTCCTTCCAAGGTGAAAGCATTCTTCAACTAGCAATCGCGGAAGAAATTCGGCGGTGGATGCACGACGACTTAGCGGCAAACAAAATCTCGGTAACGGCTCTCACCCATGCACTTCTCTCTGTGAATCTCTCCTTCTCAGAAGGACCGAACAAAATGTATCGATGTCAAATGGAGTGCACCAGCAACGTGGCCACAGACGCGGCTGATTATCGCGCTCAGTTGACGGAAGTCCAAGACTGGCCCTTCTGAGTCCTTCCGATTATGCGACTTACAGTTTGTATCAAGAACCAATTGGAGCTGAGTCAGTTTGCCTGAATCCATTTGCATCAATTCGAATATTGCGGACACACCCGCAAGTCGAACAAAATTCTTACAGTTCTCATTTTGTTATCACGCTCGACATTTACATCGTCTCTTGACACATCTGGAGGCAAGATCGTCCGGTTTACTTTGAAGAATTCGTCTAGTTTGGTCCTGTCAAAAACCTCTCCGGGTTTGGGAAGCGATTCCATCAATTTCTCTCGTGTCACAGCATTTACGCCCAGAAATTCAATGCTTCCCACACGGTATTGCACCTGCTGGTCGATCTTAACCACCAAGTCGATGGTCTTGCGGTCTTCATCAACCTCAGTGTCCGGCTCTGGAGTCATATCCCCGTAGCCCTCTCGCCCATAGGCCAGCGCGAGGTTTTGCAGACCAGATCGGACTTTTTCGACACTGAACAGTTCGCCTCTTTGAAGTGGAATGAGATCTCGCAAGACCTCGGGCGATATTACGAGAGGATAAAAGCTATCCGTGGACTCGATTCGGATGTCTCCCATTCGGTATTGCCGTCCGGGCGTGGCACTGATAGCCACAGCAGCACCGATGTCTGCCTCTTCGCTCCATGATACCGTTAGCTTGGCTGTCGCAGTAACTTTGAAATAGCCCCGATTTTGGAGTGCTCCCCTAACAGGGACTTCTGCGATCTCGTTCGCCAAATCTTTCTGGTAGGCACTGTCCGCATCCGGCTTGAATACACGCCTTCGCAGCTCCTCCGAAATCTCCTCTTGAGCATCCGCTGGAATGCTGTCATTCGGATCAAATTCCACGCGGGTCACATGCACTCTGACCTGAGCCTGCGCTGGTTGCATCTCCCGGATTTCTTGAGCCAATGTGGGATACGGCAGGCATTTCTCCAGTCTCTTCGGCAACTGTCCGAACGCACATGGAAGGCAAGCCAGAAACAAAGGAGCGACGGGAAGCAAGCCGCGGGGCAGCATGCAACAAATATAGGCCCGTGTTTTGCAGTCTTCAAGGAAGTTGATGACTCGCCGC
>WNFP01004197.1_pt1 | contig 17472 bp, 14 predicted proteins | sample 5400201 | NCBI WGS metagenome assembly WNFP01 (sample SAMN13153355, study PRJNA577476) | soil metagenome | isolation source: 115 cm saprolite under Madrone tree | place: USA:California | collected 2016-06-14 | reverse complement strand
CGACCTCTCTGGTGGCGCCAGCATGATCCTGGTGAAGCGCCGTGCGCCGCGCCGGCCGACCGAGCCTACGGAAATTGCCCGCAACAAGCCGTCGCCGCAACCGGGCGTGCCGGATGCAGATACAAATCCACCGGTTTCCAGTGATGAGAAGGCTGAGGTCTACAACAATCAAGGGAACACCCTCTACGGCATCGGCCAGTATGCAAAGGCCATTGAAGCTTTCAAGCAAGCGCTGACGTTCAAGCCGAATGACTCTCTTACCTACAACAACCTTGGCGCAGCCTACTTCGCTCTTAATCAAAACAACTCCGCGATCGAGGCCTTCCAGCACGCGGTAAAGGCCAAACCCGATGACGCTGAAAGTTATTTCAATCTCGGGATCGCCTATAACACCGCCGAAAAATACGATGACGCGGTGACCAACCTGAACCAGGCCCTGACCTTTAAGCCGGACTGGGCCCAGGCCCTGGACGCGCTCGGCGACAGCTACCTGAGTCTCAATCGATTCGAGGAAGCGGCTAAGGCTTACGAGGCGGTGGTGAAACTTCAACCGGACAACGCGAACGCCTACGGCAATCTGGCCTTTGCTTACGATCGTCTGTCGCGTTACGAAGATTCGATAAGTGCCTTGAAGAAGGTCGTGCAGCTAAGTCCGGCCGATCGTGCAGCTAAGTCCGGCCGATGCGTTCGCCTTCAACAATCTTGGCGCTGCCTCTTATAAGGCCGGTAAGTACCAAGACGCTGTCGATGCGTTTACCCAGGCCTTGCGAATCAAACCCGACGATGCGGAAACCCAAAACAACCTCGGTGCGGCGCAGTACGCTTTGGAAAAATATAGTGACGCCACGAATTCGTTTCAGCAGGCAATCAAACTGAAACCGGCCTTTGCTGATGCCCAATACAACCTCGGCAATGCTTTTCTGATGACGGCAAAGTTCAATGAATCGGTAGACGCCTATCAACAGGCAATCCGCAACCGGCCGGACTATGGTGAAGCGCAAAACAACCTGGGGATCGCTTTGACGAACCTTGGTCGGTATGCCGACGCCTTGACCGCGTTCAGGGAAGCTGCTCGCCTGAAACCTGACTTGGCTACTGTCTTCAACAACCTCGGCTTTGCCGCAGACAAACTGGAACATGAAGATGAGGCGATCGCCGCATACAAGGACGCAATCAAGATCAATCCGAAGTATGCGAAGGCCCTGAATGGTCTGGGGTATGTCTATGACAAGACCGGGAAGCCCGCGGAAGCAATTGAGCCTTTGAAACAGGCAGTCGAAGCCAAACCCGATTTCGTCGCCGCGCATTACAACCTCGGCAAGGCTTATGTTGGTGCCGGCCGCTTTGCCGAGGCGGTCGAAAGCTTCAAACGGACGACGCAACTCAAAGCAGACTATGAACCGGCCTGGCTCGGCTTAGGCACCGCAGCCTTCCGCGCCGGCCAGTTCGCCGAGTCAGCCGCGGCTTTCAAGCAGGCCGGCGTTCTGAATCCGTCTAATGCCGAAGCTTTTTACGGGCTGGGAAATGCCAGTTATAAAGTTGAGAAGTATCAGGATGCCATGGCGGCGCTCAAGGAAGCGATCCGACTCAAGCCCACTTACGCCCAGGCCCATTATAGCCTTGGGTTGGTCTATGCAACCCTTAAGGACAAAGACGGTTTTACTCGCGAATTTGCCGTTCTAAAGAAAATCGATCCACCGCTGGCAGAACGGCTTTACAATGCGGTGAAGCAATGAGACTGGTGCGATGGTCGGCACAAACCTCAGTAACCAGTCAAATTGCTCTTCGTCAATAACAACCTTGAGTTATATAGCGACCAGAGCGTCGCTTAGCATTGTTCACTCCGAAGTCGAAAAGGTTTGACGTACTGCGGAAAGCAAAGTAGACTGGGCATCGCTAATCAGCCTGAAAATCATTTGGCGCCGCATAAATTATCGCTGGAGGCGATTCTCTATGGATACTAGAAGAAAGAAAATCCTCAAAGTTCTCACTGTTCTTTTTGCTTTTTCTTTTGCCCAGGTTTACGTACAGGCTGGCTTGCCAAATCCGGCGCCTGGAGCACCCCTGCCGCAGCGGGCAATTACGGCGCGACTGATTACGAAAAACAACCAGCCGATCACTGTCAACGGAAACAGCCTCGGTACTGGTGGAACTATCCTGACCGGAGCGATAATCGAAACGCCCAGTCAGATAGGAGCCACGATTGACTTGGGAAACGCAGGCGTCGTCGAACTCCAGCCCAACACGAAAATCCAATTGGACTTTGACGAGAACGGGAATGTGAGGGTCAAGATAATTAGCGGATGTGCGGTCGCCAGGAAGAAGAGCAACGTCCTGCCGGGCCAAATGGAGATATACACGGATACTGCTTCCGAGAAGACCGATAAGGGGCGCGCTATGCTGGGCTTTTGCGTTCTCCCGAACGGGGGGCTAGGGCCTATTGGGTCCGTCGCCACAGCTGGGGCAGCAGGGGCCGGTATGCCCGGTGGGGAAGTGGCACTGATTGTCGGCGCTATCGGCGGCGGCGCAGCCGCTGGCGCGTTTTTTCTGACCCGCGGAGGAAATCCCAGTCCCTAGCTAATCGTTTTGATTGCTGGATTCAGAAAGGCCGGCCCTTCATTTCGGAGGGCTGGTTTTTTTTTGCGCCTCCTTCAACTCAAACTTCATCAATGACTACAAAACGGATAATCGTCGCGGTGCTGGGTTCTGTGCTCTGTGGTTGGGGCATCTGGCAGACTACTCATGTTGGCCTGGCGCGAACGCTGGACGAGTACGCAGCGAAAGCGCGGCGTGACAACGTCGCAGCTTGGGCTCTAACCGTCGCTCGGGTAGATGATCCGAAGGCGGCCGAGGATCGAGCCGTGGCGCTGTCGCCGCAGGATGCGGAAGGATATTCCGCGCGCGGCGACGTACTCCAAAGCATTGGTGATTACTCGCAATCCCGGGACGCATATGCGCACGCGGTTCCGTTACGTCCGCGCGATTACTACCTGTGGTTGGCGTTGGGCGCCATGAGAGATCAGAATCAGGATCAGGAGGGTGCGCTGCGGGCGTTCCGGCAGTCAGTGGTGCTGGCGCCTTACTACGCCGAGCCACACTGGCAATTGGGTAATCTGTTGCTGCGAATGGGACAGTTGGATCAAGCATTCAGCGAACTACGAGAGGCGGCAACTGCTAATCCGACCCTTTGGCCTAACGTAATCGATCTGGCGTGGGGTGTGTACGGTCATAATGCCGGAACGGTAGCTCGCGTCCTCCATCCTGAAACAGACCGTGCTCGCATGCCTCTGGCGCTGTTTTTCGCACGAAACAATCAAAGCGCGGCCGCAGTCGATCAGTTTCGGCAGCTTCAGTCGGCAGGTGCAGCCTCGCGCAATTTAACTCAAAGTCTGCTCGACACGTTGTTGCAGGCAAGAGCGTTTGCCGAAGGCTACGAAGTTTGGGCGCGCATGAAAGGCCTGCCCTTGACTAGTGCAATTGAAGTTCGCAATGCAGGGTTTGAAGAACCCATCGTCGTCGGTGAGTCCGGCTTCGGTTGGCGAATCACAGACGTGCCAAACGTCACAATGTCCTTTGACGAAGGCGAGCATCAGAGCGGGACGAGAAGTTTGCGCATAGACTTTCGCGGGAACTCAAGTCCGACTTCTCCTTTGCTCAGCCAGCTGCTGCTGGTCAAACCGCTGACCCGTTATCATCTCGGTGTATTCGCTCTCTCAAAAGATTTTGTATCCGCCGCCGATCCCATAATCACAATTGTCGATGCTTCCGATCCAAAGAACACAGTGTTGGCCCAGTCGCCGCCACTCCGGTCAGAGCCGGGGGTCTGGCGCGAGTTCGCTATCGACTTCAACACGAACGCGGGAACTCAGGCGGTTACCATCAATGTGGCGCGGCAGAGCTGCACCAACAATCCTTGTCCCGCCTTCGGAACCTTATGGCTGGATTCAATTTCGATTAGCACAATGCCAACAGCCTCTGCGATAAACTGACCAGGCCGGAATAGGATAACGGCGCCCGCACAGATCTTTTCCCACCGATTCCATCGGCGAACCCACCATAGAATCCGATCGCGGCAGAGTCAGCTTCGACTGCATGACTATCCGAAGAACACCTCCGCCACCCGATAGATCTCGTCGTCAAGCCGCTTGAGATCTCCAACTGCCTGGGCCAAAGGTACGTTGATGATCGCATTAGCGCGCAGCGCGGCCATTTGCCCCCATTGCTGATCGCGGACCATTTCATAGGCTTTTATTCCCAGTCTCGTGGCCAGAATTCGATCGAAGGCCGTGGGTGACCCGCCCCGCTGGACATAACCGAGTTTAGTGACCCTGGCTTGTATGTCGGTACACCTTTCGATTTCCCTGGCCAACGCCTCACCGATTCCCCCGAGTCGATCGTGCTGGTAAATCGCGTTGCACTGCTCCTCATCCAGGAAAGGCTCGTCTGGATGAGGATGAGCGTCTTCCGCCACCACCACTATCGAAAATGCGCGGCCCTGTCGCTTGCGCTCGTTGAGCAGATCGCAGACTCGCGAAAATCGGAACGGATATTCAGGAACCAGAATTACATCGGCGCCGCCGGCCAGACCGCCGTACGCAGCAATCCAACCGGTGTGGCGGCCCATTACTTCGACGACCATTGCCCGGTGATGCGACTCGGCCGTGGAATGCAGCCGGTCAATTGCGTCGGTTACGATTGAGACAGCGGTGTCAAAACCAAATGTGAAATCCGTGCCACGGATATCGTTGTCGATGGTCTTTGGAACTCCGACCACTTGAAGCTGATGAGTGCGCCAGAGTTCCAGAGTCGCCGATAGTGATCCTTCGCCACCGACCACGATCAATCCGTCGAGTTCGTGCGTGCGCCAATTCTCTTTGAGACGTTCGATATGCTTTGGATCTTTGGTCGGATTGAATCGCGAGGTGCCGAGAATTGTACCCCCGCGTGGCAGAATCCCGGTGACCGAGTGACGGTCGAGCGGCATGAAATCATTCTCGACCAGCCCCTGCCAACCATTCCGAAAACCCACCGCCTCAGCCTGGTCCGAGTTAGCACGCCTGACGATGGCGCGAATCGCCGCGTTCAGTCCCGGACAATCGCCACCTCCGGTTAAAACACCTATTTTCATAATCTAGCCAAACTCATCTTTCGAGCCTTTGCTTCGGATTCAATTGTGTGGTTTAAAGATCATTGCGCCGCGATGCGCGACTGTCAAACCACGACAGCTACGTTTTTCTTATGACGGAAAGCCTGGAGGAAAAAGCCCCGCTGATTCTGGCTATTGAGACCGCCACGCGCGCGGGCAGCGTAGCGCTGGTGCGAGGCCACGAAATCCTGGCTTCCGCCTCAGGAGACGCATCGTCATCGCATTCAATAAACTTAATTGAGATCGTCGAAGGCACGCTGAAAAAAGGCAACGCCGACCTAAACGAGGTCGCACTGTTTGCCGCGGCTGTGGGCCCGGGAAGTTTTACCGGCCTGCGGATTGGGCTGGCCACAGTAAAGTCGCTCGCGGTATGCACCGGGAGAAGTTGTGTGGGAGTTTCAACTCTCGCTGCGATTGCTCACGCAGCGGGCATTTCAGAGCGGACGGTCTCGCTGCTACCGGCTGGACGTGGCGAGTTCTTCGCGCAATTGTTTTCAGTCGCGGATGGACGGGTGAGGGAACTGGACGGACCGGAGCACCTTTCCCCAAACGCGATTCTGGAAAAATACGGGCAAGCAGGACCGCTGCTTTGGGCCGGTCCGGGGGCCCAACTTCAGGCGGAAGCTTTGCAAGCATGGGCCGTGTCCAGGAATATCCGTTTCGGTGACTCAGGCACGGATCGGAGTGCATGGACCATCGCTCCTCTAACAGCCGAACTCGCAATTTCAGTCGCCACATACGTCAGAGCCTCTGATGCCGAGATTAACGAAAAATGGCGACTAGAGAAATAGAGAGAGCCGGCACGAGTCTCTCGATTAACCGAATGACTGAGCACGATCTTCTCGAAGTTGTCGAGATTGAGGAGCTTTCCGGTATCAGCGTTTGGGGCTGGGACGCCTATCACAAGGAACTGCAATCGCCGCAAGAGGTAATCATGCTGGTCGCGAGGCCGGACCAGTCAATCGAAAATCAAGCGTCGTTCATTGCCGGTTTCATTGTTTCGCGGATGGTGGCGGGCGAACTGCATATAAACAATGTAGCGGTGCGGCCGGAATTCCGCCGGCGCGGAGTTGCCGCTCAACTGCTAGCCGCGGTGCTGGCTGAGGGCCGGAGAAATGGCGCGCGCGTGGCGTTCCTCGAAGTACGGGCGGCAAATGTCGCGGCGCAACTCCTTTATCGAAGCCGCGGCTTTCAGGTAACGGGGCGCCGCCGGCGTTATTACAATCATCCGGTCGAGGACGCGCTTTTGATGTCTCTTTTATTAGAACCTTGACCTTGATTTGCCTCACTGATTGGGCTAACATTTCGCCCATGACGAATTGCCCCGGGCTTTTCTCAACCGCACTTTTTTCCAACCCTGATCCAATCGAGAGGAGAATACTAATATGGAAATGACTAAGGCGGAGAGTGTCAAGGACGAACTAATGACGAGCAACTCTGAGTTTCGCGAGCTGGTCCGCGAACACGGTCGTTATGAAGACCGTCTCAGCGAACTATCTGCACTTGCATATCCGAGCGATGAAGAGCAGTTGGAAGAGGTTACCCTGAAGAAGAAGAAGCTTGCCATAAAGGACCAGATGTATTCATTGATGCTCCAGCACGAAAAGACCGCCAGCACGGAGCACTAATTCTTGATACGGCTGGGCGCGCGCGCCCGGTTGGTTCTAATCTCAACTTAAACGGGGACGACAGAGCCGCTGTTGCGCCCCGTTTTGTCTTGGGACTTGACCTGGACGATTCGAGTTCGCAAAGCCATGGTTCGCGACGGAATTCCATACGTAGTCATTCCATTGGGGCTGGCCATCGTGCCGCTCGTCTTTGGGTATTGGTGGCTGGCGATTCCTTTCGTTGCGGTCGCCGTCTTCATGGCTTACTTTTTCCGTGATCCGCGCCGGGCGATTCCTACTGAACCGGGTATCGTCGTTGCTCCGGCTGATGGTCTGGTCACCATAGTCAGACTGGCCGATGGCCGGGAGAATCTTGAATCTCTGGTAAGCATCTTTCTATCGCCACTGGACGTGCACATTAACCGCGCCCCCATCGGCGGCGTGATCACCGAAATCGCGTACAAGAAAGGGAAGTATTTGATGGCGACGAAGGAAGCATCGCGCTTGTTGAACGAGCAGAATACCTTGACAATTCAAGGCGATGGGTTGACTGTGAGGTGCACCCAGATTGCCGGGATCCTGGCTCGCCGAATCGTTTGTTGGAAGCAGAAGGGCGAAAGAGTAAAATGCGGGGAGCGCTTCGGCATGATAAAGTTTGGTTCGCGAACCGATGTCTTGCTTCCACCGCACGTGGAGGTGATAGTTCGTGAAGGTATGCGAGTTCGCGGTGGTGTTACCATAGTTGGTCGAGTTAAAGGATGAGTCTTCCGCGTTTACAATCCAGCACGCGCTTCGGCCCGTCGCCGGCGCCCCCAGGCCACAAAGGCCTGAAGAAAGGCGTGTACCTCGTACCGTCGTTCTTTACCGCGATGAACATTCTCGCGGGTTTCTATTCGTTAATGGCGACGATGAGTGGTTTTCACCAGGTGGCAATTGGTCAGACGTCAGCAGCGAGGCAGCGATTTGACTATGCGGCTATAGCTATTGGCTGGGCGTTTGTCTGTGACTGTCTGGATGGTCGCATCGCGCGAATGACTAAGAGCACGACCGAAATCGGAATCCAGCTCGATTCGCTCGCGGACATCGTTTCGTTTGGGTTGGCTCCGGCGATTCTGGCCTATGCCTGGGGATATGGAACGGCCTTGCAGGACTGGAGCAACGCCAGTCAACTCGCGTGGTTTGTTTCTTTCATGTTTGTCATCTGCGGCGGCTTCCGTCTCGCCAGGTTCAACGTTCAGGCCTCACGACCCCGTCCTCTGGCCGAGGGAACGCCAAAGGTAGACAAGAAGAGTTTCGTAGGTCTGCCGATTCCGGTGGCCGGATGTTTGGTAGCCGCGATCGTTCACTTTGCGCCGACCCCGATTAAATATGCACCCCATCGCTCAGAAGTTCTGGCCATTCTGATGATGGTCTTGATGGGATTCCTCAGTCTGTTAATGGTCAGTACTCTGCGCTTTACCAGTTTCAAGTCTGTGGGGACGGAGAGACGGAACGCCCGCCTGGTAATCATGATGATTGCGCTGGTCGGTCTAATCTATCTTTACTCCCAATGGGTCCTTCTGCTCATGGTCATTGCGTATGTAGTACATGGCCTTCTTTCGCGCGGTTTCGCCTCGCTCGGCCGGCGCCCGCCTGAAACACAATCAGCAGAGATGCGCGAAGTCTGAACCTCGCGTTTCTTTGATTTTTCAACCCAGACAATTCGTCACTAGGGCCCTTGCTGCGGAGCGGCGAAAGCCAGCAGTCCGTGAGACGTTGCGATCAGGATCAAGTTGTCGATCGCGATGGGCGCGGCGCTGCTGCTGTTTTCTTCACCAAGGGACAGGGTGTTCGCGGGCTTTCCATCGTGAAGACTGAGCACGATGGCGCTGTCTGTCGAGAGCGGGGTGAAAAGGGCTCCATCCGGCGCGGTAACGGGCCGCGCGGGTATCCGCCCGGGCAACTGGCGGCGCCAGATTAGCGCGCCTTTGTGGAGCGAGAGCAGATAGGCAAAGTTATCCAGAGACGCGGCGAGCAAACCGTTATCGACTACGGCCACAGCCTGAACTGCAGCGCCGGTGCGTCGGCGCCAAAGCAGCTTGGCGCGCAGTTCGCTGAACGCGTAGACGTATCCATCTCCTGAACCAAAATAGATTGTGCCGTTGGCTACGGCGATGGCTCCCTGAATGGCGCCATGAGTATGGTACTGCCACACCAGGCGGCCCGTAGACTGGTCGAGCGCAAACAGATTCCCGCTGTCGCCGCCGAAATAGACCAGCTTGCCTGAGAGCGAAGGCTGACTTGAGAATCCCTCCGAGTATTGATTGATCCAGAGTGTCAGCCCTGTTCGCTTGTCAAAAGCGTAAACCCTGCCGTCAGCGCCGCCGGCAAATAAAGCATTCTCACCCGCTATCAAAGTGCCGCCGAGTGGGCCGGGTACGGTCCTCATCCACAAGGTCACGCCGGTTGTCTTGCTTAAGGCGCGCAGGGTCCCATGGATCTGCCCCTGTGCAGGTTCAGAATACCTGGTTGCAGCATAGACGCTCCGCTCATCGATGGTGGGCGCGGCGGAGAACTCACCGCCTGCTTCGGCTCTCCAAATTAGTTTGCCGTCCCGGGCGTTGAGGCTTATCAGGGTGCCGCCAACTAAGGGAAGGAACACGGTTGTTTTATCCGCCGCGGGAGTCAGGTTGGAAGTTTGATCTGATTGATAGCGCCATTTCACTACCAAGGGCTGCGAAAGGGCGAGTTGTTTTTGCCCCTGATAGCGGACCGCGGATTGGGTGGAATATCCAACTAGTGCTATTAAGCAACACCAGATGACTTTCGAAATAACTTTACCAGGATGCATTTGGGAGGTTACAGACTTTCGCTTCATCAAGATCGCGTACTTTCGTTTCCCGCAACTTGCCTTGGTCGCTTCTTTACTGCCAACCTATAATCCTGAGTCCAGTTGGTTTCAGCAACTTTGAAGCATATCGCGGCACGGAGGTCTGTATTTCTTGGAGAGCATCAGTCACGAGAACATAATCATACTCGACTTTGGCGGCCAGTACACGCAACTGATTGCGCGGCGGGTGCGCGAAGCGGGTGTCTATTGCGAGATTCTTCCTTACAACGTCGCGATCGAAGAGATTCAAACACGGCAACCACGAGGCCTAATCCTGTCGGGCGGCCCCGCTTCGGTCTACGACGATGATGCGCCGCGGCCCAAACCCGGATTGATCGAGAGCGCGCACTGCCCGGTGCTGGGCATCTGTTATGGCTTGCAACTAATTGCCCACGGCCTGGGCGGGGAAGTCCTGCCCTCCACCAGCAGAGAGTACGGCTACGCCCGGCTTCAGGTGGTCGATGCGGCCAGCCGCTTGTTTACCGGACTGCCGCTTGAGATGGACGTCTGGATGAGCCACGGCGATCACGTCACCATGTTGCCCGATGGTTTTCGTATGACCGCGCAAACAGCGGACGCGGTCAACGCGTTCGAGAACTCGGAGCGCGGGATCTACGGATTACAATTTCATCCCGAGGTCGCGCACACGCCGCTGGGCGCACAGATCCTGCGCAACTTCCTATTTGAGATCTGCGGCTGCAAAGGTGACTGGACGCCCACCGCCGCGATTGCGGAGCAGACTGAGCGAATCAAAGAACGGCTCGGCGAGCATGGCCGGGCGGTTTGCGGGCTCTCCGGCGGCGTCGATTCTTCAGTCGCAGCTGCTTTGGTACATCGAGCGGTCGGTGACCGGCAAGTCTGCCTGTTCATTAATAATGGATTGCTGCGCGAAGGGGAATTCGAGTCGACGCTCGCTTTGCTAAAGCAGAAGTTAAAACTAAACATTCAGGGAATCGACGCCAGCCAGCGGTTTCTCGATGCCTTGAAGGAGGTGGTGGACCCGGAAACGAAACGCAAGCGAATCGGTGCCCTTTTCATCGAGGTCTTTGAAGAAGAAGCTAAGCGCATCGGTGGCGTGGGATTCCTGGTACAGGGAACTTTGTATCCGGACGTGATTGAGTCGGTGTCGGTTCGCGGACCTTCAGCCACAATCAAAAGCCATCATAACGTGGGCGGCTTGCCGGAGAAAATGAACCTCCAGTTGATCGAACCATTGCGCGAATTATTCAAGGATGAAGTGAGGTTAATCGGCCGGGAACTGGGGGTGCCTGAAGAGATCCTCTCTCGTCATCCATTTCCGGGACCGGGCTTGGCGGTGCGCATCCTGGGTGATGTAACCGAAGAACGCCTCGCCATCTTGCGCGCCGCCGATCGGATTTTTGATGCGGAATTGCGGCGCGCGGGTTTGTATGATTTTGTCTGGCAGGCTTTCGCTGTGTTGTTGCCGATTTCAACAGTTGGTGTGATGGGTGATGAGCGCACATATGAGCGCGTGATTGCCATTCGCGCCGTTACCAGCGTGGACGGAATGACGGCCGATTGGGCACGTTTGCCGCACGACGTGCTGGCTCGGATCTCGACCCGGATTGTATCGGAAGTCAAAGGTGTCAATCGTGTGGTTTACGACATCAGTTCCAAACCTCCCAGTACGATCGAATGGGAATAGGCGTAAGAGTAGTTTCTGTTTTCCGCAGTAGATTTTCGAAGGTTGAATAAAAACCAATTCAACATGTTGTTTGGTTGATCCTTCGAGGCCACGTGATATAGTGTTGCCTCGACAGTTGAGATTTCATTCGCTTTACTCTTCAGCATAATTCAAAATGCAGGACAAGCGCTTCGTCCATCTCCATTTACACACCGACTACAGCCTCTTAGACGGTGCGATCCAGATAAACCCGCTGGCAAAACGAACCCAGGAACTGGGGATGAACGCGTGTGCCATGACCGATCATGGAAACATGTACGGCGCGATCACTTTTTACAACACGATGAAGAAGGAAGGAATCAAACCTATCATCGGGTGCGAGACCTATATAGCGACGGGAAGTCGCAAGGACCGCGGAGGCCGCGCAGCTCCCGGTGAAAAAATTAATCACCATCTGATCCTCCTGGCTAAGGATTTCGAGGGCTATCGCAATCTGTCGCGGCTTACGTCAAAGGCCTTTACTGAAGGCTTCTACTACAAGCCGCGCATCGATCGGGAACTCCTCGCCCAGCACAGTAAGGGCCTGATTGCACTCTCAGCTTGCATGTCGGGAGTTCCATCGGCCATGTTGGCGCGTGAGTGTCCCGATGACGCCGCCGCTGCAGCCCTCGAGTTTCAGGAAATAATGGGTAAGGGAAACTACTTCCTTGAGATTCAGGAACACGGTCTCGAACCGCAGGCGCGTATCCGTAAACCGCTGGTCGAGTTGTCAAAGCGCACTGGTATTCCGCTGGTTGCAACCAACGATGCTCACTATCTGATGCCGGACGACGCTCGGGCCCACGACGTGCTGCTCTGCATTGGCTCCGCAAAGACCGTCAACGATCAGAATCGCCTGCGCTACGGCACGCCCAACTTCTATGTGCGTTCGCCCGATGAAATGTGGCAGATCTTCGGCAACGAATTGCCGGAGGCTTTGGAGCGAACCGTTGAGATTGCCGAAAGATGCGATTTGAGTTTGCCGCACGGGGTCAACTATCTTCCCAACTATCCCATCCCCGCATCAGACGCTGGTCTGTCCGCCAACGAATACTTTGAAAAGACCGTTCGCAACGGTTATCAGACGCGTAAAGCCCAGGTCTGGGACGGAGAATTGTCCAGAGCGGAACTAACCCACACCTTCGAAGAGTACGAGAAAAGGCTCTGGCACGAGATTGAGGTGATTAAGCGCATGGGATACGCTGGTTATTTCCTCATCGTTTGGGATTTTGTGCGTTACGCCAAAGAACATGGGATTCCAGTCGGACCGGGTCGTGGTTCTTCAGCGGGATCGCTGGTGGCTTACTGCCTCGGTATCACCGATATCGATCCCTTGCGCTATAACCTCTTCTTTGAGCGATTCCTGAACCCCGAGCGCGTTTCGATGCCGGATATTGATATAGACTTTTGCGTCCGAGGCCGCAGTGAGGTAATCAACCACGTAGCCGATCTGTACGGGCGCGATTCGGTGTGCCAAATCGTAACCTTCGGGACTCTGGCATCGCGCGCCGCAATCAAAGACGTCGGTCGAGCGCTCGATATGCCCTATGCGGACGTTGAGCGCATCTCGAAGATGATTCCTCCGCCAGTCCGGGGCCGCAACGTCAGCATTGAACAGGCTATTCAACAAGTACCTGAGCTGCGATCGGCAATGGAAACGAACGACCAGGTGCGGGATTTAATAGACCTCGCGCGACGGCTTGAGGGTTGTGCGCGCCACGTCTCGGTGCATGCCGCCGGCGTGGTCATCACACCTGAACCTTTGGAAGAACTTATTCCTATCGCCGTCTCGGCCAAAGATGAAGTCACCACTCAGTACGAAATGTCCGACCTCGAGAAGGTGGGCGTACTGAAGATGGACTTCCTGGCGCTTAACACGCTCACGATCATAAGCGACTGCTTAAAGAGTATAAAGCAGTCGCTTAGCGAAGATGTAGAGTGGTCAAAGGTTTTGCTTAACGATGAGATGACTATGCAACTGTTTGCCGAAGGTCGTACTGATGCCATATTTCAGTTCGAGTCGTCCGGAATGCAGGACATCTGTCGCAAGCTCAAGCCCAAGAGTATCGAGGATCTCTCGGCGCTTAACGCGCTCTATCGGCCCGGGCCAATAGATGGAGGTATGGTCGACGACTTCATTCTTAGGCACCACGGCAAGAAGAGCGTCCGATACATCGTTCCGGAGATGAAAGATATTCTGGATAGTACGCAGGGCGTCATCGTCTACCAGGAACAGGCCATGCAGTTGGCGCAAAAACTGGCGGGGTACACGATGGCCGAGGCGGATAGTCTCCGCAAGGCGATGGGCAAGAAGAACCGGGAAGAGATGGCTCAGCAAGAACAGAAGTTCATCCTCGGTGCGGTAGCCCGCGGTATTAAGCGCGACAAGGCCCAGCAAATTTTCTCCCTCATGGCACAGTTTGCTGACTATGGCTTCCCCAAGGCCCACAGTGTGGCCTACGCTTATTTGGCATTTCAAACTGGCTATCTCAAAGCCCATTACGGCGAGCACTTCTACGCCGCGGTCCTCTCAAATGAAATCGACGACACGGCCAAGGTCTTCCGCTATACAAAAGAGATGCGTGCGCAGGGAATCGTGCTGCTGCCGCCCGATGTCAACGAAAGCGAAATCGGCTTCACGGCATTGAAAGGCGCGATTCGTTACGGTCTGGCGGCGATCAAAGGCATCGGATTCAATAGCGTCACAGCGATCATGAAAGGGCGTCAGGCGGGGCCGTTTAGATCCCTTTTCGATTTTACCGAGCGAGTTGAGGAAGGCTCGATTAACAAACGGGTCCTGGAGGGTCTGGTCTACAGTGGAGCCTTTGACTCTCTGAAACCGTCTGAGTGTACAAGCAATCATTGGCGGGCTCGGCTCTTTGCGGCTATCGACATCGCTTTGGCGCGCTCAGCCAGAGCGAAACGGTCGAAGGCGATTGGCCAAAATGATCTGTTTGGCGGCGACCTGGCGCAGACCGCCGACGCTGCGAGCGATTTGCCCGCCGCGGCGGCGTGGACCGCTTCAGAAATGTTGGCCGCGGAAAAAAAGGCCGTAGGCTTTTATGTTACAGGGCATCCCCTGGAGGCTCATTTCGAACTGGTCGCCAAACTCGGCGCGGTAACCTCGGCTGAACTGAGTCAACAGGAAAGCGGCTCGCGGGCAACGATTGCCGGCCTGATTACGGACCTTCAGCTGCGCACAACAAAGAAGGGCGATCGATTTGCGATATTCCGTTTGGAAGACCAGGCTGGATCGGTTAAGTGCGTCCTTTGGCCCGAACCATTCCGCAGACAAGGCGCTATCGTCGCAGATGAAGCGACCGTGTTGGTAAACGGCAGGGCCGAGATTAGCGACGATGGAGTCATCACCGTGATTGCCGAAAGGCTCACTGAGTTGACTCAAGCAGTCCAACAGAAAGCGCGTGAAATAATTATTGGCTTCCCGGCCACGACGGATTCAGCGCAGCTCTGCGACGCGGTCAGGAATCTGCTTGAGCAGTCAAAAGGTGACTGCGACGTTTTTGTCGAGATAGTTTCTGAGGGTATGCTGGTCCGGGTACGCGCGCATCCTTCTTTGAAGGTCCAAGGTAGCGCAGAGATCGAAGCAGCATTGCGGAATCTTGGCTGCGACGTTACTTGGGAAGGCTTTACTTCGCCCAGGCAGGCCGCCGCGGCGAAAGGCGCCGCCTAAACTCTTACCGGCAAGACAGACGTGAATACTGAGCACAACACCACTGCCTTCGAACGGGTCCAGCTCGCGCGTCATCCCGAGCGGCCTTACACACTTGATTTCATCGAGCGATTGTTCGAGGACTTTACCGAGATTCACGGGGACCGGCGTTACGCCGAGGACCCGGCGATCGTGTGTGGATTTGCTCGTTTTCATGGAATGCCGGCGTTGGTTGTGGGACATCAGAAAGGACGCGACACAAAACAGCGTCAGTTTCGCAATTTCGGAATGCCGAAACCTGAAGGGTATCGCAAGGCAATTCGCGCAATGAAGCTGGCAGAGAAGTTTGAACGGCCAATCTTCTCTTTCATTGATACTCCCGGCGCCTATCCAGGCATTGATGCGGAAGAGCGTGGGCAGGCCGAAGCCATCGCTTACAACCTGCGCGAGATGGCGAAGTTAACTGTGCCGATAATAGTCACCGTGATCGGCGAAGGCGGGTCCGGCGGCGCCCTGGCGATTGGCGTGGGCGACCAGGTGTTGATGCTCGAAAACGCGATCTATTCAGTAATCTCACCCGAAGGTTGCGCGGCCATTCTGTGGAAAGACTCGAGCCAGGCTGCGCGGGCGGCGGAGGAACTGCGTCTCATCGCTCCGGACTTGCAACACGAGGGAATTGTCGATCAGGTGGTTCCGGAGCCCACTGGTGGTGCGCAGAACTCGTATGATGAAGCAGCCGGTTTCCTTGATTCGATTCTCTGCGAGAGGCTGGCACAGTCGACCACGAGTAACGTGTCAGATCGATTGGCGCAGCGCTATCGCAAGCTCCGGCAATTAGGTAAGTGGGGAACCAGCGAGCCAGTCGGCGCTCCCTAAGGCCGCGGCCTTGCTGTTAGACAGCGCACTGCCTGAAACAAATCTAGAACGGAATATCGTCGTCGCTTAGCTCATTGGGCTCAGGGCCCGAATCGCCTGGCGTGGCTGCCGCAGCGGCTCCGCGCGCAGGCGCCCCGCCGCCCGCATCTTCACCTCTCCCGCCGCCAATGAACTGCATATCCGTCGCGTGAACCTCGAGCGTGTGGCGCGGCTTGCCGTCGCGGTCAGTCCATTCCTCCACGCGCAGCCGGCCTTCGATGTAGACGGGTCTGCCCCGAGTGAGGTACTGAGACGCCGTTTCAGCCTGGCGTCCCCAAAGCGTGACGCGAAACCAGGTAGTAAGATCCTGGTTTTCGCCGGTGGTGCGATCTTTTCTTTTTTCGTTTGTAGCCAGACTGAAGCTGCAAACAGGCGTGCCCTGCGGCGTGTAACGCAATTCCGGATCACGTCCGAGATTGCCGACGATAATGATTTTATTAAAAGACATTTGCGTTCTCCGGTTGTCTTCATCCTCAACGGGAGTCAGGAGTCATAGAGCAAGAGGGCAGATACTACTCGTAGCAGTGCGACGCGTCAAGCACGAGAATCTTGCAAGAATAACGTTTGCGTTAATAGGAACGTCGCGCAGAAATCTGTTAGACTTTGCGCGGTTGCAAGAAAAATAGTAATGGGTTCGACAGTTTACCTGGAAACATTCGGTTGTCAGATGAACGTCGCCGATAGCGAGCGCGCGGATGTGCGTTTGCGAGCTTCCGGATTTGATTTGTGCCAATCTCCGGAATCCGCGGATGTGGTTATCTTTAATACTTGTTCGGTGCGTGAGCGTGCGGCCCATAAGGTGTTCACGCGCATCGGCGAGATTCGACGGCAACGTCTGGGCAACGAACCGGTGGTTGGCGTGATGGGCTGCGTTGCGCAACTGGAAGGGAAGACCCTCTTTGATAACAGCCCTTCGGTTAATCTGATAGTTGGAACGCGCGCGACCGACCGGCTGCCCGAATTATTGAACCGCGCTTTAAATGGCGAACGCCGGGTCATGGATCTCGAAGAGCGCGCGGACGGTGAGAAGTGGGACGTGCCCGCAACGGCCCGGTCTTCAAAATACGTCGCGTTCGTGCCCATCATCGAAGGCTGTAACAAGTTCTGCACCTACTGCATCGTGCCTTTTTCCCGTGGTCGCGAAAAGAGCCGCACCGCAGCGGATATCATCGCCGAGATAAAAGAGCTACGCGATCATGGTTATCGCGAGATCCATCTGATCGGACAGAATGTGAACAGCTATCGGCCGAAAATCGCCGCTGGTCTTGGGGAGTGCCAGGGCGCCACACCCTTCAGCCGGCTTCTGAGAGCGGTAGCTGCAACCGGCATGGAGAGAATAAAGTTTGCTACCTCTTTTCCGCGCGACTTTCATCCGGACATTGTGGCTGCCATCGACGAGCACGAAAACCTTTGCGAATGGATTCACCTGCCCGTGCAAACGGGCAGCGATCGCGTACTGCGCGCAATGCGGCGCGGGCACACCGCCGGTGACTACCTGGACAAGATCTCTTCAATCAAGCAGGCGCGACGGCGCATGGCAATAACCAGTGATATTATTGTGGGCTTCCCCGGCGAGACCGA
>WNFP01001750.1_pt1 | contig 17481 bp, 15 predicted proteins | sample 5400201 | NCBI WGS metagenome assembly WNFP01 (sample SAMN13153355, study PRJNA577476) | soil metagenome | isolation source: 115 cm saprolite under Madrone tree | place: USA:California | collected 2016-06-14 | reverse complement strand
AGTGCTCTTTGGCCTCATCTTTACCTTCACCGATATGACCGTCGTCTACATCCTCACCGCCGGCGGGCCTTTCGACTCCACGCAAACGCTCCCTTCCCTTGCCTTCGCTCTTGGCATCCAGGGGAGCGACCTTGCCGCCGGCGCGGCCATCTCCCTTTTTCTCGTTCCCTTGCTGGTCATCATCGCCTACTTCATGCTGCGCATGGCACATCGCGCCGAGGTGACCTGATGCATTTCAATCTTTCCCGCCGCCTCGGCGGCAAACTCGTCCACGTCCTGGTTATCACCATCTTCACCATCGCGCTAGCTTTCCCCTTCTACTGGATGCTCATCACCAGTTTCAAACAGAACGTCGATCTCTACACCATGGAGAACAACCCTTTTATCTTTAACGCCAAGCCCACCTTGGCACACGTGAAATTTCTTTTCACGCAAACCCAATTCGTCCGCTGGCTTGGCAACACCGCTTTCGTCGGTGTATTCGTCGTTGTCATCACGCTTCTGCTGGCCGTGCCTGCCGCCTACGCACTGGCCAGGCTCTCAGGGCGCTGGGGCGAGCGCCTCGGCATCGGCATCTTTCTCACCTATCTCGTTCCGCCCACCTTGCTCTTCATCCCTCTTTCCAGAGTCGTGGCCTTCCTCGGCCTGCAGGATTCCTTGTGGGCGCTAATTCTCGTCTACCCCACCTTCACGGTCCCCTTTTCCATCTGGCTTCTCATGGGTTTCTTCAAGTCCATTCCCAAGGAGCTGGAAGACGCGGCGATGGTTGACGGCCTCACGCGCTTCGGCGCTTTCGTCAAGCTCGTCATTCCCATCTCCGTCTCCGGAATCCTCACCGTCGTCATTTTCACCTTCACCCTGGTCACTCAGGAATTTGTCTATGCCTTGACCTTCATCTCTTCCGAATCGAATCAGATGATCGGCACCGGCATCCCCATCTTTTTGGTTCGCGGGGATGTCTACTACTGGGGAGCGCTGATGGCCGCGTGCCTAATCGCCAGTCTTCCCATCGCGTTCATGTATAACCTGTTCCTTGATCGCTTCATCGCCGGCTTCACCGTAGGCGCCGTAAAGTAACCGCTCCATGCGCAGATTCTTTCTTTCCTCCCATCACATCGGCGAGTGGCCCGGCCGGCACGTCTAAGGTTTTGGGTGTGCCCCGCCCTCGGTTTGTGAGGGTGGGTCTTGAGGTTCGCCGCAACCTTCCCTACACAGGATCGATCGTGATCAAGCCCGCTTCGCCTTTTTCGTAAAATAGATAACTGCTCGTCGCCGTTCGCTGCTCCTAATAGCCGTTCACTCCCGAAATTCGACCATTCGCTGACTTTTGCTTTACTTCTCAAGGACACCCGCGCTACCCTTCCTCATGGTCGCCCCCGTCCCCGCCCAAATCTCAAAGTTCCCTGGCCCGTCTACCCACCGTCCCACTACGCCGTCGCTTACCGCCCGGTCCCGGCATTCAGACCTTCCGAGATTCAGACATTTCGACACTCTCTTGTCGTCCCTTTGTTTTCATATTCTTACGAATTGCTTCTCCCGCAACCCCTTTCTTTTCACATTGATCTGCGTTGCCCCGGGGGTAACCGCTGGCGTCTGCATTTTCAAACCTTCGAACCGGACATGCTAACTCTATTCCTTCCTATCACATCCCTCCAACCCCAGCAGTTTCATGCAATTACGCACTCTTTTGCGCAACGACGCTCCGCTATCCCTCTTATTCTCAGGGGTTTCCGCACTCTCTCTATTGCCAAGGGGGTGGTATCCCCCCACGACGCTCGGATGTGCCAGCAACGCAAGCCTCGCGCTACCACAGTGTTTTCCTCCGCATTCCGAATGGGTCTACGCGACGCCCAGAGTGCTATACGTCTCCGCTCTGCGCTCGTCACTCGTTACCCGAGTTTCCAGATGACTTCCCGTTATCGCTTCCGCCACGCCAGTACCGCGAGTCTATTGCGCCAGGCTCCTCTCCTCGCCACTATTGCCAGGACGCACCGAATCGCTTTTTCGGGCGCTGCCCGTCTCTCGCCTTGGGTGGAAACACGAATGGCAACCATCAATCGGCAAGAACTCGAACGTCTCGAACGCCGCGAACTCCAGCTCACCATCATGGCCGCCGTCTTCGTCTTCATACTGGCCAGCGGCCTGGCCGTGTTCATGTACCCGCTCGTCTTTGTCCACCCCGACACCGCCAACAGGTGGACTCTCCGTGTCGCCTTTTTCGGTTTCTGCGCGCTCACCCTTCTCTTCATCGGCTACTTGCTCGAGCGCCAAAGCACCGTTCGCAAGCTCAAGCAGCAAATTCTCGAAGAGCTCGAGCGCAATATCGAGCTGCGCCTGCAAGCCAGCACCGACCTGCTACAGACCATGCCGGACGTCAACCATTTCTGGGATCGCCTCACCATGGAGTATCGCCGCGCCATGACCATGCAGAAAAATCTCACTTTGCTGCTCGTCCGCGCCAGAGTCGGCGCCGCCTCCAACGCCGGCGACAACGCCTCCGCCCTCGGCGACGCCGCCAAAGCCATGTCCCGCAAGCTGCGCCCCACCGATTCCATCTATCACCTTGCCCCCGATCTTTTCGGCCTGGTTCTCCCCGAAACCGATACGCTCAACGCCAAGCGCATCGCCGTCCGTTTGCAGGAAGAGCTGCAAAGCGTCCGCGCCAAGCACGGCGGCACCTTCGAGACTACCGTCCACAATTATCCCGAACACGCACAAAGTGCCCACGAGCTCGAAGACATCGTGAAGTCCATGCTCCCGGTAAAAGAGGAATACACCGCCCCGGTTCCGGCCCCGGCCAAAGCGTAACGATTTTTTGGGAACGAAACGCGAGGAGCTAAGCGAGCGCCTGCTGCAAATCAGCGATGAGATCTTCGGCGTCCTCGATGCCGATGGACACGCGCACCATCCCCGGGGTCACGCCGCCGCGCGCCAATTCTTCTTTGCTCATGTCGTAGTGCGAGGTATACGCCGGCAAAACCACTAAAGACTCCACGCCGCCGAGGCTGGCCGCCAGCAAAAATAACTGCACCCGGTCGCAAACGCTACGCGCCGCCGGCAAGCCGCCTTTTAAATCAAACGCAAGCATGGAGCCGAATCCGCGCATTTGCCGCTTCGCCAATTCGTGATCCGGATGCGAAGGCAAACCGGGATAGAAAACGCGAGCCACTTTCGGATGCTTCTCCAAAAATTGCGCGACCGCCATCGCGTTTTCGCATTGTTTCTTAACGCGCAATCCCAGCGTCTTGATTCCGCGATTCAGCAAAAACGCCGCCTCCGGATCCATGGAGCCGCCCAGATAAATCACCATGTGCTGCACGCGGTCCATCCATTTTTTATTCCCCACGGCCGCGCCGGCGATCACATCGGAGTGGCCGGCCAGCGCTTTCGTGGCGCTGTGCACCACCATGTCGTAGCCGAGTTTGATGGGCTGCTGCAGCATCGGCGTGGCAAAAGTGTTGTCGATGATGGAAATCAGTTTATGTTTCTTCGCAAACTGCGCGGCTTTCTCAACATCCACCAAACGCACCGTGGGATTTGTCGGACTCTCCACATACAAAACGCGCGTGTGCGGATTCACCAGTTTTTCAATTCCGTTGAGATCGGTTCCGACATGATGGACTTTGATTCCCAGGTCGGAAAACACATCGCGCATCAGGCGATACGTTCCGCCGTAGAGCTGCGCGGTGGAAATAAGTTCGTCGCCACATTTCAACGCGCCGAGCAGTGCGCTGGAAATCGCGGCCATTCCCGACGCAGTCACCACCGCGGCTTCCGCGCCTTCGAGCGCGGCGATTTTCTGTTCGGCGATGGCCAGCGTGGGATTGCCGTAGCGCGTGTAGATGTATGCTTTGCTTTTGCCCTCCGCCCACAACTTCATCTCTTCCGTCGAAGAAAATGTGAATGTGCTGGTGCGCGCGATGGGCGTGCCCACGCCCACGCCGACACCATGCTTGTTTCCTTCGCCGGCGTGAACCGCATTGGTCTGGGAGCCGCGCCGGTGCGAATTTGTAGTTTTCATGGTCCCTCCATTTTTGGCCGAGCATTTCCTCGCGGCAAGCACCAATTTGGGCTGGCCAGGAGCAGGTACCTGCAAACAGGGTGTTTTTTAGGAAAGACCGGACTTAGTTTGCCGATAAGACCGCAGCGATTGAGCGAAAATGATTTTGAGGACGATGAATCGGATGAGGGGTGAGGGCAAGCGGCCGACCGGAGGTAGCTCGTGACAACGAACAAGTTGGCGGCGGAGCAACCAGCCTCAAAGGGGAAAAATAGACGGAGCGACCGCTACCCAGTTGTTGTGCCCGTGAAGGTGAAGTGGTTAGAGCCTAGCGGCGCAGGCGTCATCGAGTTTGCAGAAGCCAGAGAAGTCAACATGCACGGCGGACTGTTAGACATGAAAGGCCGCCCGGCCATCAACAGCGTTATCGAGCTGACTAACCTTAGCTCAACAAAGACAGCCTCCGCGCAGGTGATATCCCTGCGTGTCTCGAAAAAAGGCGATGTATTGGGAGTGGCCATCGAGCTTCTTACTCCCAGCGAAACATTTTGGGGCGTGACGTTCCGGCTGAAAGTGGCGATCGACGACCTGCTGAAACTGGAGAAGGACATGAAGGACATCAGGTCGGGCGGGATGGATCCTCGGGTGCTTCGCGAGTTTCGCGACGCGGTCGATTATGTACGCAAAACGGCCTGGGCTCTGCAAGAATTGCAGGAGCGGCAGGCCCATCAACGCGATACCGCCACGGTGCGCTCCTTGCTCACCGACGAACGTGTCCGCCGCGCCACGCAGCTCAGCAAGGCGCTGGCCTCGGATTTGGACTCCCATGACGTAACCAACGGAACCGCGGGAGCTGCGGATCTTTTTCGAGCTATCGAAGCCCTCAATCAGCGGCTGGCAAGTTTGTTCAAGATCCGAGAATCTCGGTAGCCGCTCCCAGCCAGGAACGCATTCCCCTCGCACCCGATAAAAGCACAGCGCCGCACCGGGGCCGCGATCGGGGAAGTGGCAGCAACTCCACCGTCCGGTTCGTGCGGGCCTGTATAGTGTTACGGGAACTGGCCCTAATGCTGCGCCAACTCATCTCAAACGAACATCTCGATTTCGTTGCTGCGCTGCTGGACGATGTATTCCGGATCCCCGGAACCAAGATTCGCTTTGGCCTGGACGCCTCGATTGGGTGGGTACTGGGTATTGGAGATGCCATTGCGGGCATCGCATCGTTCTTAATTGTGATCGCGTCCTGGCGTCGCGGTGTGAAAGCGGTCACGCTGGTTCGCATGATTGCTAACGTGCTCCTGGAAACTGCAATCGGAGCTATACCTGTGGCAGGCGACGTGTTCCACGTGGTTTGGAAGGCCAATCGACGTAACTATCGGCTGTTGATCCGTGAACAAGAAGAGCCCGGCGCCAACACCAGGCGGGATTGGATGTTCCTGGCCGTTCTGTTATTCGCGGTGATTGCGGCGGCGGGGATTCCGATTGCCATTTTGACTTGGCTGCTGCGAACCAAGGTGACATTTCATCTGCCCATTTAGCGACGATTGCAAAAACTTTTTGGCAATGGCTATTTGCGGAGACTTTTCCGACTCGAAAAGATGAGGCGGGCGAGGTGGCGGGACTGTTTTTGTGTGCTGGAGGCAGCTTTGGCGCGTCTTCGACAGTAAAAGCGGCGGCAAGACCGCCGCACTCCAAATAGCGCGTGGCGGTGATTTTGCCGGGTGGGGCTTGTGTGCTAGGTTTCTTTGTTTATGGGTAAGCGGATAGGGGTGCTGCTGAGCGGGCGCGGGTCGAACTTTGAGGCGCTGACGGACAGCGTGGCGGCGGGGCGCCTCCCGGGGGCGGGGATTGCGGTGGTGGTCAGCAACCGGGAGGGCGCGCCTGGGATTGAGAGGGCGAGAGCGCGCGGGATTGCGACGCGGGTGATTCCTTCTAAGGGGCTGGAGCGCGAGGTCTACGACCGGCAAGTTGTGGCGGTTCTGCACGAGCACAAAGTGGATTTGGTGTGCCTGGCTGGGTACATGCGTCTGCTTTCGCCCTTTTTTGTGGCTGCGTTTCCGAACCGCATCCTGAATATTCATCCATCGCTGCTGCCGTCGTTTCCGGGGCTGGAGTCGCAGCGTCAGGCGCTGGAATATGGCGTGAAATTCGCGGGGTGCACGGTGCACCTTGTGGATGAGAATCTGGATGCGGGGCCGATTGTGCTGCAGGCGGCCGTGCCGGTGCGCGATGACGACACGGAAGAGACGCTGGCGTCGCGGATTTTGGCGGAGGAGCACCGGATTTACACGGAGGCGGTGCGGATTGTGTTGGAGGGTAAGTACAAAATTGTGGGGCGGCGGGTGGTGAGGACGAGCTGAGCGTGAAGGGCGGTTTCACATGCGCCTTCTAGCGGCGTGGACGTTGAGGTCCTTCGGCTACCCTCGTCGGGTAGCCTCAGGATGACACCGCGAGGTTTTTTGCGGGGGTCACGGCGCAGATGGGCGACGGACTTTATGTCGGAGCTAAAGCTCCGACCCCAACAATTCTAGGTGAGGGCGCCGAACGGGACTAATGACAAGAACATCATTTAAACCGGTGGACGAGCAGCTCGCATACCTGAAAAAGGGCGTGGCGGAGATTATCCGCGAAACCGACCTGAAGGCGAAACTTGAGGAGTCACTGAAGACGGGCAAGCCGCTGCGCGCGAAGCTTGGCGTGGACCCGACGGCTCCCGATTTGCATCTGGGCCATACCGTCGTAATTCGAAAGCTGAAGCATTTTCAGGATATGGGGCATACAGCGGTGTTCCTGATCGGCGATTTCACGGCGCTGGTCGGCGATCCCACCGGGCAGTCGGAAACGCGGCCGCCGCTTTCACGCGAGCAAGTGGACGCGAACTCAAAAACGTATTTGGAGCAGGTGTTCAAGATCTTGGACCCGAAAAAAACGGAGGTTCGCCGCAACAGCGAATGGCTGGACAAGCTGACCAGTTACGACATTGTGCGGCTATGCGCGAAATATCGCGTGGCCCGCATGCTGGAGCGGGAAGATTTTCGCACGCGGCTGGAAAACGAGCTGCCTATCTCCATGCACGAACTGCTCTACCCGCTGATCGTGGCGTATGACTCGGTGATGCTGAAGGCAGACGTAGAGCTAGGCGCGACAGAGCAGAAATTTAATTTGCTGATGGGGCGGGAAATCCAGCGCGAATACGGGCAGGAATCGCAGGTGTGCGTAACCATGCCGATCCTGGTGGGAACCGACGGGCAACGGAAAATGTCGAAGAGCCTGGGAAATTATGTGGGCATCACGGAAGCGCCGGACGAAATGTTTGGCAAGCTGATGTCCATTTCGGACGAGCTGATGTGGACGTACTGGGAGCTGGTGACGGACCGGACGGAGGCGTGGATTGCGGAGATACGCAAGACGGTGGATGACGGCACAACGCATCCGATGGATGTGAAGATGCGGCTGGCGCAGGAGATTATTGGCCAGTTTCATGGAAAGGACGCGGCGAAGCAGGCGGAGCAGAATTTCCAGCGCGTGTTTCGCAATCGCGAGGCTCCGGAGGAAATCCCGGAGATTCGGTTGAAGCGCGTTCCCGGGGGAGTGTTTGTCACCTTTCCACAGGCTGGAATCCTTGTGGAGCAAATGACGCTGCCGCTTTCCAGCGGATCGGAAAAGTGGTCGAAAATCCTATCGTTGCTGGAACAGGTGCCATCGGCGTCAGAAGCGGAACGCGTGATGAAGCAGGGCGGGTTTGAGATCGATGGCCTGCCCGTGAGCGACCCTACGTCTAGATTGAATTTAGAACAGCCTGGCTCGTACAGGATACGTTTTGGGAAGAAAAAGTTCTTGAGGATTGTTGTTGAGTAGGGCTTTGCCGCAAAGGCTCATATGTTCGGGGGCGTGGACCAGAAGAGCGACGCTACAGCAAGCAAGGCCCATAGGCCGTAACCCAACCAGCGGAGCCAAGAATCTCGTGAGCGGAGTCCCTCGGCGAGAACAAATAGGAGTGAAAGCAAAGCAGCCGCAAGCGCCAAGTCCGTAGCTGCCACGGGTCGGTGCTGCGCGGCATCGGCTACTGTTGAGGATGTTCCGAGTAGCGCCCAATACAGCATGTTGACGTGCCTTGCGCTCGGCCGGTTTACGATCGACATGGAGACAAAACAGGCCGCCAAGCCAATCAGGTACGCAAAAACGAGTCGTTTCACTCTTGGCATCTCCAAATGACGGCTTCGCTCGTTCAATCCATCATTTCTTCGACCATTTTGGCGACGTGAGTGGCTATTGCGGGGGCGGCGGTTAGGCCTGGGGACTCCATGCCGACAAGGTGGATGGCTTGCGGGACGGCGGGGTCGCGGGTGATTACGAAATCGGCGTAGCCTTTGCCGCTGGGCGGGACGAGCTTGGGGCGGATTCCGGAGTAGCCGAGCTGCAGGTCGGATTCTTCTACTTCGGGCAAAAGCGGTTTTGCGCCGCGCACAAAATCGGCGATGGTCAAGCGGTCGCGCTCGTAATTATCTTTTGCATCGACGTATCTTGCGGTTGGCCCCAACAGGACCGTTCCCCATAGGGTTTTTGTGAAGTGCACGCCGAGGCTGAGGGCGTCGGCGTGAGGGAGCGGATAGACGAGATTGTTGATGAGCGTGCGGCGGGGACCGCGAATTTCGCAGTATTCCCCTCGCACGGGATAAATTTTCCAGGATTTATTTCCGAGCAGGGCGGCGACTTCGTCGGCGTAGAGGCCGGCGGCGTTGATGACGCAGCGGGCTTCGATGGCTTCGTCCTGGGAGTCTTCGGCGTCGCCGATGCGCAGGCCGACGCGGATGGCGCCGGGACTGGGTTCGAGGGAGATCACCTTCGCGCGCTGCACGATGTTCGCGCCTTGATCGGCGGCGAGGCGGGCGTAGGTGCGGACGAGATCCTCGGCGGAGACGATGCCGGTGGAGGGGACATCGAGCGCGGCGACGCCAGCGATGTGCGGCTCGCGGGCGCGAATTTCGTCGGGTCCGATTAGGCGCAGGCCTTCGACGCCGTTCTGCTCGCCATTTTGCTTCAGCGCGGTGAGGGCAGGTTCTTCGTGGGCGTCCGCAGCGACCACGATTTTGCCGGTGTGGCGGAAGGGGACGTTGTGTTTGGCGCAGAACTCATACATCAGGCGGTTGCCTTCGATGCAGAGGCGGGCTTTGAGGGAATTTCTTGGGTAGTAGATGCCGGAGTGAATCACGCCGCTGTTGCGCGTGCTGGTGGCCATGCCGAGCTTGGGATTTTGCTCGACTAGGAAGACGTCTCCGGAGCGCTGGGAGACGGCGTGGGCGATGGCGCAACCGATTACGCCGCCGCCGATGATTAGGATGTTGGCCTGGTCCATGGGAGCGAAGAAGAAGATTTAACCACAGAGTTCGCAGAGAGCACAGAGAAGACAGGAAGAGCTAGTCGCTGACGGCGGTTTCGTCGAAATACGGTTTGCAATCGACGAGACGCGCTTCGGCGCCGTCGTGAACGGCGTAGGTCGCGCGATGACCCTTGTCGTAGGCGTTCTGCCAAAGAGAGGCGGCGCCGTGGACGCCGTCTTTATTGAGCGCGTAGAAGAAGATGTGGAAGGTAGCGAGTTTCTTTTTGTCGTTGTTGTAGTTGCGGGCGATGCGGGCCATGGCTTCGAGGCAGGCGTCGGTGGGAGACATGCCCTTGCGCATCATTTCGATGATGGTGTGGCCGCCGGAGATTTTTATGTTTTCTTCGCCTTTGCCGGTGGAACCGGCGGCGCCGACTTCGTTATCGACGCAGCAGCCGGCGCCGATGATGGGAGAATCGCCGACGCGGCCGGGAATCTTCCAGGCGAGGCCGGAGGTGGTGGTGGTGGCGGAGATGTCGCCTTTTTCGTTGACGGCCATGCAGGGGATGGTGCCGGTGGGCGGATGAGCGATGACGCGCTGCGCGTAGGCCATAAGCGCCTGGTCTTCGGGCGTGTCGCTGAAAAGGGAGGCAACCTTTTCTTTCCACTCCGGGCTGTCGATGCCGGGGCGCCAGTTGAAGGAAGTGGAGGCTTTCCAGGCGAGCCAGATTTTGCGGGAGTGTTCGGTGAGGAGATTCATTTCCTCGAAACCTTCGTCCACCGCGAAACGGCGCGCGCCGTCACCGACGATCATGACGTGATTGGTGCGCTCCATCACGGTCTTGGCGAGGCGCGAGACGTTTTTGATGCGGCGGACGCTGGCGACGGAACCGGCGCGGTGCGTGGGACCGTGCATGACGCTGGCGTCGAGCTCGACTTCGCCTTGTTCGTTGGGCAGGCCGCCATAGCCGACGGAGTCGTCGTTGGGATCGTCTTCGACGACGGTGACGGCGGCAACGACGGCGTCGAGCGTGTCGCCTCCTTTTTTGAGGATGTCCATGCCGCGGCCAAGCGCGTTGAGCCCGTTGGCGCTGGAGATGATGAGCGGGCGCTTGCCTTGCGCGGCGGGCGTTGCGGCGCGCGACCCATTGCTTGCGGCGGCGGGTGTTGCGCGGCCGAAGAGATTGGTTAGGCCAGCAGCTGCGCTGCCGGCGAGCGAGGTGAGAAAGAATTCACGGCGTGACCACAGACTCATAGCGCCTCCTGATGAGTGCGGCGGTCAATATACAACAACGGAGGTTGGAAGTTCGAGGTTCGAAGAAACAGACTAGGCGAAGACTACGCCTTTGGGGGAGCGGGATTTCTTGATGGAGTCGTGATGGGCCCACCATTGCTGCCAGGCTTGCGCGTTGTTGCCGAGCGCTTCGCCGGTGATGAGGCGAAGGGCGCCGTAGACCCAGCCGCGCGTGTCGGAGTCCAGGGCATCATCATCGAGAAAATTCAGGAGATCGGGAATGGCGGCGAAGCGCTGTTCGTGAGTGAGCATGCCGGATTCGGCGATGCCGACGGCGGCGCGCTGGCGCACGCGCGGCGACGGGTCATGCGCGAAGCGATCGAGCAGCGGATCGATGGCGCCATCGGTGCCGAGCATGGCCAAGCCTTCGACGGCCCAGAAGCGCGTTTGCTCGTTGCGATCATGCGCGAAAGCGAGTAGGTGCGTTAGTACAAGTTTTGGCTGCACGCCGCGATTGCCCAGCGCGCCGAGACGCCACAGGGCGAAGGGGCGCTCGGTGGGATCTTTGCCAATCAATTTCACGAGGTGCGCGATGGTCTTGGGCGATTTAGTCAAATTGTTGGCGGCGAGGTCGACCTCGATGGCCGCGCCACGCACGCGCAGATCGTCGGACTTCATGGCGGTGAGCACGAGATCGAACAAATGATCGGTATTATGCAGGCGGCCGCGCCAGCTATCCGCGTTCTGGCGGATGAGGTCGAGGGAAGCCGGCTGGTGACGAATGGCAAGCTCGAGGAGCTGTTCGGCTTGCTGCTGCGGGGCGAGGCGGGTGAGCTCGGCGAATTCGGCGTTTACGGCGGCGGAGGTGGGCTGCGAGGCTGCCGCGGCGCTTGCGCTTGCAAGGTCGCCCACTTTAAGTTTGGCCCAGACGGCTTTGAGGCGGCCGACTTCAAAACCGGCGACGGCGGAGAGGGCTGCCAGGATCAGAAAAGCCAAGCCGTACCAGCGCAGGATGCTGAGCGTGAGCGGGCTGGATTTGCCCGAGAGCGGTTTGTGCGGAGCAGCCACGAATTGTGCCTTGCGCTCCCTAGCGGAGCGTTCAGGCACAAAGTAGAGGTGGCAGGGGACGGCAACAATGGTACGGGAAGCCAGCCGTCCGGTACGCGAGGGCAATATCAGTAAGTCATTATTCTACAACAACATAGACTAACGCTGGCGCTTCCAAACAGGCCACAAAGGCAGCCCGTCCGCAAGGGCAGGCGAGGCGATTCGGGGGGGTGATTTCCCTGCAGCGCCGCGTCGCGGGTCAAGAGGAGGCGGCGGCTTTGGCTGGCTTGTAGTGGCCGGGGACGGCGCGGGTCGAGATGGCCAGGCGATTCCAGAGATTGATGGTGCCGACGACGAAGGTGAGGTCGACGATTTCCTTTTCGGTGAACTGCTTTTGCACGTCGGCGTAGACGTCGTCGGGGGCATGGGTCTGGGCAATGAGGGTTACGGCTTCGGTCCAGGCGAGCGCGGCGCGTTCGCGGTCGGTGAAGAAGGGCGTCTCGCGCCAGGCGTCGAGGGTGTAGAGGCGCTGCTCGGTTTCTCCAGCCGCGCGCGCGTCGATGGAATGCATGTCAAGGCAATAGGCACAGCCATTGATTTGCGAGGCGCGCATTTTGACGAGATGGACGAGCTTGGGCTCTAGGCCGCTTTCGGCGATGTATTTTTCCAGGGCAAAGATGGGGTTGAGCGCACCTTGCGCAAATTTTCTGTAGTCGATACGTGGCTGCATGGTTTCTCCTTTCGGTGTGCTGGGCCTTTCTTGAATAGATGAATGCCGTGGGCGAGCGGGTATATCGGGCGCACGAGAAGAATCGCGGTGCTGCCCTTGTCTATTGGTCGCGGGTGGCGGCGACTTGGCGGGCGGCGGGTCTGGGTTTGCGGCGGAGGGCAGACATGGCGGAATCGGAGGCGGGGAGGAAGTAGCCGACGACGATACCCATGGCACCGGAGAGAAGCCGCTTGCCGGTGGTGTTGTCGTAGGTGGCGGTGATGCGGAGCTGGTCGCCGGCGGAGAATTTGTAGCCACCGCGATCGAAGAAAGTGACTACCGGCATGCCGAGGAGCTGGCCCTTTTCGTCGAGCTCGGCGTCGAGGGTGGCGACGGTTTCCTTGCGGGTGACGTCTTCAAGCGTGATTTGTTTGGCGTAATCGTGCATATGGCCGCCGACTCCGAGAAGGATGCCGTTGTATTTCACGGCGACGGTGCCGCTGTTTTCGTTTTTGCCAGCGTGGAGGTCGTAGCCGGAGTCGCCGCAGGATTGCACATCCATCCAAGCGGGGTAGACGCTCTTGGTGGCGGCGGTGGGATCGGCGTAGGGGATTTTCACTTCGAGGTAGACCTTGCCGTAAGACGTGCCGGTGGGATTGTGGACCATGGTCTCGACGCGGATTTTATCTCCCTTTTGCACGCGATAGCCATAGCCGGGGATTTCCATCCAGTTGGTGAGCTCGGTGCCGGCTCCGAAAATGTGCTCTTCCTTATTGGGGCAGAGAAAATCGGAGCGATCTGTGTTCCAGAACGCGGTGTGATGAAGCACGATGCCGGGGGCCGCGCTGCCGTTGGCGTCGACCAAGCGCGGGGTGTAGGCGAGGAGAAAGGCGTCGAACGGAATGGTCCAGAAGACGTCGGGAGGCTGCGGCATTTTCATGTGATTGGTGTGGGCGGGGAGCGTGAGGGGGCCTTCGCGCACGGTAATGATATGCGTGGCGGGGTCGATTTGCTGCTCTAACTTGATGCCCGTGGCGACGGCGTGGTGCATGCCTTCTTGCATGAAGCCGCCGTGGTTGTGTTGCATGTGGTCCATGTCGTGAGATTCCGGCGCGGGCGTTTGCTGTTGCTGTTGCGCGGCGCGGGCGGCATAGGAGGTCATAACGGAGATGCCGAGGAGCGCGATGGCCCTCGCGAAGGAAAGCCGCGATTTCCACTGGGAGCGTTTCATGATGACACCTCTTGCCTGGCCTTACCGGGCCACACCGCTGCCACTATGATATGCCCCGGGCAAGTCCAGTGGTAAACTCCCGGCTCTTGTTGTGCGGAAAAATGCGCGGCGGATTGGCATGAGGGAAGTCTTGGTTAGTTTGATGCTGGTTGCCGTCGCGGCGTTTGCTACGCCGGCGGCCAGGGGCAAGATTTCTCGAAGGTGCAGACCAAGGTGACGAAGGTTTCCGGCAACATTTATATGCTGGAAGGGGCAGGCGGGAATATCGTGGCGTCGATTGGCCTTAAGCTTTCCTTGTGTAAGCTCTCTAAAGCGATTTCAAGAAGGCCACGAGATCGTCCTTGTCCTGTTGAGAGAGGTTGAGATTGAAACGCACATCGTAGAAATTGACAGCATCCATCAGCGTGGTTGCCGAACCATTGTGGAAGTAGGGCGCACGCCCAGCCAAGCCACGAAGAATTGGCCCCTTGATCTTGCCAACATGATCGAACCTGCCATCGATTAAGGCTTGGCCGAGATCAGTCGTGGCTTTGCAGTTGTTGGTCGGCAGACCGGAGGTCGCGTCCTTTTTGCACACGGTGATCTCCGGCAAGTAACTTATATCCAGGCCTCCCAAGTTGACGGAACGGTTAGCCGGGCTGGGGTCGCCGGTCCCGATGTTCAACGGTGTGGGGAAGGAGTGATTGCCGACGTTCGGTGTGTCGTGGCAAGTGCCGCAGGTTCCCTGAAGCGTCGGAATGCCGCCGGCAACCAAGCCACCAGCTGCCTCGTCGTCGTTGATGCCGGCGACGCCGCTGATGGGAATTTGCAGAGTGTTGAAGAACTGCTCACCACGAGCAATGGAGCTCCGCGCGGCGCTCTGAGCGTCGTCACTGGTTTGCGCCCATTTGTCGTAGAGGTCGAAAATGTTGGATGTGAACTGCCCGTCCCCCGGGGTCGCTAGACCTCCCGGCTGTTCGAAAGCTGGGAGCAAGAAATGGACGCTGGAGTTAATGGAGATGAAGAACGGTTGGGTCGAAAGAGCGCTCGGCCCGCCCGTCACACCGTCGTCGTGCAAGTCGCCGGCAAGGCGGTCATGAATTTGCGCGGTGAAGAGCTTCGTTTCGAAATCCACGATCTGCTGTTGTTCCACGGGGGTTGGCCGCGTCCCGTCCCCCTGCGCGTGGATGATAGTCGCGTCCACCGACTGATGCGCCAGATCGCTGAGCAGCGAAGCTGGGTAATTGTTGTAAACGATTTTGATTGTGCCGGTGGCCGGCGAAGATTCCCGGCCGTCGAACATGACCGCGCTCAAAAAAGGAAGGTTCGTGGTCGGCAGGGGCCGCCTGTACATCGAAAAAACATCGGTTGCGTTGCAACCGTACGGATTGTAGACACTAACTACATGGAAGTCGGCGTTTGCGGGAACAGCGATTCCAATGCGAATCAATCCCCTGCTCAACAATAGGCTGTACGCTTCGCGACGTTCTTCTTGCGTTGAGACATCCGCGGTCGGGCAGGTCGCGCCGTCCACCGGGCGGAAAATAGGATCCGTCCCATTCGAGGCCGCGAATCGCTCCTGAATATGCGGCGGTGTGACCGACCAGGCGTCGCTGGGTTGATGACACGTGACACAGCGGCGGCCGTTGATGCCCAAGTCCTGGAAGAAAGGATTGGTGGTCGTGTCCGTCGGCCCGCTCAGGTTTTGGGAGGCAAAAGCGCCGTCGGGGTCCGAGAATATTTGAAACGGCGGAATAATCCGATTGGCATTGTCCGCGGTGGCAATCAATCCACCGGCTCCGAGAAGAAAGACAGGTATCAAGATCGCCGGGCTTTTCTTGAGAACAATCTTGTTCCTGACCTTATTGACGACTGACCACATAACTCCCTCCTTGAACCGTGATAAATCGGTCGGCCAAGCAGAACCGACCGGGCTGTCATTCTTGCTTGGGCTATTGGCCAGCGAATGCCTGGCATGAAACGTTGGGGTGCCAATTGACGAAGGCGCCGTTGGGATTCTCCTTCCATGCCCACACGTGAAGCGTGTAGAACGCTGGAAGTCCGAAGCGATTGGGGCTCTCGAAATAATGAAAGAGCTGCCCCATGAGCTGCGGCGGTTGTCCCGGATGAGCCTTGTCCCATTCGCTTGCAATAACCAGAAAGTCAGCGCCGATCAGTTGCAGGTGGCCGTCTGGCATCGGTTCATAGATGACGATCTGAGGACGCGTGGCGTCTATTACGCCGAGTCCCACCAAGTTCAAATTCACAAAGTGGAGTCCCATGGCCCCTGCGTCGGGTCCGCTGACACAGCCGAATAGAAGCGAGTACCCCTCCGCCTCGGCCACGGACACATCCTTGAAGCGCTCGGTGTTATCCCGAACGATTTTCAGAAGTGCGCCCTGGGCGGCTGTCAGTTGTTGAGGTTGTGTTGTCGTCGCGTGGGAGTTCCCGTCTTGCGCCAGCGCGCCCCCGGGAGAAACGCTCAGGAGAACGAGAGTCATCATCGAATGGTGGAATTGCGTCGCGAGTCGTCCGATTTTCATGGTACAAGCCTCCTTTGGTGATTTCGGATTACTGGCCTTGGCTCGGCCCTCATACCCCTGCATTGGGCATTAGGCTCCTCACCCAAGTCCTTCCGATGGGTTCCTTTTTTTGTTACTTTTTTATGAATCATATGCTCCAAACGCCGTCTCGCTTTGAGTTTGGGCCCTTTCAACTCGATGCCGCAGAACACCGGTTGCTGCGAAACGGAGTCGAAGTGTCTCTCCCCCTGAAGGCATTCGAAATCCTGTGCGTGTTTGTTGAGAATGCGGGCCGGCTGCTCAAGAAGGAGGATTTGATACGGCTGGTCTGGCCAGATACGGTGGTGGAGGAGAACAACCTCAATAAAAATGTGTCTCTGTTGCGCAAAACGCTAGGCGAACGTGCCACGGGGCAGTCGTACATCGAAACCGTGCCCCGCGTCGGCTACCGCTTCGTTGCGCCGGTCACGAAGCTCGGTCTTCCTGTCATCTCGCAGATAGGAACGCAAGCAGGCCAGCCCCCTGGGCCGCTACCGCGCCAGGAAATACGGTTTTGTGTCACGAGCGACGGGGTGCGCCTTGCTTGGGCCAGCGTTGGCTCGGGCCATCCGTTAGTCAAAGCTGCCAACTGGCTTAATCATTTGGACTACGAATGGGAAAGCCCGATCTGGAAGCACTGGATCGCGCAGCTGACACGGCACCACCGCTTGATTCGCTACGACGAGCGTGGCAATGGGCTGTCCGACTGGGAGGTCAGGGAGATGTCCCTGGAGCTGTGGGTTCGCGACCTAGAGACTGTTGTCGACTCGGCTCGCGTTGACCGCTTTGCCCTCATGGGGATCTCACAAGGCGGTGCTGTTGCAATTTCCTATGCGGTACGCCACCCAGAGCTGTTGCAATTTCCTATGCGGTACGCCACCCAGAGCGCGTGAGCCATCTGATCCTCCATGGCGCGTATTCGCAGGGCTGGAAAGACCGAGTACCTGCTGAAGAATTGGAGGGACGGAGGGCGCTAGTGACGCTCATACGTCTGAACTGGGGGAAAAACCTTCCCGGCTTTTCTGAAACGTTCGCAAAAAGATTTGTTCCGGATAACACTACGCGTGAGCACCAGAGATGGTGGGATGATTTGCAGCGCGTGTCCACGTCACCAGGAAACGCTGCGCGCATCCTGGAAGCTTGTGACGAAATCAACGTGCGCAGCCTCCTCCCCTCCGTTTCGGTCCCAACCCTCGTATTTCAGTGTGATGACGATCGAGTTGTGCCAGCGGAAGAGGGTCGAATACTGGCGGCTGAAATCCCCAACGCTAGATTTGTTCCGCTGCCGAGTGCCAATCACATCCTTCTCGCTGATGAACCCGCCTGGAAAATCTTCGTCCAGGAACTCGGCGCATTCTTAGGATGGCAAGACATTGCGATTCGCCCCTGAAAGCCTCGAT
>WNFP01001663.1_pt1 | contig 17491 bp, 9 predicted proteins | sample 5400201 | NCBI WGS metagenome assembly WNFP01 (sample SAMN13153355, study PRJNA577476) | soil metagenome | isolation source: 115 cm saprolite under Madrone tree | place: USA:California | collected 2016-06-14 | reverse complement strand
GGCTCCGTTCCGGTTTCCGCGGCTTCGCCCGCGATTTTGACTTCGGAACTAGAAGTCCAGAAAAAAGAAAGTTCGACGGACCGGCCGCCGATCCTGCCACCGCCCGCGCATGACACGATCAAAACGGGAGGCCACCAGTGAGGTGCGCAGAGAGAATGGCAGGACTAATTTTACTTTTCCTGGTGATGAGTTCCGGGATGGTCGCGGGGGCGCAAGTTCCACAAGACAACGATCACACGCTGCAGGCCATGCGTGATGAAATGAACCGCGCCAAGACGCGTCTGGAATTGAAAATCCCGAACATCGACCAGCCAGTGCGGCCGTACTACGTCGAATACCGTTTGCTTGATCTCGAAGTGCGCGAAGTCGTGGCGGAATACGGCACGATTCTCTCGAGCACGCGTACGCGGAACCGCTTCATGGATGTCGAAGCGCGGGTCGGCAGCTACAAGCTGGACAGCTCGAATTTTGTGAGCGATGACGGCTTCCGCGGGTTCATCGGACCGACCGGGTCGGTGGGGATCGACCGCGATTACGATTCACTGCGGCAGGATTTGTGGATCGCGACCGATCAGGCGTTCAAGGAAGCGGTGGAGACTTACTCGCGGAAGCAGGCGTATCTCAGCAGCCTGGCGCGGCAATCGGACATTGACGATTTGGCGAAAGCCGGGCCTGTGCAACTCATCGAACCGCTAGAGACACCGGATTGGACCGGCCGCAACTGGGATCAGGAAGCACGCGAGACCTCGGCAACGCTGCGAGCCTTCTCCGAAATCCACGAATCGCGCGTGACCTATTACCTCGTCTACGCGACAGAATATTTGCTGACCAGCGAAGGCACGGAAATCCGCCAGAATCGGCATTTTGCGGGGATCGAAGCGGGCCTGGGCACTTTTGCCGCCGACGGCGTGCCGCTGAACCATTTCTATGCCACCTACGCGACACACCCGGCCGGCTTGCCCGGTGTGGAAACGGTCCGCAAAGGATTAAATGTCGCCGGCACCGAACTCATGGCTCTGCGTGCTGCGCCTCCTGCGCAGGATTACACCGGTCCGGTCCTTTTCGAAGCGCGCGCGGCCGCATCGATTGTGGCGCAGGTGCTTGGACCGGCGGTCAACGGCGCGCGGCCTCCGATTTCATTCAGTCCCGTGATGGAGCAGATGCTCGGCAATCTGGGCGGCAAGAGCGATTGGGTTGGACGGCTCGGTGCGCGCGTTCTGCCGTCCGGTGTGACGGCAGTGGATGATCCGGGCGCAAAAGATTTCCACGGAACGCCGCTGATTGGCGGATACGCGGTGGACGATGAGGGTGTCCGCGCGGAGAAAGTCACGCTCGTTGAAAGCGGAAACTTCAAGGGCGAACTGATGTCCCGGCGGCCTGGGCCGGATTCGAGCCAGTCCAATGGACACGGGCGCGCCGCGTTTTTGAACGATGCCAAGCCGACGATGAGCAATCTGTTCTTTTCCTCGGCGGAAACTCTCTCCGCGGCGGACCTGAAGAAAAAGTTTTTGGATTCCTGCCGCGCGGAAAAACTGAATTATTGCCTGGTCGTGCGCGAAATGGACAACCCAGCGTTGAGCCTGCTGCACCAGGAAGACTTCTCCGAACTTCTCGCAAGCTACGGCGGCGGTGCCGGCGCCGGAGACCGGTTGCCGCTGGTTGTTTACCGCGTTTATCCCGACACGGGCCGCGAAGAAATGATTCGCGGCTCACGCATCGTCGGCTTAAACTCGCGCGCGTTGCGGAACCTCGCAGGCATCGGGAACGATAGTTTCGTTTTCAACTACATGCAGAGCCAAATCAATGGGTTTGCCGGCACGGCGCTGGGAGCATTTGGCTCGGCGCAAAGCGGCTTGCCGGCCTCCGTGGTGGCGCCGTCACTGCTGTTCGAGGAATTGGAAGTGCGCGGGGCGCGCGGAGAAGCCAAGCGGCTGCCGCTCCTGCCTCCGCCGCCGATGAGCCCGGCCAAGTGAGCTTCTTCACTGAACGCAGCGATGAATGAATTCACAAGACGCGGACTGATCTTTGGCGCTGCCACGGCTGCGGCATACGGCGTCCTCGTTGCCGTTGAACGTGTCTGCCTTTCCGCTTTTGCCGATGATACCGAGCCGGAGGGCGACTCTGACCCGGTAAAGATTGTGAAATTTTCGGACGACGGGACAAAGTTGGGGATTTATACCTTGGCGAGAGTCCGCAAAAACAATTCCGAATGGAAGAAGCAGCTTACGCCATTGCAATACGATGTGACGCGACGGGCGGCAACGGAATTTGCCTTTTCCGGCGTGCTCTACGATCAACACGCTCCCGGGCTGTACCGCTGCATTGATTGCGGCAACGCGCTCTTCGATTCGAAAGCGAAATTCGACTCCGGCACGGGCTGGCCGAGTTTCTGGGAAGCCGTCGCCGCGGAGAATGTCCGGGAGAAAAAAGACTTCAGCATGGGCGCGCTTCGAACGGAAGTGAAATGCACCTTGTGTGATGCGCATTTAGGCCATGTCTTCACCGATGGCCCTGAACCCACTGGCCTGCGCTACTGCATGAACTCTGCAGCGCTACAGTTCATCCCTCGGCACGCCAACGTCTCGGATAGATCCTGACGATTGGAACATAAGGCCAGCTCCGCGGGCTCCTGCGGCATCCTATTGCTGCTTCACTTCCGCCAGCGTATCTCCGAAATCGTTCAGAGATACGCGGTCGATCTTTACCGGCAAGATCACGTCGAAGTTGATGATGCTCGATTTGTATCGTTCTTCCGACTGAGCCCTTGGCGTACGAGGAAACGATGCTTGAAGAACTCTTGCCAGTATAGTTTAAGAACGGAGAACCAAACAGCGCAATAAACACAAGTGCTTGAGCATGCCCGCCAAGGCAGCCCCGATATTCAAGCGCGCTGACATGTGTCGTTAACCGGTCAATGCGTGTTCTCCTGACTCAGGAAAGTGGGCGAGATGAGGTAGTCTAGGCGAGCCATGCTGGCGACTTATCCGATCGAAGAAGGGCGGGAGAAGAAACGGGCGGCGCTCTTGAGCGTGGGCTCCGCGCTGCTGTTGGTTTCGCTCAAGACGTTTTTGGTGGTGCGCACAGGAAGTTTGGGCGTGCTATCGGAAGCATTGCATTCCGGTCTTGACCTGCTGGCTGCGATTATTACGTTTCTCTCTGTGCGCATGTCCGATCAGCCGGCCGATGAACGGCATCCTTACGGTCACGGTAAGTTCGAGAATTTTTCCGCATTTGTGGAAACCGGACTGCTGGCCCTGACGGCGCTCTACATCGTCTATGAGGCGTTTGACCGTTTGTTTTTCCATAACGTGCATATTCAACCGAGCGTCACCGCCATCCTGGTGCTGCTGGTTGCTCTATTGATTGACGTGACGCGGGCGAGGGCTCTAGGACGAGTCTCGCGAAAATATTCCAGCGACGCGCTGGAGGCCGACGCGCTTCATTTTTCGACCGACGTGTGGAGCACCATCGTGGTAATTACCGGCATCGGGCTGGTGTGGGCCGGGGAAACCTGGAACCTGCCGTGGCTGAATTACGCTGACGCGCTGGCGGGACTGACGGTTGCGGCTGTTATTTTGTGGGTGGGCGCGCAGCTCGGCAGGCGCACGCTGGATGCCTTGCTGGATGCGGCGCCGCAAGGCTTGCAGCAGGAAATCGCCAAAGCCGTTGCGCGTATGGATGGCGTCCTCGATGTGGATCGAGTGCGCGTGCGGCGCGCCGGCAACCGCCATTTTGTGGACGCCACCGTGAGCGTGGCGCGAACGGCAAGCCTCGAACAGGTCCACGCCTTGAGCGACGCCATCGAAAAACGCATCGGAGAGATCGTTCCTTCGGACGTGATGGTGCACGCCGAACCCCGCGCTCCGCAGGGCGAGCACTTATTCGAAGCGATTCGCGCGGTGGCTCAGAAGCTGGGCCTCGCGGTTCATGACTTGACCGCCGTACAACAGGATGGACAGCTCTTCATTGAGTTGCATCTGGAAGTAGACGAGAAGTTAAGCCTGGCCGAGGCACACCGCCAAGCCACTGAGCTCGAAGAAAAAGTTCGCGAATTGCGCGACGGACAGGTGGAAGTCAATATTCATATCGAACCGCTGGGCAGACACATCGCTACTCCCGACTCCGGCGCCGGAGAGATGAAGCAACTTTCGCGAGCCATCGAGGAATTTCTCAACCGGCTGCCGTCGGAATTCGACGAACTGGTGAACTGCCATGACGTGCGCGCCCGCCAGGTTGAGCACCACATTCTGGTGTCTTGCCACTGCACAATGAAGGGCCATCTGCCGATCACGCAAATCCACGACGTGACCGCGGTATTGGAAGACCGTGTGAAGGAAAAGTTTCCGCAGATCTACCGCGTTACGATTCATCCCGAGCCATTCGAGGAAAAGTAGTGGCATAGTAGTTTGTCTTGCGCGTATTTGTGCTGGACGGGAGACACACACTGAAGTCGGGGCTACCGGACTTCAGAACGGCGTACGAAAGCCTGAGCGCCGAGCGCGATCAGCGCCGGAAAACAAACGAGCACATAGCGTGGCTCCGGCGTTTCCAATGTTGTCAGGAAGGCCGTGCGGAGCACCATGAACAACAACAGGAAGAGGATCGCAACCCGCGTGGCTGGATTCGAAAGCCAGAGCCGCGTGGCGCCCCAAACGCCGAGCCCCACGTAAAACAAATTCAGCAGAAAAAACAGGCTGGTGACTTCCTGATCCACGGGATCATCCTCGCGCATTTGCACCAGCGGAAAAACGTGTCCGGAGACCGGCAGTAACTCAATGCGAGGTGTAAACCAGATGGTAACCGCGCGCGCGGCTGGCAACCATAGATAAGTCTGCAGTGGATGACGCGCAGTGCGTTCGCTTGCTAATTTGGCAAAAGCGGCATCTTCTTCCGGCGTCAGCGTCAGGTCATTGTTGTATTGCTCGAGAATCATCGCGACGCGCTCTTTTTCTTCCGGTGAATCAAAAGCGCGCGCGGGCATGTCATCCACGGAGATGGCTTCTTGGTTCAGCCTCCACGGCACCAGGTAGCAGTCCCGGACACGGTACAACCAGGTTTTTTCCCAAGCCATGAACCCGTAAGGAACCAACTCGCCGGGGAGATTGGAATTCTTCGGCGCAAGGAATTGAGGCTCGCCCAGTGTCGCCATGTTTCGAATCGCCCAGGGAGAAAGAATCATCGCGCAACCCAGCGCCATGGCGAGGCAAACCAAGAGCCAGCGCCGGTAATTCTCGCGTGGAAAAAAAAGCCCGCCAAAAACAATGGCGGCAGCAATCAGCAAAATCGGCGTTTCAGGACGGAAGAGCGTCCCCACACCAACAATCAATCCGGCTCCCAGCGCCGTGTATTCCACGCCATTTCGCAAAGGAAGATGGGTACTCTTCAAGAGAAAATCCGGCTTGGAAACTCTTCGGACAGCAATCAGGAGTGCACGGCAAGCCAGCGCCGTCCAGAAAGTAGCGAACACTTCGGTCAGCGGCACGGCGGTATAGTTCGCGGTGAAGGGGCACAGTGTCGCGAGCCATAGTGCAATCGAATACGCACTCTTGCTCGGCGAGGAATCTTCAGAAGTGCAGGCCAAGAGCGCAGCCAGCCTGGCGATCACCACACAGGTGAGCAGATCCACGCCGATCTGCGCCAGCATCACCCAAAGGCGCGCGTCCGCACCTGTCCGTCCCGTGAGCGCGTAAACAACCCCGAGAAACGCCGGATAACCGGGCATGCGCAAATCCACGGGCGTAATCGCGCCGCCCACATCCATGGCATAAACGTGGTGCTTCAGCCAATTCGTGGCGATTTGCTCGTACAGAACCGTGTCGCCGGAGTCGGCGGGAAATTTCAGGACGAAATACAGCCGCAGGCAGAGGCCCGCGGTTAAGGCAACAAGGGGATTCAAGAAAACTCGCTTCATCAACGCCTCGCATCTTACAATAGAGCAGACGGAATCGCGCAGACGGACTCAGCCCGGCCTGATGTATATTTGCCTGCCGTGCCGCCGGCTTGAAAGGTGACATGAAGGAACGCGGTCCCATATTTTATGACGCGGAGCGTGTGCGCTGGCGCCGTACCCGGCGCGTGATGGAAGCTACAGGCGTGCTGCTCACTCTGTTGCTCGCCTATTTTTTCGTGACCATTGCCGTCAGCGTGGAATTGCCCGCTGGTCTCCTGCCGGACTCCAAACCCGGATATCGCGCCGTCAAATCGAAAAAGAAACCAGTTGCTCGTGAAGGCCGCCACCGCCGGGTGGAGAACATCGGAAAGGTCCCGGCGAGCTACGATCCTGTGCGTGCCGCGTTTTTCGTGAGCTGGGATCCCAACAGCCTTGCCTCTCTCAAAAAGCATTACAAAGATATCGACCTGCTGATTCCAGAGCAGCTCCATTCCGTCTCCGCCGATGGCGCGCTGACCATTGTGGATTACGAGCGTGGCCAATTCACCTCCAAAGCCACGCCCGCCGAAGCCATCGCGATACTCAAAGACGACAGGCTGCACCAGTGGATGAAATTGCTCAGTCCTCCGATCGAGTTGCCCATGATGGGTCTCGTCAATAACTATGACGGCGTCGAGTGGCGCATCAAGGAAATGGCGCAGATGCTCGCGAATCCTGCTGCGAGACAGAGCCTCGCGAAGAATATCGTCGACTACGCAGTCGAGTCACACGAAGCCGGCATCGTCGTAGATTTTGAAGAAGTCCCCGACTCGAGCCAGGCGCACTTCCGCCAATTCATCGCCGCGCTCGCGCCCGCGCTCCACTCTGCCGGGTTGAAACTCATGATCGCCCTGCCGGCGCGCGACGACGCTTACGATTATGAATTTTTTGGCAAGCAGTGCGATGCCGTCGTGCTGATGAACTACGACCAGCATTGGCTGACTTCTCCGCCTGGCCCCATCGCCGCCCAGGACTGGTTCGTCGAAAATTTGCGCCAGGTTTTCGACGTCGTTCCTCCGCAGAAGATCATCGTCGGAATTGCGAACTACGCTTACGATTGGCCCGTGAATTCAAAAAATGTGAAGGAATCTGCGGCAGAGTTCAGTATCCAGGAGGCTTTACTGCACGTCGAGGAATCGGATACCGACGTCGAATTCGACAGCAATTCGCTGAACCCGCACTATTCGTATTATGACGAGCACAACCACATGCACCAGGTGTGGATGCTGGATGCCGTCACCGCCTACAACGAACTTCGCGCCAGCGAGCGCTTGGGCGTGCAAGGCACGGCACTCTGGCGGCTCGGTTCTTCAGACTCATCCTTGTGGCCGGTCTGGGACGCGACCCACGCAGACGCAGCCGCCCGCCAGAAGCTCATGGATCTTCCCCCAGGTCCTGACTTGATCCTCGAAGGCGATGGCGACATCTGGCACTTTACCGATACACCCAAGCACGGCAAGCGTACCTTCGAGTACGATGCGCAGAGCGATCTTTTCACTGACGAGTCCTACGACGCCATCCCTCTTTCCTATAACATCGATCGCCTCGGTGGGGCTCATAAGAAAATCGCTATCTCCTTCGACGATGGCCCAGACCGGCAGTGGACGCCCCAAATCCTTGACATCCTGAAGGAAAAAAAGGCGCCGGGAGTTTTCTTCGTTATCGGCGACCAGGCGAATAAAAGGCCGGATATCCTAAAACGCGAATTCGCCGAGGGTCACGAAATCGGGAATCACACTTTTACCCATCCGAAATTCGACGAAATTTCGCACACACAACTCCGCTGGGAATTGAACCTGACACAGCGGCTGATCGAAAGCACGCTGGGCGTGAAATCCATTCTCTTTCGTCCTCCCTATGGCATTGATCATCAACCGGAGTACGCAGAGGAAGTGGCGCAACTTCCCCTAGCTCAAGATATGGGCTATTTGATCGTGGGCCAGCGCATTGACCCGGACGACTGGAGCCTGCGTGGCGGGAAACCCATCCCGGCTCAGGAGATAGTCGATAGCGTCCTGCGGCAGGCCGACAATGGAAATATCATCCTGCTGCACGACGGCGGCGGCGATCGCACCCAGACGGTTGCGGCTCTTCCCCAGATTATCGATGCCCTGCGTACCAAGGGATATCAACTCGTCTCCGTCTCGGACTTAATCGGAAAGACGCGCGCCGAAGTGATGCCTCTCCTTTCCCCTGAAGAGCGCTTCGAAGCTCGTGCCGACGGATTCATCTTCACGCTGTTTCAATGGTTCCGGTTTCTTATCGGCGCCATCTTCTTCCTCGGCATTGTGATGGTCAGCGGGCGCGCCGTGATCATCGGCTTGCTCGCCCTGATCGAAAAACTTCGCCCCGACCATGCCGCGATGCCCGATCCCCCTCCGAGCGTAACCGTGCTGATCCCGGCGCACAACGAAGAGCGCGTCATCGTGCAGACCGTCACTTCGGTCCTTCTCTCGGATATCCCGGGCTTGCGCATCATCGTCGTCGACGACGGCTCAATCGACAAAACGGCCGGGCTGCTGGATTCCAATTATTCAAATGAACCGCGTGTACGCATCATTCATCAGGTGAATCGCGGAAAAGCAGCCGCTCTGAATCATGCCATGTCCCTGGCGGACACCGAGATTGTCGTAACCATCGACGCGGACACGGAAATTGAGCCGGACGCCATCCGCAAACTGATCCGCCACTTTTCGGATCCCCCGGTTGGCGCGGTCGCCGGCAACGTGAAGGTGGGCAACCGTTCACGCTGGCTCACGCGCTGGCAGGCGCTCGAGTACATCACCAGCCAGAACATGGAGAAGCGCGCGTTTGACCTGCTGAATTGCATAACCGTGGTGCCCGGAGCGCTCGGTGCGTGGCGAAAAAAAGCCATTGAGGCCGCCGGGGGGATCACCGCGGACACCGTCGCCGAAGACGCCGATCTGACCATCGCTATCCGCCGTCTCGGCTGGCGGGTCGGTTACGACGAAGAAGCCATTGCCTGGACCGAGGCGCCGGAAACAGCCGGACAGTTGATTCGCCAGCGTTTCCGCTGGACCTTTGGCACGCTGCAATCCTTCTGGAAGCATGGCGACACGCTGCTCCGTCCGAAATACGGAACCCTTGGCTGGATCGCGCTGCCGAATATCTTTGTATTTCAGCTGGTGCTGCCGCTGATTTCCCCCATCATCGACCTGATGTTCTTCGGCTCCCTGTTGCTCTGGGGGCTGGCGCAATTCCGCGTGACGCGGCTGCCTCAACTCTGGACCACGGCGGACGTGGAAAAATCCGTATTCTTTTTCCTGGGATTTTTGCTCATAGACATATTGACCTGCATGGTGGCGTTCGCCTTGGAGCGCAAGGAAGACTGGACGCTGCTGATTCCCGTTTTGTTGCAGCGCTTCTACTACCGCCAGTTGATGTATGTCGTGCTCTTCCGTTCCGTAAAGGAAGCGGTGAGCGGGCGCCCGGTGGGCTGGCGTGGCGTCGAGCCGGAGAGCCCGGTGAGAGCCTCCAAAGCCCCGCCGAAGCCCGCCCCCGCCGAAGGCAATTGAGTTTGCTTACGCCTCGGGATGGCGAGCGTCTGATTTCCTGGGGGCTTTGCGCATGTCCGCGGTCATTCCTCGTCGCGTCTTTCTAAAGTCCTCTGCTGCCGCCGGCGCGGCCTTGCTTCTACCATTCCATCCGTCCGGTGGAGCGCGCCGCGGCAAGTTTTTTGAAGCCTCGGACTCACATTCCTTTTCGCCAAACGCCTGGCTCGAGCTTTCCTCCGATGGCGGGGTGAAAATCTGGTGCGGCAAATCCGAGATGGGGCAAGGCGTGCGCACGTCCCTTCCGATGATCGTTGCCGAGGAGCTTGCCTGCGATTGGCGCCGGGTTCAAGTTGTTCAGGCAGACCTCGACGCGAAATATGGCGATCAACTCGCGGGCGGAAGCGGCAGCGTTCGCGATTCCTACGAAAATCTCCGCAAAGCAGGCGCCGCCGCTCGCGAGATGCTCCTCTCTGCCGCCGCGGCTCAATGGAACGTGGCGCGTTCTGAATGCCACGCGAAAAATGGTTCCATCCTGCACGCACCCACTCAGCGCAAGCTCGCCTTCGAACAACTTCTCGCGACTGCTTCCGCTCTCCAGCCTCCCGCCGATCCGCCGTTGAAAAAGCCTGCGGACTTTACACTCCTCGGCACGCCCCAGCGCCGCACCGACACAAGACTAAAAATCACCGGCGCCGCACAATTTGGAATTGACACGCGCATTCCAGGAATGCTCGTCGCCTTTGTCGAGCGCAGCCCCGTTTACGGCGGCACGCCGCGCCGCTTTAATGCGGACGAAGTGAAGTCCGCTCCGCGCGTTCGTGCCGTTCTTGAAGTAAAGTCCGCGCACCTCACGCATCAGTTTGGCGAAACGTCCGGCCCCGGCAGCCGCAACTACTCTTGCGCCGGTGTCGCCGTGGTTGCCGATTCCACCTGGGCCGCCATGCAAGCCCGGAAACTCCTCAAGGTCGAATGGAACGAACCTCCTGGTGCTTCAGAATCCACCGCTAGCCTTCGCGAAACAATGCTTCGCCTTGCCTCGGAGCCTGGAGCAGTGATCCGCAGCGACGGCGACTTCGACAAGGCTCATGCCGACGCTGCAAAGAAAATCGAAGCGGTCTACGACGTGCCTTTTCTCGCGCACGCCACGATGGAGCCCGTCAATTGCACGGCCCACGTGCGCGGCGATTCTTGCGAGCTCTGGGCGCCCACCCAAATCCCCGGAGCCGCGGCTGACTCGATAGCCAGCGCGCTCGGCATTCCCCGCGACCGCGTCAAAGTGCATGTCACGTTCATTGGCGGTGGATTTGGCCGCCGCCTCATCCAGGACTACGCCGTCGAAGCCGCGCTCATCTCCCGCGATGCCGGCGCGCCTGTGCGAGTCGTCTGGTCGCGCGAAGACGACATGCGCCACGATTTCTACCGTCCAGCCGCGTGCCACGTTCTCGAAGCCGGCTTGGACGCGCAAGGCCGGTTGCTTTCCTGGCGTCACCGTGCGTCTTCGCCCTCCCTTGATGCCTTTTACAGCGGCACTGGCATTTCACCCCAAGCCGCCGCGCAGGTCGAGTCCCTCGACTTTCCAGCTCTCTTTGTTCCCAACTTCCGGCTGGAATTCACCGTCGCCGAATCCGGCATGCCGCTCGGCTATTGGCGCTCTGTCAGCGCTTCTGGGAACCAATTCGTCCTTTCAAGTTTTTTTGACGAAGCCGCACATGCCGCCGGCCGCGATCCGCTTGAATTCCTGCTCGCTGCCTTCGGCCCTGCGCGAAAGATTCCTGTTGGAAATCAGCAGGCGCTCGATGTCGGCCGGCGCCGCGCGGTCATCGAGCTGGCCGCGGAGAAGTCTGCTTGGCACAAGCCGCTCCCCGCGGGCCAGGGGCGCGGAATCGCCGCCGGATTCGGCTGGGGAAGCTACGTCGCGCAAGTTGCAGAGGTCACGTGTGACGCGAAGAGCGGCGCCGTGCGCGTGGATCGTGTGGTCTGTGCCGTGGACTGTGGTACCGCTGTAAATCCTCTGGGCGTGAAAGCCCAAATGGAAGGCGCCGTCAATTTTGGCCTGGCGCAGACCTTGAAGAGCACCATCACCGTTTCCAGTGGGCGAGTGGAGCAGAGCAATTTCCACGACTATGAAGTTCTGCGCATGAGTGACGCTCCCCCCGTCATTGAGGTCCACATCGTGCCCAGCACCGAGCCGCCGGGCGGCTGCGGCGAGCCGGGTGTGCCTCCGGCTGCGCCTGCCATCGCCAACGCCATTTTCGCGGCGACGGGAAAACGCATCCGTCACTTGCCGATCCGGGCCGCCGACTTGCGCTCAGCCTGAACGGCTTTCCGAGGATTTTCATCTAGCCGCTGACTTGTTGTAGGATATTCGCCTGCGAGGAGGAGGTCCCCATGGCCATCAGTTTCACCTTGAACGGTAAATCCCAATCCGTTGACGTCAGCCCGGACATGCCGCTGCTCTGGGTGCTTCGCGACACTCTGAACATGACCGGCACCAAGTTCGGCTGCGGCATGGCGCTTTGCGGCGCATGCACGGTGCACATCAACGGCGAAGCCACTCGTTCCTGCATCACCGCGATCTCCAGCGTTGCGGGCAAGAAAGTCACTACGATAGAAGGCCTCTCTGCGGACGGAAGCCATCCCGTTCAGCAAGCCTGGATGGAAGAAGACGTTCCGCAGTGCGGCTACTGCCAGTCCGGACAGATTATGTCCGCCGTCGCCCTGCTTTCGAAGAAACCCAACCCTTCCGACACCGACATTGACGATGCTATGAGCGGCAACATCTGCCGCTGCGGCACCTATCAGCGCATTCGCAAAGCCATTCACCGTGCCGCGTCCATGCAAGCGGGCAAGGCCTAGTCTCCCGCTTGCGCTGTCTTCAACCGCAGTAAACACAACACGTCTCGAGGTGTCCCATGGCAATTGCTCCAGTTTTGAATCGCCGTGATTTCTTAAAGACGGGTGCCGCCGGAGGTACGGCTCTCGTCATCGGCTTCCATCTTTCTCCGGCAGCTTTTGCTTCCCAGTCGGCGGACCAGGAAAAGAAAACTCCCAATCCCTTCGACGCCTGGGTGCGTATCACTCCCGACAATCACGTCACGCTCATTCTCGGCAAATCAGAAATGGGCCAGGGGATCATGACGGCCCTGCCGATGATTCTCGCGGAAGAATTGTGCGTGGATTGGAAGCAAGTAAAGGTGCAGCAAGCGCCTACCAATCCGAAAATTTATGACCTCGGCACCGGCGGGAGCGGCAGCGTGGCTGGCTCCTGGCTGCCGCTGCGCCGTGCAGGCGCAGGCGCGCGCGAGATGCTCATCGCTGCAGCGGCCAAGCAATGGGAAGTCAGCCCGGACACTTGCAAAGCCCAAGACGGGCAAGTGGTTCACGGTCATCCCCAGCGCTCTCTGTCTTACGGCGAATTGGTTGAGGCCGCCTCCAAGCTTCCGATCCCCAACCTCAATAGTGTTCCGCTGAAAAACTCTGACGATTTCACCGTCGTCGGGCACGACGTCCATCGTTTTGAAGGGCACGACAAAGCTACCGGCGCCGCCAAATTCGGCATTGACTCTCGCGTGCCCGGAATGCTTTTTGCCGTCGTAGCGCGTTGTCCCGTTTTCGGCGGAAAGGTCGCCTCGTTTGACCCCGAGAAAGCCAAAGCTGTACCTGGTGTCCGCGATGTCGTCCAATTCGAAACCAGCGGTCGCGGCGCCTCTACGACTGGAGGAGTCGCCGTGCTGGCTGATAATTCCTGGGCCGCGATCCGGGGACGCAACGCCCTCGTGGTGAAATGGGACGAAGGCCCTGCGGCAAAAGAATCCTCCGCGGAACTTCACAAGCAGTTTCTTGCGAATGCCGCCAAGCCTGGAAAAATCCTGCGCAACGACGGCGATGCCGAATCCACTCTCGCCGCCAGTCCGAAAAAAATAGAAGCCGCCTACGAACTCCCTTTCGCCCCGCACGCTTGCATGGAACCGATGAACTGCACCGTGCAAATTCGCTCCGATGGGGCGGAAGCCTGGGTGCCCACGCAAGCGCCACAATGGGCGCAAAGCGTCATCGCCGAAGCCGCCAAACTGCCTCCGGAAAAAGTAACCGTACATACCATGCTGATGGGCGGTGGCTTTGGCCGCCGTTACCAGGCGGATTTCGTCATGGAAGCGGCGCAGGTTGCCGCAAAGACCGCCGGCAAGCCCGTCATGGTTCTTTGGACTCGCGAAGATGACATGCAGCACGGTTTTTATCGGCCGGCGTCTTATCACAAGCTGCAGGGCGCTCTTGACGCAAAGGGAAATCTGGCGGCTTGGAAACACTTTCAGACTTCCACCTCCATCGCCGCCAAGTGGAGCGAGAAAGGCGCGGATGATCCCGGCCTCGGCGAGTTTGGCACCGGCGCCACCCTACCGTACATCACGCCGAACATTCGCCTCGAGTACACTCTTGCGGAATCGAGCGTGCCACGCGCATGGTGGCGTTCCGTCGAACACTCCAGCAGCGGCTTCGTCGTCGAGAGTTTTATTGACGAGCTTGCGGCTGCCGCCGGACAGGATGCGCTTGCGTTTCGCATGAAACTCATCGGCAACGACCGCAAGATCCCGCAATTCGGCCACGAGAAGGAATACGCGCCACTCGACACGGCGCGGCTAAAGGGCGTTTTGCAACTCGCCGCCGAAAAAGCAGGCTGGGGTAAGCCACTGCCAAAAGGCCAGGGGCGTGGCATCGCCACGTTTTATTCCTTCCAGTCCTACACCGCGGCTGTCGCCGAAGCCAGCGTGGAAAACGGCTTCATCAAGGTGCGTCGCCTTGTGTATGCGGTGGATTGTGGCCGTCCCATCAATCCGGACGGCGTCCGCGCGCAAGTCGAGAGCGCCGCCATATACGGCCTGTCCGCCGCTTTGCATGACGCCATCACCATCAAGGAGGGCCGCGTCGAGCAATCCAACTTTAACGATTACGGAATGCCACGCATCAAAGAGACTCCGAAGACGGAAGTCCATGTCGTGATGAGCAAGGAAGATCCTAGCGGCATCGGCGAGCCCGGTTTGCCGGTGGTGGCCCCGGCCGTCTGCAACGCCATTTTTGCTGCGACCGGAAAGCGCTTGCGGCGGCTTCCAATTCGAAAAGAAGATTTGGCTTAGTCCGTCCATTTGCGAGGTCCGAACATTTTGTGGCGAGTTTCGAGGAGGAGTGCACGTGTCAATCTCCGATGTCTCCGATGTGATGTTGCGCCGCGAATTCCTGAAAAAAAGTGCCACCGCTGGAACCGGGCTGGTCCTTGGTTTTTACCTGCCGGGAAAATTCGAAGCACTGGCCGCAGCTCCGCCCGTTGAACCGGCTGCCATGAATGCCTGGGTGCGTATCGCTCCGGATGACACGGTCACAATCGTGATCGACAAGGCCGAGATGGGCCAGGGCATCATCACCGCTCTCGCCATGCTCCTCGCCGAAGAGCTCGAATTCGATTGGAAAAAGGTCAAGACGGAGTTCGCGCCTGCCGCACCCGTCTACTTCAATCCTGTCTTCGGCTTGCAAGGAACCGGCGGAAGCACCAGCGTACGCGCTTCCTGGGGACCGCTTTCGAAAACCGGTGCGGCTGCGCGCGAAATGCTGATCGCGGCGGCGGCTCAACAGTGGTACGTCGAGCCGTCGGCGTGTCACGTGGAAAACGGCGCCGTGGTGCACAACGCCACGAGCAAGCGTTTGGGTTACGGAGCATTGGCGGAACGAGCCGCGCAGCTCCCCGTTCCCGCGAATCCCAAGCTGAAGGATCCGAAAGACTACAAGTACATCGGCAAACCCACGAAACGCCTAGACACACCGTCGAAAGTGAACGGCAAAGCAGGCTTCGGCATTGACGTGCGCCTGCCAAATATCCAGCACGCCGTCGTGGCGCGCTGTCCGGTTTTCGGCGGAAAGGTGAAAAGCTTTGACGATTCGAAAGCAAAGTCTGTTCGCGGCGTGAAACAGATCCTGCAAGTCTCTTCCGGCGTCGCCGTGGTCGCGGACAACACCTGGTCCGCCATGGAAGGGCGCCGCGCGCTGCAGATCACCTGGGACGAAGGCGCGAACGCTGCCAACTCCAGCGATGCGATTCGAAAACTTTATCTGGCGGCCGCGGAAAAACCCGGAGCCATCGCGCGCAAGGATGGTGACGCCGACGCCGTTCTCGCCACCGCTGCCAAGAAAGTCGAAGCCGCCTACGAAGTCCCTTTCCTCGCGCACGCCACCATGGAGCCGATGAATTGCGCTGCGGACGTTCGAACGGACAGATGCGACATTTACGCGCCCACGCAATTCCAGACTTTCGTGCAAATGACCGGCGCGAAAATCACCGGACTGAAGCCGGAACAAGTTCGCGTACACACTACGTTTCTCGGCGGCGGATTTGGCCGCCGCGCCGAGCAGGATTTCATTGCCGAAGCGGTCGAGATTTCGAAAGGGACCGGCGCGCCCGTGCAGGTCACTTGGTCGCGCGAGGATGACATGCAGGGCGATTTTTACCGCCCCGCGGCTTACTCGAAACTTGTCGCCGGACTCGATCTAGACGGCTGGCCCGTGGCGTGGAAGAGCCGTATCGTTGGCCCTTCCATCATGTCGCGATTTTTCCCCGGCTCCGTGAAAAACGGGGTTGACGAAACTTCCGTCGAAGGCCAGGCCAACAGTAAATACGCCATCCCGAATTTTCTCGTGGAGTATGCGCTGACGGAAGCGGGTGTTCCCGTGGGCTTCTGGCGTTCGGTCGGAAATTCGCACAATGGATTCATCACCGAATGTTTTGTCGAAGAACTCGCCAAGGCGGGCGGCAAGGATCCGTTCGAGTTCCGGCGCAAACTCTTGGCCAGCGCACCGCGGCACCGCGGCGTGCTTGAACTCGCCGCGGAAAAAGCCGGCTGGGGAAAGCCCCTGCCCGCCGGCCGTACGCGCGGGATCGCCGTCGTCGAATCCTTCGGAAGTTATGTCGCGGAAGTCGCCGAAGTCAGCGTCAATCGCAAATCCGGCGAAGTGAAAGTGCATCGCGTGGTTTGCGCCGTGGATTGCGGCCGCTACGTAAATCCCGAAACGATTGCGGCGCAGATGGAAGGCGCAATCGTTTACGGCCTGACGGCTGCTCTGAAGGGCCAGATCACGATTGAAAAAGGGCGCGTTCAGCAAAGCAATTTTCACGATTACGAAATGCTCCGCCTGAAAGAAATGCCGAACGTGGAAGTTCACATTGTTCCGAGCAATGAAGCTCCGGGCGGTGTTGGCGAGCCTGGGACGCCGCCGATCGCTCCCGCCGTATGTAACGCGATTTTCGCGGCGACCGGCAAGCCGATTCGAAGGTTGCCCATCCGCACGGAAGATCTGGCGTAGCGTTCCGTCACCCGCCTGTTGCAGAATAGCGCGTGCCTCTGTCACCGACTCTTGTCGCGGCGATTCCGCTGGCGATCTGGATTTATCTCTTTCTTGCGCGCGGCAACTTCTGGCAACTGCGCGAAGACGACATCTACCTGCAACCTCTTGCAAATCGGCCTCGTGTCGTCGCCATCGTTCCCGCGCGCAATGAAGCGGAAACCATCGCACAAACCGTCCGGTCTCTCGCCGCCCAAGATTATCCCGGCGAATTCTCGATTATCATCGTGGATGACCACAGCGAGGACGGTACCGCCGCTCTCGCGCAAAAAGCTGCCAACGAATCCGGTGCTTCGCAACGCGTGAAAATTCATTCTGCAGCTCAGCTCGCCCCGGGCTGGACAGGAAAGCTCTGGGCGTTGAACGAAGGCGTGCAGGTGGCGTCCGCGGACAAGCCCGATTTTCTTTGGTTCACCGATGCGGATATCGAGCACGCGCCGGACACCTTGCATCGCCTGGTCTTTCGTGCGGAAAAAGATGCGCTGGATCTCGTTTCATTGATGGTGTTGCTTCAAGCAAAGACTTTTCCGGAGCGCTTGCTGATTCCGCCATTTCTCTATTTCTTCCTGATGCTCTATCCGCCGCGCTGGATCGCCGACCCGAACGCAAGCACAGCCGGAGCCGCAGGCGGATGTATTTTGCTGCGGCGGAACGTGCTCGC
>WNFP01003671.1_pt1 | contig 17500 bp, 15 predicted proteins | sample 5400201 | NCBI WGS metagenome assembly WNFP01 (sample SAMN13153355, study PRJNA577476) | soil metagenome | isolation source: 115 cm saprolite under Madrone tree | place: USA:California | collected 2016-06-14 | reverse complement strand
GCTTCAACTGGACGGCCAAGGGCGAGTTCACTCCGCTCTACGTGGCGCGGGAGCTGGGGTTCTTCAAGGAGCAGGGCGTGGACGTCGAGCTGCTCGAGGGAAAGAGCGGCACGCAGGCGGTGCAGGTGGTGGGGACCGGCAACGATGCCTTTGGATTCGTCCCCTCCATCCAGGTCATCCAGGGCATCAACCAGGGCATCCCGCTTCGGGTGGCGGGCACCTTCGGGAAGGTGACCGGGATGTGCTGGGCTTCGTGGCCCGACGTCCCCCTGGACGGACCCAAGTCGCTCGAGGGCCGCAAGGTCTCGCTCTCCTCCGCGTCGACCTTCTTCCAGGTCTGGCCGGCCTTCGTGAAGAAGTTCAAGATCGACACCGCCAAGGTCGAGGCCGTCAACGCCGACCCCTCCGCCCGCGTCGGACTCTTCCTCAGCCGCCGCCTGGACATCATGGCCGACATCTTCGTCGCCAACGACTTCGTCGTCCTGCAGAACAAGCTGCCGGACAAGAAGCTCAACCTGCTCCGGCTGTCGGACCTCGGCTTCGACCCGGTCGGCTACGTCCTCGTCGCGAACCGATCGGTTGTCGAGAAAGACCCGGACCTGGTCCGGCGGGTGACGCGGGCCACGCAGAAGGGCTTCCAGTCGATGATCGACTCCCCCAAGGAAGCGATCGCCATCATGACCAGGCTGTACGGCGAGCGGCTCGGGGCCCCGATCATCGAGGGCCAGGTCACGCGGCTGCTCACCTTGGTCAACCGCGAGCCGAGGCTGGGCGTGTCGAACGAACCGGACTGGCAGCGGTCGCTGGATCTGTTGCACGAGGCGGGGGTGATCGACAAGAAGCTCCCGCTGGACAGCTACTACACGAACGACTTCGTGCAGGCCTGATCACCTCATCAGGGGATTCCCGTCCGCAACCGGAATCCCACGCCGGGAACGCGGTCGCTCTCGCCGGTCATCTCCCAGGCGACCAGCGAGATCGGGATCAGCCCCGTGGAGCCGAGCTCGTCCATGAAGCGCCGGAGCGTGAACGCGTTTCCCAGGGCGCGGGCCCGCGCCGCGAGCAGCCGATCGATCTCGATCTTGCCCATCAGGTAGCTCGTCCCGTATCCCGGTTGCTGTAGATAGAGGTGCTGCTCGAACCAGACCGTCTCGCTGTCCAGGCGCAGCCAGCCGCGCGGGGTCTGCTCGGAGGCAAACCGGACCGCCTCCTCGAGAGACATCTGATTGCTGTGCATGCGCAGCTCGCCGATCGCTCGCGCCGCTCTCTGCGCCAGGAGGATGTAGACCAGCTCGCGCGAGCGGGGCCGGCTGTCGCAGAGGCCCGCGTTCATCATCAGCTCCTCCATCGCCGTCGCCAGCCCCTCCGTGCGCGTGTCGAAGATGTTGTAGAGCAGCGCTCCGCGCCGGATGGGGCTCGGATGCGGATCCTGGCGCATCCTCGCCAGATCGAACCAGTGGTAGCCGTGCGTCCGCATCAGCACCGGATCGCGATAGTCCACCTCGGTGAAGAACTCGAGCGGCCGGCGGGCCGTGTACTGACCGATCCGCGCGCGCAGCGCCGCATCCATGTACGGGCGGACGGTGAGGACGTCATTCGTTTTCAAGAAAGCGATGTACTCGCTGACGGCAGCGCCGAATCGACGCTCGTGCTCCTCCGCGCTGGCCACCGGCGACTGGGTGGGCAGCGCGCGGTTGCGATGCTCCTCCTGGGCCAGCGCCGACTTCGCGCGGGCCAGCTCCCGCTGCATCAGCGCCAGCTCTTCGGCCCAGGTGTAGGGCAGGAGCTGCACGTTGACGAGGTACCAGTCGTAGTTGTGGACGCCGACCCCGGACGGCCCCTTTTTCGCGGGCGCCTCGGCCTTCAGCCAGGTGACGAAGTCCTCCGTGGCCTTCTCCGCGCGGGCAGCTGCGGCCGCGAGCCCGGCATGGGAAGCCGCCTCGCCGCGCAGCTCCGCGAGCAGGCTGCGCTGCTGCTCCATCGAGCGGATGCCGAAGTTCCAGAGATCGCGCGCGTCGCCGGTGAGATTGTCGCGGGCCTGGCTGAGCAGGGCCGGGATCGGCGCGAGACGGGCCGCGAGCTCGTCGGCCTCGCCGGCGGAGAGCGGAAATCGCCATTTCCAGAGCTCCACGGTGCCGAAGGCGAACGGGCCTTCCCGCGCGGGCTGATCGCTCTCGTCCGCCACCACCGTGACGTAGAAGGCGGGATTTCTCGCCCACGGCTCCAGCGCGCGGTGATCGAACTCCATCCCGTTCATCTCCGCGCGCAGCACGTCGTAGTCCACCTGCTGCGCCACGGGCCATCCCGAGCGGTCGATCCCCGCGAGCCTCCTCCGGTAGTCGCCGAGCGCGCGATGCTGGTCGCGCATCGCCCACTTGCCGTAGTCAGGAACGCCGTCCGCGAGCTGCGGCTTCTGGAACGCGCGCCAGTCGGCGAACAGCGCGATCAGGTCATCGTAGCTGGTGCTCTTCGCCTTGGTGGGCGCCGGGCTCGGTCCCGCGCAGGACGCGAGTGCGAGCGCGATCGGGGCCAGCGCCTTCTGTAGTCGCATCGATGGCTCCGGAGGTAGGCGGCATCGGACTATATCCCGCAGGCTCCCGCGCTCAGATCGGGGCTGCGCGCGGCATGTCCAGGAAGGCCCGGGCGCAATGCCAGAACAGCCGCCGGTTCACGCCCAGCGCCAGCGAGTGCGCCAGGCCGGGCAGGATGCTGAACTGCCGGTCCGGGTTCGGCAACTTCCGGTAGAAGTCGAGGAGGTCCTGCTCGGTGGCGATGCCGTCGTGCTCGCCGCGCACCACGAGCGTCGGCGCCAAGACCTTCCCCGGATCGACGACCGGCAGGTTCGCCGTCATGTCGAGATAGGTGCCTGTGGGAACGGTCTCGCCGAAGGGCAGCTCGGCTTCCGCCATTGCCTCGGCGACGGCCGGGTCCGCGGTCCCCGGCTTGTCGCGGGAGAAGATGCTCCGGATCATCTCGCGGTCGCGCTTGCGCCGGTTGTGGGTGCGGTAGTACTCGACCTGCTCGGCGCGCTTCTGCAGCGTGGGAGAGCCGGCGCCGGTATAGGTGAACGCCATCAGCACCAGGCGATCGACCCGCTCCGGGTGCGCGACCGCGAAGGCCGCGGCGCGCAACGCTCCCGAGGACTCGCCCATGAAGTGCATCCTCTGCCGGCCCGTCTCTCTCGCGACGACCGCGCTGCCTGCCGCGAGGTCCTCGGCCCCGCTGCGGATGTCCGAGTTGCCTTCGGTGCGCGTCGAGCGCCCGTAACTCTCGTGGTCCATCGTCCACACATCGAACCCGTACCCGGCGAACACGCTCATCAGCGAGTACTCGCCCTTGCCCGGGACCGTCAGGTCGAAGGTCGGGCGGGAGGAAACCGACGACCCGTGGACCAGGAAGAGGACGGGCCTCTCCGGCTCTCCTTTCGCGGGTGCGCCGAGGCGCTTGCGGAACAGATAGAGCGAGACGTCCCCTTTCTTCGCCCAGTACTCGGCGCTCCAGAGCGGGGCGGCGGCCGGCTGCGCCGCGGCCAGACCCGGCGCAACCTTCGCGACCGCGCCTGCGGCGATCCCCGAGCCGGCGATCTTCATCCACGAGCGGCGAGAGGGGAGGAAACCAGGACGCATGACGGGCGCTCCACTGGAGGAAGGTCGGGATTATGCCGTTTCCGGGGTGGGCGAGGCGACAGGCGCGGATTGGGTGTAGCATGCCGCGCTCTTGTTTCATGAATGGGGGCACGATCATGCATCGACGAAACATCATGTTGGCGGTGGCCTTTGGGGCAGCGGTGCTCGCCGGCGTCTGGGCGAGCGGAGCACTGAACGCGCAGCAGCCCGGATTCAAGCGCACCGAGTTGCAGCGGCACGACCTGGGCACCCCGGGACGCGAGGTGGTCCAGGCCCGGGCCGAATTCGACACGGGAGCGTCGATCGGCAAGCACACCCATCCCGGCGAGGAGTTCGGTTACATCCTCGAAGGCAGCCTCGAGTTCGAGATCGCGGGCAAGCCGAACGCCACGCTGAAGGCCGGAGACGCCTTCTTCATCCCGCCCGAGACCGTCCACGCCGCCAAGAACGTCGGCAAGGGGCCGGCCAAGGTGCTCGCGACCTACGTGGTCGAGAAGGGGAAGCCGCTGGCCACCATGGTGGGGAAGGAGACCGCGGCGTCCACTCCCACGAAGTAGCGCGACACTCCCGGGATGCTCCGGGATCCGGCCCGGCTCGAGGCACTCCGGCTCTCGCGCCCTCCGCGCCTCGATCACGCTGCTGTCGCTGGTGGACGCGGAACGGCAGTTCTTCAAGGGCAGCGTCGGCCTCCCGCGACCATGGGCTTCGCGCCGGAGATCGGGCGGCGCACTTGTCTTGCCAGCACGTGGTTCTTACTGGTAGCGAGTCGCGCGTCGAAGATTCCCGCAGCGATCCGCGATTCCCAGGCCATCCCGCCGTACAAGCCATCATCTGGGTACTCCGAACTCCTCGCCCCGAATCCGAACGACTTTCCGGATCGACAACTGCGTTGCGTCCGCTGCCACGCCCTTCGCCCAAAAGTCCGTCAGAAATGGTGGGCGCGAACTATAAAGAACTTCGTACGGAAAAGACCCAGGTGGACAGCTCAGATCCTCGAACCGCTGGGCTTCAATAAAGATGCACGGGACCTCATATATCCCTCGGCGGATCAGCGCTGCAGCTCGATGATAGCCGTCTCGTACGAAGCAACGATCGCGATATCGAATAACCTGAACGTAGCTTGTGCCCATGCTCACAAACAGGGTCACTGCTTGCATCTTTACAGTTGGAAGCCCTGGCGCGGGACTCACCATTGCGTCACTCAGCTGGGCACCTGCAATACGCAGGTTGGGATTTAGCGAACTGATCGTGAATCCCTTGCCGTCTGCGTCGGTCAGGGCGCCGGTCGGGGCTACCGCTTGCTGACTGGGCAAGCACACTTCGATCAGCTCATCGAGATTCGCTGGGGTTGCCTGGCCTACTCGCGAATCCAGGCCATCTACGTTGACTAGTTTCTGAAAGCTTAGAACCTTCCTCAAGTCGACTACTGTAGGTCGCCACGTAAAACCGTGGAAGTGAGCTTGAACCTCCGGTCGTTCAGCAACCTTCTGAAGCTTCGCATGTTTGACGTCGCATGTGGTCACAGCCATCTCTCCGCTGGGATTCGCTCTGTCAGCGTGGGCAGCGGTGCGTTGTCCGGGAAGATTGCGATCTCCGCCCAATTCTCTTGGGGACCCGTCCAAGTCGTCGCCGTAGCACTTCGCGTAAGAACACCCGCACTCCCCGAGCCATGCAGCCTGACTCCAACCTGTTGAGTCACGGGCCAAGAGGCCTCCGACTCAAAGCCCACGGGGTACATCGCGGGTAGTCCAACGTTCTGAAGTCCTGTCGGCGTAGTGATGTCGGTGAGCCCGGTAACGCTGCAGTTAAGCACGAGAAGATCTGGGAGAGCCTGGGGCTGCAGATCTTCGATCGCTGTTCCCGCCTTCGCCCACTGCGTGCGTATGAATGTGCGTGCTAATGAAGCACTCAAGAATGTGTAGAGAACTGCGAATGTACCGGGTGGATTCCAGCGCCCACCCCGAAGCGAGAAGGTAACGCTCATCGGATCTACTGAGCTAGCCGGCACACAGCGATATAACGTTCCCACAAACGTGGCCGTCACGCCGTTACTCCATAAGTGAGTACGTTATCGTAGAAGCGAAGGAGTTCCTGCTCTCGCCCCATCAGGATGAGGTCCCATGGTGAGCGATTCTCAAGCGCGGGTATCGGCCGCCGCAACACTGCGGGCAACCGTTCCGGCTTGAAGTACTTGAGTAGATGCCCCATCGTCTGATACGCTGAATCGATTGCGGCCCATCGATCTTCACTGATGGCGCTACCGCTTTCCCATTGTCGGACCGCTTCTCGACTCACTCGAAGTAGTCGCGCCAAGTCGGCACCCGAAAGTGCCATCCGCGCGCGCAGGGTGCTCACCCTCTGCCGATACGCTTCTTGTCGGTCAGCGCCTGCAGAATGCTCCAGGGCCGCAGACACGAGATAAGCCGCTGCCTGCGGCTGAACAGAGCGTGGTGCTGTGATCCTCGGCGGTTGGATCTCGCGGACCAGCAAACTCGCCGTCACCATGCCTGCTGACCTGAGTTCGAGGATCCAATGTCGAAGCTGTGCGGCCAGGCCCATCGTGAAGCCGACCTCCGTCGAAGTCGCCGCATACAGCCATCCGCTGAGCACAACTTCTCCGAGCTCAAAGTACAGTAGTCGCCGGGCCGCTTCTCCCTGAGCGGGTAGTCGGCTTGAAACAATGGCGACGAACGAATTGACGGCGGGGTCGGCAGCAGCGGCCAGCGCCCTAGCAGATGTCCATGTTTGTTCTTGAACGAACTCCCGAACCACCGATCCGCGAATGAGTCGGCTGGACTCGCACCATCGTTGCAGGGTGGTCACGGACGCATTCAGGAGGATGTTCAGTTCAGACGGCACGATGCTGAGTATGGGTCTCGTGGGTGTGCTTGTCAAGTACTTGCCAAGCTAACAAAATCCATTACATTTCAGGTACTTGACTATCATCGATGCTGCCAAATGGAGTCTAACGCTGGGCCTGTGTGCTGTCGCGGAATGTCCCCCTCCGTGGCCCAGCCCTCAAGAAGCCGATCGCCGGCTCAATCTCTGCCCGGCGATCTCCTACAACTTCTGCAACGCCGCGTCCTCCCCTACGGCAGCATCGGCTCCATCCGTCCGCCTTGCGCTACCCGTGTGGATCACAACTCTGGCCCAGCATCGTGATCGCACGTCCCGAGTGGTTGAGAGCACGTCCTCCTGTCGTTAGGCTGCAGTCGGTGGACGGGAAGCTCAATGCCGCCTTTCTGCGCCAGCTCGAAGAGGACGCGATTGCGCTCCTCGGGGAACACTACACGAAGCTCTTGGCCCAGCGAACGAGAGGACTCGATTCAAGGCACCCTCCAACTAACCCGCACCGCTTGGTTGACGCGATCCGCCGTGTGGCCGCAAGCCGGCACAACCTCGAAGCCCGCATCGGCCTCGTCGATGCGGAGGCCATAGTGGAGGTACGGACGTTGCTCGTACTAGCCGAGCGATGGAGGAACGACGCGATCTGGTCGGAGCTCCAGAACTCGCTACGCGACCCGAACCAGTACGTCCACACGTTGCTCCTGCTATCGGCGCACCATGTGTGGTCAGGCGCCGGCAACGTCGTAAGCTTGAAGCGGGCAGACGGTACGAGCAGAACGTTCGATCTCGACATGCACGACCTGGGATATTCCGTGGGCGTCGAGGTAAAGGTGCCTCTGAAACTTCGCCGCGGCGGCAAGCCTCCGCTCAAGGCACTTGCCGCGAAGGAAGTGGTACTTGATGCACTCAAGAAGGCAGGGACACGAACAGGCGGGCAGCTACCACCCGATCGATGCGGCATCCTCGTCATCGGGGGACTAAGCCTGAAGCAGCTTGACCTCGACAGACTCGCGCAGGGGGCGGAGGCCCTGTTCGCGGCGCGTACTCTCAGCCACATCGGCGCGATTCAGATCCTCTCGATCGGTATCCATGTCACTAACCCTGGACCAATTGGCGCCGAAGGGGTTTCTATGGTTCCAGGGTCTTCATTGCAGACACGGTTCGGTATTCGGATCGTCCGGAATCGGCGTTATCTGGGTCTTGTGCGACTCACGCCAGTGCTGCCGACACCAGCCGACCAACTGCTCATGGCATCGAGCCGCGAAATTGATCTGCCGGATCAGCTGTCGTTGAGGCGCTTCCGCTAAGGTACCCCATGGAAACCTCTTTGACAGATCCAAGTGTCGGAAAGCGCGTCTGGACGATTCACGGTCTGCACGATCACGGGCCCAGCGAGGGACCGAAAATCAACGTACCCTCTAACACTGGTGGGACGATCACGGCCACAAGCAAGCCATACATGACAATGGACATGTTGTTGTTCGAGGTGCGATGGGACACCGGTCAGAGATCAAAGCATTACCGAGGCGATCTTATTTGCATTGGTGCTTTCCAGACTCTGGCGGAGTTCGAGAAAGCTGTGGCGGAAAAGGGCAAGACCGCTAACCTGTTGCTCGGTCCTCAGGGGGGATTCAGGGAATTCTCGATGGAGATTGGAAACGACGTCGAGAAGCTCACCGTTCGGATCAATCAAGACCAACGCAAGTTGTGGCACGACCTCATGGAGCCGCTTGTTCGTAAACTGAAGATCGAAGTTGTAGAGAGGCGCCTTCCTTCCTCCCGAAGGAAGCGGAAATGAGTCCCACAATCGCGTCTTCGCTGTGATGAGTACTACCAATCGGACAGTGGACGCGCTGTCCCTAGGCGGACCGCAACCGTATGTCCTCATCAATCCTTCCCTTCTCAAACCACCGATCGATATACCCCGTGCTACCCTCTGGAACCGTGACCGGGATCGACGAGGCGTTCCGGACGTCGTTTGATTGCAATGCCGACCTGTACGACGCCGCCCGCCCCTCGTACCCCGAGGCGCTGATCGACGAGGCTGTGGCCTGGAGCGGCATCCCGCCCGAAGGCCGGATCCTCGAGATCGGCGCGGGCACCGGCAAGGCCACGCTGGCGTTCGCGCGGCGGGGGTTTGCGATCCTCGCGCTCGAACCGCTGCCCAACATGGCAGCGGTCTTGCGCGCGAAGGCCGCCGCATTCCCAGTCGTCTCGATCGAGGAGAGCACCTTCGAGACGTGGCGCGGCGGCAATGGGGCCTTCGACCTGACGATCTCCGCGCAGGCGTTCCACTGGGTGGACCCCGCCGTCAAGTACGTGAAGGCCGCCGCGGCGCTTCGCCCAGGCGGAGCGCTGGCGCTGATCCGGAACGAGACGTCGGGCCTGGAACCCAGCCTTCGGGCGCAGCTGGATGCCGCCTATGCGCGCTGGTTTCCCGGCGTGACCTGGACGGCCGCTCGTGACTCGGTCGAGCCCAAGCGGGCCGAGGTGGCCGCCGAGATCGCTCGGAGCGGCCTGTTCGGTCCGGTCCGCTCCGCCTCGTTTCCCTGGACGGCGAGCTACACCACGCGGCAGTACCTGGATCTGCTGGAGACCCACTCCGATCATGCCCTCCTCGAGCCCCGTTTCCGCGTCCCGCTGTATGGCGCCATCGTGGACGCCATCGAGCGGCGCGGCGGCCGCATCGAGGTGCCCTACGTCGCGGTGCTGCTGTTGACCGTGCGCAACGATTGATGCCAGTTGTGTGCATGGCCGTCCCCCAGGCTTCGCCGGCGCTCGCGCGCTTCACCGTGCTCGATCTCAGCCGCGTCCGGGCCGGGCCCACCTGCGTCCGGCAGCTCGCGGACTGGGGCGCGAACGTGATCAAGGTCGAGGTGCCCGAGCACCTCGAACCGGGCGATCCGCCGGGCGGGCCGCGCCAGGGGCCGGACTTCCAGAACCTGCACCGGAACAAGCGGAGCATCACGCTGGATCTCAAGTCTCGCGCCGGGTTGGAGGTGTTCCGGCGGCTGGCCGCGAAGGCTGACGTAGTGGTGGAGAACTTCCGACCCGACGTGAAGACGCGCCTGGGAGTCGACTACCCGGCGCTGAGCAAGATCAATCCCCGGCTCGTCTATGCCAGCATCTCGGGGTTCGGCCAGGACGGGCCGTACCGCGATCGCCCGGGCGTCGATCAGATCGCGCAGGGACTGGGAGGGCTGATGTCGATCACCGGCGAGCCCGGCCGCGGACCGATGCGCGTCGGCGTCCCCATCGCGGATCTCACGGCCGGGCTGTTCTGCGCGCTGGGCATCCTGGTCGCGCTGCTCGAGCGCGAGCAGTCGGGCAAGGGCCAGGAAGTGACCACCTCTCTGCTCGAGTCGCAGATCTTCATGCTCGATTTCCAGGCATCGCGCTGGCTCAACGCCAGGGAGGTGCCCCGCCAGGCGGGCAACAACCACCCGACCAGCATTCCGACCGGCGTCTTCAAGACGCGCGACGGGCACATCAACATCGCCGCCGTGGGCGGAGCGATGTGGGAGCGCCTCTGCCGCGCCATCGGAGCGGAAGCGCTGATGGAGAAGCCCGAGTACGCCACCGCCGCGGAGCGCCTGCGGAACCGCGACGCGCTCAACGCGGAGCTGGAGACCCGCCTCGCCGCCCGCTCCAGCGCCGAGTGGGTGGATCTCCTGAACCGGGCCGGCGTTCCCTGCGGGCCCATCCATTCCATCGACCAGGTCTTCGCCGACCCTCAAGTGAAGCACCTGGGGATCGTGCGCGAGATTGCAGCCGCGGCCGGCACGCTGCGCGTCCTGGGACAGCCGGTCAGCTTGGGCCGCACCCCGAGCCGCGTGGTGTCCGCGCCGCCCGGCCGTGGGGAGCACACCGGCGAGGTGCTGCGCGAGCTCGGTTTTTCGGAGGCGGAGATCGGCCGGCTCCGTCAGGACAAGGTGATCTGAGGGAGAGCCGCATGGACCGAAGCGACAAGATGCTCGCCCGCAAGGACGGCCGCGTCGGCACGATGACCTTCAACAACCCCGAGCGCCACAACGCCGTGTCGCTCGAGATGTGGCAAGCCGCCGCGAAGATCCTCCACGACTTCGCCGCGGACGAAGAGGTCCGGGTGGTCGTCCTGACCGGGGCGGGCGGAAAGTCGTTCGTCTCCGGCGCCGACATCTCCAAGTTCGAGGACGAGCGCGCCAGCCGCGAGGCCGTGGAGCGCTACAACGCGGTGACCGAGCAGGTGTACTCGGGCGTCGCCACCTTCCCCAAGCCGACCATCGCGATGATCCAGGGCTACTGCATCGGCGGCGGGCTCAACCTCGCCATCTGCTGCGATCTGCGATTCTGCTCGGAAAGCTCGCGCTTCGGGCTGCCGGCGGCGAAGCTCGGCCTGGGCTACGGCTATCCAGGTCTCAAGCGCTTCATCGACACCATCGGGCCCGCGCACACCAAGGACATCTTCTTCAGCGCCCGCCAGTTCGGCGCCGCCGAGGCGCTGGCGATGGGAATCGTCAACCGCCTGCTCCCCGACCCGGAGCTGGCCTCCTCGGTCCGGGAGTACGCCGAGGGCGTGGCGGCCAACGCGCCGCTCACGGTGGACGCCGTCAAGCAGATCTCGCTGGAGGTGCTCAAGCCGGAGAGCGAGCGCGACTTGAAGCGCGCGGCCGATCTCGCCGCCCGCTGCTTCGCCAGCCAGGACTACGTCGAAGGCCGCCGGGCTTTTCTGGAGAAGCGCAAGCCGGTGTTCACCGGCAAGTAGGAGCCGCCGTGTCGTCGGTCATCCTGCGCGGTCTCACCAAGCGGTTCGGCGGCGAGACCGCGCTCGACGGCGTTTCGCTCGAGATCGAGCACGGGCAGCTCGTCTGCCTGCTCGGGCCGTCGGGCTGCGGGAAGACCACGGCGCTGCGCCTGGTCGCCGGATTCATCGAGCCGACGTCTGGAGTGATCCTCCTCGGCGACAAGGTGGTGTCCTCTCCCGGGCGCACGGTGCCGCCCGAGCAGCGCAACGTCTCGATGGTGTTCCAGACGCATGCGCTCTGGCCGCATATGACGGTCACCGAGAACGTCGCGTACGGGCTTCGGGTCCGGAAGCTCGATCGCGCCAGCGTCGCCGCCAAGGTCTCGGCCATCCTGGCGATCACGCGGCTCGCACCGCTCGGTGAGCGGTACCCGGCGGAGCTGTCCGGCGGCCAGCAGCAGCGCGTCTCGCTGGCTCGCGCCCTCGTCGTGGAGCCCGACACGCTGCTCCTGGACGAGCCGCTCTCGAGCCTGGACGCCAACCTGCGCGAGGAGATGCGCTTCGAGGTGCGCCGTCTGCACGACGCGTACCGCACCACCAGCATCTACGTCACCCACGACCAGGGCGAGGCGATGACCACCGCCGACCGGATCGCCGTCATGAACGCCGGGCGGATCGAGCAGCTCGGCACTCCCGAGGAGGTCTACGACCGGCCGCGCTCGGAGTTCGTGGCGCGCTTCCTGGGCGGCAGCAACATCCTGCGGGGAACGGCGCTCGACGCGACGCACGTCTCGTTTGCCGGGACGCCGATCGAGTGCCGCGGAGCAACGCTGGCTGTGGGCGCGCAAGTCGCGGTGTGCATCCGCCAGCACGACATCGGCCTCTCGAACCACGCCACCCGGCCGGCGGACACCAACGCCGTCCAGTGCAGGGTGGTCCGCAACGTCTTCCTCGGCGGCTCTCGCGATTACCTGGTCGAGGCCCCGGACGGCACGCAGCTCAGGATCACGGCATCGCCGGGGGAGAGATTCGCGCCCGGCGCCTCGGTGTGGCTGACCCTACCACCCGAGCGCTGCAGGGCACTCGCATCCTGAGACAAACGTCAGAAAAGCACACTTGCTCGCGGCGGCTGCTAGCGTGACTGCCGGTGCGCTTGTCGATCTCCATTGCTCTCCTCGCGGCGAGTTGCGCGGCGCCGTATTTCGCTGGGAACACCGGACGCGTGACGCCGAAGGGGCAGGTCCAAGCACAGGTCGCCGGCTCGATCGGCTTCAACAGCTCGGCGGTGAGCATCGTCGACGAGGCGCGAAACCTCGACAAGAGCATATCCTCGATCCAGTGTCCCAACGATCCGTCCCGGCAATGCTTCCGGGTCCAGGATTTTCGTGCCCTCGCCCGGGGTGGATTCCGGCTGGCCCTTCTCACGCCCGTCGCTCAGCACGTCGAGTTCTCGCTCCGTTACGGCTTGCTCGACGGTCTCGATCTCGGGGGCCATCTCGGCTCGGGCACCACGCGGCTCGATGCCGGATACCAGATCTTCGGTCCGCGCGACCCCGATGTCCACGGCTGGGCGGGTTCGCTGTTCGTGGGCTGGAACCGCTACAGCGGGAACTTCGCCTCGGACCTGCTGGAGAAGCTCGGGGGCAACGCCAGCCGCTGGGACCTCGACGCGCTCTTCATCACGGGCCGGCAGTGGAACGACTACCTGCACACCTATTTCGGCGCGCGCTACATGCTCTCGCGCTGGTCGCTCGAGCTCCTGCCGAGCCTTCCACTGGTCTACGACAGCGGGGAGGTCCAGCAAACCCTCCTCGGCACCGACGAAGCCGGAGCATCCACCAGTATGGAGCGCTGGCAGGCATCGCCGTCGGGTACAAGCGAGCGTTCCTCGGGCTCGAGCTCAACGCCATCTATTACGCGACCCGGGTGCGGCTGCTGTTCGAGGACGAGCGAGCGCGCGGCATGGCGATCATGCCGTCGGTCTATGTTTTCGGCCGGTACTGAGAGCACCCCTACCTATTCAGCAGGACTCCGACGATGACGGCGCCGTCCAACGTCATCCACCCGATGCAAGCCAGGTAGATGTTCCGGTCGCGCTTGCGCAGCCCGTGGACGAACCACAAGCCCGCCGAGACCAGATAGGCGCTCCACGACAGGACCGAGACTCCCGCCGCCTGGTGGCCAACCCAGATGGTCAGGACCTGCGGAACGGTCATCAGCATGGTGAAGAATGAAAGGCTTCCCAGAACGCGACTGATCGCCCTGTCGGGCAGCCAAGTGCCCGGCGCTCTTGGATATGGAGGCATCATGTCACCGCCATCGAATTCGGACCCGTGTACACGGCGAGAGGCTTTCACTCAAGCAAGCCGGGCAGTCGAACAACGATTAGCCGGTACGCTAACGATCGGCTTGCTCACCGTCCATTTTCGCGGCGGCTCGATGACGGCGGGCGACATCGCCGGCCGCTTCGCGCACGCCTGGCCGACCACTACGCGGCATCTGCGCGTCCTCGAGCGCGCCGGACTGTTGCGCCACGAGCGGGTCGGCCGGACGCGTGTCTACCGCATCGATCGCGCACGCCTTGCGGTCGTGCTCGAGTGGCTTTCCTGGTTCACAGGCCCCATGCGGAAGGGCCGGCGCTGAACGCCGGACCCGCTTCTGCTAGCCTGTCGACGTGGGTGGCAAAGGTTCAGGAAGGCGCCCGGTCCTCCGCGGTCTCGCGGCGGCCTGCTTCGCGCTCGCGATCCCACTCAGCGGTGGGCGCGCTGCGGGGCCGGCGCCGAGCAAGGTCACTCCCGAGCTGATCGAGGCCGCCAAGAAGGAGGGCAAGGTCGTCTGGTACACCGCGGTCGACCTTCCCGTGGCCGAGCGCATCGGGAAGGCGTTCGAGGCGAAGTACCCCGGGATCGACCTGCGGGTGGAGCGCTCCGGCGGCGAGCGGATCTTCCAGCGCATCGGACAGGAATACGCGAGCAACATCCACGCGGTCGACGTGGTCAACAGCTCGGACGCCGCCCACTTCATCGTCTGGAAGCGCGACGGCATCCTCGCCCCGTACGTCCCGGAGGACGTCGCGCTCCACTACCCCGCGGAGCAGAGGGACCCGGACGGGCTGTTCGCGAGCTGGCGCGTCTGGCTGAGCGTCATCGGCTACAACACGACGTTGGTGAAAGCCGAAGAGGCGCCGAAGAGCTTCGCCGACCTGCTCGATCCAAAGTGGTCCGGAAAGATCGTCAAGGGCCATCCCGGATACAGCGGGACCATCATGACCGCCACCTTCCAGATGTCGCGGGACCTGGGCTGGGAGTACTTCGAGAAGCTGGCCAGGCAGAAAGTGATGCAGGTGCAGTCCTCGGCCGATCCCCCGAAGAAGCTTGCGCTGGGCGAGCGGGCGGTGATGGCGGACGGCAACGAGTACAACCTCTTCCAGCTCAAGGAGAAGGGCGAGCCGGTGGAGATCGTCTACCCCGTGGAAGGGACGCCCCTGATCATCGGCCCGCAGGGCGTTCTGAAGGACGCGCCCCACCCGAACGCGGCGCGCCTGTTGCAAAGCTTCCTCTTCTCCGCCGAAGCACAGCAGTTGATGGTCGATTTCGGCGGCCTGCGCTCATTCCACGAGCGCGTCAAGGACAAGGCGGGCCGCAAGCCGCTGCGGGAGATCAAGCTGATGAAGGACGACCCCGAGGCGGTCGAGAAGCACGCGGACGAGATCAAGGCCCGCTACAGCAAGTACTTCAAGGTTTGAGGTCGCGTGTGCTGCCATCGCGGGTTCGCCTCGATCTCTCCGGCGCGGTCCTCGCTCTCTTCGCGCTGGCGCTCTGCATCCTCGTCATCCTGCCTATCGGCTGGCTGGTGGTCTTCGCCTTCTCGGGTCGCTCGGGCGGCTTCACGCTGGCGAACTTCCGGCTGCTCTTCACCGACTCGGCCTTCGTCGAGCCTCTCCTCACCACGCTCGTCCTCGCCGTCTCTGCGAGCCTCATCTGCTGCCTGGTGGCCGCTCCGATGGGCTGGCTCGTGGCTCGCACCGACATGCCGCTCCGCAGGGCAGTCCGATTCCTGGTCATGGCCTCGTTCGTGACCCCACCGTTTCTGGGCGCCATCGCCTGGGAGCTGCTGGCGGCGCCGAACAGCGGTCTCTTGAACCAGCTCTACCGTGCCTCGACCGGCCGGGATGAGGTCCTCTTCGACGTGTACACCCTGCCCGGGCTCGTCTTCGTCGTCTCCTGCTACACGTTCCCCTACGTCTTCGTGCTGGTCGCCAATGCGCTCGATCGCATCCCTTCCGACCTGGAAGACGCGTCGGCGATGCTGGGCGGAAGCGCCTGGCGCACGGCGCGGCGGGTGACCATCCCGCTGGCCCTTCCAGCCCTGGCTGCGGGAGCGCTGGTCGCCTTCCTGCAGGCCATGACGCTGTTCGGCGCCCCCGGCATCCTGGCCTTGCCGGCGGGCTTCCACACGATGACCACGAAGATCTGGAGCCTCTTCCAGTACCCGCCCAAGCCGGAGCTGGCCGCTGCCGCCTCTCTGCCGCTCCTCCTCGTGACCGTCATGCTGCTGCGGGCGCAGTCCGCGGTCCTGGGCCGCCGGGGATACGCGGTCGTGGGCGGAAGGGGCGGAGAGCCGCGCGCGGTAGGCTTGGGGGCGCTGCGCTGGCCCGCGCTCGGCCTCTGTCTCGCGATCCTGTCGCTCCCGGTCTTCTTGCCTTACGCCGCGCTGGTGAACGCCGCGTTCTCGCGGATTCCGTCGCAGCCGCTGACGCGGGGCAGGTTCACCCTCGACCACGTCCGATTCGTCTTTCTCGAGCTTTCCGCCACCCAGCTCGCGTTGAAGAACACCCTCGTGCTCGGGCTTCTGGCCGCGACGCTGGGATCGCTCCTGGCGTTGGTCATCTCCTACCTGACCGCGCGCGCCACGATCCGCGGCCACCGCGTGCTGGGCTTCCTCGCCACAGCGCCCATCGCCATCCCCGCCATCGCGCTGGGCGTCGGATTGTTCCTCGCCTATACGCGGGGGCCGGTGGTGCTCTACGGCACGCTGTGGATCCTCTTGCTCGCGTACGTGACCATCGAGCTGCCCGCGGCGTACCAGCAGCTCCAGGCCTCCTTCCGGGCGCTGTCGCCGGAGATGGAAGAAGCGAGCCGCATCCTCGGCGCCTCGCGCCTGCGGACGCTGCGCGACGTCACCGCCCCGCTGCTCGGGCCGTCCTTGATCGCCACCTGGTGCTTCGTCTTCGTCGCCGTCGTGCGCGAGCTCTCCGCCGCCGCCATCCTCTTCACCTCGGAGACCAAGGTGCTCTCGGTCCTGATCTTCGACCTCAACGAGAGCGGGGACCTCGCCGCCATCGCCGTGCTCGGTTTGACCATGCTCATCCTCACTTCTGCCGTGATCGCCATCGCGAACCTCGTGCCGGGCTTGGGCGGCGGCCTGCGCCTGCGAAGCGCATGATGCGGCCCGTCGCAGAGGCTCTCGCCGAGCGCATCGCCTCGCTGGACGCCGCGCGGCTGCCGCCCGAGGTGCGCGAGACCTGCGAGCGGCTGCTGATCGACGTGATCGGCCTCTGCGTGGTGGCGCGCGGGACCGATTACGTCCGGGCGGCGCTCTCCGCATGGAGCGCGGATCCCGGACGCGCGACGGCCATCGGACACCCCGGGCTGATCGGCGCCGCCGCGGCTGCCTTCGTCAACGGGACCGCGGCGCACGGGGAGGATTTCGACGACACGTTCGAAGGCGGTCCTGTCCACGCAGGGGCCGTCGTCGTTCCCGCGGTACTGGCGGCAGCGGAGCAGGAGCGGCGGAGCGGCGCGTCGGCACTCGTCGGAATCGCCGTGGGCGTGGAGACGATCTGCCGCTTGAGCCTGGTGGTGCCCAAGGCGGTGCACAAGGCGGGGTTCCACCCGACCGCGGTCTTCGGTGCGCCGGCGGCGGCAGCGGGAGCCGGAGCGGCGATGGGCCTCGAGCCTCGCCAACTCGCCGATGCGCTCGGAGTCGCCGGATCGATGGCCAGCGGCATCATCGAGTACCTCGCCGAAGGCACCTGGACGAAGCGCATGCATCCCGGGTGGGCGGCGCAGTCTGGGCTGCGGGCGGCGCTGCTCGGGCGAGCCGGATTCAGCGGACCGCGCACGGTGCTCGAGGGCGTCCACGGCTTGTACGCCGCCTTCGCGCGCTCGAACGAGGGCAACTACTCCGCTCTGCTCGACGGCTTCGGCGAGCGCTGGCTCATGACCGCGCTGGCCTTCAAGCCCTATCCCTGTGGGACGATGATCCAGCCCTACGTCGACTGCGCCCGACGGCTCGGCAAGCG
>WNFP01004807.1_pt1 | contig 17503 bp, 15 predicted proteins | sample 5400201 | NCBI WGS metagenome assembly WNFP01 (sample SAMN13153355, study PRJNA577476) | soil metagenome | isolation source: 115 cm saprolite under Madrone tree | place: USA:California | collected 2016-06-14 | reverse complement strand
CGTCGGGCCGGCACGGTGTCGTCGAGCGGACTGTCGATCCCGCGCAGAACCTTTCGGTTCGCCAGCTCCGGCAGCCAACGGTCGACAGGCTCGTCCAGCCTGAGCTTGGCCTCTTCGACGAGAATCATGGCGGCCGCCGTGGTGATCGGCTTCGTCATCGAGGCGATGCGGAAGATCGTGTCACGCCGCATCGGCGCCGCCGTGGCGAGGTCCCGCGCGCCGATCGCTTCCACGTGAACCTCGTCGTGGCGGCACAGGAGCGTCACAGCTCCGGCTATCTCGCCGCGGTCGACATAGCCGCGCATCACGTCGGCCATGCGGCCGAGCCGGGTCTTGGAGAAGTCGCCGGATCGCTCGCTCACTCCGCCCCCGGTGTGACCCGCATGGCGAGCATGGAGCGGTAGGACTTGCGATACACCCAGGCCAGGTAAATCAGGAGCGCCAGAAACGCAAGCACGATGGGGCGGCCAGTTGGCTCGATGAAGAGGTGAAACGCCAGCGCGTTGACGAGGAACGGCGCGATCAAGGCGAGGGCAAGCGGGACGAAGCGGTTCGTCAGCATGAGCGCACCGACTATGAGCTGTGTTCCGAAGATCAGCGGCAGCATGTAGCCCGTCTTCGTCAGCGCGGTGACGAACGCGGTGGCCCCTTCCGGCAGTGGCGTCGAGGGCTGGGGCGTCACGTTCAGCAGTCCAGCGATTCCACTGGCGAAGAAGGGCAGCCCCATGAGGATCCGCGCGGCGATGACCAGATACCGCGCGGACGGCTTGCTTTTCACCTTGTTCTCCATTGTGGGCGGCATGCTACGTCTTGTTGGCCGCTTCCGCCACCGACTTCATCTGCGCCAAGCCCTGCTCGAATTGGCCGCCTACCATCTTGTCCATGCTCATGAACATGCAAACCGTCTTGGTTATGAAATTCTGCCTGCCGGTCATGGTCCACCTGACGGCTGTCTGATTCCCCTGGGGCGTGAAGGTGAACTCCGCCGCGTTGGTGCCGGCAAGAGGCTTCACGAAATCCAGCCTGAACCGGACGAGCTCGTTGGGACGGCTCTCCGTGATCGTCATGCGCCCCTCGCCCACCTGGTTGTTGCCGGCCCAGGCGAAGGCCGCGCCCGTTCCTGCGCGCGGACCGTCGAACGTCTGCTTCGCCGCCGGGTCGAGCTTCGCCCACGGCGACCATGCGTCCCAGTTGTGGAGATCGTTCACCTGGGCGAAGACCACCGGAGCCGGGGCGGAGACGACGGCCGAGCGCTCGACGCGGAAGTCGGAGGGCCGCATGGCGACGATTGCGGCGAACACGCCGAGGACCAGGACCAGGCCGATGCCGATCTTGATGAGCATGACGTCCTCCCGTCAAGCCTGCTCGCGCTCGGCCAATGCGCTTTGGGTGAATACAGCCATCGTTTCGCTCCTTTGTTTCAAGCTCGAAGGGTCTAGTTGTTCTTATATCCCTGCCGTCAAGCTTCACTGGATAGTCGAATGGGGAGGGGCGAAATCGACATCACTTCCGATGCTCTGGAAGTGTCCGATTTAAAGGTTGCCGGAGTGCACGGCGCGAATCTCGAGTAGGGCGCCGTCCTGGATCGCGAGCATGCGGAGCGCTTCGGCCGCAATCTCGACGCCTAGCCCATTGGCCGGGGTGACGCTCGCCACCCAGGCGCGGAGCGGCGCGCCGCGCGGGTTCACCAGCTCGACCACCGCGCCTTCCGCGACCCCGAGCCGCCGCGCAGTCCCGGCGTCGATGCGAATCGTCCGCCCGAGTGCGGTGGCGCCAGAATCAACACCGTCACCGCTCCACACGATGCCGTATGCCGTCTCGGCGGCTTCGCGCGTCACGTACCCTTCGGCAACGTCGGCGACCACGAGCGCGGGGTCGCGCTCCAGCGGATCGCCGAAACCGCCCCCGCCTGAGCTTTCCATCAGCAAGAGATCCCCCGGCAGAAGCGGAAAGCCGCCGACCTTGCCCGGCAGTGGCGACGGCGCGATCGCCTCGCCATCGCGCCGCACCCAGAAACGGTTGCGCGCGCCGGCTTCCCCGCCGCATACGCCGAACGGCGGCAGCACGGCCTTCTCAGCGAGCACGGACAGCGTCGTCGACGGTGCCTGGATCCGCACCGCGCGCGTCAGTCCGAGACCGCCCCGGTACCGTCCCGGCCCGCCGGAATTCTCGCGCAGCGCCGTCGCTTCCACGCGCACAGGGTAGAGCTGCTCGACCGCCTCGATCGGCTGCAGCGTCGTCATGTCGCTCTCGGTCCACGTGCGGACGGTGTTGCTTCCGTCACCGCCGTCGTAGCCGCCGGTACCGCCCGCCGGGTACTCGTAGAAGATGAAAGTCTCGCCCGTGCGCGGGTGCGGGCCGCCGACGTAGCAGTGGTTGCCGCCACCCTTCAGATCGCCGGCGATCCTGCCGTCGAGAGCGGGCGCGAGTGCGCCCATGACCGCGGTCTCCACGCAGTACTTCACCTCGACCATCCCGCCGCAAGGGGCCGGCGGATTGGCGTTCACGATCGTGCCCGGCGGCGTGACGATCGTGAGCGGGCGGAAGGCGCCGGAATTCACGTCGGAGCCGGGATCGAGGAACGATTTGATAATCGTGAACGCTCCCGTGGGCGCCATCGCCGGGCCGACATTCGTAGGCCCAGCGGTCTGGGGCGACGTGCCCGTGAGATCAACCGTGAGGCGATCTCCGGCCACGGTGACCTTCGCCCGCACCGTCAGCGGCTCGAGGCGGTCGCGGCCGCTTTCGAGGTGCGCCTCGTAGAGGTACTCGCCGTCGCGCAGCGCGCTGATCGCCTGCCGCATGCGCGATTCGGCGCGGTCCATCAGCAGCGCGACGGCGCCGCGCACGGTCGCCACGCCATAGCGCGCGGCCAGCCCCTCCACGCGCTCCGCGGCCTTCATGCAGGTCCCGATCATGGCGTCGAAGTCGCCCTTCCGCTCGCGCGGCCCGCGCATGTTGGCGAAGATGAGCTCGAGCGCCGCTTCGTTCGGCCTGCCGCGCTCGATGATGCGAATGGGCGGAATCCGCACGCCCTCCTGGAAGATCTCCGTCGCGCCCCCGGACAGGCTTCCCGGGCTCATGCCCCCGACATCGCCCCAGTGCGCGCGCACGACGGGAAAGACGAACATCTTCCCGTCGGCGAAGAGCGGATAGATGAGCGCCACGTCGTTGAGGTGCGTGCCGCCCGTATACGGGTCGTTGTGCAGGAACATGTCGCCCGGGTGGATGTCGTCCCCGAACTTCTCGCGCACGGCCTTCATCGACCACGCGATCGGAACGATGTGGAGCGGGTGGTCCTGGCCCTTGGACATCGAGACGATCTGCGCGTCTCCGTCCATCAGGACACACGAGAAATCCTCGCCTTCGTAGAGGACCGACGAATAGGCCGTGCGCACGAGGGTCACGCGCATCTCGCGCACGATGGACACGAAGGCTTCCCGCAGGACCTCGAGTGTGATCGGATCGACGGATGTCACGGGTCGCACTTCTCCAGCCTGATATTGCCGAGCGCGTCGAGCGCGCCCCGCCAGCCCGGCAATACGACCGTTGTCGCTCCGAATTCCTCGACGATGGCCGGGCCCATCACCAGGGCCCGCTCGGGCAGGCGCTCGCGCTCCCATACCGGGCAGTCGTTACCGGCGCCGCCGAACCACACGGTCCGTCTCTCGACGAGCGCAGCGTCCATCGTCTTCGACCCGCTCCGGTACGGCTCCGCCGCGGGCTTCGGGACCACGCCGTAGGCGACCAAGCGCGCGTTCACCAGCTCGATGACGGCGTCCAGATTCGCGTGGCCGTAGGAGGCCTTGTGCCGGCGATGCAGATCGGCCTCGATCGCCTCCATCGCCGGCAGCGGTGTCTCCGCCGCGCCCGCGTCGACGTTCAGCTCGAACGCCTGGCCGCGATAGCGCAGATCCAGCGAGCGGCGCAGCCGCTGCTGCTCGGGCGCGAAGCCTTCGGCCTCGAGCTGCCGCCGCGCCGCGCCCGCCATCTCCTCGAAGAGCCCGGCCAGGAGAGCCCCCTGCTCGCGCAGCGGCCCCACGCGCGTGCGCACGTCATCGTGCTTGATGTCGGAGGCCAGAAGCCCCAGCGCGGAGAAGTTGCCCGGGTGGCGCGGCACGAGCACGCGCGGAATGCCTATCTCCTCGGCCATGGCGAGCGCGTGCATCGGCCCCGCGCCGCCGAAGGCGATGAGCGTGAAGTCGCGTGGATCGTAGCCGCGCTGGATGGAGATCTCGCGGATGGCCGACGTCATGCGCGCCACCGCGATGCGCACGATGCCCTCGGCGAGCGCCTCGACGCCGAGGGTTGCCCCCATGCGCGCCGCGAGATTCGCCACGGCCGCGCGCGCCCGCTCCCGATCGATGCTGATCGCGCCCCCGAGCCGCTTCGCGCCGCCGATGCGCCCGAGCACCACGTTGGCGTCGGTGACGGTGGCCTCGGCGCCGCCGTGGCCGTACGCCGCCGGCCCCGGCCGCGCGCCCGCGCTCCGCGGCCCGACCTGGAGACTGCCGTCGACGTCGAGCCACGCGATCGACCCGCCCCCGGCGCCGACCGAGTGCATGTCGATCTGCGGCACCTTGACGGGAAACGCGCCCACCATGCTGTCCGAGGTCATCACGGGGGCGAGATCGCGCACGAGGCAGACATCCGTGGACGTGCCGCCCATGTCGTAGGTGATGAAGTCGCGAGCGCCGGCCGCCGCGCCGACGAAGCAGGCCTGGCTCACGCCGCCCGCGGGCCCCGAGAAGATCGTCTTGATCGGCAGCCGCCGCGCCGTCGCCGTGGTCATCATGCCGCCGCTCGAGCCCACGGTCAGCACGCCGTGGCCGTAGCCCGTCGCTCGCAGCCGCTCCTCCAGGCTCTCGAGATACTCGTCCATCAGCGGCTGGAGGTACGCGTTCAGCACCGTCGTCGAGAAGCGCTCGAACTCGCGGTACTCCGGCACCACGTCGGCCGAGCACGAGACGGGCAACCCGGGCGCGCGGCTTTTCGCGATGTCCGCGATCAGGCGCTCGTGCGCGGGGTTGAGATAGGCGTGGAGCAGGCAGACCGCGATCGCCTCGACGCCGCCGCCGAGCGCGCCGTCGATCGCCCGCTCGACCGAGACCGCGTCGAGCGGCACCAGCACGGAGCCGTCGGCGTTCAGGCGCTCGGTGACCTCGAAGCGATGCTTGCGCTCGACCACGGGCTTGGGGCGGACGAAGGTCGGCACGAAGAGCGCGGGAATGTTGCGCTTCGTGCGCCCGATCTCGATCAGGTCGCGGAAGCCGGCGGTGGTCAGGACGGCGACGCGCGCGCCGCGCCGCTCGAGGACGGCGTTGGTGCCCACGGTGGTGCCGTGCACGATGCGCCGCACTTGGAGGCTCGCGATGCCGAGCGCTTGGAGCCCTGCCAGCAGCGCCGCCGCTTCGTTGCGCGGCTCGGACGGCACCTTCGTGACGACGACGCGTCCCGTGGCTTCGTCGACGGCGGTGAGGTCGGTGAACGTGCCGCCCACGTCGACGCCGACGATGAACATGCGGCCATGATACAGTAGCCGTGATGGCTACGACTTCCGGCGAAATCCGGCATCTCTGGACGCACAAGACCCAGGATCATCCGTGGCTCGCCGACGAAGAGCTGGTCATCGACCGCGGCGAGGGCGTCTGGGTCTGGACCGAGAAGGGCAAGAAGCTCATGGACGGCTTCGCCGGCCTGGCCGTCGTCAACGTCGGCCACGGCCGTCGCGAGATCGCCGAGGCCATCGCCGAGCAGACCGTCAGGCTCGCCTACTATCCGACGACGCGCCAGTTCTCGAATCGCCCCGCCGCCCAGCTGGCGGCCAAGCTCGCCTCGCTCACGCCCGGCGATCTCGATCTCACGATGTTCGCCGTCAGCGGCTCGGAGGCGAACGAGCGCTCGATGCAGATCGCGCGGCACTACTGGCTGGCCAAGGGCAAGCCCGACAAGCACAAGGTGATCTCCTTCCTCGGCGGCTATCACGGCGCCACGATGGGCACCTACGCCATCTGCGGCCTGCCGCAATTGGCCGCCCCCTACGCCAAGCTCCAGCCGGAAGGCTTCGCCAAGCTCGCGCCGCCTCACCCGTATCGCGACCGCGGCGCGGGCACCGACGCCGAGCTGATCGAGCGGCGCGGACGTGAGCTGCACGAGGCTATCGTGCGCGAGGGGCCGGACACCGTCTCGGCGGTCATCCTCGAGCCGGTGCTGTCGTCCGGCGGCTTCATCATGCCGCCCATCGGATGGCTCAAGAAGGTGCGCGCCATCTGCGACGAGCTCGACGTGCTCATGATCGCGGACGAAGTCATCACCGGCTTCGGCCGCACCGGGCGCTGGTTCGCCGTCGAGCACGACGGCATCGTGCCGGACCTCATGTCAGTCGCGAAGGGCATCACCTCGGGCTATATCCCGCTCTCCGCCAGCATCGCCACGCGCCGGCTGGCCGGCGTCTTTCCTGACGACACGAAGGAAGAAAACGTCCATCCCAACACGTACGCGGCGCATCCCGTTGCGTGCGCGGCGGCGTTGGCGAACCTCCAGATCATGGAGAAGGACAACCTCGTGGACAATGCCGCCGCGATGGGCACGCGGCTGGTCGACGGGTTGCGCGCGGCCGTCGGAAAGTCGCCGCTCGTCGGAGAAGTCCGCGGCCGCGGGCTCCTGGTGTGCGCCGACCTCGTCGAGCCGGACGGCTCGGGCCGCCCGCTGGACAAGGACACCGTCGCCAAGCTCGACCGGAAGGCCTGGGACCGCGGCGCGATCGTCTACGCGCGCGGCAATGTCCTGCGCTTGGCGCCGCCGCTCTGCATCACCCGCGAAGAGGTCGATACGCTGGTCGACATCGCAGCGTCCTCGATCCGCGACCTGGAGCGAGAGACGGCGCATTGATCACGCGACGGTAGATGGGGCTTTTCTCCAAGATCTTTCGCACCGGCATAGTCAGCGAGGCAATTCCATCCGGCGACCCTGACATCGTTCACCTCGTCCGCGAAGTCGACGCCAGGTCCCGGCGGCTCCTGGGCCGGGCCTTAGGCATCCGCGAGGTGGACGCGGGCTCCTGCAACGGCTGCGAGATCGAGATCTCCGGCCTGATGAGCCCGGTCTACGATAGCGAGCGCTTCGGCTTCCACTTCGTCGCCTCGCCGCGTCACGCCGACCTACTCCTGGTCACGGGTCCCGTGACCCGCAACATGGAAGTGCCGCTGCGCAAGACCTACGAGGCCACGCCGGCGCCCAAGCTCGTGGTGGCCGTCGGCGATTGCGCGCATACCTGCGGTGTCTTTAAGGGCAGCTACGCCGTGGCCGGCAGCGTGGATCAGATCATTCCGGTAGACGTGTTCGTGGACGGCTGTCCGCCCGAGCCGGCCGACATCCTGCGCGGCATCCTCACCGCCCTCGGCCGTTCTCCGCGGGCGTAGGACGGCCGTGACGAGCGCCGCCCTTCCCGTCTGGATGGTCACGAGCTACCTCGCGGGCGCGCTGGCCGCCTGCCTCTTCCCGCGGGGACGGCTCGCCCGATGGCTGACCGCCACGGGTGCCGTGATCGGGGGCGCCTCGGCGCTGGCGCTGGCAGGAGCCGAGCTGATGCGGTCGAGCCTCGGTGGCGGCCAAGAAGCGTTCCACATCGTCGACCCGCTGAGCGCGGTGTTCCTCGCCGTGGTCGGCGCGATCGCCATCCCGGCCGCTCTCTACGGAGTCGGCTACACGCGAGCCTGGGAAGGGCGGCGGTCGCTCAGGATGCCCGGCGCCATGCTGAATCTCTTCCTCCTCAGCATGAGCCTCGTCACGCTCGCGGACGGGATCTTCTGGTTCGTCTTCTTCTGGGAGGGCATGGCGATCAGTTCGTACCTCCTGGTCATGACGGAAGCGGACGAACCGGGGACGGTACGGGCAGGCAACTGGTATCTCGGCATGACCCAGTTCGGATTGGGCTTCATCCTGGCCGCATTCTTTCTTCTCCTGCCGCCCGATGGGTCGGGGGACTTCACGGCCCTGGCGATGCACGCCCAGACGCTCTCCCCGGGCCTCAGGAGCCTGGTCTTCATCCTCGCGCTGATCGGCTTCGGCTCGAAGGCAGGGCTGGTGCCGCTGCACGTCTGGCTGCCGAGCGCGCATCCGGCCGCGCCCAGCCACGTCTCGGCGCTGATGTCCGGAGTCATGATCAAGCTTGGCGTGTACGGCGTCCTGCTCTTCGGACTGCGCCTGCTCGGCGGCGGCCCCGCCTGGTGGGGCGGACTCGTGCTGGTCCTGGGCGCCGTCTCGGCGCTCCTGGGCGTGTTGTACGCGCTCATGGAGCACGACCTCAAGCGCCTGCTCGCGTATCACTCCATCGAGAACATCGGCATCATCTTCATCGGCGTGGGAGCGGGCATGATGTTCCTCGGCTACGGGCTGCCCGCGCTGGCCGTGCTGGGGTTCGTGGGCGGCCTCTACCACACAATCAATCACGCCTGCTTCAAGGGCCTGCTCTTCCTGGGCGCGGGCTCCGTGCTCCACGCCACCGGCACGCGCAACATGGAAGAGATGGGCGGGCTCATCAAGCGAATGCCGCGGACCTCGCTCTTCTTCCTCGTGGGCGCGGCGGCGATCTCCGCCTTGCCACCGTTGAACGGCTTCGTCTCCGAGTGGGTGGTGTTCCAGGCCCTGCTGGGAGGCTCCGCCATCCCCCAGCGGGAAGTGGCCGTGCTGATGCCCATCGCCGTCGCGATGCTCGCGCTGGCGAGCGGGCTCGCCGCTGCCTGCTTCGTCAAAGCCTTCGGCATCACCTTCCTCGGCATCGCGCGCTCCCATGAAGCCCGGGAGGCTCACGAAGCGCCCGTGACGATGCAGGTGGCCATGGCGGCCTTGGCTCTCGGCTGCGTGGCCCTCGGCGCAGTCGCCTCCGCGATGGTGCCCGCCCTCGGCCGGGTGGTGGCCGGCCTCGCCGGCATGCCTCCCGCGCCCGCCACGGCCGTCGGATGGAGCCTCGGCCTACGGCTGAGCGCGCCCGGCGCTGTCGGCCAGATCTCTTCGCTCGGGATCCTGCTGGGCCTCGTCCTGCTGCTGGCGGCGATTCCCGTGGCCCTCTGGCTCTTCCGGGCCAGCCGCGCCCTTCGCGTGAGCGACACGTGGGGGTGCGGACGCATCGCGCAGACGCCGCGCATGCAGTACACGGCCACCGCGTTCGCCGAGCCCCTGCGGCGAATCTTCGCCGCGCTCTACCGTCCCACCGAAGACGTCTCGATCGACTTTCATCCGGAATCGCGCTACTTCGTCCAGTCGATCGCGTACCACGCCCGCATCGTGCCCTGGTTCGAGCGCTACCTCTACGATCCGGTCATCGACCGCGTGACGGCCTGGGCCGGCGGCGTTCGCGCCATCCAGTCGGGCTCGCTCCACGCATACCTGACCTACCTGGTGGCCGCGCTCGTGATCCTGCTGGGGCTGCTCCTGCTGTGGGGAGGCTAGTGCCGATGCCCTCCCCGGCCGGATACGCGGTCGCGATCGCCCAGGCGGCGCTCGCCCTCTTGCTGGCCCCGGGCCTGGTCGGCTTGATCCGGTTGTTCAAGGCGCGCCTGCAGAATCGCCGCGGCGCCCCCGTCTGGCAGCCCTATCTCGAGCTGCGGAAGCTCTTCGCCAAGGAAGTGGTGGTGTCCACCAACGCGTCCTGGCTCTTCCGCGCGGCGCCGTTCGTCGTCTTCACGAGCACCGTGGCCGTCGCCTTCCTCGTCCCCGTGCTGGCGGTGCCGTCGCCCTTCGACGCCGTGGGCGACCTGCTCGTGGTCGTCTATCTCCTGCTCCTCGGCACCTTCTTCCTCGCGCTCGCCGGACTCGACCCGGGCTCAGCCTTCGGCGGCATGGGCTCGAGCCGTGAGATGACCGTGGCCGCGCTCTCCGAGCCCACGGTGGCGCTGGCCATCTTCGCCCTGGCCCTGGGAGCGGGCTCGACCAATCTGGGCCAGATCGTCGCGCGGACGATGGCGGACCCGGCCAGCGCTGTCAGCCCCGGCTATCTCCTCGCCTTCGGCGCGCTCTTCGTGGTCACGCTCGCCGAGAACGGCCGGCTCCCCGTGGACAACCCAGCCACGCACCTCGAGCTGACCATGATCCACGAGGCCATGATCCTCGAGTACTCCGGCCGCTACCTGGCGCTGATCGAGTGGGCGGCCTGGCTCAAGGTCCTCCTCTTCTTCTCGCTCCTGGGCAACCTTTTCGTCCCTTGGGGAGTGGCCACCGCGCTCACGCCCGCGTCGCTCGGCTGGGCTTTCGCAACTCTGATCGCCAAGCTCGCGGTCCTGGGCGTCGTCCTCGCCGTCTTCGAGACGCGAGTGGCCAAGTTGAGACTCTTCCGCGTGCCCGAGCTGCTCGCCGTGTCGTTCGTGCTGGCCGTCCTGGCCATCACGGTATCGTTCCTGGTGCGCTAGCCTTGGACTCCGCCTTCGGCCAGCTCGCGGTCCTCGGGTCGAGCCTGGTGCTCATGTGCGGGCTCACGCTCCTGTGGCGGCGCGGCTCGTCCGCTCACATCGCGGCTTTCGCGGCCCAGTCTGTGGCGCTGGCCGCGACGGCAGCGCTCATCGCCGTCTTCACCGGCAGCCGCGAGCTCTGGCTGGTGGCCGTCGCCTTCCTCGGGCTCAAGGGTGTCCTGATGCCGATCCTGCTCAGCCGCATGGACCGGCGTCTCGGCGGCCCCCGCGAGCTCGAGCCGTACGTCAACACCGCCACGTCACTCGTGATCGGCGGCCTGCTCGTGGTGCTGGCCTACATCGTGACCCGGCCCGTCCTCGAGGTGAGCCGGCTGCCCACGCGCTCGGGCATGCCGCTCGCCATGGGCCTCATCTTCGTGAGCCTGTTCGTCATCATCAGCCGCAAGAAGGCGCTGACGCAGGTGATCGGCTTTCTGGCGCTCGAGAACGGCATCGCGCTCCTGGCCATGCTCGGCACCTACGGCATTCCCTTCATCGTCGAGATGGGCGTCTTCCTGGATGCCCTGATGGGCTTCCTGGTCATGCAGATCGTCATCTATCGCATCCAGGAAACCTTCGAGAGCATCGACGTGGAGCAGTTGAACAGGCTGAGCCAATGAGCGACCGCGCATGCGACTGACCTACCTGGCCCTGGTCGGCGCCCCGCTGGCGGCCGCGCTCGCGGCGGCCCTCGTGCGGCCCTACCATCGCGGCGTGGGGGTGGCGGGCGCGCTGCTCTCGACGCTCTCGCTGGCGGCGGCGCTCAGGCTGACCGGCCAGGTGCTGGCCGGCGCCGCGCCTACCTGGGGCCCGAGCGACATGATGCGCGTCGACGCGCTCTCCGCCCTCCTGGCCGTCTGCGTCGCCTTCGTCGCCGCGCTGGCGTCCTGGCTCGGCCCCGGCATCGGCCGCGACGAGCACTACACGCCGGCCCAGGCGCGGCGTTTCAGAATCTTCTCGGGCCTCTTCGCCTTCACCATGCTGATCGCGGTGACGGCGAACAACGTGGCCATCATGTGGGTGGCCGTCGAGGCGACCACCATCGCCTCCGCGCTTCTCATCCCGCTGCACGTGTCGAAGGCCTCCGTCGAGGCGTCGTGGAAGTACATCCTCATCGGATCGGTGGGCATCGCGCTGGCGTTCGTCGGCACGGTGCTGGGCTACTTCGACTACGTCCATCTGGCCGGCGAGCGGGAATCCGCGCTGAACTGGACGAGCCTGATCGCCGCGGCCCCCTCCATGCATCCGCGGGTGATGGCGCTCTCGTTCGTCTTCATCGTGATCGGCTACGGCACCAAGGCAGGGCTTGCGCCGATGCACACGTGGCTGCCGGATGCGCATGGCGAGGCGCCGGCGCCGCTGTCCGCCATGATGTCGGGCGTGCTCCTTGCCGTGGCGCTCTACGCCATCATTCGGTGGAAGGTCGTCGTGGATCTGACGGTGGGCCCGGAGCTTCCCGATCGCCTGCTGCTCGTCCTCGGGCTCGCCTCTCTCGCCGTCGCCGCGCTGAGCCTGGTCGGCCAGCGGCAGTACAAGCGGCTCCTCGCGTATTCGAGCATCGAGCACACGGGGCTCATGTGCGTCGGGCTCGGCCTGGGCCCGCTCGGAGTCTTCGCCGCCCTCCTGCACCTCGTCAACCACGCCGTGGTGAAGGGCATGATGTTCCTGCTCTCGGGACGCATCCTCGATCGATACCGCACGACCGAGATGGGCGAGATCTCGGGGCTTCTGCGGACGATGCCCGTGACGGGCGGCCTCTTCGCGGCCGGCATGCTGGCGTTGGCGGGCCTGCCGCCTTTCGGCATCTTCTTCTCGAAGTTTCTGCTGGTGCGCGCCGGGTTTGCGACGGGGCCGGCGTCCGCGCAGGCGAGACCCGCCGGTGGGGGCTCGTGCCGTTGGCCCTCTGCACGGTCCTGCTCGTGGCCCTGGGGTTCGGCGGATTCGGGTCGCTCCAGACGCTGCTCGACCGGGCCGCGGAGATCGCCAGCCGATGAGAGAGATCGCGGCCGTCAGGGAAGCTCTCGAACAGCGGCTGTCGGACGTGCTGTCAAACCTGCGCCTGGCGCGCGGGCGTGAGTTCCACGGGCAGGTGCAAGCGGGCGATGCGCGCCGGCTGGCGGAGACGATGCGCCGCGAGCTCGGCTGCGAGCTGCGGCTCATCGTGGGCAATGACAGGCGCGCGGACCAGTGGCGCTTCGAGATCTCCTACCTCTTCGCTCACCCGACGGAGAACTGGTTTCTCCAGGCGGTAAAGCTTCTTCCCGGCGAGAGCCCGATCATCCGTTCGCTCGGGACCTTCCACCACCCGGCCTCGCTCTTCGAGCGCGAGATCTCCGACCAGCTCGGGATCACCGTGATCGGGCATCCGGATCCCCGGCCGCTCGTGCGCCACGCCTTCTGGCCGCCCGACTACTACCCGCTGCGGAAAGACGCGGTGCGGCCCGAGTTCCATGACGACGGCAGCCCGTTTCCGTTCACGGAGGTGGGCGGCGAAGGCGTGTACGAGATCCCGGTGGGGCCGGTGCACGCCGGCGTCATCGAGCCCGGACATTTCCGCTTCAGCGTGGTGGGCGAGACGGTCATCGACATGAAGTCACGCCTGTACTTCACCCACAAGGGCACGGAGAAGCTCTTCGAGGGGCGCACCCCGGAGTCCGGCGTGGAGCTGGCCGAGCGGGTCTCCGGCGATACCACGGTGGGCCACGCGCTGGCCTATTGTCAGGCCCTCGAGGCGGCCGCCGCCACCGCGGTGCCCGATCGCGCGCGCTATCTGCGCGTGGTCCTGCTCGAGCTCGAGCGCCTGTACAACCACGTGGCCGACTTCGGCATGATCGTCAACGACACCGGCTTCGCCGTCGCGCACTCGCACTGCTTCCGCATCCGTGAGCGGCTGCTGCGGCTCAACAAGCGGGTGACGGGCAATCGGCTGCTCCGCGGCGGCATCGTGGCGGGCGGAGTCGGCTGCGACCTCCCTAAAGGCCTCGACCTGGCGGGCGAGCTGGATGCGGCGCTCGAGGACTTCGAGGAGATCGTGGCGCTGGCCCTCCACAACTCCCTCGTCCGCGACCGGCTCGAGGGCACGGGCCGGCTGACGACACGCACGGCCCGCGATCACGGCGTGCTGGGCGTCGTGGCGCGCGCCTCCGGGATCGACGCCGATGTGCGGCGCGATCATCCCTTCGCCGCCTACGGCGAGCTCACCGTCAAGGTCCCCGTCTTCCAGACGGGTGACGTCGAAGCCCGGACGCGGGTGCGCGTCGAGGAAGCCCGGGAGGCCGTGCGGCTCAACCGCCTGGCCATCGAGCAGATGCCGGCTGGGCCGCTCCACGCGTCTCTCGGGCCGCTGCCGCCCTTCGAGTCCGCCTTCGGTCTCGTCGAGGGATGGCGCGGCGCCATCATCCACTGGATCATGGCGGACGCCCCGGATCGCCTCTACCGGGTCAAGATCATGGACCCGTCGTTTCTCAACTGGCGGCCGCTGTCCTATGCGCTCCTCAAGAACATCGTTCCCGACTTCCCGCTCTGCAACAAGTCCTTCAACCAGTCTTACTCCGGGAACGATCTGTAACAGCACACCACCATACAAGTGGTTGAATGACTGTGCCGCCCCCATACAACGCGCACGGGAAATCGTCGCTTGACGCCACGCCCTCCCGGTGTGATCTTCGCCCGCATCGAGGCACGACTTCTCCACGAGGAGGCACGGCATGGTGACGATCAAGGATCTGGAAGCGTTCGGCGACGGCTGGAACCGGCACGACGTCGATTTCATCATGGGCTTCATGGCTGACGACTGCGTCTTCGAGACGACGGCGGGACCGGAAGCCTGCGGCAAGCGCTTCGCGGGACGGGAGCAGGTGCGCGAGGCCTTTGCCGGCGTCTTCAAGCGCTTCCCGGACGCCAACTTCGGCGGCGCGCGCCACTTCGTAGCCGGCGACCGCGGCGTGTCGGAATGGCTCTTCACGGGAACGACCTCGGACGGCAAGAAGCTCGAGGTCAACGGCTGCGACATCTTCACGTTCAAGGGGGACAAGATCGCGGTCAAGAACTCCTACTTCAAGACCCGCATCGGCTAGCGGCGCGGGCGTGGAAGTCCCGTCGCGAATCATCGCGCGCGTCGACACGCCGCGAGGAGAGCTTGTCCTGCGCCGGACCGGGGACGGCGTCGAGCTCATCAGCAACGGAACCTTTCTGATGGACACCTCTGAGGGCCGCAGTGAGCGCCTCCTCGTCGAGGCGGCGCTCGGGCGCCACGACGCCCCGCAGGACGTTCTGCTCGGTGGGCTCGGCGTGGGTTTTGCGCTCTTGGCCGCGCTGTCCGATACCCGCGTGCGCCGCGTCACGGTCGCCGAGATCGAGCCGGCGCTGGTCGAATGGCATGCCTCGCATCTCCGGCCCTTCTCGCGCGGCGCCATCGACGATCCGCGGGTCCGGATCCTCGCCGGGGATCTCGCCGTTCATCTGGCCACGGCCGCTTCGTCGTACGACGCCGTCTGCCTGGATGTCGACAACGGGCCCGACTGGACGGTAACCGACGGCAATAGCGCGCTGTATGACGAAGCGGGCACCCGGCTCGTCGTCAGCGCGCTACGCCCGGGCGGCCTCTTGTCGGTATGGAGCGCGAACGCCTCACCGGAATACGAAGCCCGGCTGCGGCAGCACCTCGACGAGATCACAGCGCTCGAGGTGCCCGTGTCACGCGGCGAGCCAGATGTCGTCTACGTCGGCCGCCGCCGCGGACTCAGCTAGAATAGCGCCCGAGGCTACAGTGAATCGCCAGCCTCTCGTGAGCTCGTGCGGGCACGTGTACGACTCCATCGAAGAGCCCTACAAGCCCGGCGACACGCGCGCCGTGATGATCGACCAGCTCCACCGCCTCGCGGCTCGGCCCCTCGAGACCACCTAGACGACCAGAGTGACGACGATCTCCCGAAGACGACGTCTCGGTCCGGCGCGTCTCATGAGCGGCAGGGAACGCCGCTGGATCAATCCCGCCAAAGGTCTGGTCAAGATACTCGAGCGCAACCTGGACAGAGTCGTATCGCGCTACCTGTATCCGCACCTGAGCCGGGTGTGGACTCCCTACAGTTGGCTGCTCGAGAGGCGCTTCGTCGTCACCGACGCGTCGGTCTCCCCATTGGGCTGGCCGAGTGATTTGGGTCGGCTCCGGGTGCTGCTGATCTCGGATATCCACACCGGCATATTTCTCAAGCCGCACACGCTCTCCGGGATCGTCCTTTCGCTGATGAAGCTCGAGCCTGACCTGGTAGCCATCGCGGGCGACATCGTGACTGGCCATTCCGGCGAGGTGCGCCCGTTTCTCGATGCCCTGGCGCCGCTTTCGCGAGCGCCGCTCGGCGCCTGGTACGCCTACGGTAACCACGACTATTTTGGCGGCGATCCCGAAGAAATTCGGGATTCTCTCGGTTCCATCGGCATCACGACACTGAAGAACGAATCCGTGACACTCACGCATGGTCGCGGACAGTGTGTGCTCGGCGCCATCGACGATCTCATCCTCGGCAAGCCGGACTGGCCTCGGCTGGTCGCCCGCCACGGCCCGCCCCATCTGCTCCTGTCGCACAATCCCGATTACTTTTACGAGGCCGAAGGCCACGGAGTCGCCTCGATGAAGGTCTCTATGCATTCCGTTCTTCGCTGCTGCTCGTCTCCCGGGGCCTGGGGAGCGTCGGGCTTCCGTGGCGTTGGGGCGCCGATCCCGAGGCCGTGCTTATCGAGATCGAGCCACGCTAGAATGGCGCCCGAGGCCACTGTGAGCCGTCAAGCAGGATGCGTCAAGGCACGAGCGCGAGGAACAGGAACGTCGCGAAGAGCACCAGATGTACTGCCCCCTGCATCATGTAAGTGCGACCAGTGCCGAGAGTGACGGCGCTCACCAGGAACGTCAGCGCGAGCATCGCCAAGTCCTTGGGCTGCAAGCCCAAGACTAGGGGCAACCCGAAGGTGGCCGACGCCAGCACCACCACGGGAACGGTGAGACCAATGCAGGCGAGTGCGGAGCCGATCGCAAGATTCATACTGCTCTGAAGTCGATCCGCCCGGGCAGCACGCACCGCGGCCCACGTTTCCGGCAGCAAAACCAGCGCCGCGATCACGATACCGACCACGGCCCTGGGCGCACTGGCTGCCTCGACCGCGCGCTCGATTGTGGGCGAGAGCATCTTCGCTAAGCCCACGACCATCACGAGCGAGAGGAGGAGCAAAGCGAAGCTCGTCCACGCCTCCCGCGTCGGCGGCGGTTCGGCATGCACGTCTGGGTTGGCCGTACCAGTCACGGGAATGAAGTAGTCGCGATGGCGTACCGTCTGAATGAAGATGAAGATCGCCCAGAGCGCGGCCGAGGTTACCGCCACGAACGCGAGTTGCGAGTTGCTGTAAGTGCCGGAAGGAGTGCTCGTCGTGAATACGGGCAGGACGAGCGTGAGCGTCGACATCACGATCAACGCGGCAAGCCCTGCTCCCGCCCCCTCGACGCGGAAGGTCTGCTCACGATGCGCAATACCGCCGAGCAGAACGCATATGCCTACGACACCGTTGCAGCAGATCATCACGGCAGCGTAGATCGCGTCGCGCGTCAAGAGTCACGGCCACGGCAAGTACGAGGGTGCCGAAGGGCTCACCTACTCGATGCGCGACGACTTCGGCGTGGTGGACTGCTGCGATGACCGTCCCCATCAGAGCGGCGCCGCACAACACGGCGAGCCACGTTCCCACGCCCGCCACGAGCGCAGCAACGAGCAAAGCGATCAACAACACAGGGATAAGCCAGGTCCAGAGAGGCATGCTTCGCTCTAGCTTAGCGCAGGGTCATTCCATGGCGCTATCGCAACGTGGAACAACGCGGTGGCCACGTAGCGGCCCGAGCGGTCGCCACGGGTACATGCGCCGCGCCCGCGAACTCGGCTAGAATGGCGTCCGAGACACCCGTGAATCGACCTCGTGCGATTCGGTGGCTGACATGGGTCCTGCTCGTGACTCCGATCGGGCTCGCGAGCGCCGGTTGCTTCCTGGCGTCATCGTCGCCTCCGCGCCCCGAG
>WNFP01001662.1_pt1 | contig 17512 bp, 29 predicted proteins | sample 5400201 | NCBI WGS metagenome assembly WNFP01 (sample SAMN13153355, study PRJNA577476) | soil metagenome | isolation source: 115 cm saprolite under Madrone tree | place: USA:California | collected 2016-06-14 | reverse complement strand
ACAAATCCGTCGCCTTGAATGATTGATCCTCCCGCTTGGGGTGGAATTCCGAAAAACGGTAGAGCAGATGATAAACCCGGACGATTGCTACTCATTCTTCAGTCCCCCATGCATCTACTGTGACAGATCCGTCCGCCATGGCCGTACTCAAATTCACATTGAGTACATTGTTGGCGACGGCAGATAAACGCCCTTGACCTAAATCGCGAAAAGCTTGACTATCACCGCCTGAAATATTGGCGGTTCGTGTTTGAATCAATCCGGCATTCATGCGACCAATAATAGTCGCACTATCCAGTAACTGAATCACTTGGACACCCGATGCTGCGAGAGTGCCGGAAACGGAAATGGCATAGCCCATCAGGCGAAACTTTTTTCCTGCGGCGGGGGTCCACACAACGGTATTGCCTAATGCCGTGGCCGCAACACTTTTAAATACATTCGCGACACGTACGCGATCAAAGGTTGCCCCGTTAAATGCAAATGCTTGAGCATTCGTGAGTAGATTGCCAAACAATAAAACCGGTTGCCCGTCGTAATTGTTGGCATCTTCATTGATATTATCGAAGACCCCTGTTTGAACGTTGGCACCGAAGGCAACGGAGGCCGTGACTAAGCCAAAATCTCCCGCTGCCGGAATGGCGACCCCTTGCAATTGAATAATATTGGCTTGATTCCCGGTTGATGTCGTTGGAGGGGAGACAATAAAACGTCCAGCCGCGTCCGCTAATAAGGCAATTTGCTTGCCGGCAACGGTTGCGAAAATCTTGACATCGGTAGGGCCTAATGACATTTTTTGATCACCCTTATGGTTTCTTGTTGGCTACTTCAAAGGGTAGCGCCACATCGGAAACTGCCAACAAATTTCCATAGACGTTGATATTCACGTCCAAGGTCCCCGCAACCAAATTCGTGTTGCGACCGATGATGCCGAAAGTCGTATTTTCCTCACAAACAAAAAAAGTCTTGATCGGATGCGTGGTTCCCGTGCCGATAATGATAGGACCATTATTCGGCAGATTGGCCCCCGTTTGCTGAATCGTCACGGTGGAATTTTTATTAGCTCCAGTCGGTGCCCCGTCATAGACAATTTCCCATTCTCGCGGGACGATACGATAGCCATTCGGGACATTGAAGGTGACTTGCCAATTTCCGGTGGTAACGGCCGTGGCAGTTGCGGAAAAATTGAAATCGTAGCCATTGACGGGACGGGAGTCATAGACGCAGCGGACATCAAATCCGACGCGGGGTTCCCCTAAAGGTGTGCGGTCCAATTCCGCAATGGATACCGCCACGGCGCCCATGTCCGATGCGCCAGTATCGCGCATATCGGGCGGCATCTGAAAATCTTCAACTGCTTCTGTCCACTCCGGATTACCAAAGTATCGCACTTTTTAAAACCCCTATCTTCATTTGGCACTTTGACAAACGAAGACGATTGAAAAAACCTACTTCGTAAATGCTTTGATTCCCAAAAATGATAGATAAATGGCCGAGTAGGTGCTATTGCCCACATTGGTCAATTGCAACTGAATCGTGCTCTTCTTCTCCCACAACGTAATCTGCGGCAGAATGAATGGAAACTGTGCGGTACCGGCAAAATTCGGCAGCGGAACCGCAGAGGAGGAATACTGACGACCGGTGGTCGTGTTCACAATCAACAACGTGGCAGCGGGTTGTTGCTGCGCGCTGTAGGTGGTCGATGCACCACCCACCAACGCGAAGGCACAAAATTTGGTCCAGAAAAAATCTGAATCGCCGGCAATGTTGAAGGTGAGATTGACTGCGGCAGCGGCCGCCAAATTCGCGACATTGTCGGATTCGTAGCAGTAAAATACTTTCGATTGATATTTCGAATCATCACGCCATGGCTGTGAATTCGGCGGAAAACTGGTCATGCCAGGCGGAAATGTGGGATTGGGTGTCGACATCTTTTGCTCTCTTTTTGGCTGGAGGGCGGTTTAAAAAATCCCGGTGGTGTGAGTCCCACCGGGGAGTAGCGTCATGAAAATCAGGTGGCCTGACGGATCAGATAGCCGCGCAGTCTTTCGCCGAGTCTCGCAATCTGCGTCGATACGGTCGGAATCACGGTATTGAAGGTCACGGTCACGGTAAAGGACTGGTTCGCCTCGATGTAAATCGGGACGATGGTATACGGTTCGCCTGACCATGCCGCATAGGTCACTTCGGCGGCCGTCGTCACGTCCCCGTTCGCGATCGCGACCGCTGCCGCCAATCGCGTGACCGGCGGAAACATCATCAAGGGGCCATCCTGAATGTATTTGCGATCGGTGCCGATCGAGAGAATTTTCAAACCCCCGTTACCGACACTCCAGACATCGTTGATGAACTGACCAATGGACGTCGCGGTCGCCACCGTGTTCTGCTTCGCAGGCATCAACGCAAGCGGTAGAGCCGCATTGCTGACACCCGGATAGAATAGACTCTCGGAGCCGATCCCATAAAATTCGTTTCCCTTGGTCAACTGGTTGTTGATCGACAAATTGGTGTCGTACAGCGATTTTGCCACTGAGCCAGCACCCGGAGTTGAACTCGTGCCCTGCCCGATTTGGTTTGCGAAAAAAGTGAAGAGCAATTGACCGGCGGAAGGATACGAAATGAAATCGTAGAGCGGATTCCAAATCACATCCTTTTGCCCCGGTACACCGACACGATGCGTGTTGAGGTAATCGGGAGTGAGCACCGGACGACCCATCGCACCGGCATGACTCAGCGGACCAAAATACTCAAAAGCGACTTCATCGATTTTGTGCATGCCCTCTTGAGTCATTTGCCAAACAGTCTTTACGATGATTTTCACACCGATCGATTCATACAAGGCATTCCAAATTGCAGCGAAAAATTTCATCTTTTTAACTCCTAAAAAAGAGTGGTCGCGTCGACATTGAAACGTCCCCACTCGATTTTTTCAATGCGCAATGTCTAAAATAAAAACCCTCTTCAACCATTCGCCCATTTTAAATGGGCTCACATGCCGTCGGACTGCCAAGAAGATGGGACGTCATAGCCTTGCATCTGCCCCGGCAAGTACGCTCCCATTCCGGTATAGGCTGATTCTCCCGCGCGCGATCCAATCGTCGGTGCCGGGCTATAAAATCCCAAGCCTCGCAACGTGTCTGGTGTCTGCGATGAACGGAAATTTTGCATATACGAGCCCATGCCGGACATGGACGTCCCGTAATTGACAAAATCCGCATACCCCGACAAGCCCGGAATCGTCGGCGCAAATTGTGCAATCAACGGCTTGATGGCTCCATACGCCACCACCGTCAAGGCACCCAAGGTGGCGGCATTTGCCTTCTCACGCGAAACCACGCGACGCGCCAGCATGCCGAGTCCGATCGCGCCCGCAGCTTTCACCAAAACCGGCATGAAACCCGATTGCAATTGCGCTGGCAAAAAACGCCCTGCATAGGCGTACGCCACATCCAAGGCGATCGCGCCCGTGGCTCCGACAGCCGCCGGCATGATGGTGTGCGAAATGCCGCGCATCGAAAACGGATTCGAACGACGATGGTGTTTACGACGATGCGCGCGCATGGGATTCCTTCGGCGATGGTGGCGACGATACGATTTGGCGGGATTGCGACGCCGTCGACGCTTGGGATTCATGGAAATCGTCAGGGACTTGCGCTTTGATCGTCGCTTGCGCCCCGGATTCTTTTTGCGCCGATGGGTGGCCCAATAACGGCGCAGCCCCGCAGGCATGCGACCTTTACGAGGATTCTTTTTGCGCCTCTTGCGCTTGGGATTGACGAGAAACAGTGCTTCCGACATAGAAAAGACTCCTCTTTTACTAGTCGAAATCCACTGCGGGAGGATTTCTGATTATTGGCTCAAAGCTTCGCAGCGCCAACAACGAGAACAATGCTCTTTCTCTTAAATTAAGTCAACAATGAACCATCATCGTCTAATTCCTGACCGGCTCCGTTCAAATCAACGATTCCTCGATCGGTGAAGTGATAACGACCTTCTACGATGAACAATCGTCCATCGGGACTTGCGCATAGCTTGGGTTTCGAGCCAGCAGTGAATTTATGACGAAATTTCTGCGTCTTGCGGCCCATGGTGGTGTCATATTCAACGGCTGATAGATCGCCAATCACCATTACCACCTTAGGCATTTTGAATTCAATACGCTTGCCCCGTTTGGGTGTCGATTCGCGAAACTCTTTATAGAGTTTGATGGCTTTTTCAAATTCTTTCCTCATGCTTTGTAGACACCGACTGTGTATTTGCTCAATACGGGAAAACGCTTGAGCAACGACAGCGCCATCACTTTAGCATTATGGACTGAGGAAAACATGGCTCGCTTGACTCGTGTCGTGCGGAAGTGCTTTCCATCAAACCACATCATGGTTTTGTGACCGCGTTTGGCGGTGGCGCCAATTACGACTTTGAACGGTTGAATCAGAGAAGGATTCTTTTGCGGTCGTTTGGATTTGCTCTTTTTTAAGCCCTTATGAGGATAACGTGCATTTGCGGTAGCATGCGCATCAAGAACACTTAAACCCTGTCCCCTCAAATAATTATAAAATTGATTGTTCAACTCTTTTAGTGCAATCAAATTTCCACGAATAGGAACAAATCCACTTCCAGCTAAAAGAACTTTACCACGTTTTTTAACTGTTTTCTTTCTCATGTCGCCACCGCAAACCGTTGTCCATTAGCATTGGTGCGCAAAATATAATTCTGATTGTTGTATACAAATGCGCCGGTAGAGCCCACATCGGTGGAGTGCACCGCATGCCGCGATCCATCCGGGAATGTCGGGGTATAGAATGTATCAGTTCCCGCAGGATAGGGATTGATCCATTCATAGAGCGAACCACCAATCGAATTTCCGATTTCAGCGGGTGCGGCTACTATAGAAGATCCCAATTTCGGAAGCCCCTTAATCGCTTGATAAATGAAATATCCTGCGACACCGACTAATCCGACCGTCAAGAAAAATTTTATATCACCAACTTTCATGGCTAGCGCCTCGCACGACCACCCATCAACCGGGGCAAAAAGAAAATTGCCGCAACAATCGCCGCACCGATTCCCAACGCGGTCCCGGTTCCGGTCGACAGCCCTACACTCACGCGCGGAACACCATACTGCGAGAGATCCACATTCATCGGCGGCAATCCCGCTGCGGCGCGAGCCAATTGCGTGTTGACCACCTTATTCTGAATGTCGACTTGCTGCTTCGTCATCCATAAACTCGAGACCCCCTTGACGATACCGCCAATTAAATCGGTGGTGCTCGTGGATGCATCCCCGGCATTGGCAGCCGTACTCACATCAACGGGCTTTGGAGCGGAAACACTTGACGTATCAAAAGACAGCGAGTCCAGTTGAATCGCTTCGGGACCAATGCCCAATCCGTTCAACTTGTCGACCGCTTGACTCGGGGAAAGTCCAGCCGTGCGCCAACCGCCCGCGTGATAATCCGAAAACGCCGCGGGAATATTTTTGGCAATTTGTGGTGCGGCCTTGGCGTATACGGCAGGTTGTGCCACCTGCAACCATTTCAAAAATCCTCTAATCCCCGTCTCTTTAATTTCATCCATAAATCACCTCGCAATAATCACCAATAAAAGAACGACACCGCCACCGATTGCCAATATCATGCCATATTTTTGCAAAAATGAGGGTTGCATGCTGGCCAAATTACTCGCTGATAGTGGATACGTGCTGCCGCCTTGTGCATAAACCGGTACTTGCTGACCAAACGCATTCGTCTGGTATCCCACTGGCGCGGGGCTTAGCCCTGCCTGAGCACGCTGCAATTGCGTATTTAAAATCATCCCCTGTTGATTCGCGAGGACCGGCGAAGGAGTTTGTGATTTGAAATAGGCGGTTGCAACGGACGACAGCGCCGTGACATTGGCGGGATTCGAGACAAAATTGCCTACCGCAGTCACCGCTGATGATGCTGCGTCACCCACACTTGATAATACGTCAGACCAATCGCCCAATTTATTCACCGGTTGCGCATGCTGCAGAATCGACACAAAAATATCTGGATGCGTCGCTTGCAGCCATTGCGCAAACTGAATAGCGCTTTTTTTGGTCATTTCTTTTGGTCCTTTATCGTCTTCGTTTTCTCTTCCGAGGGAGATTCATTAACAGATAACCGCCTACGGCTAATAAGCCAATGGTTAGAAATAATTTCGGCGGCTTGAACCAGTCGGTCAAATTAAAATTAGAGAGTGCAGCTGGTAACTTCATCTTCTGTGCAGTCACTTGAATCGGATTCAGATCCCAATTCGTGGTATCGATACGCGGTGCCGTGACTGTGATTTCCGGTAACGTATATTGTGGCGTCGATGTTGCTCCCGGAAATGCTTCATTTGCTGCTTGTGCTGCAGTTTGCGGGCTGCCAGGCAATAAAACAGAATAGTCACCCATGCTATTTTTTCCTTTTCTGCGGTCGCGCGAATACGAATCCTAAACCTACGACCGCAATTCCGATTGTTGCCCATAGGGGTAAACCTCCGCCAAAACCGGCTTGGACGGGTTTCGATTCGACTTGTTGTGCCACCGCTTGTTGTACTTGAGCCGAGGAAGTGTCAACGCCCTGACTTTGCAATTGGGCAATCTGTTGGCTGTACGCTTGCGCTTGCGGTGCCGTCAACGGGATACCTTGCACTTGAGCCACAACGGATGATGCTTGCGGTAGCGGTTGAGCCATGACGGGTTGTCCGGTATAGGGAACGCCTCCGGCCGGAAGTGGTGGAGCAACCGGGGGTGCACTCGGATTTAACATCGATTGCAATGCGGCCACCAGCGTCGGGGTGTGCGCGCCTTGATTGCCGTAACTCGGCATATCGCCGCGCGTCATCGCTTGTCCCGCTAAATAACGATCGGCCGCCGCACGCATCATCGATAATTGAATCGGCTCTCTTGCCAGAGTCCCCCAGTTGACCAATCCCCCGGCACCACTTTGCAGCCACGGTTGCACGGCCGTGTCAAACACTTGTTGAGTCGTTGCGGTCAGCGGAATCGCACCCGAAAGGTAACCTTGCGCGATAACTCCCGCCATGGGACCCAGTAAACAATCTGGGTTTTTATGACGGTCAGAACCACAACCCGGCACAATATTATTTCCCGTATCGAGCATACCTTTGAAGGCTTCGGAGAATTGGTGTTCGTCATAATCGCGTCCGGCGGTCGTCGCCAATGAAGTGTAAAAGCCGGGATTGCGCCAGGACGCTTCCGCTTTCCCGACGTGTCGACGGGTGAGCAATATCGCAGCACCCACCACTGCGCCGATCACCGCACCCACCACCGGCAAGGCGACTCCGCCAATCGTTGCACCCAAGCCGATGGCACTGCCAGCTGCGGGTGCTACGGTCGCGGCGGTAGATCCCGCTTTGACCACCCCTGAGGCGGCAAAACCGAGAGAGCCTAAACCTGGCGTACCCGGAAAGCGCTGAAATCCCGCTTCCAATTGGTCGCGAATTTCGGGAGTCACTTGCCGGTGACCCTGCGCGTGCAAATCCGCCATGATTTGATGGAGCACAAAATCGGGTTTGAAACCTTTTTTCCGCCATTCAATTATTTGCTGGGCGATGGGACCCACGCGCACGACTTTAGTCGAACCAAAATTCGGGTTTGCGACGCGCTGCGCACCCAAACCGGCCAATGGCATTGTTGATCGATAGGGGACTGAACACGCCATGCAACACTCCTTAGACATGGGCTAACATCAAACACGTCGCATCGGGCGGAAACCAGCCTAAGACCGCTTTTGAACCCGAATCACTAATCGGAATCGTTTCGGCATTGACCCAACCCTTCGAGGGGATGAGCAATTGCGCAGAGACATGGGAATACGTTTCACCTCGCACCCCGATAGCACAGAATCTCGCAGAAAATCCGATCGTTTCCGCAAGCACCGCGAGTAGCAACGACTTGTCATCACAATCCCCAGAGCGTTCACTCAGGGTTTTTTCAGGGGTTTGAATGGTCTCGGCAGTGCGCATGTCGCGCAAATAACGGATCGAATCGCGTACAAATCCTTGCAGTGTCGCGGCCTCACACCAATAGTCTTTCTCGCCGCAATTCTGCACAAGACGTTGGGCGGTGGTGCGAAATAACAAAAGATTTTGGGTGCCCTCAGCGGTCGCGGGCTTCAATGCCTTGCGTGCCACCATCACCATAATCTTCAACGTCGCGCGCGTGCCGGAGAGTCCGGACGGGATGGCACCAAAGAAGGAGGTAGCGGACTGCGGCATTGCTGCCGAATCTACTCCTTCTTCTTATGTCGTGTCAAAGAAGTCAATAGTTGTCTAAGACGGTGTTGTATTCGCCACCGTTTAACCATGACACCATATGACGCGCTTCGAACTGCATATCACACTGTACTACTTCACGCCAAAAGCCGGACGGTTCGAAAAATCCGACAGAATAATATTCTTTTGTCGGATAATCCGGTTTCGGGTATTTTTTTAAAATATAAACCCACATTAAAGTGTAACCTTGAAGTCCTCGTAAACTCCTTTATAACCATCAGGCATCGTGGCGATACCGTACAATTTTGATAGTTGAGGAATTGATTTTTTCAAATTAAAATTTACAATAAATTCAACATCCGCCGCACTATGCGCTTGCATTTGATATATTTGTGTTTGTGGATGTTTCGACTCATTGAACACAGAAAAAAGATACCAATTCATTGCGGCACCTCTTCGTCGCGCATTTCATAACCGGGGATTTGATTGGGATAACCGAATTCAAAACGACCTACGTGTCCTAATCTTGTCCGCTTTTCCCAACGCATGGATTCTGTGACCATGGAGCACAGCATAAAAAATCCTTGATCCTCGCCTAATCGACGACTCGGCATTAAACGCGTGCCGCTGGGGAAATAATCCACCATCATTTCCCCTTCCATGTAAAAACGTTCCAACATTTCGGAGCCGTCTTCGCGTTTCAACTCTTTTAATTTTTCAAACACACTTCTGTGAACGCGAGTGAATCCTAAACCGGTTCCGGTTGGACGCTGGCCTAAAAACTTTTTGGAATAGTCCGCACAGACAATCAGTTCATCTCCTTCCCATAACAATTCCCAATCTTCTGGAGTGAAAATCATGTCGTCATCAATCATCATGATCCAGTCGAATTCCAGCGCTTTTTCGACGAATACATGTGCGATTTTGGTCCGCGCTAATCCCGGATCACTGCAGCCACATAAAAAAAGCGGTTGCGAAAAATACGGCAAACACTTAAGTAACCCATTCACCAATCCCACATCCAATTTGGATTCTTTGGAGGGAATGGCCACCATGACTTTTTCGCGGGGAATCATTATTTTCTTCTCTCTTCTTCAATCAATCTGCGCAACCAAATTAAAGTAGTGGTAAGTTCATCAAAAAATAATTTCATTGCCACATTTCTCTGCATTTCTGCTAATATTTTTCCGCGTTCTTCACCTTGTGTCATTTTATTTTCTCATTGGTTTGATGGCTTGCAACACAAATTTGTGAAAGGTCCGGTCATCCTCGGAAGCGATAAGCTTGAAATCGCAATGGCTCACTTCACGATAATCAGACATCGCGGTAGCGCCTATTTGGGAGTAACACGACCGGTCCAAGAATGTAAGACTTTCCTTGTATATGACACGACAGTGCCCAGGATCACCCCACAACCAAGGGCTAAACCGAGAAGGTACGGTAGCGCAAAGATAACCACCAGAGCGAAGCACGCGATAAATATTATTAAAAGTGTGGAAAAAACTGCCGATATCACCTTGACGGCCCAAATGCTCAAGAACTTCATAGGCATGCACTTCCTGAAAAAATGATTCTTTTATTTGATCATTCTGCGAATATTCGATGCACGCGGAACCGCGCACTGTGAAATCATTGACACGCCAGATTTTAAAGCGGGAATAATCAAGATTGCAATTCAAATCCGGTTTGCAGGTGCGATTGTGATCTGCGGTATATAAATCTTGCCACTCAAAGGTGGTACCGGGAGCCGTGACAAATTTGTGTCGCTGATATCCACAGCCGAGTAGCAATTCAGTCATATTTATCAGCCTGAATTGCATAATAGGGTTGTTCGTATTCGCGAAATTTCTTATCTAGACGGGCTATGCGCCTCCATATCCGACGTTCGGGATTTGTTCCCGCATCGTCCACATATCGACCAATAAGCGTCAGGCCAACAGGTACATTTGCCGCCTTAGCCCATTCCGTATGGTGGTCTTTCCAATGAATACGCTCAAAAAAATCGATCATAGCGCGTTGTACCTGTAGCACTATGATTTTATCTTGCTGAACGAATCCATCACCGTTAATGGGGGTTTCTGGCCATGCTGCCGTTAGATTGATGATCTCTTGGCAAAAACCTTCGTACTCACTACATTTGCCAGGATCATCAAACTCTGAACCATCGTTCGCTTCATACTTTACGATTGCTTTCATTTAATTGGTAAATCCCACATTATCGATGAACCATTCATTCAGTTGCAACCCGGTTTGGTCCTGAATCGCAAACTTCAAAATCGCTGAATTTGTCAACTGTAAGTCAACAATGGGAACGACATAGTGGCCCCACATGCCAACGACCGGAGACGGACCGTACTTCAGGACATCGACCGAATGTCCATCACTCACATCATTCGCCGCGACCATGTACGTCGACCACTTTTGATTGATGACGGTCGGCTTTAATGAAAATTCCAGATGGGTGTAGGGCTTGGTTTCGAAATGCGTCAATAGATACGGCAACCAGCCACCCCATTGTTTATTCACCACAAACACAATGCCATCCTGCGGAAAGGTGTAATCCGCTTTACCGCCAAATGACCAATCGCCATTCCAATTGAAGATTCCTTTTTGATAGACCCAATAGGGAGGCTCTGGCTGAGCCGGCACGGGTGGAACAACAATCGCCACCGGTCCTTGCAATGTCACCGGTTTGCCCGCATTCAATAAATCTAAATCTGCTTTGGAGATTTCAATGGTCATGAGATTCGTCCCTTTAGTAAATGAAAAATTATTCTGTGTCGGTTTGTTCTTGTAATTGATCCGTCAAAATCACAATCAACTGTTGGCGGAATTCATCGCACCATTCGTGATGGGATTCCAAAGCGGGATATAATTCCACTACTTTGTGAAACCAATCGGACATTTGCATATAGCGAATCGCATCAACGGGTTTAATATAATTCGCCACCATCGGCGGCAAATCATCTAAAAACATTTCTGCATAGGCTTCGGGATTGCGATCATCTTGTGCCCACTTCAACACTTTCGATAAATGCTCACGAATTGTCGGCATGAACAGCGTCAGCATGTCCGTCTCTCCATTAGAATTCGGCAAAGAGTTTGTTACAGGTTGCACAATGCCATCGGTGCTTTGCGGACCATTCATCATACTTCCAGACGGCGAGACCATAGGCATTGGGTTCGCATTGGCAATACCGGGAAGCGGCTGAATCGTCAACGGATTTTGTTGACGCAACTGAGCTTGTTGATTTTGATTCGCCGCTACGTTCTCCAACACTCCCTTGGCCATCGGGAGACCCTCCCGCACTAACTCGCGTACTACGTCGGTCCAATTGGTTTCCCCTTGTTCACTGCCACCAAACCCTTTGATGGCATCCATGATTTTCAAAACCCGATCCACAGGATCACTTGACTCACTACCCTGCAGGTTTTTCATGCTGGATAAAGCGGTCACTAAATCCGTCAAGGATGGTCCGGGAGCCGGCTTCAACGCCGCCACTAATCCCGTCAAGTCGGTTTGCTGGCGCCCGACCAAGGCCGCGAGAACCGTTCCTAAGACCGGAATCGATAATTCCAGCAAGCGATTATTTTTTTCCGCACGGGATTTTTCGAGTGTTGCCAATAGTTCACCCACATCGGTGACACCATTCGATCGTGGTTTATCATCCGGTGCAATGAGAAGCGGCCCGCCACCCGGCACATACCCCTTTGGTCCCTTGAATCGTACGCTGTAACGCCCAGCCCCGAATTTTTGCTTGACATGCTCCAAGGTGAATTCACTTACCGAGACTTCGCCCGCGTAGCCCGCCTTGTCGGCGGGGGTCACGCGGGTGAATTGCATCATGACGCCTTGCGTGGATGAGAGTTCGTCAATGGCTTTGTATAAATCGCCACCCGTCGATTCGTTCAAATGCACCAATTCTTCGGCTTTTTGCTCCATTTCAGGGTCGATTTCAGTCTCTTCCCCGTCGTTTTTGACGATGATTTGCGCTCTTTTTGCCATAATACCCCTTCAAATTCCTTGGAAAATCCTTCGGATTATCTTAAACCCATCGCTACTAGCTGTCGAGAGGCGCACGAACGATTCCCATCGATGCCAAAAGCGGCTCTAACATCGCTTTTAGTTGATCGAGATCGGGAGTCCATTTATCTCCCGGCTCTAAACCGATCGGCCGCCAGCCGTCGAAACAACGTAGCTCTGGCATTACCGGGGGATAGACATAGATCGCTTGATCTTTTTGATCGGTCAGGGGTTTGTGGTCCTCACCCTTGCGTGGAGACATCACTGGCATGCCATCTTTCATGCGCGGCACTTCAATTTTGGCAATGTGATAGCCGGGGGGATTGCGCTGGCAAAATAATTGCTTGTGATTGGGATCGTTGGGATTGGTTTGCCACATGCCGCAGGCGCAGGTGGCACATGTTCGATCAACTTTTTCGTTCATATATTTTCTCCAAGTTTGAACAATTGAGATGAACTCTCACAGTCTTTCCGGGAATCCTTCCCGCTCCGAAATGCGGTTGAACGTGTCACGGACACAATCTTCCAAATTCAATCCAACGCGACGCGCTAGCAAATCGAGATAGATGTACACATCTCCGATTTCCATTTTAAGTTTTGTTTTTAATTCTTGCTCTTTGGGATTGTTTACACTGTCCACATTATTATCTCGTAAGCGATTACGTTTTTTAATGGTATCTCCCATTTTCAAAACGGCTTCGAAACATTCCCCGGCTTCGCCTGCTAATGCTGTGTACCAATCAGACTCACTCCATGAATCTAAACCTTGTTTGTGCCAGCGAAGTGCACGCTCAAAACTGATAGCGGAAATATGCGGAATCGATTGATATTTATTAATAGGTATCGCAGATCGTGAATTAAGATTCGCTGCTTCAAAAAAATTGCGCAGTTCTCTTTCGTAGTAATGACGCATTTCGGGATAATCATCATCTACAATCGCCGGTAAATTTTTGTATGCCTTGATCAGCGATTCCAACGCATTGAATTCGTTTGATTGCAATTGCATGCGATCCATGATGTCCATTAGGCTCTCCAAATTTTGAGGGATAAAAAAGCCGGTCACTCTATTGGACCGGCTTTATAACTTCTATTGGTGTGATTAATAGAATTTCGCCACGAATCTCTATTACCGCTTTTTTCCGCTGATGTTCGCCACCTCCGTTTTCTTCTCTTCTGTCGGAGGCAGCAACCGATTCTGAACCTGCAGTCGCAATGCATTCATTGCATCGTTCTGCGATGCCTGCAAAATAGGTTCCACCGTGTATTCAAAGCCAATCGCGGCATTCGATTTCTTGGCGCCGATGATGAACGCGAATTGCAGATTGGGGTCTTCTTGCTTCGAATGCGCCCGTTCCAAGGCCGCTAACATCATCCCCGAGGCCGGCTCCGGCAAAAATGCAATCGGCGCCATGAAGGATACATTGTCTTTGATGCGGATCGCTTCGAATTGACCGGTAAAGCCCACCCACGTACCATACTGCGATTCACCCACCTTGTTGCCGTTGCAAATCCCAATCACGGAATATAATTGCAAGGGACCCTCTTTCACCTGCGAAGCATCCACCCGGTCGCCCATCACCAACTTGGTGGTGATTTTTTTCAAAAGTTCTGCTCTCATTTCTTTTTACCTCTTTACATTAATTGGGGAACTACCGACATATCTTTTGCTGTAGCGCGCAAATCTCTCGGAACAAAAACTGGCTTGTCACGCCAAAACGAAAATGTCGGGACTTCGGGATTGTATTGGTATGTTTCTCCATTTGCAATCTTTTCTATTAATTCTGGCGCATTCGTCAGACTTGCAATATTTGCGCCTTTGCTGGCTATTTTCCAGTTCTTATTTTTTTCGTCTTCCTCTTTGGGATTGTAGGACCAAGGACGGTTCTTAATGTGGTCGGCGTAGAGTTTTTTGCCAGCAATGGCGAAGTAGTCTCCGTTAAATTCATGTTTCCACATGCCAAGATCGCTTCCAACTGATAGCCCGGAAAACTTCCGCGCCTTAATACTGTCAGTGTCGCAATAAATGGCCCCTTCAGATTTACACAATGCTCGGTAGAGATATGCTCGCACAAATCCTGTGACACTTGCTGCAGTTGCGATATTGTAGTATCTCCATTTTCCTTGAATGTCATCTAATTCGTCCTCGGTTGGTTTACGATTCATGAGGATTCTGTCTCCCCATGGCTTGTAGACATAATATCCCTTTGCTTGCCATGTTTCTTCAGAATCTGCGGATGCTATGACAAATTCGGAATAGTTTTCGCAATTGGCGCCGAATTTCCCATATAATGAGTTCATGAAATATTTGCCGAACGTTCGACCGGCCACGTCCCCTTTTTTCCTGCACTCCTCACGGAGCCCAAAGAAATGATCTATATAGTCTTTAAAATCGATGACCTCGGGAAATTGGTAAATATCCCGGAAGTGCACATTACGCAAGGCGTCGGTATCTCTGGCAGCCAAGTACTCCCACCCGGTCACGTGATAGTCACGAACCGTACTTTGGTCTTCGGGAAAGAACAATTCAGCCTCTTGGCGATACGGGAAAGCTCCAGCGATACTAGTGCAAGTCAACGTCATCAAAAGCGGCCCGATTTCCTCATCTCGCTTGGGAAGCTGCTTTACCCGAATCGGAATAGTTGAAATCGGATGAACATTGCGCATCGCGAAGGGATACGCGGAATTGATGTCGTAGACTTCAAAGTCGGTGCGCTTCACTCCCGATTCCAAACACTGTACACGTCCCCCATAGTAGAATGGCTTGAGCGCGAGATATTGACTGCGCGTCTGGCGAGGCGCGGTACGACCGCTCATCTTCTCCCACCGCTTCATGGAAGCGCCAGCTTGGGTTAGTTGCTTGCCGTAGTCCTTTCGATAGCGATGTATAACGTCCCAAAGTCCGACACAGTCTTGTCGAAGATAAGCGCCAATCTCCACCATGTGTAAATGTCTGACACTAATTTCCATTTTCGCATAGTCAATTTCCGATTTAATCCCAAAATCTTTAAGTTTTGTATTGGGGAAGATATTGACCGAATCTCGAAATTCGTGTTCGCCGACTTTGAATTTAGCCAATCGTCCATTAATAATGAGGATATTTTCATCGGAATTGATTTCATCCCGGAAAAAGTGATAGTCGAATTTCCCACCGTTATGCGCATAGAATGTCTGGCCTCCTTCATCACGTTCTAATTCCATGAAAAACTGAGATAATTGTATCACCGTTTCAAATTGATGGTATCTGTCACTTTTTCCTTCATACAATCCCCAAAGAAAAGGTAACGGAAGACGGCCGCCCCCGTGACATTTCTCACAACTCTCATCTTGACAGTTGTGGAAAGGATCGGTCTCGGCATCGATGGTCCAAAACGTCGCGGCGCGACGCGACACTAATCAATCGGTCGTTTGTAGCAAAACTCGCAGGTAACTATAACGGCTTTAAACTTACCGCGCTCTCGACGGTAAACCGTATAATGTTTCAATCCCTTGCAGCGATCACAATTGCCAAATAAATCTAACGGTTTTAAGGATAAATCCATTTGTTCCATCGCACGCAGGGGTGCTTGATATTGCTTCATTTTCAAGACGGCTCTCCATTTTATCGACGACGGTATTTTTGAAAAATCAACTTCTTTCGTGCTTTTCGTAGTCCTTTATTTCTATCTCTTTCGATTTGATATGCAGCGGCCGATATAAATGTTCCTACCGCTTGAAATCCAATGATTTGTTCAGCAAAACGTTGGTGCTGATTCCCAGTTCCATATTCTAAATGATACTTTGCTAAACCATTTAAAATGTCTTCGTGTAAAAATGATTCGCCAATGGGACCATATTGCGTAGTAATTAATGTATAATACACATCTCTTTTATAATGCTGTATAGGCATGTCAGGCAACATAATTTCTGTTACTTTACGCATGTCCAAAAATGTAAATGGCATATCATCTGCGGATACATAATCTCTAAATAAAAATCGTTGCAATATAGATTTGGACCCTTTGGGCATCGTTCGTTCGATTGCCAGCTTACCACCACGAAATACCGCTTTATCTCTTTTAGGATCTTGTACCGGAACAATCATTTCTTTTTGATAGGGTAAATCTTGCTTGGTAAATTTTTGTGCTTCAAGTCTCTGCTTTTTAGTTCGTGGAATGAGAATCGTAAATGGCTGATTGACGAGTGTGTTAAGACTTTGGATACGATTGCGCGCTGTCGCGAGTTTAGCCGCTGACCATCTTTCAATGTGACGTAAATCGTAACCTTCCGATGCCCCAAGACCTTTGTATATACGACGTGTGCCAGGTATTCGTATACCATCACGTTCATAACCTAGCATTCCGTTTTTAATATAATTTTTGGTTTTTTCTCGTTGATCAACAGACATCCGTAACCAATGAGATTGCGGGCCAAGGGCGCCAATCTTTCCTTTTTTCTTTTTAGCCACGAGTGTAAGTAATCGTTAATGGTCCAAATACCCACATCCATCCTTTATGCATTAGATATATATGACACCGTGGTTTCCAACATGAAGGACCGACTAACTTTATTTTTATTTTACCCATGTTTCAATTGCCAATCATCAAAAGAAATAGGCTCTTCTAAAGAAACCACATAGCGAGTGACGCCAGCTAAATTGTTCACCCGCAATCGCTGCATTAAATTAGAGCGATGAGTCTCTACCGTGTGTTCTGACATCTTTAAACGATAGGCTATCTGTTTATGACAAATACCATCGGCAAGCAAGATGGCAATTTGCATTTGGCGAGGGGTGAGACGGTTAGCCACGTTTATATTTCTTGCCGCCTCTTTTTTCAAAAGAGACTAAATGCAAAAGAACGTGATTCAGTAATTCTGCAGCTTCTTCAAGTTCTATTAATGTCGGTGCTTGGTCCGCATTCAATAACGGACCTATTTCATTAACAATCTTACGCAATGAAAATTGCGCAGCATCAAGATGAGATAAATCAAAGACTGGATTTGCATCTATGTCTTCGTTGGGTTCGTCGCTTAAATCTACAAATTCCATTTTTTAGCTCCTACCGTCAAGTAAAGCGTCCCGGTTCCTGACCCTCCGGGACAACGGGGTTGACGGCATGCGCGACTTGCTGGCCAGCCGTCGCCTACACGCCCAGGAAGATCGAGACTATAGGCACTTGCCGATAGAAGCGCAATAGAACACCTGTTGGCATGAAAGATGCTAGTAATTTAACACTTGGTACAAAGTTAAGGTACATGGTACCCC